>ENA-UOIY01000198-UOIY01000198.1-human-gut-metagenome-genome-assembly--contig:-P114-NODE-198-length-103205-cov-12.850839_pt1 | contig 103205 bp, 92 predicted proteins | sample MGYA00242335_ERZ723882 | MGnify/ENA metagenome assembly ERZ723882 | reverse complement strand
GGAACTCCCGGTTCGGGTCGGCGATCAGCACTCGAAGTTTCATAACATCGCCTCCGTATCGATTTTTTTCGACACGGCTCGAACCGGAAGGGGAAAGAAAAAGCCTCCTGCCGCGATTTCTCTGCGGCAGGAGGTCCTTTTATCGTCCGGAAATCCGTCCGGGTCAATCCTTATATGCGATGCACTGATCGAAGATTGCCGCGGCGGCGTCTTTGTGCGCCGCGCTCGAACACTTCGAGGCGATGACCGCGGCGAGGAGTCCGGCGGCGAAGCCGGGGACGATCTCGTACACCCCCGTGCTCTTAAAGAGCACGAGCCACAGCACGTCTACCGCCGCGCCGGTGACGATGCCCGCCGCCGCGCCGGAGAACGTGAAGCCGCGCCAGAAGAGGCTCAGCACGATGACCGGGCCGAACGATGCGCCGAAGATGCCCCAGGCGTTCTCGACGAGCGACATGATCGTGCCGCTGCCGGGATCGGAGGCGATGAGCAGCGCGGCGATGGCGATCACGAGCACCACGATGCGCCCGACCCAGAGCATTTCCTTGTCGGTGCTCTGTCCCTTGCGGATCACGGGCTTATATACGTCGCTCGCAAACGCGCTCGAGGCGGCAAGCAGCTGCGAATCGGCGGTGCTCATCGCGCCGGCCAGAATGGCGCTGAGCAGCAGACCGGAAATGAGCCCCAGCCACGGGCCGGTGAAGATCTTCCGAACGATGGCGATGAAGATGGTGGAGCTCTCCTGCCCGTCGCCGAGGAAGAGGTGCGCCACGACCGATACGAGCACCGCGAAGACGAGAATGAAGAACGTCCAGCCGATGCCGACCTTCGCGGCCTTTTTGAGCTCCTTGTCCGATTTCACGGACATGAACCGGATGATGATGTGCGGCATGCCGGCATAGCCGAGACCCCAGCCGAGACCGGAGAGAATGTCCTGCCAGGAGGTCATCATGTTCCAGTAGCCCGCGGGCAGCGTCCCCGCGGTCGTGCCGCTCTTTTCCATCATGCACAGCGCGACGATCGGCGCGGCGAAGAGCGAGCCGAGCATCAGCAGCCCCTGGAAAAAGTCCGTCCAGCAAACGGCGTTGAAGCCGCCGAGGAACGTGTACCCCACGATGATGACCGCCGCGGCGTACATCGCGATCTGCGCCGGGATACCGAGCACCGTTTCAAAAAGCGTGCCGCACGCCTTGATGCTGCTCGCGGAATACACGGTGTACGCCACGAGGAAGATCACCGCGCTGATGATCTGCAGCGCGCGGGAGCTCGCCTTGAAGCGGTTCGTGAGATACTGCGGGATCGTGATCGAGTCGCCGCATACGATGGAAAACGAGCGCAGCCGCGGCGCAATGAAGATCCAGCTGAGCGAGTAACCGATGAACAGTCCCACCGGGATCCACGCCTTGCCCATACCGTAAGCATAGATGGATGCCGGCATGCCCATGAGCACCCACGCGCTCATGTCGCTCGCGCCTGCCGAAAGGCCGGACACCCACGCGCCCATCTCGCGCCCGCCGAGGAAGTAGTCCTTCTCTCCGGCGTCCTTGCTGCGCACGAAAAACCAGATACCGATACCCAGCATGAACACCAGATACAGGATAAACATCATAAGCTCGGATAAATTCATGTTTCTGCCCCCTTGACAATCGACACATTACATTTTATAATGCAATACATTACCGATAAAAATGTTATGGGCGTACTATACACCTTAACGCACTAAATTGCAAGAGGTAATTTTCATGGATACAAAAAAATATGAAGTTTTCGAAAAAACGGTAGAGCTCTCGTCACTGACAAAGGCGGCGGAGGAGCTGGGGCTGACACAGTCGGGCGTGAGCCACATCATCGCCGCGCTCGAGGAGGAGTTCGGCTTTCCCTTATTAACGCGCAGCCGCACAGGCGCGCGCCTGACGCCGGAGGGCGAGAAGATCATGCCGTTTCTGCGGGACATCCTGCGCTCCCAGGAGCAGCTTGATCAGACGGCGGCCGAGCTGCGCGGCCTTTCGGCGGGAACGGTGCGCATTGCGACGTTCACGAGCGTGGCGGTGCACTGGCTGCCGGGCATGATGCAGGAGTTCCAGACGCTCTACCCTCATGTGGAGTTTAAGCTCTTCAACGGCGACTACCACGACGTAGACCGCTGGCTCACGGACGGGAGCGTGGACGTCGGATTCATCACGCTGCCGACGGCGCTGCGGTGCGAGTGCATCCCGCTGCGGGAGGACCGGCTTCTTGCCATACTGCCGGAGAACCATCCGCTTGCGAAAGAGGACGTCTGCCCGGTGACGGAGGTAGCGGCGCTGCCGTTCATTTCGCTGCTGGAATCCTCGGATGACGATGCGCGCCGCGCACTCGACGCCGCCGGGGTGAAGCCGAACGTTCGCTTTACGACGAAGGATGACTACGCCATCCTCGCCATGGTCTCCCAGGGACTCGGCGTGAGCATCGTGCCGGAGCTTCTTTTGCAGGGCCACCGCGACGGCATCGCCGTGCGGGAGATGACGCCGCCCTCGAGCCGGACGATTGCGCTGGCCGTCCCCGCCGGCGGCCGCGCCGGCCCGGCCACGCGCCGCTTCGCCCGCTTCGCCGAGGAATGGGTGAAGAAAAACGATCCGCAGAGAGAATAATAAAAAGACAAGCCGCCGGTTTCGCCGGCGGCTTGTGCTATAGAGATTCGTTTTGCAAACAGAAAAACCACCGCTCCATAGGAACGGTGGTTTTTGGTGGACGATACAGGACTCGAACCTGTGACCCTCCGCACGTCAAGCGGATGCTCATACCAGCTGAGCTAATCGTCCGAATTTTTCAAGGCAAGGGGTATTATACAAAAGATAATACCCCTTGTCAACTGTTTTTGCGCTCTTTTTCGGAAAATTTCTGCGCGGATCAGCCCGCCTTGGCCGAGGGCTTGGCGTAAATGATGCTGTCCCACTCGAGATTGTCCTGCTCATAGGTGTCAGGATCGTACAGATTCTCCGTGAGGTACGCCGCCTGATAGGCCGGGACGTAGACGGTCACATAGTCCTGCAGTCCGCCGCACTCGGCGATGATCGTGGCGTGGACGGTCATGTTCGGCGATGCGCCGACAACGGTCACGATGCCGCGGTCGTCCACGGTGAGGATCTTCTCGTTGCTGCTGCGCCACGTGACGACGAGATTTTCGTCGTTCGGGAAGATGTTCAGATCAAAGTCGATCGTGATCTCTCCGGCGCGCGTCAGCGAGGCCTCGTGGTTCGTGACGGTCTTGTTGAGGAACGTGATCGCCATCTGCTCAATGACCGGCGTGGGGCTGGCCTCGGGCGTCGGTTCGGGCGAGGGACTGGGCGTCGGCAGGTCGGCCGCGCTGTAAACGATCTGGCTGCCGGGATTGTTCGTCACGGACGGGCGGTTGGAGCTGGAACCGGGATCCTTCCCTCCGCCGGCGATGAGCACGACGACCGCGAGGATCACGGCGATGAGGAGAATGCCGCCGAAGATGAGCTGCCAGCGGATGTCGGCGCCGGCGCGGCGGGATGCGGCGGTGTTCGGCGTGGCGGATGCGGTCGTATACGGTACGCGGTTCGGCTGATTCTGCCGGGGCGTACCGCAGTTCGGGCAGCGATTGCGCAGTCCGGAGTATTTCTGGCCGCAGCGGCGGCAGGTGGTTTCCGGAATGAAGCCCATAGGATGACCTCCTTCGTATAATAAAAAACTGCATAATTTTGGAATTTATACTATTCCACAGTAGCGTGTGTATTTTACTATACGAATCGGTCTCTGTCAAGTTTTCCCAGTATTTGGAGGCTTCCCGGGCGCTTTCAGAGCGCGAGCGTGCCGGTTTCGTCCTCGAGAAGGATCAATATCTTCTCCTGCGCGCCGGTCATCGCATTCACATAGAGGAGATAATGCCGCCCGTCCTCCGTTTCGCAGATGAGCTCGCGGCAGTAGATCTCCTCCGCGCCGGAGGTCGGAATGACGGCGAGCTTTTCGCTTTGGACCGTGAGCCCCTCCCCCGCCATGGCGCGGGCATCCTCCTCCGAGACCGAGGGCTCGGGCAGATCTCGCTCGGCGTGCGACGTGAGATAGGCCTCCGCGTCAAAGCGCAGCATCTCGCCGGTATCCATGGCGATGGCAAGCTTCACCATGTCCGGATAGCACATCACGCCGTTCTGCTCGGCGCAGTACGTTACGGTGAGCACGTGGTCTTTGAGAATATGATAGCTCTCCTTCATACCGCGGTAGCCGTGCGCGGAGAGAAATTCCGCGGCCTTTTCGAGCGCGGCGTCCGCCGTGATGGCTGAGCGCACCGGCGCGCGCTGCGAGAGCGCGCGCACGACATACCCGCCCTTCCGGCTGACGCTCACGGTATAGTCCCCACCGGTAAAACGGTAGACGGGAATTTTGCCGTCGCTCTCCCCGGCGGCGGAGACAAGATTGCTGCGCAGCCCCAAAAATCCTGCCGCGACGAGCGCGGCGGCGTCCGCCGTCACTTCGCGTGCGTCCTTTATCATGTGCGGCTCTCGCTCGGCCACGGAGGCGGAAAACGGCCCGTCGTATACGAGCGCCGGCATTTCCGGGAACTCCTGCTCCATGCCGAGAAAGCTGTTGCCGAGCGAGGGAAGAGCGTCGTCCATCGCCGCGGCGGCGCGCGTGCTCACAAGTCCCCCGGCGACATCGGAGCGCAGCTGCGCCAGATTGCCGGAGAGGAGCGCGGCCGTGTCGCCGAGCGCACGCAGATTTTCCCGCGCCTCCTCGGTTACATCGTCGCCGCCGCTGCTCTCCCGGAGGAGCCAGAGCGCATAATCGCCGGTCTTGGCGAAGAAGGACGCCGTGTTCTCCAGCTCCATGAGCGGGATAGAGAGCGACGAGAGCGCCGCGCTCGCCGTCTGTGCGCGGGAATAGACCTCCGCACAGAGCGAGGCGGTGATGGCCGGGCTCACGGCGTACTGCGATTTTTCCAGCGCTGCGGAAAGGCCGTCCGCTGCGGCGCACAGCTCCGAAAAGGCGTATTCCCCGCGGTAGCGTTCCTCCCGCTCGGCGGTCACGGCGCGGCGGTAGAAAATGACGCTTGCCGCGCCAAGCGCAACGGTTGCGGCGGCGAGGAAGGAGATAATTCGTATGGTCGTTCGTTTCTTCATATAATACAGCACCTCTTTTCGCTTAGTATGGCGAAAAGAGGCGCTGTTTTGCCGAATTTCTTCGACCTTATTTTGTCATTTTTCCAGCTTTTCGATGCCCTTGTCGATACGCGCGAGCGTTTCGGTCTGGCCGAGGATGTGGCAGATCTCCACGGCGCCGCCGGGCGTTACGGCCTCGCCGGAAACGGCGATGCGCACCGGCCACATGACGAGAGCGTTCTTGCAGCCAAACTCCGCCGCTGCGCCGATCAGACAGTCGTGCACGGCCTCCTCCGTCCACTCGGAGATGGCTGCGAGACGCGGACGCATCTTTTTGAGCATGTCGAGCGCGACGGTCTCGTCGCACTTGGACTTCTTGTGGACATAGAGCGCGGTGTCGTACTCGGGCAGCGTGTCGAGGAAGCCAAGCTTTTCGGGAATGTCCGAGAGCTTTTCGGTGCGCTGCTGCAAAATGGCGGCGATGAGGGCGGGATCGTAGCTTTCGGTCTTGACGGCCTTGCGGATCCAGGGCTCCGCCGCGCGCGCGAACGCCTCGGGGGACATGGCCTTGATGTATTCGCTATTAAAGTACGTGAGCTTTTCGATATCGAAGATCGCCGGGGACTTCGAGATGCGGGACATGTCGAACGCCTCCGCGAGCTCGTTGATCGAATAGATCTCCCGCTCGCCGCCGGGCGCCCAGCCGAGGAGCGCGACATAGTTCACGATCGCCTCGGTGAGGAAGCCCTGCGCGACAAGATCTTCGTACGAGGGGTCGCCGTGGCGCTTGGACATTTTGTTGTGCGCGTCGCGCATGACGGGCGAGCAATGCACGTAGCTCGGCACATCCCAGCCGAGACCTTCGTAGAGCAGGTTGTACTTCGGTGCGCTGGAGAGATACTCGCTGCCGCGCACAACGTGTGTGATGCCCATGAGATGGTCATCAATGACGTTGGCAAAGTTATAGGTCGGGAGCCCGTCGCGCTTGATGAGCACCTGATCGTCAAGATCGGCGTTCGGCGCGGTGATGTCGCCGAAGATTTCGTCGTGGAACGTCGTTTCGCCCTCGTGGGGGATCTTCTGGCGGATGACCCACGGCATGCCGGCATCGAGACGGCGCTGCACCTCCTCCGGGGAAAGATCACGGCAGGGGTCATCCCCGCGGGTGAAGTCGCCGGAGTCCTCTTCGGACTCGGTTTTGTCGCAGAAGCAGTAGTAGGCGTGGCCGCGCTCCACGAGACGCTTGGCGTAGGGCAGGTACGTGTCACGCCGCTCAGTCTGCACATACGGGCCGACCGGGCCGCCGACGTCCGGGCCTTCGTCGTGGTCAAGACCGCAGTCGCGCAGTGTTTTGTAAATGACCTCGACCGCGCCCTCTACCTGACGGGACTGGTCGGTGTCCTCGATGCGGAGCAGGAACTTGCCGTGCGCGTGACGGGCGATGCACCAGGTGTAGAGCGCGGTGCGCAGATTGCCGACGTGCATATACCCCGTGGGGCTCGGCGCAAAGCGCGTGCGCACCTCACCGCGGGGGATGCGCTCCTCCATTTTCTCAAACCATGTATTGTCCATTACGGATAAACCTCCCAAAGGTCTTTTGTCATTTTCCCATCTTATTGGATAGGCTCTGTATTGTCAAGCCAAAACCGGCGTGATATAATGCCATAATTAAAAAGGTACGAAAAACCGTATTCTAATATTATTGAAAGGAAAGAATCATCATGGAAGAAGCTGCCCGCAAAAAAATCATATTCTCCGGCATCCAGCCCTCCGGCGATCTTACGCTCGGCTCGTATATGGGGGCGATCAAAAACTGGGTGGCGCTCTCCGATGAATATGAAAGCTACTACTGCATCGTAGACATGCACGCCATCACCGTCCGGCAGGTGCCGGCCGATCTGCGCCGCCGCGCGCTTTCGCAGCTTGCGCAGTATATTGCCTGCGGTCTTGACCCGAAGAAGAACACTCTGTTCATCCAGAGCCATGTCCCCGCGCACGCGCAGCTCGGCTGGGTGCTCGACTGCTACACCATGTTCGGCGAGCTTTCCCGCATGACGCAGTTCAAGGATAAGTCTGCCAAAAATGCGGATAATATCAACGCCGGCCTGTTCACCTACCCCGCGCTCATGGCCGCGGATATCCTGCTCTACCAGACCGACCTTGTCCCCGTCGGCGGCGATCAGAAGCAGCACGTGGAGATCTGCCGCGATATCGCGATGCGCTTCAACAACATCTACGGCGACGTGTTCCGGATCCCCGAGCCCTACATCCCGCCCACGGGCGCACGCATCATGAGCCTTACGAGCCCGGAGAACAAAATGTCCAAGTCCGATAAAGACCCCGGCGGGTGCATCTATATCATGCAGTCCCCGGACGACATTATGCGCTGCTTCAAGCGCGCTGTGACGGACTCCGAGACCGGCCGCTGCGTGTATGCGAGCCCCGAGAAGCCGGGCGTAACGAACCTTATGCAGATCTACAGCGTCTGTACCGGTAAGACCATGGACGAGATCGAGGCCGAATTTGACGGCAAGGGCTACGGCGCCTTCAAGCCCGCCGTGGGCGAGGCCGTGGTGGAAACGCTGCGCCCCATCCGCGAGGAGGCCGAACGCCTCATGAAAGACAAAGCGTATCTCGAGGACGTGCTGCGCGACGGCGCGGAGCGGGCGGCCTGCGCGGCCAACCGCACGCTGCGCAAGGTCTATAAAAAGATCGGCTTCGTGCAAATCTAAGAAAGTCAAACAAACCCCACTCCGTTGAGGGGTTTGTTTGAGGGGCTGCGGCTCGCGGCAGCGCACTCGCTGCGGTCGCACGTTTGCGAGCCGAAAAGTATTTTCTCCGACGCACATGTCGCCGGAGAAAATGATCCAAATTTATTTGCTCCTGCGGGAGCAAACTCTGCGAGGCTTTTGAAATGGTCGGCAGAGGTTGTTTCTAAACTTCTTTACTGACGAAAGGCGGAAGGGAATGCTCCCTGCTCTGGCTCTGCGGCTGCGGGTGCGTGTGCTGCTCGCGCTGCTCGCCGCGGCGGCGGTGTGTCTGCTGGCCACACCCGCCGTGCGAAAATTTGCCTGCAAGATCGGCGCGATGGACATGCCGGGCGAGTCCCGGCGCGTCCACGACCATCCGATCCCCCGGCTCGGCGGGTTGGCGCTGTTTGCCGGCTTTCTTGCCGGGGTGCTGCCGTTTACAGGCATTGACGAGCCGGTGCAGGGCATCCTGCTCGGCAGCGTTATTATCGTTGTGACCGGCGCGGTAGACGATCTCATTTCGCTCCGCCCATGGGTCAAGCTTCTTTTGCAGATCGTCGCCGCCGTGATCGCCATCCGGCACGGCGTTGTGATCCGCATTCTCACCAACCCCGGCGACGCCTCTGCCGAGGCGATCGCTCTCGGCGCGCTGAGTGTCCCGGTGACGCTTTTGTGGATCGTCGGTATGACGAACGCACTGAATCTCATCGACGGGCTCGACGGGCTCGCCGCGGGCGTGTGCGGCATCGGGTGCGCCTCGATGCTCGCGGTTTCGCTCTTCCTCCCGGAGGCGACGGAGATTTCCGTGCTCGTCGCCGCGCTCGGCGGGGCGTGTCTCGGGTTCCTTCCGTTCAACACCAATCCCGCCAAGATCTTCATGGGCGATTCCGGCTCGCTGCTTCTGGGCTATGTGCTCTCCACGGCGTCGGTGCTCGGCCTATTCAAAATGTATACGCTCGTCGCATTTGCGGTGCCGGTGCTCACGCTCGCCCTGCCGCTTACGGACACGGCGTTTGCCGTCATCCGGCGGCTGAGCCGGGGTGAGAGCCCGTTTCATCCCGACCGCGGCCACATCCATCACCGGCTGCTCGCGCTGGGGCTCACGCAGAAGCAGGCGGTCGCCGTGCTCTATGCCGCGAGCGGCATTCTCGGCGCGGCGGCGGTGCTACTCGCGGCGAACGCCGCAAAGCGCTTCTGGCTGCTGCTCGGCGCGGTGGCGCTCGCGCTCGGCATATGGCTGTATGTATTTGCGGGGCACCATTTCCCGTCCGACCCCGCAGCGAAGAAGCAGGACAAAAAAGAGGACGGCAGCACGAAACCGTGAGCCGTCCCTACAGATCAAAATAGTACGCGCCCAGCGCGATGAGCATTTCCCAATCGCCGCTCTCCCGGTAGAGCAGCCACAAGATCGCCAGCACCAGAAGGTCCTCGGTCTCCAGCCGCTTTGGGTCGAGCCGCTCGAAGATGCCGTCCAGCCCGCTGCGAAGAGACAGCAGCGGCGAGGACGGCGTTTTTTCGCTCTCCGGCGGCGGGGGACGCTCCGGTACGCTCTCGCGCGGCAGCGGCGATTCGTCCCGCGGCGGTTCCGGCCGCGGCTCTTCCACGCGCGTGCGCTCGCCGGTGCTGCCGTTATACCGGTTATAAGCCATCCCCGCGCCCCCATTCCGAAAAGGCCGCCCCTGCGATGCGCGCCGCACCCGCAATGCGCAGCGCCCGGGAGAGGCGGCGTGCCCGCTCCACGCTCAGATACGGCGCAAGCGCGTCCGCAAGCTGTTTTTTCCCGTTCCCGTTCTGTCCCGACGCAAGGCGCGACAATAGCCCCGGCAGACTTCCTGCGAGACCGCCGAGCAGACCGCCGCCCGGCGGCTCGGGTGCCGCCGGCGCGGCGCTCTCCGACGGGAGATTGCCCATGAGCTTTTGCGCCATGGCCGCGATGCGGCTCATCTCCTCGGGATTGGAGAGCACGGCATTGAGCCGGTCTTCGATCTCGCTCATTTCTTTCCGAACTGCGAGAGCTTTTCGGCCAGGGCTTTGCCCTCGTTCGTTGATAAGATCTGCGTGAGCAGCGCTTTGAGCTGCGCGGCGTCGCCGCTGCGCACCGCCCGCTCTGCCGCGGCAGGATCGATCGCCGCGCCGAGCTTTTTCGCCTCGGGCGAGTTCACCATGTCGCGGATCGCGCCGCCCTGCCGCCCGGAGAGCAGCTCCGCGCCCAGCTTTTCCATATCCATCATCCGTTCCACCCCCTGTAGGATTATATGCAGCGGGGAGAAAGAGAGTGCTTTATGCGTATTGCCGTTTTTTCCGATTCCCACGGCGTGACCGAGCCGATGCTCGCCGCCATCGAGGAGCAGAAGCCCGACATGGTGCTCCATCTCGGCGACTATGTGCGCGATGCCGAGGCGATCGCGGCGTATTTTCCGTCGCTAGATCTGCGGTACGTCCGCGGCAACTGCGACGCCTACTATCATGGCGATGCGGAGGAGAACCTTCTCTTCAACGCCGATGGCGTGCGCATTTTCGTGACCCATGGCCACCGCTACAACGTGAAGCTCGGCTACGAAAGCCTTGCGAACGCTGCTCACTTTTCGGGGGCGCAGCTTGCGCTTTTCGGCCACACGCACGAGGCGGACTTTCTCCGCATGGGCGATGTGACGCTCTTCAACCCCGGCTCCGCCGGGATGGGGCGGCAGACCTACGGCATGATCACCGTGAAGGGAACGGAGTTCAAATGCGAGATACTCTCCCTGTGAACGCTCCGGCGGAGCGCCGGTACTTTGCCGCGGCGGACATTCTCCGCATCCTCTGCATCTTCACCGTGGCGTGGTTCCATATCTGGCAGCAGTCGTGGCTCGATCCGTCGTTTCGGATCGGCGGGCACTATGTGGATCTTCAGCGCATCGTGCGGCGCGGGTATATGCTCGTAGATCTCACGCTGCTGCTCACCGGCTTTCTGCTCTACCGTCCGCTCGTCCGCTCCGGCGGACGGATCGCGGATATCCGGGGCTTTTATTACCGGCGGCTCTGCCGGATACTGCCGTGCTATCTGCTCGCGGTGCTCGTCGCGGCAATGTTTGCGCTCGCACGCGGCCGCACGGTGGGGAGCGCCCCGCTCTGGCGCGATCTTCTCGCGCATCTCACGTTCACGTATACGTTCTCCATGGACACGTATTACTGGACGAGTCTCAACGCCGCGCTCTGGACCATTGCAGTAGAGATGCAGTTTTATCTCGTTTTCCCGCTGCTCGCGCGCGCCTTTGGAAAGCGCCCGGTGCTCACCTTCGTTTCCCTGACTGCTGCGGCGCTCGTGAGCCGCGCCCTCACCGCGGCGTGCGCGAAGGAGCTCTCGCTCTGGGTGAATCAGCTCCCCTGCATGCTCGATCTTTATGTGCTCGGGATGCTTGCTGCACACCTTCTGGAAAAGCGCGGATCCGCACCGCGCCGGTGGATCTTTTTCCCGCTCTCGCTGCTCGCGCTCTTCGGCATTTTCGCCGTGCTCTGGCGGCAGAACGCGGCGGGGGACGCGGAGATCAAAGCGGCGCAGCTTCTCTGGCGGCTGCCGCTCGGCCTCTGCGGCGCGGCTTTTCTTTACTTTGCCGGCCGTGCGCCGGAGAGCCTGGACCGCGTTTTCGGAAATCGCCTTGTCCGGCTTCTGAGCGCTGTTTCCTATAACTTTTATATCTGGCATCAGTATCTCGCCGTGAAGCTCAAGGAGTTTCACATCCCGGCGTATGATTCCGAGTTCCCGCAGATGAGCGAGGGGCACGCCTGGAAGATGAAATATACGCTGCTCTGCTTTGCCGCCGCATTCGCGCTCGCCGCGGCGCTTACGTACTTTGTGGAAAAGCCGGCTGCACGAGCGCTGCTGCGGCGCAATCGAAAGGAGAACGTATGAGCTTTCGCTATCTGGACATGGAGCATTATGAGCGCATCGAGCACTTTCGCTACTTCCTCTCAATGCCGTACCCCTATGTCGGCGTGACGGTCGATACCGATGTGACCGGCGCCGTGCGCTTCTGCAAGGCGAACGGCCACTCCTTTTATCTCACGTTCCTGCACGCCGCGGCGAGGGCCGCGGACAGCGTGCCGGAGCTGCGGCGGCGCATTCATGATGGCGTTATCATCGAGTACGACGCCTGCCCGACGTCGCATACGGAGCTTTGCGAAAACGGGACCTACTGCTACTGCACGCTGCACCACGATAAGCCGTTCGAAGAATACATCGCCTACGCCGAGGCCGAGCGCCGTCGCCGTCGGGAGAACGGCTCGCTGCGCGAGGACGCGGATGTGGAGAGCATGTATTTTATCTCCACGCTCCCGTGGCTGCACTACAGTGCGCTCATTCAGCCCGTGGCGGGCGGAGAGGAATCCAACCCGCGCATCACGTGGGGCGCGTTCGCCCCGGACGGCGCGGGGCGGCTCCAGATGCCGGTGACGCTGCTTGTCCACCATGCGCTCGCCGACGGCAGCCATATCGCGAAATTTTATGACGCGCTGCGCGCCGAGCTCGCCGCGCTCACCGCGGACGCGATCTGACACTAATTATTATAATATAAGCAATACGGCAAAGCCGGAGAGATCTTCTCTCCGGCTTTCCTTTTTCCCTTCCGGCGCTTTCTTTCCTGCCGAAAGCGAAAAAGGGACTTTACAAACGCGGCGATTTCGGGTACAAAAGTCTATAGTAGGATTAGAGTTTTCTGTCGGACGGAGGGACAAGAATGGATCACAAAAAACGGGAACATCTCCTGTCGATCGGGGAAATGGCGGAGACGAACCGCGTTTCGATCGCTACGCTCAGACTCTATGACCGGATGGGACTTTTGCAGCCCTGCTACCGGGACGAGGAGTCAAATTACCGGTACTATGATATCCGCCAGACGTCCCGGCTCGATATCATCCGGTATATGCGAAATCTCAACATGAGTCTCGCAGAGATCCAGACGCTGCTCGAAAAAGAGGACATTATGCTCATCGAGCAGAAGCTCATAGAGAAAAATAACCAGATCCACCAGCAGATGCGCGATCTCAAGGCCATGCACGAGGCCGTGGAGCGGACGATCCAGTCCATCGAGCGCTACCGGAAGTCCCCGGTCAGCGGGACGATCTCGCTGGAATTCATCGATCAGCGTCACATTCTGTATATTCCCTGCGCGGAGAATTTTTATGAGCAGGGGATCGTCGCCTATGAGAAGGCCGTCCACGCGCTGCGCCGGGAGCTGATGAAGCGCAATCTGCCGCAGCTTTTGTCGTACAGCCTCGGAACGAGCGTGAAACAGGACGATTTCGCGCGGGGCGATCTGATAGCGGACAAGGTGTTCATTTTCGGCGACAAGCATCTGCGTGATTACGGGGAGAATATCGAGGTGATCGAGAGCGGAATGTTCGCCTGCATTTATCTGGACGACTTCGACCAGGAGGCGGAGGGCGCGGCGCGGCTGCTCGAATACTGCCACGCCAACCGGTATGTGTTAAACGGCGATTATATCTGCGAGGAGATGACGGAGCTCAATCTCTTCGACAACAATAAGCGCAACATGTTCCTGCGTCTCCAAGTCCCCGTGATCTTTACAAAAAATTAATTGACAAAACTCTTGACTCTCTACCTGCAACAGACTGTATACTCCATTATAGTATTTTATAGCACAGAAAGGAGCTATTATAATGGATAAGATTAAGATCGTGCAGTATGGTTGCGGAAAGATGAGCAAGTACACCCTTCGCTATGCGTATGAGCATGGCGCGCAGATCGTCGGCGGCATCGGCCACGGCGCGTCCGTCGGCCAGGACATCGGCGACTGGGCGGAGCTTGGCGTCAAGACGGGCGTCATCATCTCCGACAATGCCGAGAAGGTCCTCGACGAGTGCGACGCCGACGTCGCCATCATCACGACGCGCAGCTTCATCGGCGACATTTACGAAGCCATCGAGCAGTGCGTCACCCGCGGCATCAACGTTATCACGACCTGCGAAGAGGCCATTTACCCCTGGACGACCTCCGCGGCCATGATCAACAAGCTCGACGCTCTTGCGAAGGAAAACGGCTGCACCATCACCGGCAGCGGCATGCAGGATATCTTCTGGATCAACATGGTCGGCCTCGTTGCGGCGGGCTGCCACAACATCACAAAGATTAAGGGCGCTTACAGCTACAACGTCGACGAGTACGGCATCGCCCTCGCCGAGGCACACGGCTGCGGCCTGACGCCGGAAGAGTTTGAAGCGAAGATCGCTCACCCGACCGACTTTGAGCCGTCCTACGCCTGGAACGCCTCCGAAGCCATCTGCAACAAGCTCGGCCTCACCATCAAGAGCATTTCCCAGAAGCATGTCCCCTGCATCATTGACAAGGACATTTACAGCGAAACGCTCGGCAAGGACATCAAGGCCGGCCACGCCATCGGCATGTCTGCGGTCGTCACCATCGAGACCATGCAGGGCATCACCGTGGAAGAGGAGACCATCGGCAAGGTCTATGGCCCGGACGACGGCGATATGTGCGATTGGGAGATCTTCGGCGAGCCCAAGACCGAGTTCCATGTCGTGAAGCCCGCGACCGTTGAGCACACCTGCGCCACGGTCGTCAACCGCATTCCGTCTCTGCTCCGCGCTCCTGCCGGATACGTCACCTGCGACCAGCTCGAGCCGGTCGAGTATCTCACCTACCCGATGGAGTATTACTGCTGATCCACTCCGCGAATATAGAAAAATGTGGGCGGTCGAAAGACCGCCCACATTTTTATTATCCGCCGCATCATCGGCGACATTATTACGGCTGCGCCGCAGCGAATGCTTTTGCCGCGGCGGTTACATGGCGTGCTCGTTTACATAGCGGTCGTCGATGGATTCGGCGATATCCGAAAAGAGTGCTTCCGCAATTTGCAGCGACTTGCGGCTGAAAACGACGAGATAGACCGTCATGTCGTTCTCCGTGAGAAAGGCGCGGATGGCGTCGGCTGCGACGCGCATCGCTTCCTCCTTCGGGTAGCCGAACACCCCGGCGGAGATGACCGGGAACGCTACGCTTTCGCAGCCGTATTCCTTTGCGAGCGCGAGACTTTTTTGGTAACAGGAAACAAGCTTTTCCCGCTCGCCGTGCGTTCCGCCGTGCCACACGGGGCCGACCGTGTGGATCACATATTTGCAGGGCAGCTGATAGCCTTTCGTGATCTTCGCTTCGCCGGTTTTGCAGCCGTGGAGCGCGCGGCAGGCCTCCAGCAGCTCCGGCCCCGCGGCGCGGTGGATGCAGCCGTCCACGCCGCGCCCGCCGAGCAGCGCTTCGTCCGCCGCGTTCACAATGGCGTCCACGGGCATTTTCGTTATATCGTTTCGCACGATGACAAAGGACATGATCTCACCGCCTTTTTTCTTCAGTATATCCGCGCACGGCGCGGAATGCAACGGCAAAGCCGTTTGGGGGAGGGGATCCTGCTTTTCCAGCGTCGAAAAAAATCGAACGAATTAACGTCATTTTTATAGGGAATTTGTTGAAAGCACGGTATTTTCGTGCTAAATTTTTAGGGTAAATGGATCAGCAGGAAGAAAAAATCGATATGGAGGCGATGTTATGAAACTTCGAGTGCTGATCGCCGACCCGAACCGGGAGTTCCAGCAGATGATGACCGCACTGCTTTCGCAGGAGAGAGACATGGAAGCAGCGGATGTTTCATCGGACGGACTGGAGGCTCTCACAAAGATCAAGACGCTGCGGCCGGACGTTGTGCTGCTCGATCTCGTGCAGCCGCGGCTCGATGGGCTGGGCGTACTGCGCCGACTCGCCGCGCAGGAAAACGCGCCGCCGGTGCTCGTTTTGACCGGGTTCGTGAATTCCCATGTCATTGCCGAATGCTCCGAGCTCGGCGCGGCATACTTCATGCCGAAGCCGTGCGACACCGCGGAGCTCATCCAGAGACTGCGGAAATGCGCGGGAAAGGAAAAGAAGCCTCCGGACGAACCGGCAGGATCTGCTTGGCCGGGAGAGAAATATATGAGCTATCCGCTGGAGAGCGCCGTTACGGATATCATCCACGAGATCGGCGTCCCGGCACATATTAAAGGCTACCAATATTTACGTGAAGCCATCCTCTTCACCCTCCGCGACGGGGACGCCGTCACCGGGATCACGAAAGTCCTCTACCCGAAAATTGCCAAGCGCTTCTCTACGACGGCCACCTGTGTAGAACGGGCAATGCGCCGGGCGATCGAGGTGGCGTGGGATCGCGGGGACGAGGAAGTTCGCCAAAAGATTTTCCGCGGGACGGTCTCCGGAAACAAGGGCAAGCCGACGAACGGCGAGTTCATCGCCATGATCGCGGAGCACGTTTCCCGGCAGATCATTCTTTAAGATAAATCAACAGGCGACGGGATCTGACAAATCCCCCGACCGCCTTTATAGTAGAGTCTGGTGCAGACGGAAAAGATTCCCTATGGTTTTCCTGAGGTGGTAATATATGACAATCCATAACGATATCAGCGGAACCATAGGGAAGACCCGCGCGCTCCGGGACATTTCGCAGGAGCAGCTCGCGCTGGAATGTGAGATGGGCGTTTCATATCTGCGCCGCATCGAGCACGGCACGGCGAACCCGACGGTCAACGAGCTCTCCCGCATCGCGGAGGCTCTCGGCGCGGAGTTCCGGAACCCTATTTATGTGCCCGAGCTGACAGATACAGCACCGGAAAAACTGCGCTGAACGCAGAAAACCGTAACCGGAAACGCGAACAGCCCCCTGTGCAGGTAATCGAAAGACCTGCTCAGGGGGCTGTTTCTTATGCCTATATGTAACCAAAAGCGCACACGATTTTCCGGAACAACAAAACTGCGCGAATAACAGGAAAAGAAAAGCGGAATATAGGAGGCTGCCTGTAACATGGAGAAAAAACTGCAAGAATTCTCAGCGGCGGCTCTGCAGAAGTCCCGGTGTGTGGAAGTTATATAGGCAGGTTGAAATTCATGTTCATGATGTACTGCTCCATGAACTCGGCGCTGGCGTTGAGCTCCACGTGACGCGTGACGGCGCGGATATGCTCGCAGCGCGCGTCCTCCGTGCGGTCGAGCAGATAGCGGCACACGCCTGCGCCCGCGCCGTTGCCGACGGCGGCGATCCTCTCGCGCGGCACGGCGGGGAGGAGGCCGATGTAGAGCGCGTTGTCCACATCGATGTAGTTGCCGAACGCCCCGGCGAGGATGAGCGAGTCGAGCTGCTCCGGCTTGATGCCGTGCTCGTGGCAGAGCGTGAGGCACCCGGCGCAGATCGAGCTTTTGGCGAGCTGGATCTGGCGGATATCGTCCTGCGAAAGATACACCGGATGCTCGCCGCGCGTGAGGAAGAAGGCGTTGTTGTATTCGCCCACCGGCTCGAGACGGTCGAGCAGGGGGGCTATCCGGGTGCGCTGCGGCGTATTCCGCGCGCGGGAGGAGCCGCCCGGTCATATCCACGAGACCACAGCGAAGGAGCGCGGCGGTCAGATCGATGATGCCGGAGCCGCAGAGCCCCTTTGCCTCGCCCTCGCCGAGGACGTGGAGGCGAAGCTCTCCGTCTGGCGTGATGTCCACATGGTCGATCGCGCCCTCCGCGCCGCGCATGCCGCACTCGATGTTGCCGCCCTCGAGCGCGGGGCCGCAGGCGGTGGAGGAGGTGAGAAAGCCGTCGCGCGCATTGCCGACGGCGATCTCGCCGTTCGTGCCGAGATCGACCGCAAGGTGCACGCCCGCCTCCGGTACGCCGAGCAGCACGGCCGTCGTGTCCGCGCCGACGAACTCGCCGAGCAGCGGCAGAAACTCCACGAGCGCGCCCGCCGGGCAGTTTTGCAGTCCAATCTCTCCGGCGGGGACGCGCACGGTGTCCGCCGTGACGCTTGCAAACGGCTCCGCGCCGTAGCGGATCTGGCCGTTGAGCGCCGAGCCGTTGTGCAGCAGCGAGCCGGTCGTGAGATCGTAGATATACATCGCAACGGTCGTTGTGCCGATGTCCACGGCAGCGCCGAAAAGGCGCGCCGCCGTATCGCCGCGCTGCCGCGAACGAAGCGCCGGTGAGATATGCACCGCAATGCGCCGGCTCCAATTCAGCGGGGGAGAGGACAGTTTTTGTCACCACGGGGGCGAAGGCGCTGTGCGTGCCGCGCGTTGTGAGGATCTGCGCGGCGGCATCCTCCGAAGCTTCAAGAAAAACGGTGATATCTTCTGCGACGGGCGTTACGCACGCGCGAACAATCTCGCGCACGTCGCCGCGCTCGACGAGAACATCGCATTTCCCGCAGCGGCCATTGCCGCCGCAGACGAGCTCAAGCGCATGGCCGAGCAGCGCGCAGGCTTCGGCGAGCGTTCCGCCGGAGACGCGGACGGCGCGCTCCGTTCCGGCCAGACGAACGGTATATTCCATGATGTACTTCCTCCGGATCGTCAGAATTTGAAAATGAGGTGCAGCGCAGCCGCGCCGCACCCTCAAGGGTGGTTTTAAATGTCCCGGTCGCGCCGCATATAGCACGAGAGGTTCGGGCATTTGGAGCAATCGTGGTCGATGGAGCGGTCGGGGAGACCGGTGCCGGCGCCGTAGGCATAGAGCATGGCCTTTTCTGGCTGGAGCATGTAGTGCTCCATGAGCGCGGCGGGGAAGGGTTCGCCCTGCGTGAGCAGAGAGAAACTGCGCCTGATACTCCATGCTCAGACGGTTCTCACCCGGCGTGAGACGCGTGCTGAGATGGTATCCCTGCGCCTTGAGCTCGTTGTAAAGCTGGCGGTTCATCACGTTCGAGGCGTTGAAGAACACTTCATTATGTACGATACGCTCTTCGCCTCCCGCTCCATCATGTCCCCCGAAATGTGGGACGAGTTTGAAGGCGTTCTCATGCCGGACATCTGCGACGCGGTGCGCGAACACGGCGGCATGGTCATGCTGCACAACTGCGGCAACGGCATTTACATCAAGAAGCAGATCGAGAGAATGCACCCGGTGCTCATCTCTCTGCAGCACCTCCCGCCCGACTGCGCCACCATGGCGGAGCTCAAGGAGAAGTACGGCAAGGACATCACCATCATGGGCCACGTTATGCCAGGCTTCATCTACAGCGCCACCGAGGAGGAGATCCGCGAAGAGCGCCGCAAGGAGAGCGACGCCTATAAGAATGGCGGCGGCTTTGTCCTCGCCAGTGGCTGCGAGTATCCCGCCGCGCTGGACTTCCACATGGCCAAGGTCATGGTCGAGGAAGCCCGCACCTACGGCAAGTACGAGAAATAAGATCAAATTCTCTGCGGGAGAAGCGGGCAAATTTTGACCCGCTTCTCCCTGCGTCCCTTTATGAGGCCAACGACTATGAAAACGAAAATTGATCTCGTGACCGGGTTTCTCGCGCGGGAAAGACAAGCTTTGTCCAGTCCTACGGGAACTGGCTGCGGCGGCAGGGAGCATCTTTCGCCGTTGTGGAAAACGACTTCGGCGCCATCGGCGTGGACGCCGTGGCGCTCAAAGAGGAGTGCGGCGACGTATTTGAAGTGTCGGGCGGGTGCATCTGCTGCTCACTCACACCGAACTTCACCGAGCTCCTGCTGAGTCTCTGCGGCCATTATGAGCGCATCATCGTGGAGCCCACCGGCGTATTTGATGCGGCGGTGTTCTATTCGATCATGGACACGCTCCAGCGCAAAACCGAGGTGGAGCTGGGCTTTTGCGCCGTGATCGTTGATCCGCACGGGCTCGCGGAGCTCGATCGCGCCTCGCTCGCCGTGCTGCAAAGCCAGCTCGCCGGGGCGGGCAGCATCATCTGGAGCAAGTGCGACTTGCCGGATGTGCCGGATCTTACCGAGTGCGCCGCGCTGCTGCACACGCTTCTGCCCGACCTTCCACCCATTGAGACGGAGTCTACGCACGATTTTACCGATTTTGCCCTGCTCCAGACACGCACCGGCCATCTGCGGAGCATCGATGCGGAAAAGCTCAACCACACGGCGCTGTATTTCTGCCCGTTCCACAAGGTGGAGCGGCCGCTCACGCGCACCGAGGCCGAGCGGCTGCTTGAGAAGATCGTCGCCTCGCCCGAGGCCGACGGCCTCCTCCGGCTCAAGGGCACCGTGCCTGCGGCGGAGGGCGGCTTCTGGGCGGCGGACAGCGTGCTCCACGCGACTGGCGTGACTCCGGCTGCGGAGGGGAGCGGCGTTTTGTACTTCATCACGCGCCGCGCGCAGGCCGCGGGCATCGGCAAGCTCGTGGAGCGCCTGCTCGAAGAGCTGGACGGGGCACCGTGATCCTGCTGTTTTTCTTACCGCCTTTCTGTCATCCCCCGGCGCAAACGGCCGGCGCAAGCGCGCCGGCCGTTTGCGTGCGGGGAAGCCCTCCGTCTTTTGCCTGCGGCAAAATCCACCGCCCCTGTTTAGGGGCGGCAAGATAGTTTGCCGCAAACCCTCTTGGCTCCCCTAACAGGGGAGCTGGCAGCCGTTAGGCTGACTGAGGGGTTAGGCAATGGCCCGAGGCTGCAATGAAAACAGCGCGGACAGAAGCGCCGGAATGTACGGCAGCGCTTGACGCGCGGCACGCAATATGGTATTCTGTCATAACTATATAAAAATGGAGTGTGATGACCCCAAATGGACGGCGACAGTTGGCTGTCTTGGATACCTATCGTTTTTCTTCTCTGCATGGCGGCGTATTTTGCCGTAGCGGAGACCGCCGCCACGTCCGTCAGCCGCATCCGGCTCAAGACGCGGCTTGATCAGGGCGACCAGAAGGCGAAAAAGGCCCTTTACGTACAGGACAATTTTGACCGCGCAATTTCCGCGATCCTCATTGGCACAAATATCGTCCACATCTCCACCGCTACGCTCACAACGGTGCTCGTTACGCGCACCTGGGGCGCGAGTTGGGTGGCGCTTGGCACGGTCGTGTGCACGATCGCGGTGTTTTTTGCCGGAGAGATGCTCCCCAAGAGCATCGCCAAGCGCTGCAGTGAACGGTGCGCCCTTGCGACGGCGCCGTCCCTGTGCTTTTTTATGCGCATTTTCGCTCCGCTGGCAAAGGTGCTCTCGCACATCGGTGAGTTCTTCTCGAATCTTGCCAAGGGCGAGCCGGAGATCACCGTGACCGAGGATGAGCTCTATGACATCATCGAAACGATGACCGACGAGGGCGAGCTGCCCGAGGAGCGGGCGGAGCTTGTCCATTCGGCGCTGGAGTTTGCCGATGTGACGGTCGAGCGCGTGTTCACGCCGCGCGTGGACGTTGCGGCGCTCGATGTGAACACGCCGCCGGAGAAGATCCTCTCGTTCATTCGCGAGCAGCGCCATAGCCGCCTGCCCGTGTACGAGGGCAGCATCGACAATATCATCGGCGTGCTGCAGATCCGCAAATACGTCCGCGTGTATCTGCGCGAGCGGGAATGCCCGGAGCTTCGCAGTCTGCTGGATGCCCCGTGCTTCGTGCACCAGAGTGCGTCCATCGACGAGCTGCTCGAAGAGCTCAACCGCCGGAAGATCTCTCTCGCCGTCGTGACGGACAACTACGGCGGCACGATGGGCATCGTGACGGTCGAGGATATCATCGAAGAGCTGGTCGGCGAGATCTGGGACGAGGATGACGTCGCGCAGGTCGAATTCCGTCCGCTCGGCGATGACACCTATGAAGTCAGCGCTGACATGGATATGGAAGACCTTTTCGATGAGCTCGGCTACGACGACCCCGAGGGCACCGACTGGGAGCACAAACCCGTCGGCGAGTGGGTGTATGAGCAGTTCGACATGATCCCCGCGCAGGGCGAGAGCTTCACCTGGCACCGGCTGAAGGTGACCGTGGAGAGTATCGACCACCGGCGCATCCGCAAGCTTCTCATCCAGCTTCTGCCCGAAGAGACGAAGGAAGGGGGCGAGGAAGCATGACAACGTGGATGTATGTGCTTTTGATGCTCGTGCTGCTGTGCGGCTCGGCGTTTTTCTCGGCCTCGGAAATGGCGCTTTCCTCCGCCAACCGGATGCGTCTTGCCTCCGCGGCGGAAGAGGGGAACCGCGCCGCTGCGATCGCCTGCAAGGTGATCGACAAATACGAGAACGCTCTTTCCGCCATTCTCATCGGCAACAACCTCTGCAACATCGGCTCAGACTCCATCGTGACGGCGCTCGGCATTGCGTTGCTCGGCGAGCGGTATAACGGCTGGGTCTCGGTTCTCATCACGCTCTGCATGACGGCGATCATCATTGTCTTCGGCGAATCCGCGCCGAAGATCGCCGCGAAGAACAACGCAAACCGGTTCTCCACGGTGGTCGCGCCGTTCATTCGCTTTCTCATGATCGTGCTCTCGCCGGTCATCTTCCTCGTCTCTCTGCTCATCCGCATCGTTACGCTCCCGCTCAAGGGCGAGAACAGCGGTGAGAGCTCCGAAGAGGAAGCCGCCGCCGAGCTGCAGTCCATCATTGAAACGGTTGAGGACGAAGGCGTTATCGACGAGGACCGCAGCGAGCTTCTTCGCAGCGCGCTGGACTTCTCCGAGATCGCGGTGATGGACGTGATGACCGCGCGCGTGGACGTCGAAGCGCTCGACATTGATGACGACTGGCGCGAGCTTTTGCTCTCCGGCGAGGATCTGCCGTATTCGCGTATCCCCGTATACGAGGACAGCATCGATAACGTGATCGGTGTACTGTATCTCAACCGCTTTTTCAAGGCGCTGCTCGATGATCCCGAGGCGGACATCCGCAGCAACCTTATGAAACCGCTCTATATTTATAAGACCGTGAAGCTGCCGGACGTGCTCGCGCAGCTTCGCAAAAACCAGCAGCATCTCGCCATCGTCACGGACGAATACGGCGGAACGCTCGGTATCGTGACGCTCGAGGACGTGCTCGAAGAGCTCGTCGGCGACATCTGGGACGAGACCGACGAGGTGGAAAATGAGATCGTGGAACGCCCGGACGGCATGTATGAGATCGACGGCGATCTCCCCATCGGCGATCTTGCGGAGCTGCTGGATGTGACGGAGGAATCGCTCGATACCTCAAGCGCCACCGCCGGCGGCTGGACGATCGAAAAATTCGGCGCGTTCCCCAAGGTGGGCGACACCGTGGAGTCGGACGGACTTCGCGTAAAGGTGCTCGCGATGGGCGAGGACGGACTTCGTGTGGAAAAGATCCTCGTGGAGAAGCTGCCCGAGGAAGAAACGGACGATTGACCGGGAGGGTTTACCCATTCAGGACTTAACGCAGAAAAGAGAACGGGCGGTGCTCGCGGGGCTTTCCGCCTCGAGCATGGACGCCGATGAACGCTCCACCGAAATTTCGATGGAGGAGCTTGCCGCGCTTGTGGATACCGCGGGCGCGGATACGGTCGCCATGGTTTTGCAGACCCGTCAGTCGCCCGACCCGCGCAGCTTTCTCGGTGCGGGCAAATTGCAGGAGATCAAGGAGATCGTCACGAACAACGAGTGCGATCTCGTCGTGATCGATAACGAGCTCTCGCCCTCGCAGGCGCGGGCGATCGAGGAAGAGCTCGGTGTGCGCGTCGTGGATCGAAGCGGCCTCATTCTCGACATTTTCGCCCAGCGCGCCCGCACGAAGGAGGGGCGTCTGCAGGTGCAGCTCGCGCAGTATGAATATCTGCTGCCGCGGCTGACCGGTATGTGGACACACCTCAAGCGCCAGGCCGGCACAAGCGCGCCCATCGGCACGCGCGGCCCGGGCGAAACACAGCTCGAAACCGACCGGCGGCACATCCGCCGGATCATCCAGAATCTGGAGGCCGATCTTGAACAGGTGCGCCGCGTCCGCTCGACGCAGCGCCGCCGCCGCGAGAAAAACGCCATGCCGATGGTCGCACTCGTGGGTTACACGAACGCCGGAAAATCCACGGTGCTCAACCGCCTGACGCGCTCGGACATCCCGGCGAACAACCGCCTTTTCGATACGCTGGACACGACGACGCGCCGTCTCTGGCTGCCGGAGCTGCAGAGAGAAATCCTGCTCTCCGATACCGTCGGCTTCATCCGCAAGCTTCCGACGAACCTCATCGAGGCGTTTAAGGCCACCTTGGAAGAATTGCAGTACGCCGATCTTCTGCTGCACGTTATCGACGTCTCCGCACCCGACTGGGAGGAGCAGGCAAAGGTCACCGACGCGCTCATCCGCGAGCTGGGGGCATCCGCCACGCCGGTGCTGCGCATTTATAATAAGTGCGACGCGCTTCCCGTGCTTACGGAGCTGCCGCACACGCGCGACGGCGTCTGCATCTCCGCGCGCACCGGCGAGGGCGTGGACACGCTGCTCGCGCGTATTACGGAGGAACTGAAGCCATGACGCCGTACCGTACCGCCGCCGGATACGGCGAGGCGGAATATGAAGACAAACGAAGCCGCTTCATCGGCCACATAAAGCCCGTTGTCTCGGAGGCCGAGGCGAAAGCCTTCGTCGATGAAATACGCCGGAAGTATGCCGACGCGACGCATAACGTTTTCGCCTACGTCCTGCGCGAAGGAAACGTCCTCCGCTGGTCGGACGACGGCGAGCCGGGCGGCACGTCCGGCCAGCCGACGCTCGCGGTGCTGCAGGGCGCGGGGCTGACGGACGTCTGCTGCGTCACAACGCGCTACTTCGGGGGAACGCTGCTCGGCTCGGGCGGACTTGTGCGCGCCTACTCCGCCGCGGCAAGAGCTGCGCTGCGCGAGGCGGGCACCGCCGTCATGCGCCCGTGGCGGCGCGGGAGCTTTGCCTGCTCCTACGCCCGGTATGAGCGGCTGCGCCGCCTTTTGGAGGAACGCGGCGCGCGTGTTGAAGAAACGTTCTTCGGAGCGGAGGTCGAGATTGTTTTTTCCGCGCCGGAGGCGCAGAGCGAGAGCTTTGTAACGCTCCTTCGCGATGCGACCGCCGGGGAGGCCGAGGTGCGCCTCGGCGAGAGCGTTTTCCGCCCGGAGCGGGAGGAAGAATAAATTAAAAAATTTTTTCTCCGAAAAGCAGGGGAAATCGCGGGCAATGTCGTATATAAGTAATGCAGAGGTTTTCTGCATTACTTTTTTTGTTTTCAAGGAGGCGGAGCGCATGACATGTCCGCGGCAGGAACGCGAGGAGCTGGAAAAAATTCTGGTGGGTGACTTCGGCGTGCGTGCCGCCGGTTCCCACGGCCGCCGCCGCGCGGAGGAGGAAGACCCCGTGCGCACGTGCTTCCAGCGCGACGCCGACCGCATCACGCATTCGAAGGCGTTTCGCCGTCTCAAGCACAAAACGCAGGTCTTCCTCCAGCCGGAGGGCGATCATTACCGCACCCGGCTCACGCACACGCTGGAGGTAACGCGCCTTGCGCGTACCGTCGGGCGGGCGCTGCGGCTCAACGAGGATCTGTGCGAGGCCATCGCCCTTGGCCACGATCTCGGCCACACGCCGTTCGGCCACGCCGGGGAGCGGGCGCTCAACGAAATTTACGGCCCCGGCTTCCGGCACTATGAGCAGTCGCTTCGCGTGGTGGACTGCATCGAAAAGGACGGCCGCGGGCTCAATCTCTGCCAGGAGACGCGCATCGGCATCCTCGCCCACACGAAGGGCCACCCGGAGGAGAGCCGCGAGGCCGTTGTCGTGCGGCTGTGCGACCATGTGGCGTATTTGAACCACGATCTCGATGACGCGATGCGCGCCGGGATCGTCTCGGAATCCGAGCTGCCGGAAATCATCGTAAAGCGGCTCGGCACACGAAACAGCCAGCGGATCAATTCGCTTGTCGATAACATCATTCAAACGAGCCGTACCGGAAATGTCGGCATTTCGGACGATATGCAGGAAGTCTGGGATGTGTTCCACGAATTTCTCTATGACCGCGTATACCACAACCCCGTCGCCAAGGGCGAGGAGGCCAAGGTGGAAAACATTCTTCGCGGCATCTGGGAGCATTACTGCCGCTACCCGGACAAGCTGCCGGACGATTTCCGCGGCATCGTGGAGCGCGACGGGCTCGAGCGCGCCGTGACGGACTATGTATCCGGCATGACAGACGACTACGCGATCTATCAGTACGGCGAAATTTTCATCCCCATGGCGTGGAGCGTGAAATAAGCGCCGCGCAGTAAACGAAAGGAGGCGGACGTATGGCAATTCCTGAACGGTTTCTCGACGAACTGACCGAGCGCAACGATATTGTGGATGTGGTGAGCCAGTACGTCCGGCTGACGAAGAAGAGCGGGTCGAACCTCTTCGGTCTCTGCCCGTTCCACAGCGAGAAAACGCCCTCGTTCTCCGTCTCGCCCGACCGGCAGATCTACCACTGCTTCGGCTGCGGCAAGGGCGGCGGCGTCATCAACTTCATCATGGAGATCGAAAATCTCTCGTTCCCGGACGCGGTGGCGTTTCTGGCGCGCCGCGTGAATATGACGCTTCCGGAGGAGGCGCAGAGCGAGGATACGTCCCGCCGGGCGCGGCTCCTGGAGCTCAACCGGGACGCGGCGCGGTTTTTCCACGATATGCTCAAATCGCCGCAGGGCGGCCCGGCACAGGAGTATGTCCGCCGCCGCGGCATTTCGCCCGCAATGGTCACGCGCTTCGGGCTGGGCTTTGCGCCCGATGCGTGGGAAACGCTTACGAACGCCATGCGCAAAAAGGGCTACAGCGATCAGGAAATGTTCGAAGCGGGACTTGTAAAGCACGGCAAGTCCGGCGGCGTGTACGACGCCTTCCGCAACCGCCTCATGTTCCCAGTCATCGATGTGCGCGGCAGCGTCATCGGCTTTTCCGGCCGCATTCTCGGCGACGGCGAGCCAAAGTATTTGAACAGCCCCGAAACGCCCGTTTTCAGCAAAAGCCATAATCTTTTCGGTTTGAATCTGGCTAAAAAGTCAAAAAACGGGTATATCATTCTCGTAGAAGGCAACATTGACGTTGTCTCCCTGCACCAGGCGGGGTTTGACGGTGCGGTCGCCTCGCTCGGTACATCGCTCACGGGAGAGCAGGCGCGGCTCATTTCGCGCTATACAAACGAGGTCATCCTCTGCTACGACAGCGACGAGGCGGGCAAGAAAGCGGCGACGCGCGGCATCGGGATTCTCGAAAAGCTCGATCTCAAGGTGCGTGTATTGCAGGTGCCGGGCGCGAAGGACCCGGACGAATTTATCAAGAAAAACGGCGCGGACGCCTTCCGCAATCTCATTGACGCGAGCGCAGGTCAGATCGAATACCGCCTGCGCGACGTGGAAGCGAAAAACCCGCCCACGACCGACGAGGGGCGTGTGGACTATCTCAAAAGCGCGGCCTCGCTTTTGGCGTCGCTGCCGGGCGCGGTCGAGCGCGAGGTATACGCCGCGCGCGTGGCGGAAAAGGCGGGCGTTTCGCGTGAGGCGGTGTTGCAGGTGGTGGAACGCCAGCGCAAGCTGCGTATCAAAGACGCCCAAAAGAAAGAAGCGCGGGACGTTCGCCCCTCGCAGATGGCACAGCCCGCGCAGCGCTCCATCCGGTACGACGATCCGCGTTCGGCGCGCGCCGAGGAGGGCTTGATCCGAATATTGTATCTCGATCCGGGCGCGGCGAAGGGCAAGAATCTGCCGCCGCCGGAGAGCTTTTCTTCGAGCGTCCTTGCGCGGCTCTACCGCGAGCTTCTGCGCCGCGTGCAGACCGGTGAGACGATCTCTCTGGCGGTGCTCGCCGGGCAGTTCACCGGCGACGAGATGAGCCATTTTACTACGGTCCTCAGCGCGCCGGAGGATCTTTCCCACGCGGATAAGGCGATATCCGATTACATAGCCGTTATAACCGGGCGCACGGAGGACGCCGAAGACGATCTCCGCGCTCTGGCGGAAAAATACAGAAAGACAAAAAGTTTTGGAGGATAAACGATGAGCGAGCAGAAAGAAAAGAACATGCCGGAAGAAAAGCTGCCGGAGACGAAGCTGCCCGAATCCGCGAGCGTGAGCGAGGAAGCGGCGCTTTCGGCGCTGGCCGACGCCATTCTCGCGGCTGACGAGCCGGAGGAGATCGCGGACGTCCCCGAGGACGACGATTTTGAGCCCGCCCGCCCCGCGCGCGGCAAAAAGGAGAAGGCTGAGGACACGCAGAAATCCCGTGAGGAGCGCCTCTCAAACCTGATCGAAAAGGGCAAAAAGGCCGGAAAGCTCACGCTCAAAGAGATTGCAGATGTCGTCGACGGGCTGAATCTCTCGCAGGAACAGATGGACCGGTTTTACGATACGCTCGAGGAGCTGAACATCGAGACCGTCGGCGAAGACCTGCCGCCCATCGACGATGACGAACTGCTCCCCGCGCTCGACGAGCTCGAGGAGATCGACGAGGTCACCGAGGAGGAGATCGCCGAAGCCGACAGCATGGCGGACTCCTATTCGACCGACGACCCCGTGCGCATGTATCTCAAGGAGATCGGCAAGGTCAACCTGCTCACGCAGGAGGAGGAGATCGAGCTCGCTGTGCGCATGTCCCAGGGCGACGAGGAGGCCAAGCGCCGCATGGCGGAGGCGAACCTCCGTCTCGTTGTGAGCATCGCCAAGCGCTATGTCGGCCGCGGCATGCTGTTCCTCGATCTCATCCAGGAGGGTAATCTCGGCCTCATCAAGGCGGTCGAGAAGTTTGACTATACCAAGGGCTACAAGTTCTCAACCTATGCCACGTGGTGGATCCGTCAGGCCATCACCCGCGCCATCGCCGATCAGGCGCGCACGATCCGCATCCCGGTGCACATGGTCGAAACGATCAACAAGGTCATCCGCGTTTCCCGCCAGCTTCTGCAGGAGCTTGGCCACGACCCGAGCGCCGAGGAGATCGCCGCGGAGATGAACATCCCCGTGGAGAAGGTGCGCGATATCCTCAAGATCGCGCAGGAGCCGGTCAGTCTCGAAACGCCGATCGGCGAGGAGGAGGACTCCCACCTCGGCGACTTCATCCCCGACGAGGACGCCTCCGAGCCGAGCGAGGCCGCGAGCTTCTCGCTGCTCAAAGAGCAGCTCATGTCGGTGCTCGCCACGCTCACGCCGCGTGAGGAGAAGGTGCTCCGCCTGCGCTTCGGCATCGAGGACGGCCGCACCCGCACGCTCGAGGAGGTCGGCAAGGAGTTCAACGTCACGCGCGAACGTATCCGCCAGATCGAGGCCAAGGCGCTGCGCAAGCTCCGCCACCCCAGCCGCAGCAAGAAGCTCCGCGACTTTTTGAACTAAAATTTCAACAGACCCCGCGGAATTTTTCCAATTCACAAGGAGGAAAAACCATGTTCCGACCCGTGCGAAAAAAGAAAAACGAGATCAGCGTGGAAGCGGCAAAAAAGCTTCTGCACACCGAACGCCGGGGCGTTTTTGCGGTGAACGGGGACGACGGCTACCCCTACGCCATCCCGGTCAACTTCTTCTATGACGAGGAAGCCAACCAGATCTACTTTCACGGTGCCCGCGCCGGGCACAAGATCGATTCGATCCGTGCGTGCGACAAGGTGTGCTTCACCGTGTACGGCAACGAGACCGTCCGGGACGAGGCCTGGGCGCCGTATGTGCAAAGCGCTGTCGTATTTGGCCGCTGCCGCCTGCCGGAGTACGGCGAGGAGAGCATGGCGCTCCTCAAGCACTTCGCCATGAAGTACTATCCCGAGGAGAGCATGGTAGACGCCGAGATCGCCGACGCCGGCAAAGCCGCGCAGATGTACGTGATCGATATCGAGCACATCAGCGGCAAGGAAGTGCAGGAAAAATAAATACATAAAAGAAAAGAGAGACCCGTTCCGCAGCAATGCTGCGGGACGGGTCTCTCTTTCTTTAACGCGTTCTTAACGCCGTCGATGGGCAGAGCATGATAAAATATTTTGTCAAGCTGTATCGAACGGAGGGAGAGAGCCGATGCAGGCCGAGCAGGGAAAGAAATGGAACGAGCTCCGGGCGCGCCTATTTAAAATGGTGTCGGTGGGCGTGGTGGACGATCCGATCAACCAGGGGTACGACATCATCAGCACGCTGATGCTGATCGTGAACCTCGTCGGGGCGTTTGCCAACACGTTCGACGGCGTCCGCGCGCAGTACGCACCGCTGCTCGATCTCACCGAGGAGATCACGGTCGCCTTCTTCGCGCTCGATTACGCGCTCCGGCTCGTTACGGCGAAATGCCTGTACCCACAGCTCACCGAGGGACATGCTCTCACCAAATATGTGCTTTCCGCCGGAGGCATCGTTGATATGCTCTCGTTCCTGCCGTTTTATCTGCCGGTCTTTTTCCCGTCCGGCGCGGCAGCGTTCCGGCTTTTCCGCGTGGCACGTATTTTCCGGCTGTTCCGCATCAACGCCTATTACGATTCACTCAACGTCATCACCGAGGTCATCGTCGGCAAAAAGCAGCAGCTTTTATCGTCGGTGTTCATCATCCTTGTGCTGATGCTTGGCTCGAGCCTTTGTATGTACTCGCTCGAGCACGACGCGCAGCCGGAGGTGTTCAAAAACGCTTTTTCCGGCGTGTGGTGGTCGGTCTCGACGCTGCTCACCATCGGCTACGGCGACATTTACCCCATCACGCCCGCCGGAAAGGCGATGGGCATATTCATCACGTTCCTCGGCGTCGGCATGGTGGCGATCCCGACCGGTATCATCTCCGCCGGCTTCGTGGAGCAGTATACGCGCCTCAAGCGTCTTGGCGACTATGCCGAGGAGGAAGAGCTGCACTTCATCAAAACCGAGCTCCACCGCGGCGATCTCTGGGTGGGCAAAACGGTGCGCGAGCTGCATCTGCCGCAGGGGATGATCCTCGCGGTCATCCAACGCGGCGGCGATACGATCATTCCCCGCGGCGACGTGGCGCTCAAGGCCGGAGACCGGCTCGTCATCGGTGCCGAGCACATGAAGGGCGACAGGCCGGTCAACCTGCGCGAGATCACGCTGCGCAAAAACCACGACTGGAACGGCGTTGCCATCAAGGATATCGACATCTCCCGCCAGTCGTTCATCGTCATGGTGCGGCGCGGGAAGAAGCTGATCGTGCCTTACGGCAAGCTTGTTCTTGCCGAGGGCGATACCGTGATTCTCTACAGCAAGGAAGCGCCGAAGCCGACGATCACCTTTTGAAATATGCAGGAAAACGGGCGGGCCCTCGAAGAAGGACCCGCCCGTTTGTCATATTTCACGCATTTACCGCCGTATTGCGACGGCCTCGTAGGGGCGCAGCACATTCGGCGTGTGCTCCGGGAGATTGGAAAGGAGAAGATCCGGCGGTGTGTACGCGATCGTCTCCGGCAGAGAAATGGCCTTCTTGCTGAAATTGCACAGAACCAGAAGGGCTTCCCCGTCCAGCCGCCGCTCGTAGGCGAAGAGATGTTCATCCTCCGGCCAGAGCAGACGGAAGGAGCCGTCGCGGATGAGCGGGTTGTTTTTGCGGAAAGCGAGGACCTGTTTATAGAAGGAAAGAACGGAATCGGAATCGCTCTCTTCCCGCTCGGCGTTGACCGCGCGCCAGTTGCATCCCATCCCGATCCACGGCGCGGCGGTGGAAAAGCCGCCGTACAGCGCGCCGCTCCACTGCATGGGCGTCCGGGCATTGTCGCGGCTGATGCAGGCGAGATACCGGAGCATTGTCCGCTGGTCCAGCGTGCCGCCGTCCACAAGATCGCGGTACGCGCGGAGACTTTCGAGATCGCGGTACTGCGAAAGATCGAAAAACCCGGCATTCGCCATGCCCAGCTCCTCGCCCTGATAGATGAACGGCGTCCCCTGCATCAGATACAGGCACAGGCAGAGCATTTTGGCGGATGCGTCCCGGTATTCCGGCAGATCGCATCCAAAGCGGGACACGGCGCGCGGCTGATCGTGATTACTCCAGAAAAGGCTGTTCCAGGAAATGCCGTGCAGTCCCTCCTGCCAGCGGGCGAACACCTGCTTGAGCGCGGTGAGCGAGGGCTTTTGATCCGTCCACTTGCCGTACCGGCCATCCGTCAGCCCGGTGTGCTCAAACGGGAAGACCATGCCGAGCTCGTGCCGGCCGCTGCCGGCGTAGCGCTTCGCCTCCTCCACGGTGACATTCGGGCATTCGCCGACGGTCAGAATGTCGTAGTGCGAGAGCACCCGCTCGTTCATCTCGCGGAGATAGGCGTGGACTTTTTCCCTGTGGTTGCAGGCGGGGGAAAGATCGGTCTCGCCGCTGTACGGAATGGGCTCGGGCTTCGCGATGAGGCTGATGACATCCATGCGGAAGCCGTCTACGCCCTTATCGAGCCACCAGCGCATCATCCGGTAAATGTCCTCGCGCAGCGCAGCGTTGGCCCAGTTGAGATCGGGCTGCTTGCGGGAGAAGATGTGGAGATAGTGCGAGTTCGTTGCGGCGTCATACTCCCAGGCCGGGCCGCCGAACCACGACTGCCAGCGGTTGGGCGGCGTATCGCGCCAGATGTAATAGTCCCGGAAGGGGTTGTCGCGGCTTGCACGGCTCGCGCGGAACCACGCGTGCTCGTCGGAGGTGTGGTTGACGACGAGATCCATGATAATGCGGATGCCCCGCTCGTGCGCTGCGGCAAGCAGCCGGTCAAAGTCCTCCATCGTGCCGAACTCCGGGTTGATGGCGTAATAGTCGCTGATATCGTAGCCGTTGTCGTCGCCGGGGGAGGCATAGACCGGGCAGAGCCACACCGTGTCCGCGCCGAGCTCGCGGATGTAATCCAGATGCATCGTGATCCCGTTCAGATCGCCGATCCCGTCGCCGTTGGTGTCCTGAAAGCTGCGCGGGTAGATCTGGTATACGATCGCATCCTTCCACCATTCAGTGTTCATTCTTCCCGTCCTCCAGACCAAAGTATTTCCGGTAGCAGCCGGTAAAATAGTAGGGGTTCGTATAGCCGACAAGCGGCGCGGTGTCCCGCTCGGAAAAGCCGTCCCGTTCGATGAGCTGCCGCGCCTTTTCCATGCGCACGCGCATGAGCGCGTCGGTGAACGTCTCCCCGGTCATTTCCTTGAATTTGCGGCTCAGGTAGATGTAATTGATGTGGTATTCCTGCGCGAAGGCGATCAGACTCAGCTCCTCCATATACCGCGTCTGCACTGCATGCAGCACGCGGCGGAGTACACCCTCGGTGCTGCCGGTCTCCTGCGCGGTGAGCGCGTCAAAGGTCTTGTCCGTGATCTCGCGGAAGAGCGCCTCCAAATCGGAAGGCCACTCAACGGTCTGGATGCGGTCAATGTAATTCCCGCCGATCAGTGTGGAGATGTTGATGCCCCGTCCGGTCTCCTGACAGCTCCGCTCCAGAGAGAAGGTAAACTCCGTCAGCGCCCGCCGAAGGGACGGCATGTGGAGGCAGACGGCGCGCCCCAGCTCCAGAGAAAGGCTCTTTTGCAGCTCACTGCGGATATCGCGCCCGGAGCGGATCAGCTCAGTGAGCTGCCGGTCATGAAACGGCAGGGAAAGCGACGGCTGCCCCAGCTCGCGGATGTCGGTATAGGCGAGCACCGGCTGGGAGCGGTGGACATAGTCCAGCGCGGCGGCGGCTTCCGTGTGCGCACGCGAAAGCCCGGCGAGCGAACTTCCGCCGCTCACGCCCGCCCGGGAAACACCATCCATCGCTTCAAGCCGCGAGAGAAACCACGTCCGCCAGCGGTGCGCTTCGCGCATGCCGCTTTCCCCGGGCAGCAGAGACAGCACGGCAAACCGCCGCTCCTGCGGTAGGGGAAGAAAGCGGCTCTCAAACGGCGCGCCTTTCCAAAACTCCGCCGCCGGCGCGGCCTCGTGTGAGAGTGCTTCGCCGAGAAGAAAAGCGCTGTCGCGGTGCGAGGAGAGATACGCGCCAAGCGCGGCGTCTGCCCGGCCGCCGGTGAGCGTTGCCGCGCCGAGCAGCGCGGAGAGCGCGTCGCCGGAGTTCGAACGATGCTGGATCTTCTCCTTGACCTGTGCAAGCAGCGCATTTAAATGCTCCGGATCGACCGGCTTGAGCAGGTAATCGAAAACATGCGCGTGAATCGCCTGCTGCATGTAGGAAAAGTCGGTGTATTCGCTCAGCACGAGGATCTCGCAGTTGAGCGCACGCTCCTCGATCTCGTGGAGGAGCTGCCGCCCGTCGCACTCGGGCATGCGCATGTCGGTGATGAGGATATCCACCGGCGAGGCGATGAGAAAGTCCAGCGCCTGACGGCCGTTTTCCGCCTCCGCAGCTAATTCGAGACCCAGCTCGTCCCAGCGGATGCAGTGGATGAGTCCCCGGCGGATGGCGGCTTCGTCCTCGGCGATCATAACGCGGATCATGGGCCGCATCTCCTTTCCATGGGGATCACGATCTGGACGACCGTGCCGATGCCTTCCTCGCTGTCGAGCGTGAGCTGCGCCGTTTCGTCGTAGAGAAGGCGCAGGCGCATATAGAGATTCCGCAGCCCGATCCCGCGCCTTTCCTCTGCCGGGGAGGGCGCGTAAAGTGCCGAACGGAGCTGCGCGAGCTCCTCTTCGGTCATGCCCTGCCCGTCGTCTGTTACCTCGACCGTCAGCCGCTCTCCGGCTGTCCACGCGCCGATGCGGATGGTCCCCGGCTTTTCCCTCTGCTCCAGACCGTGGAGAATGGCGTTTTCCACGAGCGGCTGGATACTCACGCGCGGCACGGCGCAGCTCATAACGTATTCCGGCACGTCGATCTCCGCGTGCAGCCGCTCGCCGAAGCGGAGCTTCTGTATCGTGAGATAGTTTTCTACATAGGACAGCTCTTCGCGCAGCGATACAAGCGGCTCGCTGCCGGAAATGGTGTAGCGCATTGTGCTGCCGAGCGCCGTTGCCATGCTCGCAAGATCGCTCATATGGCGGACGGCTGCCATGGATGCCATCGATTGCAGAACGTTATAGAGAAAGTGGGGGTTCATCTGCGCCTGCAGCGCGCGGATCTCTGCCTTCTGCTGCTGGAGCGCAGCCTCATATTCTCCCGCAAGCGAGCGTTCCAGCTTCTCCATCAGCGCATTGAAGCTGTTTCCGAGCCGCGCAATCTCGTCGGCGCCGGAGACCGTCACACGATAGGAAAGATCGCGGAGCTGCGTTTCGTCCATGGCGTCTGCGAGCTCTTTTACCGGTTGGCTGATGACGCGCGAGGCGATCGCTGTCACGACGGCGATCAAAATCAGAGCGGCCACGGCGGCGGTGAGGATCGCGCTCGACACGCTCATCGCGCCCGCGGAAAACTCCGACTGCGGTGTCAGCATCAGCACGTACCAGCCCGCCTTTTCCGCCCTTGCTGACGCCATGGCGTAGGAAACGCCGCCGGTCGTCAGCTCGTGCTGCGGCGCACCGTCGGCAAAGCACAGCATCTCTTCCGGCAGCGTCTCGCCGGAGGCCGCACCGGAGGAATCAAAGACCAGCCGTCCCGTTTCGTCGCACACGCAGACGCGAGAGTCATCGCCCGGCCGGATCAACTCTGTCAGCTTTTCAAAGTCCGAAAGATCGACCGTGATGAACATCGTTCCTGCATCTTCAAAATGCCCCTCGGTGTTCACGATCCGCCGGACAACGGCGTACACCGGCTCGGCGCCGCCCTGCGGCGCGTGGCGCAGCGGCATGTGCACGCCGGTCGGAAGAAGCACGGCGCTGTCGGAGGAGAGCGTGCCGTCGGAAACGAGAGCAAGATACTCATCGGGAAGCGCGGCGGCGCGGTAATCGTCGTAAGAGCCCGCCTCGCTGCGCGCGGCGTAGACGAGCCGCCCGTCCGGCGTCACATAGATCACGCTGAAAATGTCGGAGCGGCTGCTGAGCGCGGAGAGGAAAACGCTTTGGAGCTGTTCGGTCTCCCTGTGTCTCTCCGCCGTGCTCTTCTCCCGCCCGGCGCCGCGCAGAAAGGCACGGAAGCCCTCGTTAAGATAGATGGAACGGTAAATGTCGTCGATGCGTTCGCACGAGGTTTCCAGCCGCTCCGCACCGGCCGTCACGAGCTTGGTGCTCAGCGTGAGCGCCTGCGAGCGGATGACTGCCTGCGAGCGCACCTGCGCGATCAGCACAACGATCCCCATGGGAACGGCGAGCAGCAGCAGCACGGTTATCATCAGCTTTTCCCGGAGCGAACGAAGGTTTTTGAACATACGGCATCACCCGCGTTCATTATACCAGAAAAGGGCGGGGCATGAAGAGCGGATGAGAAAAAAACTAATTGATTTCAAAAACAGGCTAAACCGTTTCGTTGCGCGGGGAAAAATGGGGGTGCTATAATCGGCTTGACCGGTCCGGAGAAAGCGGCGCAGTCTGGAGTGGCCACCGGAGAGCGCCGAACGTGTTCCGCAACAAATGAAGGATTGGAGACAAGGCAAATGAAAAGAATCTTTGCTGTTCTGCTTTGCGTCGTTATGATGCTGTCCGTACTTACAGCGTGCGGCGATTCCGGCACCGCCGGAACAGAGACCCCCGCAGAGACGGCCGCGCCTGCCCCGACGGAGGCTGCGGCGGAGACCCCGGCGCAGCAGGACGTCACGCTGCATCTTTTCCACCAGAAACAGGAGGCGCAGGAGGCCTTCGCGCAGATCATTGACGCGTTCCATGCCGAGTATCCCTATATCACCGTGGAGCAGGAGATCGTCACAAACGACCCTGCGGCCATTTTGAAAGCCCGCATCGCGACGGGAGAGGTGCCCGATATTTTCCAGGGCGCCAACGACACCATGGACATTGCGCAGGGCGGCTACATCATGGAGCTGACCGGCGAGCCGTTCCTGAACAGCATCACCGATGAGGCGCGCAGCGCGTCCTCCTTCACCGACGCAGACGGCCACACCTGGGCCATGCCGGTGGATGGCAGCTGCGAGGGCATTTTCTACAACAAAGACATTTTCGCCAAATACGATCTGGCCGTTCCCACAACGCTCAGCGAGCTGGAAACGGTGATCCGGACGCTGGAAGAAAACGGCGTCACGCCGTTTGCCATGGGTTTCAAGGACGCCTGGACGATCAAGCCGGTCTCTCTCGTGGCGGCGTCCTCCGCCATTTACGGCAAGGACATTACCTGGGACACCAAAAAGAATGAGGGCGAAGCAAGCTTCGCCGGTACCGAGGGCTGGAGCACCACGTTTGAGCTGACGCGCATGGTGTACATGCACGGCAACACCCGCACCGCCTTCGACACCGACTATAACGGCGCATGCGCCATGATGGCCAACGGCGAAGCCGCCATGATGATCAACGGCCTCTGGGCGCTCGAACCGATCCGGCAGATCAACCCGGACGTCAATCTCGGTATGATGGCGATGCCGGCGACGGAGAATGCCGCGGATACCAAGCTCTTCCAGTTCCCGGACTTCGGCCTCTCCGTCTCTGCGTCTACGGCGCACCCGGAGGAATGCAAGCTCTTCCTGGAATTTCTGACCCGCCCGGAGATCGCAGAGCTCTGGTGCAGCACGTCGAAGCTTTTCTCTGCCGTCAAGGGCGTGTCGGTCGATTTTGACCCGCTCGCGGAGGATGTCAACGCCTACATCGATGCCGGTATGGTCTGCACGCAGGTCGACCGCGGCTGGCCCACGGCGTTCGGCTCGGAGTATGAAAGCACGCTGTCCAGCTACATTCTGGATCTCGTCTCTCTCGAGGACGCCATGAAAACGCTGGATGACGCCTGGGCGGCGGCCAGAGCGGCCGGACAGGCGTAAACCGAATAAACAGAGCGAAAGGGGCAGGAAAAACGAAAGTTTTCTTGCCCCTTTTCCACAGAAGGGAGAATACCATGCAGCAATGGCGACGCCGGCAAAACGCCGTATATATCGGCTTTATTCTTCCCGCCGCTGCGTTTTTCACGGCGTTTTTCATCGTCCCGTTCGCTGAAAGCCTGTGGCTTTCGTTCACCGACGCTTACGGCTACAACCCGGAGCAGCACTTTGTGGGGCTGCGGAACTACCGGGAGGCGCTGACCAACCCAGCCTTTCGCAGCGCGCTCTGGGTAACGGTAAAGTATACGGTTTTCGTCACGCTGGGAGCCAATCTGACGGCGCTTGCTCTCGCGCTGCTGCTCGACGGGAACGTGCATTGCAAAAAGCTTTTCCGCGCCGTCTTTTTCCTGCCGAATCTGATGAGTCTGGTTATCGTCAGCTTTGTGTGGGTGTTTCTCTACGGCAGCGTGTACCGTTCGGCGGTTGCGCTGCTGAACATCCCGGAGGCCTGGCAGATCAGCTGGCTCGGCAACCGGCGGCAGGCGCTCTATTCCATGGGCTTTACGGCCATCTGGCAGTGCGCGGGGTATTACATGCTCATCTACATCGCCGGACTGCAGAACATCGGCGCGTCGCTGACCGAGGCCGCGGCGATGGACGGCGCAGGACCGTGGGCGATGATATGGCATATCAAGCTGCCGATGCTATCGCCGGTGATCGCCATGAACACGGTGCTGCTGATGATATCCTGCTTCAAAACGTTCGATATCCCCATGGCGATGACGTCCGGCGGCCCGGCGGGCGCGACGACGACCATCGCTTTGCAGATATACAACACGGCCTTCCGCTCCAGCCGGACGGGATATGCCACGGCGCAGTCCGTGATATTGTTCCTCATCATCAGTCTGCTCACGGCACTGACGTTCCGGCTGCAAAGAAAGGGGGAGGAAGAATGAAAGCAAAAAAGAAGGGTGCCGGCATCACGATTTTTGCCGCGGTTGTCGCGCTCGCGTTCTTCTTTCCTGTTCTGATCGCGGTAGTAAATTCTTTCAAGACACAAGGGGAGATACTGAACTCCGCGCTCGCTCTGCCGGTATCGCCGACATGGGGAAACTATGCCGCTGTCATAAAAACGGCGAACTTCCCGCGCGCGTTTCTCAACTCCTGTCTCGTAACGGCCGGAGGGATCGCGCTCAATCTCTCGGTGAGCGCACTGGCGGGGTATGCGCTCTCGCGCTGGAAGAGCAAGTGGGCGGATGTCATCACGCTGGTGTTTCTCTCTTCCATGTTCGTTCCGTTCCACACGATCATGATCGCTCTGCTCACCACGGCGCGCGATATGAAGCTTACGGGGAGCATCGGCGGGCTGATCCTCATCTACTGCGGCCTGCAATGCCCGATCCCGATCTTTCTCATCAAGGGCTTCGTCCGCTCCGTTCCGCGGGAGCTGGAGGAGGCGGCGATGATCGACGGCTGCGGTACGGTACGCATGTTCTTCTCCGTGGTGCTGCCGATGCTCAAGCCGATCCTTGCAACAGTTGCCGTTTTGAACGTGCTCTGGATCTGGAACGACTATCTCCTTCCGTATCTGATCCTTGGAAAGCCCATCACGATCCCACTCAGCCAGATGTATTTCTATGGCCAGTACAACCAGCAATGGCACCTCATCATGGCGGGCTTCGTGGTGTCCACCGTCCCCGTGGTGATCTTTTTCCTGTTCATGCAGAAATACATCATCAACGGAATCGCCGCCGGGGCGGTAAAGGGGTGAACGATGTATTCCAGAGAAAATATCGAAGCAGCCGACACAGTGTACATGGTGATGACGGATCGCTTTTTCGACGGCGATCCCTCCAACAACGGCACGCCCGGCGCGGAGTATCAGCCGGGAAATCTGCACTTTTATCAGGGCGGAGACTGGGCGGGACTGCGGCGGAAGCTGCCGTATATCAAGGAGCTCGGGTTTTCCGCCGTGTGGATGTCCCCGCCGCAGGACAACGAGCTATACAGCCGCACCGGGGACGAGGCAGGCTATCACGGCTACTATACGCGAGATTTCAACAGCCCCAACCCACACTTCGGAACCGCGGAGGAGCTCCGGGCGCTGCTTCGCGAGGCAGAGCGGCTGGGCATTAAAATGATCCTGGATGTCCAGCTCAACCACACGGCGGACTATCTTGCATACCCTTCGCGGCAATACGACCCGCCGGAATACCGTCCGGCGCCGCCGTTCGATAACCCCGCATGGTATCACAACACGCCGAACATACTGAATTTTGACGACCCGCGGGAGGCGCAAAATTACAGTCTCGGCGGGCTGGACGATCTCGCGCAGGAGAATCCTGCCTGCTGGCAGGCGCTTCTGGACGCCTACTGGAACCCGGAGACCGGCACGGGGTGGTTTTCCTACGGCTTTTCGGGCTCCCGGCTCGACGCCGTTGTAGAGATCCCGCCGGAGTATCTGGAACGCTTTGAAAAGCACACGGGCAAGCACGGCTTCGGGGAGGCGTTCACCGGCTCAGCAGAGGAAAATGCCGCCTTCCAGCAATACATCTGGGGCATGCTGGACTACCCGCTCTATTTCCAGCTGCACAACGCGCTCTGCCGCGGCGAGGACTGGAGCGGCGTGAGCCGCCTGCTCCAAAAAGACGGCCTGTACCGCGATCCCCGCTGTCTCTTCACGTTTCTTGACAATCACGACCGGGCGCGGTTTCTCACAAACTGCGCCGACAACGTTTCGCTGCTCCATCTGGCGCTGGCGCTGCTCTATGCGCTGCGCGGCATCCCGGTGGTCTATTACGGAACGGAGCAGCACATGGCGGGCGATTTCCGCTTTACTGAGCAGATGCTCAACGACACGAACCGCGAAATGATGCCCGCCTTTTCTCCGGAAAACCGGACGGCCGCTCTCCTCCGGCGGCTGAACGGTATCCGGAGAGACATCGCTGCGATCCTCGCCCAGGGGACGCAGCGCGAGGTTTATTTCCGACCGGGCGACAGCGTGTACGCCTTCCGGCGGGACGCTGTCGACGGGCGGTACATTCTCTGCATATTCAACAAGTCCGCCGCCGAGCAGACGCGGACAGTCTTTACCGGCGAGCCGGGGCGGATAGAATATGTTGATCTTCTGGATACGCGGCAGCATTACATGTCCGACGGCGGAAAGCTGACGCTGTTCCTGCCGGCCTACGCCGCGATCCTCCTTTCCCGGGAGGCGGCAGGGGAGTATGTCCCCACACTGCCGGAAAAGACACGGATCGTTGTCCATTTCGACACGGGCTTCGGGAACAGGCTCACCATCCGGGGCGATACATCCCCGCTGCACTGGGACTTCGGCCAGCGCTGCGAAAACAAAAACGCGGACACCTGGGTCTTTGAAACGGAGCGGCCGAAGGCCGGAGAGCTCCGGTTCAAGGTCTTGCTGAATGACGCCGTGTGGGAGCGGGGCGAAGACCACCGTGCCGCCGTCGGGCGGGAGACGCACATTTTTCCGTCGTTCTGGTAAAAAGAGCCGCCGGTCACTTCGACCGGCGGGGCGGAGTAAGCCGTAATATATAAAATGAGAGACGGACAGCTCGGACGATTTTGTGTCAGCGCTGTCCGTCCCTCTTCATATCCGCCCGCGGCGGATGCGGCGCTGGCGCTCGCGCCGCTGCGCGGCGTCCTCCCGACTCTCGCCGGGGGAGAGCGTGGTCATGCGCTGCTGGTGGCGCGCGGCATAGCAGATCGCCGCGGCCATGACGAGATCATCGTGCTTTCCGGCGAGTGCCTCGGGGCGGTGATCCTCGTTATAGCAGAATGTCAGCATCTCACCGAGAAGCTCGCGGTCGGAAAACCATTCCGGGTGCGAAGAGAACACCTCCACAAGATTTGCAATGGCGCGCGGGCGCGTCTGCCGGTCGGTGCGAAAGCCAAAGCTCGCGCGCGGCCGGTGCGTGTAGGTGTCCTCCCGCTCGCGGCGGTACTGGTTCGGGTAGCCGAGCTCGGCAAGCTTCATCACGGGATACGTCGAAAAGTTCGTTTCGAGCGCGATGAGCGCGTCGTTGTAGTATTTCCCGAGCGCGTACACCTGCCGGACGTACTCCGGCTCGGAAAACCGCCGCCGGAGGGACGCGGCCTGCTCGCCGGTGCTGTTGTCGATCACGTGCGCGGTGAACCAGTCCGAGCCCTCGCCTGCGGTGTCGCCGCCGAGCACGTACGGATGCCCAGGCTCGCGCTCACGGTAAATGCAGATCTCGCCCGCGTCATCGTTCTGCCAGACGCTTTCGCTGTCTCCGCCGCCGGGAACGAACCGCCCTCGGCGCACGGGAGCGGGCGCTTCCTCGCGGCGGCGGATTACGAGACCGTTATCGAAAACGCCCGAGCCGCTGTGGAGAAACGCCTCGTCCGGGTTTGCGGGGTATTCCTGCCGGAACATGTCCCGGCTGCCGCCGCAGTTGTTCGCGATGCACCAGCGCCGCCAGCGCACCTGCTCCCACGAGAGGGAATACCGCTCGCGCACTTCGCGCTCCTCCGCCGTCCATTCGATGCCGGGCTCAACGCGCATAACGTAGTCAGGGTTTTCAAACCACGCGAAAAATACCGGCTCGAAATCGTTTTCCCCGGCGACGGCGGCGTCCCAGCGCTCCTTGAAATCCTCGCAGCCGTTGGCGGTGCTCTCGATGATCACCATCGTCCCGGGGGCGGAGGGCACGGCCTGCAATATGCCCGCGAGCGTTGCGGCCTTGCTCTCGCCGCCCTCCGGCCAGAAGGCATATTCCGAAAGATGCACGCATTGGAGCGTGTCCGAGCGCCCGATGCCGCGCCCGCCCGCGGTCGCGCAGCGAAAGCGCGACCGAAGCCCCGGCAGTGCGCCGCGCGATGCGCGCGACGGATTTTCAAACACCAGCTCCTGCACGTTCGAGGTGCGGAGCATTGGCCTGACCGGCGCGGGCAGCTCGTCATAAAAGAGCTTGCTCATGCGGAAGAGATTGGCCGTGGCGTCCTCGCGGTGCGCCACAACGAGAGCGTTCACGTTCTCGCGCGTGGCGCAGGCGTGGAAGAGCAGCGCCTCCGTGAGCGTGGAAAAGCCGAGCTGCCGCGCCTTTAAAATGATAAGCCGCACGGGCTTTCCTGCGTCCTGCTGGCGCTTGGCAACGGCATAAAGCTTCCGCTGCGCGGCGTTGAGGCGAAACGGCACGACCGCGCCGCTCTTCGTGCGGATCTTCAGGCACGACTCGATATACTCCTTTGCCACGCGTGGGTTCACAGCGCGCTCGCCCCCTCCTGCCGCGCGAGCCATTCTTCAAACGAGAGCGCGCCGCCCTCCGCGGCCTCCTCCTCGCGGAGAGAGCGGAGGTGCTCATCGAGCTCATGCAGCGCGCGCATCGCGCCCGCGGGATCAAATTCCCAGGTGCCGTCCGGCTCGCGCTGCTTTGTTTCGGGGTTTCGCGTGAGATGCGGCGTGGCCTGCATGCACCGGTCTACGATCTCCACGAGCCGCCGCCCGATCCATGCGCTCGAAACGCCCATCGCGTCGAAAAGCCGCTGCTCGGTCTCGCGGCGGTAGCGCTGTATGGCCGGATCGCGCAGCAGCCCGCGGGCGCGCTCCTCCGCCGCGGCGGGGCTGTATCCGGCGGCGATCGCCGCCTCTGCGGCGTCCCCGCCGGCAAGATATTCCTCCACAAAGCGCTTCTGCCGCGCCGTGAGCGCCGTTTTGTCCTTCATGTTGTCCTCCTTTGCGGTCAAAGGGGCATCTGCTTAAAAAAGTCCAGCCGCAGCCGCGCGAGCCGCCGGAGCGAAAGCCCCGTCGCCTCCGCCACCGCCGAGAGCGCTTTCTTCTGCACGACCAGACGGAAAAGCGCCATGCCCTCCTCCGGCGTGGCCGCGACGCGCGCGATCGTCGCGCGCACCGCCTCCCGCCGCTCCGGCGGGAGCTGCGCAAATAGCTCGAGCGATGCCTGAATGTAGCGTATCTCTGCCGCCGTCCGGCCGCAGGAACCGACCCGGTTTCCCATCGGTCATACCCCCATTGCGTTATTATAAAGCACGAAGCGTGAATGCGATGAGTAAAAAAGAAAGAAAGGACAGGATTGAGCTTATGCATTACACGCTTCGTGTGATTACGTTATATCACCGGGAAAACGATTTGTCAACACATTTCGTGGAATTTTTCTTGACATTTTTCACACGGCGTGTTAAGGTTACGGTGAGGTGATAGAAATGTCCGGTTTCAGCGAAAGACTGTCGGCGCTGCGCAAGGGCGCGGGGCTGACGCAGGCAGAGCTGGCAAAGAAGCTCGGCATATCCAAAAGCTCGGTGAGCATGTACGAATGCGGCAACCGCGAGCCGGAATTCGATCTGCTGGAAAAGATGGCGGATTGTTTTCAGGTGGACATGAACGTTCTTCTCGGCCGCACGGAGCCGCTCGTGAACAACGATCCGGAGCTGACGGCGTATCTGGAAGCGCTGCGCGACCGGCCGGAGATGCGCGCGCTGTTCCGTCTTTCCAAAAATGCCACGCGCGAGGATGTGGAGACCGCCGTAACGATCCTCGAGGCGCTGCGCAGCAAGCATGAGAGTACCTGATTACTATGTGCGGTTCGTGGAGCTGCCGCCGACGGTGCTCGGCGCAACGCTCCCGAACGACGACGGCACCTTTTCCGTATACATCAACGCCCGCCTTGGCGACAAGGCGCGGCGCGAAACGCTGCGCCATGAGCTGGAGCACATGGCGCGGGATCATTTTTACCAAAGCGCCCCCATCGCCGTGCAGGAGGCGGAAGCCCGCGGGGAGGAGGCGCCCGCCGCACCGCCGCCGGAGAGCGGCACGCTGCGCCATTACCGCGATCTCGCCGCGCTCGGCGAGTATCTTCGCAGCATCGGCGCGCTCGGAAACAGCGTGGAATCCCTCGGCGCACAGCCGCTGCGATAAAAAAGCAGGAGAGATGACGTTCGTCATCTCTCCTGCTTTTCCATATTGAGAGTTATGGCAGAGGGAGCACCCGGCAGTCGGAGCATACAAGCTCCTCCGCCGCCTCCGGGAGAGTGTCCACGTTGATGAGCGGCCGCCCGCCGGAAACGAGGATGTCCACATACTGTTCCGCGGAGAGCTCACGCACGACGATCTCGCCGTTGGAGCGCCGGTACAGCAGCGCCGGAACGCCGCCGTCCGTCGTGAGGACGATGCCGACATCGTAGGCGTGCTCGGGGTCAAGCCCGTCCAGCGCCTTGCTGCCGCGCCGCTCGACGCTTTTGATCACCGGCATGTCCGCCTGACTCACCTCGGGCGTGCCGCTGCCGCTCGTGAGCAGCACAACGCGCGAATCCGTCACCGTGGCGGAGAGCTCGGAGGCGGCGAAGGGATCGTACGGCTGGTTTGTGGAGATCACGTAAAACCCGCTCTCCTCAATGCGCAGCGCCCGGCTTTTGTAAAGCTCGCGTACGGAGGTCAGGAGCTTTGCGTATTTATCCTCCGCTGCGGCGAGATATTCTTCGATGTCCTCGCGGATGCGCTCGCTGCGGTGCGTGAAGAAGGTGGAGAACATGGCGTCCTCGCCGTTGTCGGTCTGCAGCGCGAGCAGCCACGCGAACAGCTCCGCACGGCTCCCGGCAGGCAGCTCATCCTCCGAGGGGATATCCCCGGCGGCGAGTCGGTCGAGAAGCGCCGCGGCGCTCTCGGTTTTGTCATCCGCGCCGAAGAAGCGGATCTCCTTTAAAAGCCGCTCATCGGGGTGCAGGGTGTCGCTCGCCGGAAGGCGCAGCGGCACAGTTTCCACCACGGCGGCGCTGCCGTCAAGGTATACGTCCGAGATCTCCTGCGTCCGCCCGGTTTCGGCGAGATCGATGCGGAAATCCTCCCGGACGCCGTCCGGCCACAGGGAGTCCGGCAGCGCCGTCCGGCTGCCGAGCAGAACGTTCTCGGCATGGATCACCACGCCGGTGCCGTCCCACGAAACGGAGGCCACGATCTGCATCGATACCGGCACAAGGCCGAGAACGCGCTGCGAGATGCAGACACGCATCTTTCCGTCGGTCAGGCGGATGCCGAAGTCGAGATTGCCGAACCGCTCGCGCATCTGCTGCCGGAGACCGGGGAGAACGCCGCTCTCGTCGGCGAGAAGGTAAAGATCGTTTTTATACAGGCGGACAACGGCGCTGCCGTCGTCGGCAAAGGAAAACTCGCCGAGCTCTTCGCTGCGCGGCACGGCGAGGATGGCGTCCACATCGTCCCGGAAGGCGGAGGCACCGCCGTTGCCGACGATGAACGCTGCGAGCAGCAGTAACAGGAGGATCCCCGCCGGAATCACGATCGCCCAGACGCGGGCGTGCCGCTGTGTCCGGTCCTTTTTCACTGGCCTCCTGCCTCCTTTCCGACGGAAATCGACATACAACATTTATATTACCGCATCCGCGGGAAAAAAGCAATTGCATCCTGCCGCCGCGGCACATATAATATAGGCTGTTCGGTTTTGAATGGTTAAATTTTTTGAAAAATCGGGGGTAATGCTCATGTCCTACTCTCTGGCGCTCGTGGATTTCGACGGCACGCTGGCCGATTCGATGCCGTACTGGCTGCGTCTGCCGGTGGATACGCTTCGCGAGGCAAACCTGCCGCAGCCGGAGGGCTTTGCGGACTTTATCCGCGCCGTGCCGATCTGGGAGATCGCGCGGGAGGTGGGGAAGCGGTATCCGCAGCTCGAAACGGAAACGCCGCTCGGTGAGCGCTGGAGCGCGGAGATGGCGGCGCATTATGCGCACGAGATCCCTCTCAAGCCGGGCGCAAAGGGGCTTTTGCAGACGCTGCGCGCGGCGGGGCTTCGCGTATACATCCTCTCGGCGACGCGCCACGCACTGCTTGACCCGGCCATCGAACGGCTCGGCATTGCGCCGCTCGTGGACGGCGTTTATGCCGAGGAGGAGACCGGCTCCAAGCGCACCGAGGCGCCCTACGCCTTTTTCCGGGACAGGCTCGGCGTGCCGTATGAGAAAATGCTCCTCGTGGAAGATGCGCCGCGCAATCTTGCCGCGGCGGAGGCGCTCGGCCTTACGGGCGTCGGCGTATACGACGAGAGCATGAAGGAATATACGGAAGCGATCCGCGCCGCCGCGGCGGTGTATCTGCCGAATTTCTCCGATCTTTCCGCGCTGGAAGCGCTGCTGCGGCGCTGACGGATGGAGCGTCGTAAACCCCTCAGTCAGCCTTGCGGCTGCCAGCTCCCCTGTTAGGGGAACCAAGATAGTTTTCCGCAAACCCACTTGCCTCCCCTCGATAGGGGAGGTGGCAAAAGCGCAGCTTTTGACGGAGGGGTTTCTCCTGATAATTCCCCATAAAAATACGAAAAAAGTATTGACTTTCCTGGGATTTATGGTATTATGTCATGGCGCTCCAAAGACAGCAGGTGGCGTTTGCCGTAAATCCTGCCGAGGAAAGCACGATACTTGTATTGTGTCTCCCCCTGTCTTTCGGCAGAGGGAGTTTTTCTTTCGGGCGCAGAAATTTACCCCGGAGGTGAAATCATTGCCTAACGCGAAAGTACTCAGCGAGAAACAGGCCATCGTCGAGGAACTCACCAAGCGTATCGGTAACGCCACGGCGGGCGTCCTTGTGGACTACAAGGGCATCACCGTTCTGGAGGATACCGCTCTGCGTCGTGAGCTGCGTGCTGCCGGCATTGAGTACACCGTTGTGAAGAACACTCTGCTCCGCTTTGCGGTCGACAAGTGCAATCTCAACGAGTTTGACTCCGTGCTCAACGGCACCACCTCTCTGGCCACCACCGAGGGCGATCCCATCGCGCCCATCCGCATCGTCAGCGAGTTCGCCAAGAAGATGAACGGCAAGTTCGAGGTCAAGGGCGGCTTCATGGAAGGAAAGGTCCTTCCCATGGCCGACATCGACGAGATCGCTCAGCTTCCCGGCAAGGATGCCCTGTACTCCAAGGTCCTCGGCACCATGCTCGCACCCATCACCAGCCTGGCCGTCGTTCTTGGCCAGATCCTGGAGCAGAAGGGCGGCTCTCTCGAGACCGCCGAAGCCGCTGCCGAATAATTTGGCAGACACAATTCAATTTTAGGAGGAAAATTACAAATGGCTAGCGAAAAAGTTACCGCTATGATCGAAGAAGTCAAGGCTCTCTCCGTGCTGGAGCTGGCTGAGCTCGTCCACGCTCTTGAGGAGACCTTCGGCGTTTCCGCCGCTGCCGCCGCTGCTCCCGCCGCTGCCGCCGCTGCCGCCCCGGTCGAAGAGAAGACCGAGTTTGACGTTGTCATGACCGAGTTCGGCGCTGAGAAGATCAAGGTCATCAAGGAAGTCCGCGGCCTGCTGGGTCTGGGCCTTGCCGAGGCGAAGGCTCTCGTCGAAGCCGTCCCCGCCAAGCTGAAGGAAGCCGTCTCCAAGGAAGAGGGCGAGGAGATCAAGTCCAAGCTCGAGGCCGTCGGCGCGAAGGTCGAACTCAAGTAAGATTTATCCCATCCACCTTGCTCCCTGTCTGAGCAGGGGGCCACAGTCCAGAAGGAGGACAACTAATGGCTAAGACCACCGAAAAATACGAGGTCCTGTACGTTCTCAACCCCAACCTCACCGAGGAAGAGACCCAGGCCATCGTGGAAAAGTTCAAGACTCTGATCGAGCAGAACGGCACCGTCGATGAGATGGAAGAGTGGGGCAAGCGCAAGCTCGCCTACGAGATCAACTACCTCACCGAGGGCTACTATGTGCTGGTGAAGTTCACCTCCGGGCCCGAGCTTCCCGCCGAGCTGGATCGTATCCTCGGCATCACCGACGGCGTGATCCGCTCTCTTGTCACTCTGCGCTACGAATAAGCGGAGGGAATGATATGCTGAATCATATCGTTCTTATGGGCCGCCTGACGCGGGATCCGGAGCTGCGCTATACCGGCTCCAACGTCCCCGTCGCGTCCTTCTCCATTGCTGTTGACCGGGATTTCGGCCGCGGTGAAAACGGTGAAAAGCAGACCGATTTCATCAACGTGTCCGCCTGGCGTCAGACCGGGGAATTCGTCTCCAAGTACTTCACGAAGGGCAGCATGATCGTGGTTTCCGGTCGGCTGCAGATCCGTGACTACACCGATCGCGACGGCAACCGCCGTACCGCGGCGGAGGTCGTGGCGGACAACGTCTATTTCGGCGAAAGCAAGCGCCGGGAGGACGGCGCCCCGCGGCAGGAGTACGCACCCCGTCAGGAGTACGCACCCCGCACCCCCTCCAACGAGGGCTTTAACAGCGCGAAAGCGCAGGCCGGATCGTTCCAGACGATCGACGATGACGACGGCCAGCTGCCGTTTTGACACTCACGAAAGGAGTTTTTGAACCATGGCTTTTGATAAGTCCGCTGCCCCGCAGAAGAACCGCAAGCGCAGAAAGGTCTGCCAGTTCTGTGTGGATAAGGCCGAGTATATCGACTACAAGGACACCGTCAAGCTGCGCAAGTACCTGTCCGAGCGCAGCAAGATCCTGCCCCGCCGCACCACCGGCGCCTGCGCCTACCATCAGCGTCTGCTCACCGAGGCGATCAAGCGTGCCCGTCAGGTCGCTATCCTGCCTTACGTGACCGACTGATTTCGGTTTTTTATCGACCAAAAAGCTCTCATCCTCCGGGATGGGAGCTTTTTCTGTTGCACAGCGGCAGATCGGCGGTTATAATGAAAGTCAGAAAAAACAAATTACTACATATACGGAGGTTGGCGCGAATATGTACGATAACGGCAAAATCTATCTCGGTCTCTCCGGCGAGGATCGGGTGGAGCTTCCCCTTTCCATGTGCAACCGGCACGGTCTGATCGCCGGTGCGACCGGCACCGGCAAGACCGTCACGATGAAGGTGCTGGCGGAGTCTCTCTCCGACGCGGGTGTGCCCGTATTTCTGTGTGACGTGAAGGGCGATGTCGCCGGTATCTGCGCTCCCGGCGTGGACAGCGAGGACATGCAGAAACGCATTGAATGCTTCGGCCTCACCGGCAAATTCGCCTACCAGGGCTACCCTACCACGTTCTGGGATATCTACCAGACCGGCGGCCATGCCGTGCGCGCCACTGTGAGCGAGATGGGCCCCGAGCTTCTCTCCCGCATTCTTGGCCTGACGGAGGTGCAGGCGGGCGTGCTGCAGATCGTTTTCCGCATTGCGGACGACCGCGGCCTGCTGCTGGACGATCTCAAGGATCTCCGCGCGCTGCTCAACTACACGAACGACCACCGCGAAGATTACCGCATGAAATATGGCAACATCACCACGCAGTCCGTCGCGGCCATCCTCCGCGCGCTGCTGCCGCTGGAAAAAGAGGGCGGCGAGCTGTTCTTCGGCGAGCCCGCGCTCGATGTGAACGACTGGATCCGCACCGATGCCGACGGCCGCGGCATGATCAACGTGCTCGACTGCGTTAAGCTTGTGCAGAACCCGACGCTGTACGCGAGTTTCCTTCTCTGGATGCTCTCGGAGCTGTTCGAGACCATGCCGGAGGTCGGTGATCAGGAAAAGCCGAAGCTCGTGTTCTTCTTTGATGAGGCGCACATGCTCTTCCGCGACGCCCCGGCGGTGCTCGTGCAGAAGATCGAGCAGACCGTGAAGCTGATCCGCTCGCGCGGTATCGGCGTGTTCTTTGTAACGCAGAGCCCGGCGGACGTGCCGAACACCGTGCTCGCGCAGCTTTCCAACCGCGTGCAGCACGCGCTGCGCGCCTATACACCCACCGAGCTCAAGGCGGTGCGCGTGGCAGCGCAGTCCTTCCGCGAAAATCCGGCGTTCAACGCCGAGGACGCGATCATGGAGTTGGGTGTGGGCGAGGCGCTCACGTCGTTCCTCGGCGAGGACGGCATCCCCGCCATGGTGCAGCGCACGAAGATCATCTGCCCGCAGAGCCTGATGGGCGCGCCGGAAGCCATGACGCGCGCCAAGGCCATCCTCCGCGACGGCATGGAAAAGTATGACGAGAGCGTGGATAACGTCTCCGCCTACGAAGTGCTCGCCGACGAGGTGAAGGCCGCGGAGGACGCGCTCGCGCAGGAGCAGGAGCGGCTGGAAGAGAAGAAGCGCGCCGCCGAAGAGGAGAAGCAGCGCCAGAAGCAGGCGGAGGCCGACGAAAAGCGTGCCCAGAAGCTCGAGGACGAAGCGCGCCGCCGCGCGCAGAAGCTCGAGGATGAGGAGCGCCGCCGTGCTCAGAAGCTGGAGGACGAGGCGCGCCGCAAGGCCGAGCGCGAAAAGGAGAAGAAGGAAGCCGAAGAGAAGCGCAAAGCCGAGCGCATCCGCTCCAAGATCGAAACGCAGCTCATCTCCGCCGGCGGCCAGATGCTCAAGCGCGGCCTGCTGGGTATCCTGAAAAAGTAAAACGCTGCACGGGAACCCCTCCGGCTTTTGCCTGCGGCAAAAATCCACCTCCCCTGTTAGGAGAGGCAAGTAAGATTGCGGCAAACCGGCTTGGCTCCCCTAATAGGGGAGCTGGCACGGCGTAAAGCGCCGTGACTGAGGGGTTTGTGCTCCTGCCGCAAATCAAATATACGAATATGGAAAGCCGCTTCTGCGGCTTTCCGCCGTTTTTCAAAAAATATTCTTTACGGAGAACCTATACCCATGATCACCATTCGCGAATACGTCCGCCCCGCCACGCTCGAGGAGGCGTGGGCGCTCAACCAGAAGCGCACGAGCCGCGTTCTCGGCGGCATGCTCTGGCTCAAAATGCAGCGAGGCACCGCCGGCACGGCGATCGACCTCTCCGGTCTCGGCCTTGACACGATCGAGGAAACGCCGGAAGGGTTCACCGCCGGCGCAATGGTCTCGCTGCGTGCGCTCGAAACGAACGGGGCGTTGAACGCCTATACAAACGGCGCGGTGCGCGAGGCGCTGCGCCACATCGTCGGCGTGCAGTTTCGGAATACCGCAACGCTCGGTGGGAGCGTCTATGGCCGGTTCGGCTTTTCGGACGTACTCACGCTGCTCCTTGCGCTGAACGCCTCAGTAGAGCTCTATAAGGGCGGTATCGTCCCGCTGGCGCGCTTTGCCGAAATGCCCTTTGACCGGGATATTCTCGTGCGTGTGCATATCCCGAAGGAAAACGCCGCCTTTTTCTATCAGTCCGTACGCCCGACCAAGACGGACTTCCCTTCGTTCACCTGCGCCGCGGCCCGGCTGGAGAGCGGGGAATACCGCTTTGCCATCGGCGCGCGGCCCGGAAAGGCGGTCGTGCTCGCGCCGCAGGGAACGCCGGAGGAACTGCCGGAGCTCGTCTGTGCGCAGCTTGTGACCGGCTCGAATCTGCGCGGCAGCGCCGAATACCGGAAGCATCTCGCCCGCGTGCTCGTCCGCCGCGCCGTGGAAACGCTGGAAGGAGGCGCGAAATGAATCTCACCTTTACGCTCAACGGGAAGAGCGTGTCCGTGGATATTTCGCCGGACACGCTGCTGCTCGATCTTGCGCGGCGTCTCGGGTGCAAAAGCGTCAAGCGCGGCTGCGGCACCGGCAACTGCGGGCTCTGCACCGTGTATTTGGACGGCACGCCCGTCCTCTCGTGCGCGACGCTTGCCGCGCGTGTGCAGGGGCGGAGTGTCACAACGCTCGAAGGTCTGCAGGAGGAAGCCGCGGAATTCGGCGCGTTCCTCGCCGATCAGGGCGCGGAGCAATGCGGGTTCTGCAACAGCGGCTTTATTATGAATACGCTCGCGCTCCTCCGTGAAAACCCCGACCCGGACGAGGACGAGATCCGGGAATATCTGGCGGGCAATCTCTGCCGCTGCTCCGGCTATGAAGGCCAGCTGCGCGGCATACAGAGCTTCCTCGCATGGAAAAAGGCGAAGGAGGCGAGCGAATGAACACCGTAAATCATGGCGTGCGCAAAATAGATGCCATGCAGCTCGTGACCGGTCAGCCGGTCTACACCGAGGACATCGCGCCCGAAAACTGCCTCGTAGTAAAGCTCCTCCGCTCGCCGCACGCGAACGCCATCGTTCGCGAGATCGACACCTCTCGCGCCATGCGCGTACCCGGCATGGAGGCTGTCTTCACGTGGAAGGACGTGCCGCAAAATGCCCGGCGCTATACGCAGGCCGGGCAGACCGCGCCGGAGCCGAGCCCGCTCGACCGGCTCGTCATCGACCGCCACGTCCGCTTTGCGGGCGACGTTGTCGCCATTCTCGCCGGAGAGGATGAGGCGTGCGTCGATAAGGCGATGAAGCTCATAAAAGTCGAGTACGACGTGCTCGAGCCGGTGCTCGATTTCCACACAGCACTCGATAACCCCGTGCTCGTCCATCCGGAGGAAAACTGGGAGGCGCAATGCCCCGTCGGCGCGGACAACCGGCGTAATCTCTGCGCGCATGAGGCCGACGGCAAGGGCGACATTGACGCCGTGCTCCGTGACTGTGATATCGTCATCGACCGCGTGTACCACACGAAGGCCTGCCAGCAGACGCCGATGGAGACGTTCCGCACGTTCTGCACGATCGACACCTATGGGCGGCTGCACATTGTGAGCTCCACGCAGATCGTGTTCCACACACGCCGCATCGTGGCGAACGCCCTGCACATCCCGCGCTCAAAGATCCGCGTGACCAAGCCGCGCGTCGGCGGCGGGTTCGGCGCGAAGCAGACGGCGGTGAGCGCTGTTTACCCGGCGTTCGTCACATGGATGACGAAAAAGCCGAGCAGGATCATTTTCGACCGCCGCGAGTGCATGATCGCGGGCAGCCCGCGCCATGAAATGGAGATGCACGTGCGCCTCGGCGCGGACAAGAATGGCATTGTCCGCGGCATCGATCTCTATACACTCTCCAATACCGGCGCTTACGGCGAGCACGGCCCCACGACTGTCGGCCTCTCCGGCCATAAATCCATTCCGCTTTACGCCAAAGCCGAGGCGTACCGGTTCGTGTACGACGTGGTATACACCAACCACATGTCCTCAGGGGCATACCGCGGCTACGGCGCAACGCAGGGCCTCTTCGCCGTGGAGTCCGCCGTAAACGAGCTGGCCACGCATCTCGGCATCGACCCCTTTGAGATACGAAAACGCAACATCCCCCGCGAGGGCGAGGCGATGCCCGCCTACTACGGGCAGGAGAACACGAGCTGCGCGCTCGAGGCGTGTCTCGAAAGTGTACGGCAGCGCATCGGCTGGGACGAAAAATACCCCTGCCGCGATATGGGCAGGGGAAAAGTGCGTGCCGTTGGCATGGGCATGGCGATGCAGGGCTCCGGTATCAACAATGTGGATGTCGGCAGCGCGACGCTCAAGCTGAACGACGGCGGCGGGTACACTCTCTCTATCGGCGCGGCGGACATGGGCACCGGCTGCGACACCATCCTCGCGCAGATCGCCGCCGAAGCGCTCGACTGTCCGCTGGAGAATATCTCCGTTCTCGGCGCGGACACGGACTCCTCACCCTATGATTCCGGCTCCTATGCCTCCAGCACGACGTATGTCACCGGCAAGGCCGTAGAGGAGTGCGCGCTCGCTCTGCGCGAAAAGATCGCGGCGTTTGCCGCGCAAAAGCTCGGCTGCGATGCGGCCGACGTGATCCTCACCGGCAGCTGTGCCGAGACCGCGGACGGCGCAAAAAGCATCACGCTTGAGGAGCTCGCGCTCGCCTCGCAATGCGGCGGAACGATCGCGCTCGAAGCGACCGTGACGCACACCTCGCCGATCTCGCCCCCGCCGTTTATGGTGGGCGCGGCCGAGATCGAGCTTGACCGCGAGACCGGGGAAACGCAGGTCGTAAACTTTGTCGCCGCCGTGGACTGCGGCACGCCCATCAACCCGAATCTCGCCCGTGTGCAGGCCGAGGGCGGCATATTGCAGGGCATTGGCATGGCGCTCACGGAAAATGTTACCTACGACCGCCGCGGCATGCCGGTAGAAAGCTCGTTTATGCAGTACAAGATCCCGACACGGCAGGACATCGGCCATATCTCCGTCGCGTTCGAGTCAAGCTACGAGGAGACCGGGCCGTACGGCGCAAAGTCCATCGGCGAGGTCGTCATCAACACGCCTCTCCCGGCGATCGCCGACGCGGTATACAACGCCACCGGGAAGCGGTTTTGCGAGCTCCCCATCACGCCTGAGCAGATCGCCATGGCAACGAAATAAACAAAAACTCTCTGTCGCTTTTGGCAGGGAGTTTTTGATATGAAGAAAAATGTCCGCAACAGAAAAACTTTTTGTTGACAGTACGGCGAAACTATGGTAAGGTAACACTCGAATTCCATAGAAGCTTTCAGGATCGATTTGAGAGACTGAAAGTGGAGGACACTCTGGAGAATCCCGTTTGATCGGGTGCCGAAGGTGCAAGGCTCGCATTCCGGGCCGAAACTCTCAGGCAAAAGGACAGGGCAGAATCGTGATAGACCGCGAACATGCACGGGGTATTTCCGAAACTGCATATTCTCTCCGGAGCTGCCGAAAACCGGCAGCTTTTTTCTATTTTCTAGCGTCGATTAACAAGGGCCCGGCCGAACCGCGCGTTCCCTTGTCAATCGACGCTCTAAGGAGGATCCCGCACATGTTCACCGCCATCGAAAACGCGCTTTACCCCGTGGTATGCGATCTCAACGCATACCTTTCCAACTATGTTCTCGTCTTTCTTCTCATCGCCGTCGGGCTCTGGTACTCGATCCGCACGCGCTTTGTACAGGTGCGCTGCTTTGGCGAGGGGATGCGCCGCGTATTCGGCAATCTCACGCTCCGCGGCGAGAAGCACGAGAGCGGCATGAGCTCCTTTCAGGCGCTCGCCACCGCCATTGCCGCGCAGGTCGGTACCGGCAACATCGTCGGCGCGTCCGGCGCCATTCTGACCGGCGGCCCCGGCGCCATCTTCTGGATGTGGATCATCGCCTTTTTCGGCATGGCCACCATTTACGCCGAAGCGACGCTCGCACTGACCACCCGGCAGGTCGATAAGGACGGCACGATCCACGGCGGTCCGGTGTACTACATCACGACGGCCTTCAAGGGCGGCTTCGGAAAGTTCCTCGCGGGCTTCTTTGCCGTCGCCATCATTCTTGCACTCGGCTTCATGGGGTGCATGGTGCAGTCCAACTCTATCGGCTCCACGTTTGAGACCGCGTTCGGCGTGCCGGCGTGGGTCGTCGGCATCGCGCTCGTACTCCTCTGCGGCATCATCTTCCTCGGCGGCGTGCGCCGTCTCGCCGCCGTTGCGGAAAAGATCGTGCCGGTCATGGCGGCGCTCTTCCTCGTGGGCGCGCTCGTCGTGCTTGTCGTCCGCATCCGCTATATCCCTGCGACGTTCGGCATGATCTTCCGCTATGCCTTCCAGCCGCAGGCCATCATCGGCGGCGGCTTCGGCTATGCGCTGAAAACGGCGCTTTCGCAGGGCGCTAAGCGCGGTCTCTTCTCCAACGAGGCCGGCATGGGCTCCACGCCTCACGCCCACGCGCAGGCGCACGTCAAGTCCCCGCACGAGCAGGGCGTTGTGGCGATGATCGGCGTATTCATGGACACGTTCGTTGTCCTCACGCTCAACGCGCTCGTCATCATCTCCACGCTCTATACGCCCGACGGCCCGCTCGCCAACGGTTACACCGGCAGCGTGACCGAGATCCTCGGCAAGAGCAATCTCGCGCAGACCGCGTTCGGCACCGTGTTTGGCAGCCGCTTCGGCGCAATTTTCGTGGCGGTGTGCCTCTTCTTCTTCGCATTCTCCACGGTGCTGAGCTGGAACCTCTTCGGCAAGATCAACGTGATCTATCTCTTCGGCCGCGAAAACGCAAAGCGCAGCACGGCGGTCTATACGGTCATCGCCCTTGTGTTCATTTTCGCCGGAACGATGATGTCCAACGATCTCGTCTGGGAGCTCACCGACCTTTTCAACAACCTCATGGTGCTCCCGAACGCGCTCGCCCTCTTCGCTCTCACCGGCACGGTCGTTGCCATCGCACGGAACAAAATGAAGGAACAGCTGTAAAGCAGGATTAGAAAATCGCCGCCGTTTCGCATTGGAAACGGCGGCGATTTCATACTCTGTCGCTGCTTTCGGCGGTCAGTTTTTTTCCTGGAGCTTTTTCAATTCCTCCTGAACGATCCGGTAGTAATCCTTCGCATAGCGATATTGCCGCAGAGAATACTCGCCGAACTCCACGCCGAGATTCCGCTTATACTCGCACCAGTTGCTCCACAGCAGTCCGCAGGCTGCAATATAGCAATAGATCTTGATCCTGGTCTCATCGTCGCAGCCCTCGGTAAAATAGGCCGCGATCAGCCGGTCTGCCTGGCGTTTGCTGTAAAGCGAATAAATACAGAACATCGCTACATCGACGTGAGGATCCTGCATTCCCGCATACTCCCAGTCGATCAGCTGGATCTCCTCTTTTCCGTCCTTCGTCACAAACAGCAGATTATCCGGCACCGCGTCAATATGGGTCAAAACCTTTTCCCGGACATGCGCATCGATGTAGGGCTTTAAGGACAAAACGTTGGCTTTCGTTTTCTCATAATCCTTATAAACCGACGGCGTTCCTTCCCACAGCGTCTCATAAAACTCCATTTGCCCGAAGATATCAAACGCATGATCCACTTTCAGCTTCAGCTCGTGGAACGCTCTCACCCGCTGCATGCATTTTTTGACGTCTTCGTAGTTCAAAGGGTCGCACACTCTGGCGCCTTCGAGAAAACGGGTGATCTTGTAGCCGTTTTCCGGATTGATGTATTCCACGTCGTCACAGATGTGTTTTCCGGCGATGACCTGATAAACAGCCGCTTCCTGCCGCCGGTTGATAAGCTGTTCGGTTCCCTCTCCCGGAATACGCATGATGTATTTTTGCCCCTTGCAGGAGAACAGGAAAGACCGGTTTGTCATGCCCTTTTTCAAAACGGTGATATCCGTGACCTCTTCGGCCTTTGCGTTCAAGGCTGCACAGATCACCTGGATCGCGTCGGTTTTCAGCTGGTTGGAATCGCTGTCGATTTCCCGAAGCTGCTCGTAGGTGTTGATCTCCACAACATCTGTGGAATGCACCACGCGGGCGGCGACGATCATTCGGTCTTTGCTGTAAAGAGCTTCTTCCCAGAAGGCCCCGTCATGCCGCGGATCCCGGCAGAGATCCTCGATACGCTCCGCGACCGTATCCGCGTCCTCCTTCACCAGATAGCAGATACCGATCATTGCGTTGCCGCCGAAACGCTCCGGGACGGTTGCAAGCTCCATCTTGCGGTTGACGCGGACATTGCTCTCGTTATCCACGAGGTCGCTGACCATATACCACGAATAAAGCTCATGCCGGTGGAACGGATTTCGGTCACACCAGATGTCGCAGGGGATGACGTATGCATTTTGCAGATGCTCTTTTACAAGCCTGACCGAATGCAGGTTGTTCTTTGCTGCATAATCCGGATTAACGACCAGCTCCACGCCATACTCATCGATCAGGTATTCATATTTTTCCTTCATGAAGCCAACGACAACATAGATTTCCCGGATGCCGACTTCCTGAAGCTGCTTGATGATGCGCTCGATCAAAGGCTCGCCGTTAACCTCCAGAAGCCCCTTCGGCATCTCTGTGTTGATGGGGACCATTCGCATACCGAAGCCGGCGGCCAGAATAATGGCGCGCTTCGGCGTTTTCTGCCGGAATTCTGTGATGGCTTTCGCCGTGGGGCGGATCGTGTCATCGAGATAGCCCGCTTTGATAAGCTCCTTGAGCGAGCGGTTCACCACACCCAACGAATGCCCGGATACCTCGGCCAGAATGCGCTGATTGATGAACGGTTCCAACAAAATGGTGTTCAGGATATCGCTCCCCTGCTTGTTCATGTACTTCTCTCCTTTTGATTTTGTGAACAATTTTTTTAATCAAACTCCGAACCGTATCAGCTCGGAGTTTTATTTACCATTAAATATTTTTCGGGGGTTTCGTAGGCCGTATGTGCAGCGGTGGTCTTCACTGACCGGCCATCTATTGTGCGGGCGTCAGGAAAATGCCGTCCGGCGTCGTTTCCGCCAGATACGAAAACCGCCGGCAGAACGTCTCGGCGAACGCCGCGTCCTTCGCGGCGGCCCAGACCACTATGGGGCGGTTTTCCGGGTTGAGCGCGTAGTACAGCTCCAGCCGGTCGAGTGTCGCATCGTCCAGACCGGAGAGCCAGGGGGAGTAGGCGGCGTTTTGATAAGCGCCCATGCTCATCCATGTATTGCCTGTGAGCACCAGAACACGCCCGCCGCCGCTGCGGCGCGCGAGCTCCGCCATGACGCGCTGGGTGGCCGCGTATTCCTCCGCTGCTTCCGGCTCGACGATAAGACCTTTGTGCGTTCCTTCCGTGATGGCCTCGGTCTGCTCGCGGATCGTTGCGCCCCAGAAAACGTTCCGGTACCGGAGATAGGCTGCGCCGCCGATCTGCAAGAGCAGGAGCACGGCGAGCGCTGCGGCACGAAGCGGCCGTTTTTCCGGAAAGATCCGCTTCGTCGTGCGGAAAATGACTGCTATGCTGCACGGAACGGCGCTCGCTGCGGCGGAAAAGACCGCGTACTGCCCCTGATTGGAGCCGAGAATGACGAGCGCGGAATAGAGCATCCCCGGCAGCCACCACAGCAGTGCGAGACGCCGCGCGGTATCCGCGTCCGACGGCGGCGTGAGCACGAAGCAGAGCAGCGCGAGGACGTTCACGGCATACATCAGGAAGTTGGGCTGCGGCCAGAGCACGGCATAGAGGATCTCCGCCGCTGCCGTGAGAAGCGCTCCGGCGAGAAAGTACGCCGCGGCGTGCTTTTCCCGGTGCTTATCCAACCGCGCGGCAAGCGCGAGCGCAAACACCAGAAAAAGACACGCGCCCGGCAGGGGATGGGCGCGGTAAAATATATGGTACGGATACCGCAGCAGCAAAAGCAGCAGCGAGAGGGGAAACGATGCCTGCCCCACGTGCTCCGGATCGGAGAAGATGCCGCGCAGCGCGGCGGGGAGCTTGGAGAGATCCGCCCCGGAAAGTCCGATGAGAAAAAACGCCGCCGCGAGCAGCGCCGCACCGAGCGTGAAAAGACCGAACGCGCGCGGCGAAAAGGCCGGAAGGCACCCCTCGCGCTTTCGCAGCAGCGCCACGGCGAGTGCGTACAGGAAATATACAAACGCCAGATACGGGCAGCAGAGCACCGCCCCGGCAAAGCACAACCCTGCAAGAAAGTACGCCGCGCGGCTCTCTTTCTCCGCCGGGACGAGCAGCGCACCGGTCAGTGCCAGAAAAAGCACGCCGAACGAATTATAGCTGAGCGCGTTGATGCCGAACGGCGCATACACCGCGAGCGCGAGCGCGCCTGCCGCCGCCCCGGCGTGGCCATACTGCCGCAGCCGGAGATAGACTGCGGCGGAGACGAGGCTCTGCACCGCCACAAAGAGATACCGGAGCGCGAGATAGATACCATCCGTCCCGCCGTTCAGGCGCTCAAAGAGCCACACCGGCAGATACAGCAGCACGCTAGAGAGCTGCGAAACGTGCCACTCGTCGATGAGCAGCGTATCGCCCTGCGTCAGACGGCGGGCGATCGTGGGGTAGAACGATTCGTCGATATTCGCAAAGCCGTAGCGGGCGCGGACGCAGAAAAACGCCGCGGCCGCCGCGAGCAGCAGGAAAAAGAGCGCGTCGCGGCGGTCGAGACGATTTTTTCGCGCAGTATCACTCGATGGAGTCATCGTGATATACCCAGTCACGGACGAGCGTGGTCGTGTACTCGTTGCGCCCGGTGCGGCAGACGACCTGCGCGATGCCGGCGTTGATGATGAGCCGGCGGCACATGGCGCACGGCGTGGTTTCCGGGTAGTAGTCGCCGGTGACGGCGTCGTGCCCGACAAGATAGAGCGTCGCGCCCATCATGTCGCGCCGCGCGGCGGAGATGATGGCGTTCGCCTCGGCATGGACGCTGCGGCAGAGCTCATACCGCTCTCCGGCGGGGATGTTCAGCTCGCGCCGGGCGCAATAGCCGAGATCGGAGCAGTTGCGCCGTCCGCGCGGCGCGCCGTTGTAGCCGGTGGCGACGATCTCGTCGTCGCGCACGATGATCGCGCCGAACTGCCGCCGGAGACAGGTGCTGCGCTCCAGAGCGGCCTCGGCAATGTCGAGATAGTAATTCTCCTTGCTGCGGCGGTTGTCCATAGGTTTTTCCGTCCTTTTTTCTATATTATCACTTCCATTTTACTCTGGTCGCACAAGTTTCGTCAATGCCCTTGTTTTTTCGGGAAAAAGATTATAATATAAGTATTCCCTTGGAAGGGAAAGGAGGGGACGCCGTGCAGCAGAGAAACTATCAGCGGGAGATGGATGCGCTTATCGCCTCGCTCGATGCCCGCCCCCGGCTCCTTCTCCACAGCTGCTGCGGCCCGTGCTCAAGCGCGTGCCTCGAGCGGCTCACGTCGCACTTCGATGTTGACGTTTTCTTCTATAACCCGAACATCCTCCCGGCGGAGGAGTGGGAAAAGCGGCTCTTCTGGCAGAAGCATCTGCTCGAAACCGCGCCTTTCGGTAAAGGCGTCGGGCTGATCGTCCCGGAGCGGGACGAGGAAGCGTTCCGCCTCGCCGCGGCGGGGCTCGAAGCCGAGAGCGAGGGCGGCGCGCGGTGCACCGAGTGCTTTGTCCTCCGTCTCTCACGCACGGCGGAGGCTGCGCGCGAGGGCGGATACGACTATTTCGCCACAACGCTCACCGTCTCCCCGCACAAGAACGCCCCGCTCATCAACGCCATCGGCGAAAAGCTCGCCGGGGAATGCGGCGTATCCTGGCTGCCGTCCGACTTTAAAAAGCGCGACGGCTACCGCCGGAGCATTGAACTTTCGCACGAATACGGACTGTACCGCCAGAGCTGGTGCGGCTGCGGTCTGCCCGAAAATATTTCGTAATCACAAACCACAGAAAGAGGTACCCCGTCTTGAACAGCAACGATCTCCGCGAAAAGCTCATCATTCCCGCCGTCGTCGGCGCGCTCTACGCCGCGCTCACGATGCTCCTTGCCCCCATCAGTTACGGCAATCTGCAATTTCGTATTTCGGAAGCGCTGTGCGTGCTGCCGGTTTTCTTCCCGTATACGTCCGTCGGATTGTTTCTCGGCTGCGCGTTGGCGAATATGATCTCCGCCGCCGGGATATTGGACGTCGTCTTCGGCTCTCTCGCCACGCTCGGCGCAGGGCTGTGCGCTGCGGCATGCGGGCGTGAGGCGCGCCGCACCGGCGTGCTGCCCTCCACGGCAAAGCGTGTTCTTGCGTGCCTGAGCCCCGTGGTCTGGAACGGCATTGTCATCGGCGCGGTGCTCGCGTGGAGCTTCGCGCGCGACGCCTTCTGGCCGAGCTTCCTGCTCTTCGGCGCGGAGGTCGCGCTCGGCGAGGCGGGCGTGCTGTTTTTGCTCGGCCTGCCGCTCCTCTCGCTCATCCCCCGGATCTTTCATTTGGAAAGGAAGAACGCTGCATGAAATCGCTGCGTGAGCTCTACTCCGTCGGGCGAGGCCCGTCCAGCTCCCACACCATCGGCCCCTGCCGTGCCTGCCGCCTGTTCCGTGCCGAGCATCCGGAGGCGGACCGCTATGAGGTCACGCTCTTCGGCTCGCTCGCTCTGACCGGGCGCGGGCATTTGACCGACGTTGCCGTGCGCGACGCCCTCGCGCCGGTGCACACCGACATTCTCTGGAATACGGAACGCACCGACCTGCCGCACCCGAACACGATGGAGCTCCGCGCATATAAGAACGGCGCGCTCACCGGCGAGATGACCGCGCTTTCCGTCGGCGGCGGCGCGATCTCCATCCCCGGCCGCCCGGACACCGAGCTGCCGGAGGTCTATCCCGAGAAGAGCTATGCCGAGATCTCCGCCTTTTGCAGCGCGAACAAGCTCCGCCTGAGCGACTATGTGTTCCTGCGGGAGGGCGAGGGGATCCGCGATTACCTCTTCGACATATGGAACACGATGAAGCAGAGCGTTTCCGACGGTCTCACCCGCACCGGCGAGCTGCCGGGGGGACTGGAGGTCGAGCGAAAGGCGCAGTATCTCTACAACCGCCGCCATATCGACGAGAGCCCGCAGACGCGGGAAAACCGGCTCGTTTGCGCGTATGCGTTCGCGGTGGCCGAGCAGAACGCCTCCGGCGGCGAGATCGTCACGGCGCCGACGTGCGGCTCGAGCGGCGTTATGCCGGCGGCACTGCTGTACATGCAGGAGGAGCGCGGTTTTTCCGACGAGGATATGGTGTGCGCGCTGGCCGCGGGCGGCGTGATCGGCGATCTCATCAAGACGAACGCCTCCATCTCCGGCGCGGAGTGCGGCTGCCAGGCGGAGATCGGCTCGGCCTGCTCCATGACGGCCGCAGCGCTCGGCGAGCTTTTTGAAATGGGGCTCGGCCAGATCGGCTACGCCGCCGAGGTCGCCATGGAGCACCATCTTGGACTCACGTGTGACCCCATCGGGGGACTGGTGCAGATCCCGTGCATCGAGCGAAACGCCGTGGCCGCGATGCGCGCCATCAACGCGCTATCGCTGGCAAACTTTCTTTCCGAGACGAGCAAGATCTCCTTTGACACCGTTGTCCACACGATGTACGAAACGGGGCGGGACTTGAACCGCGTTTACCGCGAGACCGCTGAGGGCGGCCTTGCCAAAAACTATCACCCGGATAAATAAGTGGCCGGGATCGTTAGTTTTCGTGTATTTTCCGGTGGATTTCTTAACAAAAAACGGATTGACGTGGTTTTTCGTTCGTGCTATATTTTCGTTGTTCCCAAAGGGATTCCGGCAGCGGCGAAGCCGCGTGGTTTTTGTCCCTGCCGCAATGATATGAAAGGACGGAAAAACCATGAGCAAAGAAGAAAAGATCCCCGAAACCAAGGCGGAAGAAAGAGCCGAAGAGTATGTCGAGACCGAATTCGTGAAGGAAATGGCCGTCGAGCCCGTGGAAGTTCCGGACGTTACCTACGAAGGCGAGCTTGTCGGCTGGACGGAGCACATGCCCCATCATGAAGGCGAGCACCACGAGCATCATGAGCACCACAAGGAAGACCCGGAAGAGCTCGTTGAGACCGAGTTTGTGAAGGAAATGGCCGTTGAGCCCGTAGAGGTTCCCGATGTTACCTACGAAGGCGAGATTATCGGCTGGACGGAGCATATGCCCCATCATGAAGGCGAGCACCACGAGCACCACAAGGAAGACCCGGAAGAGCTTGTTGAGACCGAGTTCGTGAAGGAGATGGCCGTTGAGCCCGTGGAAGTTCCGGACGTTACCTACGAAGGCGAGCTGATCGGCTGGACGGAGCACATGCCCCACGAGCATCACGAGGAAAAGAAGTAATCCATCATTTACCGGCGACCGGGCACATGCGTGTCCGGCTGTTTTGGACTGGCCCCAAAAGCCTCGCAGAGTTTGCGCCCGCAGGCGCAAATAAAGTATTAACCATTTTCTCCGGCGGCGTGTACGTCGGAGAAAATACTTTTCGGCTCGCAAACGTGCGAGCGAAGCGAGTGCGCTGCGGCGAGCCGCAGCCCCTTCAAACGAGAGCCCAACGCAGTGGGTCTCGTTTGAGAGCGTGTCAAAAACTCTTTTTTGACACGCTCTGGCGACCGGGCACATGCGTGTCCGGTCGTCTTTTTGCGCAAAAAAGGTTGACATGCTACGCCTTTTTACTATATAATTCATATTTGTCTGATTATCTCTTATTCGCCATCTGCGCCGGAATGACCCGGTGTTGAGAATAATGGGAAAAAATTTGAAAGGATGTGTCCCCCTATGATCCGCACTTACCAGCCCAAGAAGCGTCAGCGTGCCAAGGAGCACGGCTTCCGCAAGAGAATGTCCACCGCCAACGGCCGCAAGGTCCTCGCCCGCCGCCGCGCCAAGGGCCGCAAGGAACTCACCGCCTGAGCACCCCTCTCGCCGGGAGCGATTCCATCCTCCGGTGAAAGGGACGTGAGCGCCAATGGAGTTTACCGAGACCATCAAGAAAAATTACGAGTTCCGCCGCCTGTACGCCAAAGGGAAAAGCGCGGTCACGCCGACGCTCGTTGTGTATACCCGCCGGCTCAAGACCGGCGGCAACCGCGTGGGCTTCACCGTCACTACCCGGCTCGGCCACGCCGTGACGCGCAACCGCGTCCGGCGGCGTCTGCGGGAGATCTACCGCCTCCACGAAACTGAGCTGTGCCGCGGCGCGGAGCTTGTGGTTGTTGCGCGCTCGCGCAGCGTCAATGCTGCTTACTGCGATCTGGAGCGGGATTTTCTTCGTGCCTGCCGAAAGCTTTCGCTGACGCGGGAGGAGTCTGCCCAGTGAAAGCCGTTCTTCTTTGGCTCATCCGATTTTACCGGAAAAATATCTCTCCCCGAAAGCCTCCCTGCTGCCGGTTTATCCCGACGTGCTCCCAGTACGCACTGGAAGCCATCGAGAAATACGGCGCTGCCAAGGGAGGCTGGCTCGCATTCAAGCGCATCTGCCGGTGTCATCCGTTTCACACCGGCGAACACGATTTCTATGACCCTGTGCCCTGAACGGGCAACGCTGAAAGACGGGAGTTACTTTCTATGACCAAACTATTCGGCACCGTGCTGCTGTTCTTCTACAATCTCTGCGGCAGCTACGGTTGGGCGATCCTTATCTTCGGCCTTTTCGTGAAGCTCATCATGCTGCCCTTCCAGATGAAGAGCAAGCACAGCATGATGCGCACCACCATGCTCACGCCCCGTGTGAAGGAGCTGGAGAAGCGCTACGCCACAAACAAGCAGAAGTATCAGGAAGAGGTCGCCAAGCTCTATAAGGAAGCCAAGATCAACCCGATGTCCGGCTGCCTGTGGACGCTGATTCCCTTCCCGATTGTCATCATCCTCTATCAGGCCGTGCGTCAGCCGCTCACCGCGCTCATGCAGCTCTCGCAGGAGCACATCACGACGCTGACTGACGTTGTCACCCAGCTTGGCTACTACACCGCCCCCGCCAAGGCGGACGCCTATTCCCAGATGACCATCGCCAACGTGCTCCACGAGCACTTTGCCGACATCGTCTCCAACCCCGGCGTGGCGGACTTTGCCAGCCAGCTCAAGGACATCAACTTCCACTTCCTCGGTCTCAATCTGATCGAGAAGCCATCGCTCATGTTCTGGAATACTCCGGAATGGCTGAACGGTGCGTGGTACATCGCGCTGCTGATGTTCCTCATCCCGTTCATCTCCGCCGGTCTTACCATTCTTCAGACGAAGCTCACCCAGAAGATGAATCCCCCGCAGGATCCCCAGACCGCCCAGACCAGCAAGACCATGAATCTTGTGATGCCGCTGATGAGCGTTTACATCTGCTTCATCATGCCGGTGTCCATGGGCCTGTACTGGATCGAGCAGAGTGTGCTCGGCATCATTCAGGAAGCCATTCTCAACCGCTACTACAAGACGAAGCTCGATGCGGAAATGGCCGAGTTCAACGAAGCGCAGCGCAAGAAGGACGCCGAGATGGAGGCCAAGCGTGCCGAGACCGAGCGTCTCAAAGCCGAGGGCAAGACCCAGGTGAACGCCAACACGAGCAAGAAGCGCCTCGCCGCGCAGGAACGCAATGCCGAGGAGCAGCGTCTTGCCGCGATCCGCGCCGCCGAGCGCGCCGCGAAGAATCCGGGCGCGGAGCTGCCTGCCTCGCAGGTCGGCACCCGCCGCTTTGCCCGCGGCCGCGCCTATGTGGCGGACCGCTATGACGTGACCGAGGCGGAAGCCGCCGCCGAGACCGCCGAAGCCGCCGCCGCGGGCGAGGCCGATCTCGAAGAGGCGAAGGCGCAGCTCGCCGAGACCGAAGCCGTGGAGACCGTGGAAACGGTCGAGACCGCCGAGGAAACGGCCGAAGCTCCTGCCGCCGAAGAGAAGGAGTAAAACACACATGATTCGATCCATAGAGACCACCGGCAAAACAAAGGAGCTTGCCATCCGCGCCGCGCTCGAGCAGCTCAAGCTCACCGAGGACGACATCACCTATGAGATCCTCGAGCTGGGCCGCAGCGGATTTCTGGGCATTGGCGCCGTGCCGGCGCGCGTTCGCGTCAGCTACGATGACGGCCAGCCCGAGCCCAAGCCGGTAAAGACCCAGCAGCCGGCCAAAACCCCGGCGAAAAAGAGCGAGCCCGTGAAAAAGAGCGAGCCGAAGAAGGCCCCGGCGCGCGAATACGCCGCCGGCAGCCAGGAGCAGGAAGTGGAAAGCTTCCTTCGCGGCCTGCTCGACCGCATGGGCGTGGAGTGCACGATCGATATTTCCGTGCGCGAAGGCGGCGGACTGGAAGTCAAGCTCGACGGCCCCGATATGGGCGCCGTGATCGGCCGCCGCGGCGAAACGCTCGACGCCGTCCAGCATCTCGTAAATTATGCCGTCAACCGCGGCAGCGACAAGCGGATGCATATCAGCGTGGACGCTGAGGGCTACCGCAGCAAGCGTGAAGAATCCCTCGTCCACCTGGCTCACAAAATGGCCGCGAAGGCGATCAAGTATAAGCGCAGCATGGCGCTTGAGCCGATGAATTCCTACGAGCGCCACGTGATCCACACCGCGCTGCAGGACTACGAAGGCGTTTCCACCAGCTCCACCGGTGTGGAGCCGAACCGCCGCGTCGTTGTCAACTACGAGCGTCCCGCCGGCGAAGCGGCGGAGGAGCCGCGCCGCGGCAGCCGCAGCGATCGCAGCCGCCGTCCGCGCGATAACCGCGAGACCCGTGCCCCGCGCACGGCCGCTCCCGCGCCGGAGAAGAAGGCGGAGACCGCCGAGCAGCCTCTCCCCGCGCCCGAGTACCCCGCGGACTACACGCCCCCGGTGAAGAACAAGCCCCAGAGCCGCGAGTGGTGCTGAAGAATATCAAACGAGACCCTGTTTCATAAAAAGAGAGCCGATGGCAAACGCCATCGGCTCTCTTTTGTGCTTGTAGTCCAATTTCCTTCTTAGGAATTGTGGAATAAAGAGATTTCTCTTTTCCCCGTTGCGCTTTCTTTTACTCCGTGATATTTTATTGATATGATTACAGATAAGATGACAGCAGAGGTTACTATGAAAACAGCAATTTATGAAAAATACCGGGGCATTCTCCGCTCGGAGCTCATCACGGCAGAGGGCTGCACCGAGCCGATCGCCGTGGCTTACGCTGCAGCAAAGGCGCGGCAAGTCCTCGGCGAGTTTCCCGAGAATCTTTCGCTTGTCTGCTCGGGCAACGTGATCAAAAACGTGATGGGCGTCACGATCCCACATTCGGGCGGCCGACGCGGAATGGACGTCGCGGCGATCCTCGGCACGATCGGCGGCAATGCGGACCGCGCGCTGGAGGTACTCGACGATGTGACGGAAGAGCAGATTGCCCGGATCGATCCTCTTCTGCGTTCCGGCTTTTGCCGCTGCTCTCTGGCCGAGGGCGTGGAGAAGCTGTATATCGGCGTAACGGCCACGCGCGGGAGAGATTCCGCTTTCGTGGAGATCCGGCTGCATCATACGAACATCACGCGCATCCATCGCAACGGCGAGGTGCTGTTTGACGCTACGGCGCAGACGACCGATGAGATCGACCGGAGCTGTCTGGATCTGCACGATATTCTCGGCTATGCCGCCGAGGAGGATATGGACGTCCTTCGCACACTCCTTTGCGGCCAGATCGAAAAAAACACCGCCATCTCCCGCGAGGGACTTTCCCGCCCCTACGGCGCGCAAGTCGGCCGCTGCCTGCTGGAAGCCGCAGCGGAGGATGACAGACACACCCGCATCTGTGCGGCCGCGGCCGCGGCATCTGACGCGCGCATGGGCGGCTGTGCCATGCCGGTCGTCATCAATTCCGGCAGCGGCAATCAGGGCATTGCCGTTTCCGTGCCGGTGATCGAGTATGCGCGGCAGAACGATGTGGAGGAGGAGCGGCTCATCCGCGCTCTTGCCGTGAGCAACCTCGTGTCGCTCTCCGTAAAGCGTTATATCGGCGCGCTGTCCGCTTTTTGCGGCGTTGTCTGCGCGGCGAGCGGCGCAGGCGCGGCCATCACGTGGCTGCGCGGCGGGGACGAAAACGAGGTCGCCATGACCATTGTAAATTCGCTCGGCACGATCAGCGGCATGGTATGCGACGGGGCAAAGCCCTCGTGTGCCGCCAAGATTGCGGCAGCAGTGCGCGTTGCGCTCATGGCCGACGAGATGAGCCGCCGCGGCTGCGTTTTTCAGGCGGGCGAGGGGATCATCAGCGCCAACATCGAAGATACGATCCGCCGTATCGGGATCCTCGGCAAGGAGGGTATGTATGAGACCGACAACGTGATCCTCCGCATGATGCTTGACCGGAGCACGGTATAAAAAAGTACCGGAGGCACCCCCCCGGTGCTTGACAAATATTACGAAAACGCTGCGAAATCCTGCAGATCGAGCTCCATGTTCCTCGCCGCTTCCTCCCCGTCGCCGGTCTCAAGTGCGCGGAGAATGCTCGCATGGTATTTCATGTCATGCGGATACAGATGATCCCACTTGTCCCAATAGAACTGGCCGTAGGCGCATTTGAGCGTCGAGAGCGTTTTTTCCAGCATGCGGACGGCATAGTCGTTCTGTGAGTAGGACGCCAGCTTCATGTGAAACTGCGCGTTATATTCCCAATGGCCCCACATGCTCTCCCCGGAACTGTTGCACTTTTCGTTGATCTGGCGAAGCACGGCAAGGCGGGACGGCGTGATCGTCTGCGCGGTGTGGCGGAGCAGCGCGCATTCCAGGATCCGCCGGAACTCCTGCATATGGTTCACATCGTCCGTAGTGATGCGGACGACTTCGTAGCCGCACCGCGGCAGATTGCGCATGATCCCCTCGGTGCACAGTGCCGCGAGCGCTTCGCGGATCGGGGCGCGGCTGCAATCAAACTTTTCCAGCAGCCCGGCCTCGGTAAGGATCTGGTTGGGGCGGTATTCCCCGTGGATGATCCCCTCCATCAGGGAATCGTATATGCTTTTTTTGATCGACTGTTTTGTTTCCATATTTGCCAATCCCTCCGCTTTGCCATGATTATACAAATAAAATGAGAAAAAAGCAAAAGGAAAATGAAATGCATAAAGGAGTGTGATATACTGATCTTACAGCGTACCGAAGCAGTTCAAACCACCGAAGCAGTTCCCCAAAATTATTTTTAAGGAGAGAAAAAACAATGTTAGGAACTATCGGCATTTTCCTCGGCTTCGCGGTCCTTCTCGTCTGTGTCTGGAAAAAGTACAACCTCATCCTCGCCGCGCTTCTGGCGAGCACCGTGATCGGACTCACGAACGGCTTCTCTCTGGCGGAAACGTGGAATACGTATCTCGTGCAGGGCATTGCCTCGTTTGGTGCTCCGTATTTCTGGATGCTCGTTCTCGGTGCGCTGTTCGCCAAGCTCATGGAGGACAGCGGGGCTACCCGCAGTCTCGGTCTCTGGATCGCGGATCGCTGCGGCGAGCGCTACAGCCTTCTTGGCTACATGGTCGTCACTGGCCTGCTCACGCTCGGCGGCGTCAACGGCTTCGTCATCATCTTTGTTCTGCTGCCTCTGGCAAAGGTCCTCTTCCGCAAGGGCAACGTGCCCTGGTACATTTTCCCCGCCGTTACCTATGCTGCGATGGTACCCGGCTGCGCGTTCTTCCCCGGAGGCATCCAGACGAACAACATTGCCCCCACCAACTATCTCGGCACTACGCTGACCGCCGCGCCCGTGATCGGCATCATCGGCACGGTGATCTATCTCGCCATGATCGCGGTTTACGTACACTTCACTCTGAAAAAAGCCCGCGCCAACCCGGATGCGCCCGAATACTATGCCCTTGACGCTGAAAGCGTCGATCTCTCCACCGGCAAGATCCCCCCGGCGTGGATGTCGCTCATCCCGCTGGCCGTCGCGCTCATCTGCATCAACCTCATTAAGCTCTCGATCGTCTACGGCCTCGCCATCGCCTGCGTCGTGTGCATTGTTCTCTTCTGGAAGTACTATGAAAGCGTCAAGACCACGCTCAACAACGGCGTGGCCAGCGGCGTCAACCCTGTGATCATGGTGTGCATGGTCGTCGGAGTCGCCAAGGTCGTCGCCGCCACTCCGGCATTCACCAGCTTCCAGCAGTGGCTGCTGAACCTTCCGCTGAACGGCCTCTTCAAGGTTTTTGCTGTCACGAACTGTGTCGCGTTCATGACCGGCTCCGGCACTGCCGCCATCTCCACCACGCTCGAGCTGTTCGGCAAGGACTTCCTGGCCATGGGCTTCTCTCCGGAGGTCATCCACCGCATCGTCGCCATGTCCTCCGAGGGCTTTGACTCCATGCCGTGGAACAACTTCATCGTGCTCGTCCTCACCATGGGCGGCCTTTCCTACTCCAAGAGCTATAAGCATGTGTTCATCTGCTCTGTCGTGCTGACGATGCTGGCCACGCTTCTGGTCATCGCCGGCATTTCGATCTTCGCGTAAGTGCCCATGGCGGACATATCGGAAAAGAAGGTGTATGGCACGCTCGGGAAGCTGGGCGTTGCCATGCCCGCCGGGGGCTACATTGCCGTTACGGATTTCCACCGCTGGCTTTGCCCGGATATCGCGATCTCCGACTATCCGGTCCCTCTCGGCGCTGTCAGCCCCGCCGGGCTTCAGGCGTTTGCCGATAAGGTCACAGAGGCAATGCATCTTTACCGGGATTATGACCCGGTGGATCTCGCATTCCTCTCCTGCACCTCGGGCAGCCAGGTCGGCGGCCCCGGCTACGACGCGTATCTCTGCAAAACGATCCGGGAGGCCGCCAACGCCCGGGAGGGGTATACAACGACCACCGCCGTTCTCAAAGCGCTCCGTGCTCTCGGCGCAAAAAAGCTTACCATCTGCACGCCGTACCCGGACGACGTGAACGCTACCGAGAAAGCGTACTTTGAAAACGAAGGCTTTTTCATTGACGGGATCTTCGGCATGAAAACCGCGGATCCCCGCGACCCGAAGCTCATTGGCCGCATATCGCCGGAGAAGATCTTCCGCTTTGCCAGGGAGCATATGCAGCCCGGATCGGACGCGCTGTTCATCAGCTGCACCGGGCTAACGGCCATGGAGATCATCGCCGACCTCGAAGCGGAGCTCGGCGTTCCGGTCGTGACGAGCAACGCGTGCGCTGTATGGCTCATAGGCAAATGGTTTGGCCGCCACGGAGAGCGGGCCGAGCGGCTCGGCCAGTTGTTTGCGCTCTGAAAGAGCGGATACGAAAGGAGACAGGAAAAATGATCCGAGAAAAGATTGCCCCGGAATTTTATATTGAAGATCATGCGCTTATCTATGGCCTGCTCGGCAAGCACGCGGAGCAGCTCTGCGGCGAAGCCGGTCTGGATGCATTTGCCAAGGGAACGATCCTCTATTCCCGCGAGCGCGGCATCCGCATGGCGAAGCGCTGCCTTGCCGACGGCCGCGAGCTGAACATGAAAACGTATCTGCTCTACGGCGAGTGGGCGGATACCCGCAAAAAGACCAGCATCCAGGTCTGCGGCATCGTGCCGGATTTCCTCAACACCGTTCCGCAGTGCGCGTGGAACGACAGCTGGATCAAATATGGTCTCGAGAAATACGGCGCTATCTACTGCACCTACTGCGACAAGAACCTCGTCCGTGGCTTCAGCCCGGCGGAGACGGTGGAGATATCCTCTGTGCTCACGCACGGCGCGCCCTCCTGCGAATTCAACTGGATCGGCGCCAACTTCCAGACCGAGCAGGAGTTCTACGATCTCATGAAGCTCAAAAGCGAGATATCGCATTACACCATGAAGGACTTCCTCTACCACTCCGGCCACGCTCTTTCGGCACTCCGCCGCACGTTTTATGTGGAGCTGAGCGTTCCCGAAACGGAGAGGATCTGCTCCGCTGCGCTCCGGGAGTTCGCCGGTATCATGGGCGAGGGCAAGTGCGCCGCACTCGAAGAAGAATCCCATCTTGACTTTTTGGAGATCTGATCTATGGACAGCTGTGACCGTTTGGGATCCATCCGCCGCATCGTATCGTCGCTCAAAGCGGAGCTCACTGCGCTGAGCGACGCCATCTGGGCGCACCCGGAGACCGCATTTCGGGAGAAGTATGCCTGTGCTGCGCTCTCGCGGTTTCTTGCGGAGAAGGGCTTTTCCGTCGAGCCCTCCGCCGCGGGGCTGCCCACCGCGTTTGTCGCCTCGCGCGGCAAGGGGTCTCCCGTGATCGGCTTTCTCGGCGAGTACGACGCCCTGCCGGGGCTGTACCAGCCCGCCGGGGTCTCCGAGACGGGCACTGACCCCGGCACCGCCGGCCACGGCTGCGGCCACAACCTTCTCGGTGCCGGCGCGGCCGGTGCCGCCGCGGCGCTCAGCGAATATCTGGAAAAGAACCGGCTTCCCGGAACGGTGCGGTTTTACGGCTGCCCTGCCGAGGAATCCGGCGCCGGAAAGGAACTCCTCGCGCGCGCCGGCGCGTTCGGCGGTCTGGACGCCTGCTTCACATGGCACCCGGAAACGCGAAACTGTGTCGTGACGCAGAGCACACTCGCGAACATCATCGCGGAAGTGGAATTTCACGGGAAGACCAGCCACGCCGCCGCCTCACCGGAGCTCGGGCGCAGCGCGCTGGATGCCTGCGAGCTGATGAACGTGGGTGCAAACTACCTGCGCGAGCATGTTTCGCCGGACGTCCGGTTCCATTACGCTTACACCGATGCCGGCGGGAGCAGCCCCAACATCGTGCAGAGCAAGGCCTCGCTTCTCTACTATATCCGTGCGGAAAGACAGCGTACCGCCGAGGATGTGTTCAGTCGACTGGCTGATGTAGCAAAGGGTGCCGCGCTGATGACTGGCACGGAGGTATCCTTCCGCCGCGGGAGCACCATGAGCGATTATCTCCCCAACGACACGCTCGGCCGTCTGGCGGACGAGGCGTTCCGGCAGCTCGGCGCGCCGGTGTTCTCGCCGGATGAGATCGCGTCGGCGGCTTGTTTCTCCACGGAGGTGCCTCCCTTCTCCGCGGAGATCGAGCCGTACCGGCTGCGTACTGGCGCTCTTTCCGTCTCCACCGACGTCGGCAACGTTTCGCACATCGTTCCGACGGCACAGATCTATGTCTCCTGCTTTGCCAAGGGCACGCCGTTCCATGACCGGCGCATGACGGCGCAAGCGGCGCTTCCCGCAGCGCACCGCGGCATGATGACGGCGGCTGCCGTCCTGGCCGCAGCGGCGGCGGCTGCGGCGGAGTCGCCCGTGGTACTGACCGCCGCTCTGACGGAGCTGCACGAAACAAAATAAGAACACGGCCTGAATATAGAAAGAGAGCCGATGGCAAACGCCATTGGCTCTCTTTCTATATTCGTATCAAGTGTTGAAAACGTACTTATCCAGCCGGTCGAAGGCCTCCTGTACGCGGGAGAGGGGGAGCGCGAGATTCATGCGGATGTGGCAGGGACCGTGGAACTGCCGTCCATCCTGCACCGCCACGCCGACGTCCCAGCACGCCTTTTCCACATCGTCGATGGTCTTTCCGTGCGCTTCGCACCATTTCGTACAGTCGACGAAGAGCATGTATGTCCCCTCCGGCTTCGTGACCTCCACGCCGTCAAACCGGGTCTTGGTATAGTCGCAGGCAAAATCGATGTTGCCTGCGATCACGGCGCATAGCTCGTCCGTCCACTCGCTGCCCTCCGGGGAGTACGCGGCGGCGAGCGCGTGCATGGAGAGCACATTCATGCTGTTGTAGTGCGAAAGGGAGCACTCCTTCTCCATGCGGTCACGGATCCACGGGCTGTAAGCGATATGGTACGAGCCGACGAGCCCTGCCAGATTGAAAGTTTTGCTTGGCGCGTAGAGCGCGAGCGTTCGGCTTTTCGCGTCCTCGCTCACGGACTGCGTCGGCGTGTGGACGATGCCGGGGCGGACGATGTCCGACCAGATCTCGTCGGAGACGATGAAAACGTCGTACTTCGCGCAGAGCGCTGCGAACTTTTCCACCTCCCAGCGCTCCCACACACGGCCGGTCGGGTTGTGGGGCGAGCAGAACACGGCGGCGTGGATTTTATTCTCTACGATCCGGCGCTCCATATCCTCAAAATCCATGCGCCAGACGCCGTATTCATCCTTCACGAGCGGCGAGAGGATCATGTTGTAGCCGTTATTGCGCAGCGCACCGGTAAAACCAATGTAGGTAGGGGAGTGCAGAAGAACGTTGCCGCCCTTTGAGCAGAACACGTTCAGCGCGCTGACAACACCGCCCAGCACGCCGTTCTCGTAGCCGAGATTTTCACGCGTTAAGCCGGTCACGCCGTGCCGCTGCTCCTGCCAACGGAGAATGCCGCTGATGTAGGCTTCCGAGGGAAGAAAATATCCGTAGGCCGGATGCCCGGCGCGCTCAATGATCGCCGCCGGGACGGACGGAACGGTGGGGAAGTTCATGTCCGCGACCCACATGGGGATCACGTCAAAGCCCTCGCGCGGCGCGCCCGGCGCAAAGCCGTGGCCGACGCCGTCGATGGCCAGGGCGTCGCGGCCTCGGCGATCCATGATGGAGGTAAAATCGTATTTCATTCGCTCTGCCTCGCTTCTTTGTATTCACAAGCGCGGGGCGCAGCGCCCCGCTGCCGATATTATACCATCGCCGCGCCGCCGGGGCAAGCGCCGCGGGAAAACGAAACATCCGCCGCGCGGTTTTTCCGCGCGGCGGGGGGGGGGTGCTGTATCTGTTTACGGTTTCCCGGTCCGGCACATCCGGGGAGGCTTCGTATTTTTTCGGCCTGCGCATGGGGAAAAATGATTTATGATATTGTTCAAATCATTGAAAAGAGAGGTATGACCATGGAATACGGCTATATTCGGGTATCAACAAAGGAGCAAAATACACAACGGCAGTGGATCGCACTTATGGAGTTTGGTGTAGAGAAAAAGAATATTTTTATAGATAAGCAGTCCGGAAAAGACTTCGAGCGCAGCGGCTACCAAAAGATGATCCGGAAACTAAAAAGCGGAGATACCATAATAGTTAAAAGCATCGACCGGCTGGGAAGAAACTATGAGGAGATTTTGGAGCAATGGCGAGTGATTACGAAAGAAAAATGCGCGGCGGTCGTGGTGCTGGATATGCCGCTTCTGGATACCAGACAGAGCCGGGATCTTACGGGGACCCTGATCGCCGATATTGTATTGCAGCTTTTGTCCTATGTTGCCCAAACGGAACGCGAATTTATCCACCAGCGGCAGAAGGAGGGCATTGCAGCGGCAAAAAACCGCGGAGTGAAATTTGGAAGAAAACCTATGGACAGACCGGCGGATTTTCATGTGCTGAAAATGCAGTGGGAAGAGGGCAGCATATCAGCCAGAGAAGCTGCCCGGCGGCTGAATGTTACACACAGCACTTTTTTGCGCTGGGCGAACGAAAAAACGGATGTGATGGATAAAAAAATGCACTTTAGAGTCCGCAGCAGGGAAGAAAAAAAGAGTACATAAATACATATTTATTATATATCCGGGTTGATAGATTTGCAAGCAATTATATGGATATCAAAGTGCAGTTTGCGCACCGGAAGCCTCCAGGTGATATAGGCAGATGCATTGCATTCGCTTCGTTTGATGCACGAATATCCATTAATCAAGGAAAATAAATCATAAGGAGAAATGAGTATGAAGCGACTGAAAGTCTTGTTCCTGTGCGCGATCCTGATGCTGGCGCTGGCGAGCCCGGCGTTCTGCGCAGGGACATCGCTGTCCGCATCATCCACCACCCTAAAGGTTGGTGATACGGTCACCTTTACGGTGTCCGTGAGCGGGGCGGACGACGCAAAATCCGCCGGCATTGCGGTCAATTATGACAGCAGCAAATTTAAGCTGGTGTCCGGCAACTGGCTCCTCTCCGGAGCCGACATGAGCAGATTTGACGTTAACACTTCGAAAGGCGTCTTGATGTACACCTCGGCTACCAATATGAACGGCGAACTTCTTACCTTCACGCTGCAGGCGATCAGCGCCGCCACCTCGGCGGAGTCTGTAAGCGCGGAAGTCCAGATGAAAGACGGCGCCTCCGACATTTACAGTGGGACGGGGTATCTGAGCCTTTCGATCTATTGTGCATCGGAGCATGTCTACGGCGAGTGGGAAACGACCACGCCGGCCGGCTGTGAGAGCGACGGCGTGCAGACGAAGCGCTGCACCAGCTGCCCTGCGGCGATGACGCGCCCGATCGCGGCCACCGGACATCAGTACGGCGCGTGGGCGGTCACGAAAGAGGCCGGCTGCGCGGAGGATGGCGTGGAAACGAGAACCTGCGCTAACTGCGGGAAGAAGGAAACGCGCGCCATTGCCGCTACCGGCCACAGCTACGGCAGCTGGGCCGTTACAAAGAAGCCCACATGCAAAGCCGAAGGCGAGGAGACCCGCACCTGCTCCACCTGCGGCGGAACGGAGAAGCGCTCCATTCCGATGATCGCGCACAGCTATGGAGACTGGGTGACGACGATCCAGCCCGGCTGCACGACGGAAGGCGAGGAGACCAAGACCTGCTCCGGCTGCGGCGATAAACAGACGCGTTCCGTCGCTGCCACCGGCCACAGCTATGGAGAATGGAGCGTAACGACGAAGCCCGGCTGCGAAACGGCGGGCGAGGAAACGCGCACCTGCTCCAAATGCCAGGCGACGGAGACGCGCCCGGTCGCTGCCACCGGCCATAGCTACGGAGATTGGGTCGTTACGACGAAACCCGGCTGCACGACGGAAGGCGAGGAGACCAAGACCTGCTCCGGCTGCGGCGATAAGCAGACGCGCACCGTTGCCGCTACCGGCCACAGCTACGGCGCGTGGGTAACTACGACGAAGCCCGGCTGCACGACGGAGGGCGTTCAGACCAAGACCTGCGCCAACTGCGGCGACAAGCAGACCCAGCCCGTGCTCGCCACGGGTCACAGCTATGGCGATTGGGCCGTTACGACGGAGCCCGGCTGTACGACGGAAGGCGTGGAAACGCGCACCTGCTCCGGCTGCGGCGGAACGGAGACCCGTGCGGTCGCAGCTGCGGGGCATAAATATGGAGACTGGGTTGTAACAACGAAGCCCGGCTGCACGACGAAAGGCGTAGAGACCCGTACCTGCACGGTCTGCAGCGGAACGGAGACCCGCGCGGTTGCAGCCGCGGGACATAAATATGGAGACTGGGTCGTGACGACGAAGCCCGGGTGCACGACGAAGGGTGTGGAGACCCGTACCTGCACTGTCTGCAGCGGAACGGAGACCCGTTCCGTCGCCGCCACCGGCCATGTTTTTGCCGATCGGGTGGTAACGACAGAGCCTACCTGCACCAAGCCGGGCGTGGAAACCGGCACCTGCAAGGAGTGCGGCGCAACAACGACGCAGTCCATTCCGGCCACCGGCCACAAATACGGCGAGTGGACGACGACCACCAAACCCACCTGCACGAAAGAGGGAACGCAGACGGCCAAATGCACGGTGTGCGGCGACACCACGACCCGCGCGGTAGAGGCGACCGGCCATTCCTTCACCTGGAGCACGACCAAAAAGGCGACCTGCACCGATGCGGGCGTGAAAACCGGCACGTGCACGGTCTGCAAAGCGAACACCCGGCAGACGATCCCGGTGCTCGGCCATGACTACGGTGAATGGACCGTCACCACAAAGCCGACCTGCCTCGAAGCAGGCGAAGAGACCTCGGTGTGCAAAAACTGCGGAGATAAGCAGACCAAGGAGATCCCGGCAACAAACCACAGCCTGGGAGATCCGGTCGTCGTACAGGAGCCGACCATCTCCAATCCCGGTATCGTACATCGGACCTGCGCGAACTGCGGCGACGTCTTTGAGGAGACGATCCCCTGCGCGGCAAAGGACGAGGCCACCGGCATCGACATGGTGCCCGGCGAAAAAGCCTTCCCGGAGGATACGGAGCTGAGCATTGCGCCGATCCCGGAGGGAGACAAGCTCAACGATCTGGGAAAGAGCCTGAAAGGCATTTCCGGCAATATTCTGGCGTATGAGATCACGGCCAGCAGCGGCGGCACGGAAGTCCAGCCGAACGGCGCCGTGAAAACGACCTTCCCCATTCCCGCCGGAATGGATCCGGCAAAAGCGGCGCTGTATTATGTGGCGGCGGACGGCACGCTCGAGAAGCTTGACGCAGTCACGGATGCGGAAAACGGCACGCTTACGGCCGAACTGAGCCGCTTCGGCACTCTCGTCATCGCGGAAGAGGGCGTTGGCGTCAAGACCGGCGTGAGCTTCCTCTGGTGGATACTGCTGATCGTTCTCGCGGTCGCCGTTTGTGTTTACGTTTATGCCCGCAGGAAGAAACACGCCAAGCAAGCCAACTGAACGGCCGCGCTGAAGCTGCATGACCGAACCAATAAGCGGCAATGAATTCCATTGCCGCTTATTTTTCCACAAGGAGGATACAATGAAAAAGAAACTGTTTTCCTTTTTTGCCGCGCTGTTTCTGATCGGTCTGCTGACCGTGACGGCCAACGCCAGCACAGAGGACACGGAGATCACCTACTGCTCCACGTTGGAGGAAATGGGCGCTTCTCTGCGTGCACAGCTGGTGGAACGCCGGGAGACCTGTACGGTGGGGTATGTCTGCGAGAGATTCACGACGGTTCCGGATGAGACGGCGGTATGGAACGAGGCGCTGATCCACACGGGCGTGCCGAACGAGGGCGATTATCTGAAATCGTGCGTCAGCCATGGCGCCAGTCGGGACGGAACGACCAACGAGTTCCAAATGATCTATAAATACGATTTCCGTCAGGAAAGCCGTAACGACGAGGAAGACGGTCTTGAGTACGTCGTGTATACCTATGCGAACGTGGTATACCGCACGACGGCGGCCGAGGAAGCGGTCGTAGACGCGCTGGTTCGTGACCTTCTGCCCGAGATCCAGGCCGACACGAAGGACAATACCATGCTGAATATTTTCCGCACGGCGACGGCGATCCCGTATGACTATTATCACCTGGACAACGACCCTGCCTACGTTCTCGAGCAGACGGCTTACGGCGCGCTGGTACGGGGCACGACGGTCTGCGAAGGGTACTCCGCGCTCATTTACCGCCTGGCTCTTGAATGCGGGATCGACTGCCGGATCGTAAACGGCTGCTACTCTGAAAATAATAAAAACGGCGGCCATGCGTGGAACTATGTCAAGCTTGATGATGACAGCAGCGGATATTATATAATCGACGCCACAAACGATCTCTATATGTCGAGACAGATAACGGGCGACACCAAATACTATATTCCATGGGAAGACTGTATGGAGGAGGGATTTGTCGCTTCTTATCCGCTGGCCACAACGACCTATGCACCGAAATTTGACTATGACTATGACAGCGCCACGGGAACGCTGACGGTACGGGCTCTGCCGGATATAGTGAAAAGAAGCGCCTGGGAGAGCGAAGACGGCCAGTGGAGCTTCACGTGGCCCAGCTACATAAAAACCGGTACAACGAAGGTCATCGTGGCGGAAAATGTCACACAAATTGGCGACTATGCGTTTTATTCATTCAGTAATCTTGCGGAGATCACACTGCCCGAATCGGTTACCCGGATCGGTGCGGAGGCCTTCATGTATTGCAGCAGCTTGAAAAAAATCAATATTCCCGATGCCGTAACAACAATCGGGGAAAGTGCTTTCTTCAACTGTCCGAAACTGAGTGAAGTGACATTGACGGAAAACAACAGCTTATCAGAACTTGGAGAATCTGCCTTTGCCGCTTGTTCCGGCCTGACGTCTTTTCATCTTGAATGGGTAAAGATCACAAGCATACCGCGGGGAGCCTTTGGAAGCTCCGGTATTAAGGAAATCTCTATACCGGATGGGATTACAACGATTGAAGCGGATGCGTTTTCGTCGTGCAAGTCTTTAGAAGCGGTTGCCATTCCGTCCAGCGTCGTCACGATTGGCGATAGGGCTTTTTGCCTCAGCGGTCTGACTTCGGTCGCTTTTTCAGCGAATTCCCGGTTGGAAAAAATAGGCGATTCAGCGTTTCTTGAAACAAAAATAACGGAGATACATCTGCCGTCAAGCGTTATGAGCATAGGGGAAAAAGCTTTTTCCCGAAGCAATCTCCGTAGCATTTCAATTCTGGAAGGGGCAACGGTTATTCGCGCGTCTCAGTTTTCCGAGTGCAACTATTTAACGCGGGTGTATATTCCGGACAGTGTGAAAACGATAGAAGAAAAAGCGTTTTTTAATTGTCCGATCAAGGGACTGTATATACCGGAAAACGTAGAGAGCATAGGGACGGAAGCATTTTCCGGCGCTGTCGGGGCAATAACGGTTGATGAAAACAACGAATATTTTTGTTCCGATGGCGGCGTTTTGCTCAACAAAGAAAAAACCGTTTTGCTGCGCCATCCAAGGGACCTTGCTGAAACAGAGTACAGCATACCGGAAACGGTAACAACGATCGACGGTTATGCTTTCTATTATAATCTCAACTTACAGTCTGTGACGATTCCGGATAACGTTACAGAAATCGGTGAATATGCTTTTAAATACTGCGGGTCTATGACGTCGGCTTCAATCGGAAAAGGCGTGCGTGTCATTCCGGTCGGTATGTTTGAAGACGACACCAGGCTGAAAACTGTATCGATCGGTGCCGGCGTGCAGGAGATCGGCTATAACGCTTTTAAGTGTCCGTCACTCGAAACAGTAAACTATGAAGGGACGGAGGATGCGTGGAACGGCATCACAATCAAGGCATCGGGCAATAGCACATTGCTCAACGCGACAAAAAACTACGGTACAGCGGCACCGGGGTCGGCACCATCCAATGCCATTACGATAACGCTGGACGCAGCGGGCGGCTCGTCAGAAAAGGAATGCCTGACACTGGGAAATACAGCGTCTTCCTATGAGGGGCTGCCGACGCCGACGCGCGAGGGCTGCGAGTTTTACGGCTGGTTTACCAAAGCCGAGGGCGGCGTGCAGATCAGCGAAAACGATGCGCTGCTGATCAAAAAAGATCATACGCTGTATGCCCATTGGGAGGACACGGTCGTGCTGTCCGGCTCGCTGAGCGATACGGTCTTGTGGGCGGTGCATTCCACCGGGGAGCTGTCTTTCTACGGGACCGGCGCGATAGACGGCGATGCGGAATGGAGGGCTAAGCGTTCTGACATCACCTCTGTCAGCATTGAAGGCGATATTACGGCCATTAGAAATGGAGGCCTTCTTCTCCTGTGGGAGGTGAAGGAGCTTGTCATTCCGGAGGGCGTCAAGGAGATCGGAACCAATGCTCTGGCCGGGTGCACGGGCCTGACGAAGATCACTCTGCCGGAGAGTCTCGAGACAATAGGACAGAGCGCTTTCGGTCAACGAGAACAAAAGGGAAGCGTTCTCGTCTTTCCCAGCTGTAAGAGCCTGACGAGCATCACGATCCCGAAAAATGTGACCCATATTGGAAACTACGCCTTTTCCAAATGCACCGGGCTGAAAGAGGTCATTTTTGAAGGGGAGAACTCCTGCTGGTTGGGGACCGAGGTGTTCCGCGGCTGTACGGCGCTCGAAAAGGTAACGGTCCGGGCCGTGGGAGAGAGAATGTTCCAGGAGTGCAGCGCGCTGCGATCCGTAACCATGACCAATGCGGTGACACGCATCGAGGATTACGCGTTCCAAAGCTGCGCGTCTCTGGAGACGCTGACCGTGCCCGACAGTGTAAAAGAAGTCGGAAAATTCGCCTTTTCCTATGATACCAATCTGAAAAACGTGGTATTTAGCGATGGGATCACTTCGCTGAGCGACTATCTGTTTTTCGAGTGCACGGCGTTGGAGAAAGTCGCTTTTCCGGCGTACTGTGTACAGACCGGTATCCATACATTCAATGGATGCACCAATTTGAAGACGGTCACCATTCCGAGTTCGGTACGTACGATTGGCCGGTCGGCCTTTGCCTTTTGCTCCGCGCTGGAAACGGTGAACTGGGGCGGCACGAAAGAAGCGTGGCAGACGGTTTTTGTCGACAGGCTGAATGAGCCTCTGCTGGCGGCACAGCTGGTTTTGAAGGAGGCGGAACCGGTCCAGCTCACGGTGAGCTTTGATGCGGCCGGAGGGACGGTGGAAACGCTTTCCAAGGAAGTCACATCGGATGAACTTTATGGCGAGCTCCCTGTGCCGGTCAAAGAAGGTTTCTCTTTCAAGGGCTGGTATACGGCAGCCGTCGGAGGAAAAAGGATCTCCGCGGATACCCGCGTGACCGACTGCGAAGACCATACGCTGTATGCACATTGGAGCAATGTCATTGCAGAGGGGACGTGCGGAGAGGATCTGCGATACACCATATCGGAAAACGGTGTTCTGCATATTTCCGGTACCGGGGAAATGTATGACTTTACGACGGCGCCGTGGGATGCATATAAAGATCGCATTACGGCCTTGACAATCGATGACGGTACAACGGGCATAGGGGAAAATGCATTCAAAAATTGCGGCAGTATCGAAGAGATCGTTCTTCCCAATTCGGTGGTTAGCATCGGCGCCAGTGCATTTGAGCATTGCGGCTCGTTGAAGCGCGTACACCTGCCGGATGGTCTATCGGAAATAGCGGATTATTTGTTCAATCATTGTGAATATCTACAGGAAATCGTTATACCGAATGGTGTTACGCAAATCGGTAAGTACGCTTTCCAATATAGCGGCCTTGTGAGGATCGATATTCCGGACAGCGTGACAAGCATAGGAGCCTATGCGTTTAAGGAATGCCACTCCCTGACGAGCGTGCGTCTCCCGAACGGCTTAACGGAGGTGGCGGATTACCTGTTCTATAGCTGCCGGAAGCTGCCGGGCATCGTCATACCGGACAGCGTTACGCGGATCGGCGACTACGCTTTCTACATTTGCGAAAAGCTTGAAAAGTTTGAGTTTCCGGACAGCGTAACGAGCATAGGCGCCAACGCTCTGAGCAGCTGCAGATCGTTGGAAAGCGCGCGTCTGCCGAATGGCATATCGGAAATACCGGCTTCCCTGTTCTCCGACTGTCCCAAGCTGCAGAGTATCGTTATACCGGATAGCGTTACCCGGATCAACGATTTTGCGTTTAACGGCTGCAGCAGCCTCGGGAAATTGGAGCTTCAGAAATCGGTCACGTACATTGGGAAACAAGCCTTCCGGCAGGTCCCCTCGGATATCCATGTGACGGCAAGCAATGCCTACATCGGAGGCTGGGCGTTCTGGGATGCAAAGGGAAATATCTATATTCCGGATTCTGCGGACATTCAGATCGGTGCATTTTCTGATATGAAGGGCACTCTTGTTGTCACGTGTGATACAGGCGTGATCCCGTCGGATTTTGTTTACAAGGGACAGTACAACAGCGCAAGAAGCGGTGTTGCCAGTCTGGAGATCGGCAGCGGGATCACAGAGATCGAAAACGGCGCGTTTGCCAGCTGTACGAATCTTGCTCGCGTGACTCTGCCGGATACGCTGACGACGCTGGGCGACAACGCATTCGATCAGTGTACGGCGCTGGAAGAGATCAAGCTTTGCGAAGGGCTGAAAACCGTTGGAGCTTCCTGCTTCAACTCCGCGAAGCTGACGCACATTACGATCCCGGCGTCGGTGACGTCGCTGGGCAGCAGCGCATTTGCGAACAATACCAGCCTGACGGAGATCGTCCTTCTGGGCCGCGGCGACACGTGCACCATAGGCGAAAATGCGTTCGCGGGCACTACAGCAACGGTTTATTGCCCGGACGAGCAGGAAAGAGAGACTCCTACGTGGACGGAAGAGACGCGGCAGAACTACGGAGGGACTCTGACCTGGCAGGAATGGTATACGCTGGGCAACACGCCGGATTGCCAGCATGAGTTTATTTCCGAGAGCGTTTCCGCAGAAACGGATGAGAAGACGTGCAGCAGCTATACGCTCAACAAGTGCACGATCTGCGGCTACAGCTATCGGACGGACTTCAAAGCCGGTCAGCATTCTTACACCGAAGAGGTGATCGCGCCTACCTGCACCGAGGCCGGGTATACGATCTATACCTGCTCGCGCTGCGGTGATACGTACACGCAGGAGACCGAGGCGCTGGGGCACGAGTACACCTCTGCCGTAACGGAACCCACCTGCACGGAGGGCGGCTATACGACCCACACCTGCGCCCGGTGCGGCAATGTCTATACGGACGCCGAAACGGAGGCGCTGGGGCATGACTATGAAGCGGTCGTGACCGAGCCTACCTGCACCGAGGGCGGTTACACAACGCATACCTGTGCGCGCTGCGGCGACGCCTATACGGACAGCGAAACGGAGGCGGCCGGACACAGGTTCGGCGAGTGGCAGATCGACACGGCGGCGACCTGCACGGAGACCGGCCGGGAAAGCCGCTCCTGCTCAGCGTGCGGTTTCTCGGAAGAACGCACGGTCGATGCGCTGGGGCACAGCTACGAAGCGCAGATCACGGAGCCCACCTGCACGGACGGCGGTTATACAACGTATACCTGCTCGCGCTGCGGTGACAGCTATACCGGAGACGAAACGCCGGCCAGAGGCCACATTTACGGCGAATGGCAGATAACCACACCGGCAACATGCACCGAATCCGGCGAGCGGGCCAGCTGGTGCGTCGACTGCGGGGACGAAAAGACCGAAGCCGTCGAGGCGCTGGGACACGATTACGCCGCCGCGGTGACCGCGCCTACCTGCACAGAGGGCGGCTACACTACTCACACCTGCACCCGCTGCAAAGAGAGCTACGTAGATACCGCAACCGATGCGCTGGGGCACGACTACGAAGCGGCTGTGACGGAACCGACCTGTACCGCTGCCGGCTTCACAACCCACACCTGCACCCGCTGCGGAGAGAGCTATACCGACGGCGAGACGGAGGCGCTCGGCCACAAGTACGGAGAATGGGAGCTTGTCCGGAAGTCGTCGTTGACGAAGGAGGGCGCACAGAGCCGCAGCTGCTCCGTCTGCGGCGAGAGCGAGACAGAAGCGATCCCTGTGACGACCGCTGTGTCCATTGAGATCACAACGCTGCCGGGGCGGCTGCAGTACGTTGTTGGCACGCCGCTGAATCTGGACGGCATGGTCGTTACGGCGTACTGCGCCAATGACACCGCAGAGCCGGTTACGGGGTATTCGGTCAGCGGCTACGACGCTTATATTACGGGTGAACAGGTGATCACGGTGACCTACGAAGGTCTTTTGGCCTCCTTCTCCGTCACGGTGATGGATGCTGTTCCCGGCGACATGAACGGAGACGGTATCGTCACGGACGACGATGCGCTATATCTGCTGATGCACACCTTCTTCCCGGACGCTTACCCGGTCGTTGGCGGCTGCGACTTCGACGGAGACGGTGTTGTCACCGACAACGACGCACTGTATCTGCTGATGCACACCTTCTTCCCGGAGGACTATCCGCTGTATTAAAACCGCTCCTTTCAGAAAAAAGCGGGACGCGCGAATTTTCGCGCTTCCCGCAAGATCCGATCCTCCTGACCGGTGCTTTGCCCGGAGGGGAGAAAGACCCCCCGCTGCACGAGAAACTGTGCAGCGGGGGGTTGGTGTTTTTTGTTTATTTGCCGCCGAAGATGCTTTTCTTCTTCGGCGTGACGCCGGTGTCACCGAGACTTTCGCCGAGCTTGCGGAGAAGATCCTTCTGCTCAACGGTCAGATTCTTCGGCGTGACGACGCGCACCGTGACGAACTGGTCGCCGCGGCCGCCGCCGTGGAGATACGGCACACCTTTGCCGCGCAGACGGAACACCGTTCCGGACTGCGTGCCCTCGGGCACGGTATATTTCACCTTGCCGTCGATCGTCGGTACCTCGACCTCCGCGCCAAGCGATGCCTGCACAATGGACACGGGCAGCTCATAAAGAATGGACGTGCCCTCTCGCTCAAACTGCGGATGGCTGCGCACGCTCACCGTTACGAGCAGATCGCCCGCCGGGCCGCCGTTGCGTCCGGCGTTGCCGAGCCCGCGCAGGGAGATAGTCTGCCCGTCGTCGATACCGGCGGGGATGTCCACCTTGATGCGGCGCGAGCGGCGTACCTTGCCCTTGCCCTTGCAGGTCGGGCAGGGCTGGTGGATGATCTTGCCCGTGCCGCCGCAGCGGGAGCACGGCTCCTGCGTCTGCATCATGCCGAACGGTGTGCGCGCCGTGCGCATCACGCTGCCGCGACCCTTGCAGTCGGGGCAGATCTCCGGGGTCGTCCCCTCGGCGCAGCCGGTGCCCTTGCACTTGTCGCAGGTCTCGACCTTCATGACGTCCAGCTCGCGGCTGACGCCGAAGCAGGCTTCCTCAAAGCGGACCTGGACTTCCGTGCGGACGTTCTCGCCGCGCATGGGGGCGTTGGGCGAGCGCTGTGCGCCGCCAAAGCCGCCGAAGCCGCCGCCGAACCCTCCGCCAAAGCCGCCGCCGAAGAGGTCGTTCAGGATGTCGGCAAAGCCGCCGAAGCCCTCGGCGCTCGACTGGAAGCTGGACGGATCGAACGCGGCGAAGCCGTACTGGTCATACTTCGCGCGCTTATCGGCGTCAGAGAGCACCTCGTAGGCCTCGTTGACCTCTTTGAACTTCTGCTCGCACTCCTTGTCGCCGGGGTGCAGGTCGGGATGAAATTCCTTCGCCTTTTTCCGGTAGGCTTTCTTTATGTCGTCGGCACTCGCGCTTTTGTCTACGCCAAGCACCTCATAATAATCGCGTTTATCGGCCATATAGCTATCCTCTTAACATGGAACGCGGGCGGACCGGAAATCCGTCCGCCCCGCATTCCGTTGATTGGGACTCAAATTGGGAAAATCTTACTTCTTGTCCTTGTCGTCGTCGACCACTTCGTAGTCGGCGTCGTAGTACTGGCCGCCCTGCTGGCCCTGCTGCGCGCCCGGATCGGTGTAATTCGCACCGGCGCCCGGATTGCCCTGCGCGCCCTGCGGGTTGGCCTGCTGGTACATCTTCTCACTGACCTTGTAGAAGGCCTGCGTCAGCTCTTCGGTCGCCTTCTTGATGGCCTCGGTGTCGGTGCCGGAGAGGGCGGTCTTCAGGCTCGCGAGCTTCTGCTCAACTTCGCCCTTGTCGGCGGCATCCAGCTTGTCGCCCATCTCGGAGAGGGTCTTTTCGGTCTGGTAGACCATCTGGTCGCCCGCGTTGCGGACGTCGACCTCTTCCTTGCGCTTCTTATCCTCGGCGGCGAACTGCTCGGCTTCCTTGACGGCCTTGTCGATGTCGTCCTTGGAGAGGTTGGAGGAAGCGGTGATGGTGATGTGCTGCTCCTTGCCGGTGCCGAGATCCTTCGCGGAGACGTTCACGATGCCGTTGGCGTCGATATCGAAGGTGACCTCAATCTGCGGCACGCCGCGGCGCGCCGGGGCGATGCCGTCCAGATGGAAGCGGCCGAGGCTCTTGTTGTACTGCGCCATCTCGCGCTCGCCCTGCAGGACATTGACCTCCACGGAGGTCTGGTTGTCCGCGGCGGTGGAGAACACCTGGCTCTTGCGGGTCGGGATGGTGGTGTTGCGGTCGATGAGCTTGGTGCAGACGCCGCCGAGCGTCTCGATGCCGAGAGACAGCGGAGTCACGTCGAGCAGCAGGATGCCCTCAACGTCGCCGCCGAGCACGCCGCCCTGAATGGCAGCGCCCACGGCCACGCACTCATCGGGGTTGATGCCCTTAAAGGGCTCCTTGCCGGTGAAGCTCTTCACGGCTTCCTGCACGGCGGGGATACGGGTGGAGCCGCCGACGAGCAGAACCTTGCTCAGATCGTTCACGGAGAGGCCGGCGTCGCTCAGCGCCTGACGGACCGGAGCCATCGTGCGCTCCACAAGGTGATGGGTCAGCTCGTTGAACTTCGCGCGGGTCAGGGTGACGTCGAGATGCTTCGGGCCGTTCGCATCGGCGGTGATATACGGCAGGTTGACGTTGGTGCTCGTCACGCCGGACAGATCGCACTTCGCCTTTTCGGCGGCCTCGCGCAGACGCTGCATGGCGACCTTATCGCCGGAGAGGTCGACGCCCTCGGCCTTCTTGAACTCCTCTACGAGGTAATCGGTCACGCACTTATCAAAGTCGTCGCCGCCGAGACGGGTGTCGCCCGCGGTGGCCAGAACTTCGATGACGCCGTCGCCGATCTCGAGCACGGACACATCGAACGTGCCGCCGCCGAGGTCGTAGACCATGATCTTCTGCTCGGATTCCTTATCGAGACCGTAGGCCAGAGCGGCCGCGGTCGGCTCGTTGATGATACGCTTGACGTCGAGACCCGCGATCTTACCGGCGTCCTTGGTGGCCTGACGCTGGCTGTCGGAGAAGTACGCCGGGACGGTGATGACCGCTTCGGTCACGGTCTCGCCGAGATACGCTTCCGCGTCGGTCTTGAGCTTCTGCAGCACCATGGCGCTGATCTCGGGGGGCGTGTAGCTCTTGCCGTCGATGTTGACGCGGTAGTTGGTGCCCATTTCCCGCTTGATGGAGGAAATGGTGCGGTCGGGGTTGGTGATGGCCTGGCGCTTTGCGACCTGGCCGACCATACGCTCGCCGGTCTTGGAGAACGCTACGACGGACGGCGTGGTGCGCGCGCCCTCGGCGTTGGGGATGACTTTCGGTTCGCCGCCTTCCATAACGGCGACGCAGCTATTGGTAGTGCCAAGATCGATACCGATGATTTTAGACATAATGATTGCCTCCTGTATAGACGAAATATTTTTATTGACTATGGGATGATATACTCAAACGGGAAAATCAGTTGGCGACCTGCACCATGCTGAAGCGGATCACCCGATCGCCCATTTTGAAGCCTTTCTGGAACTCCTGCACGATCTCGCCCTCGCCCTTGTCGGGGTCTTCCATGTGCATGACGGCGTTGTGCTCGTTGGGGTCAAATTTCTGACCGACAGCCTCGATCGGCGTGACGCCGAGCGTTTTGAGCGCTTCGAGGAACTGGGTCATCGTCATTTCCACGCCCTTCTTGTAAGCCTCGTCCGCGGTCTCCTGCCGGAGGGCACGCTCGAGATTATCAAAGATCGGCAGCAGCTTTTTGAGCGTGTCGGTCTTAACGTCGGCGTAGATGTTGTCGCGCTCTCTTGCCGAGCGCTTGCGGAAGTTGTCGTATTCGGCGCGGAGCCGGAGGTTTTTGTCCTTTTCCGCGGCGAGGTCGTTCTGCGCGCTTTCAAGCTCGGCGCGAAGCGCGTCCGCTTCGGACACCTCTTCGACCATCGGCTCCGCCGCTTCTTCGACCGGCTTTTCCTCGATGGGCTGCTCTTCCTTCGGAGCGGTTTCCTTATTCTTGCTGCTCATCGGTCCATGTGTCTCCTTTAACTATCATTTTTCCGAAGCCCGCGGGGGCTTCGCCTGCGCCGAGCAGACGGCTGAGTCCGTCGGCAATGTATTTGAGCTTGGCGGCTACGGCGCTGTAGTCCATCCGCAGCGGCCCGACCACGCCGATCAGTCCGCGCTGGCCTTCGCCCGCGTCGTAGCTCGCCATGACTACGCTCGAATCGCGCAGCTCCTCGGCAACGTTTTCCGGCCCGATGATGACCCGGACGGGGTTGCCGTCCGCCGCACCCGGCAGACGCATGAGATGGTCGGAATCGGAAAGGTAGCTGATAACGCGGTGCGCCTTGTCGGGATCGCGGAACTCCGGCTGCTGCAATAGACTGCTCTCGCCGGTGACGTATGCCGCGCCCGCGCGGCTCTCGCTCAGCACCTCGATGGCATAAGCGGCGATGATGGAGGTAAGCCCCATCGTGTCGCGCGCCGCGCGCTCCGTGGCGGAGATGAGCACCGGCGTGATGCTCTCTTCGGGGAGATTCGTGAAGCCCGCGTTGAAAAGCGCCGAGAGCTTCTGGATCTGCCCCTGCTCTACCGAGAACGGAAGATGCACGAGTTTATTCTTAACGGTATTGTCTCCGAGAAGAACAACAATTATGAAGGTGTTCGCGTCAATGTAGAGAAGATCGAACCGCTTGATCGTCGCGGCGCGCGGCGCGCTGAGCGTGAGCGCCGGATAGCCGGTGAGCTGACCGGCAAGCTTTCCGGCGTCGCTCATCAGCTTGTCGAGCTGCTCCATCTTCTGGCTCAGCCGGGCGTTGATCGCCTCGGCCTCCTCCACGGAGAGGCGCTGCCGCTCCATGAGCTCGTTCACGTAGAACCGGTAGCCCTGCGGCGAGGGGATGCGCCCTGCGCTCGTGTGCGGCTGCTCGAGATAGCCGAGCGCTGTGAGCTCGGAGAGCTCGTTGCGGATCGTGGCGCTGCTGCACCCGAGCCCGGCGATCTCCGCGATCGTCTTGGAGCCGACCGGCTCTGCCGTGCGGATGTATTCATCCACAACAGCCGCGAGTATTTTCTTTTTTCTCTGGCTGATCTCCACGGCGGTTTCCTCGCATTAGCACTATGCGCCATCGAGTGTTGGCACTCTCTTCTTACGAGTGCTAATTTACCACTCCTTTATATAAATGTCAAGCGTTCTGCAAAGATTTAAAAAACCGTTCACAAATGAAAAATTTGTTGTATAATGAAAGCACATTTCCGCCCGGTCGGGCGGCCGAAAAAGGAGACAGCGCCATGCCGACACCATGGAAACGCTCCCCGGAGGAGCTGCACAAAACCTATATCGCCAACACGGAGGCGTTTTATAAAGTTGCGGGACGCGGTCTTGCGCAGGAGCTGGACGAGTTTGTGGTCTCGTGCGCGCTCGGCCTCTGGAAGGGAAGCCCCCGGCTCGGCCAGCAGCACGTGGACGCGGTGAACCAGCTTTATTCCAAGGGGAGGAAGCCCGGCTCGTACCTTCTCTGGGAGCTCACCGAGAAGGTGTGCAAGAGCGCCGATTTCCTGCCGCCGCTCTTCTTCTGGAATCTGACGGAGCAGGACGCGCGCCGCGGCTCGGCCAATTCGCGCATTTTTGTACGCATGCTTACAAACATACTGCTTTATCTCGCCGCCGTGGACGACGAGGTCACGATGGCCGAGGCCGAGTACATCACCGAGTGCTCCGATAAGCTCACCGCCATCTGCAACGGGGCGAACGTTATGAAATCCAAAGCGCCTATCAACGCTGCGGACTATGTGACGAGCGGTGAGCAGCCGTTCACAGCGCAGACGGGCGTTTCCGCCGCCGGCGAAAAGAAAATGGACGCCGAAGCGTCCGTGCAGAAGGAAGCCGAACCCGAAAAGCCAAATCTCGAGGAGCTCATGGCCGAGCTGGAAGCGCTTGTCGGACTTGGAACGGTCAAGCGCGAGGTAAAAAATCTCACCAATTTAATTAAGGTGCGCAAGCTGCGCGAGGAAAACGGCCTGCCGAACAGTGCCATGAGCCTGCACATGGTGTTTCTCGGCAACCCCGGCACCGGCAAAACGACCGTAGCACGGCTCATGGCCGGGCTGTACGCCGCCATCGGTGCCTTGAGCAAGGGGCAGCTCGTCGAGGTCGACCGTTCCGGGCTCGTCGCGGGCTACGTCGGACAAACGGCGCTCAAAACGCAGGAGGTCATCCAGTCGGCGCTCGGCGGCGTGCTGTTTATCGACGAGGCGTACTCGCTCGCCTCCGGCGGCGAGAACGACTTCGGCCGCGAGGCGATTGAAACGCTGCTCAAGGCCATGGAGGATCACCGCGACGATCTCGTCGTGATCGTCGCCGGGTACGATGAGCCGATGGAGAAGTTTATCAACTCCAATCCCGGCTTGCAGTCGCGCTTCAATAAATATCTGTATTTCCCCGACTATAACGGCGAGGAGCTCATGGCCATGTTTGAGATGCGCTGTAAGAAGAACGGCTACTGCCTCACTGAGGAGGCGGAGGCATACGCGAAGGAGTTCTTCGAGGACATGTACAAAAACCGCGACGACAACTTCGGCAACGGCCGCGATGTGCGAAACCGCTTCGAGGACATCATCTCCCGCCAGGCCAATCGTCTCGCCGCCATGGAAGCACCGACAAAGGACGATCTCATGACGATCACGAAAGAAGATTTCCTCATTCCTGCGGAGAAATAAGAGAGTCCCAAAACCGAATAGCCAGACGCGAACCGCCGCCGGAGGAAAGTCCCTCCGGCGGCGGTTTTTCGTGCCTGTTAATATCACGGAACGTGTGCATATCGGATGCAGGGATTGACGCATAAGCGCGTTTGATTCCGAAAAAGCTCTGGAAAATCAATGCCTATACGATTCGTGAAATCCGACGGAAAAGTTGTTGAACACGGAGTGTGATTTTCTGCTATCATATAGACATGAAACACAAAATGTGTTTTAAATCCATATTTAACAGAAAGGACGGCCATGAGCAGAAAAGCTTATTCGGTATGGGAGTATACATCCAACACCAAGACCAACCCCATACCGCCGGCGAAATCCTCACAGGGACGCTCCACGACGAACCCCACCGTTGGCGTCCCACAGGGACAGACAAGCCAGACAACGGCACGGGCGGGCAGCAACGTTCCGCAGAGAGGGCAGACCGCCCGGCAAAACTATACGTCCCCGACAAAGGGGCGTCCGACACAGAACACCGGGGCACAGCAGAATTCCAGCAAAGGAAACCAGACGACCGGCACGACCGGGACGATTGGAGCGGCCAAACCGGCCGGAACGACAAAGCCAACCACGGCGACCAAGCCGACCGGAGCGACCAAGACAACAGAGAAACCGCCCTTCCGTTCTTCGTACGCCAGCGCCGCCGATATCGCCGACATGAACGAGATCATGGGAGTGAACTCGTATACCGGCGAGGCGCAGGATGTCGCCGATGATTTCCTACGGCAGAACGGTGTGAGCAGCACCACGGAGTATCAGGAAAAGTTCTTCGCCGAGTTGGAAGCAAAGCGAAAAGCGCAGGAGGAGCGGGCACGGCAGTATCGCGAGCTGTACGGTGATGATGAAGCCGCAGCGGAGTATATGGGTCAGCGCGGCGGCTACACCGGCGAGGTCGACGATCTCGTACAGGCGGAGTGGGAAAGAAATGGAGTAAGCGACGCCGCGGGCTATCGCAAAGTCGCTGATTATCAATGGAGAAACATGATCGGCGGAGTAATGGATACGGCGAGAAACTCCGTAAACGATTTCCATTACCGCATGCAGGCCGGGCGTGCTGAGCAGATGGCGGAAAACGATGCGGTAAGAGATGCTGCCAACGGCAAAGGCAATTACGAGGAACTGTACCAGTACTACCTTGCAAAGTATCGGGAGGAAACGAGCGATTTTGTCCCGACGCAGGCAGTGAATTGGGGCGAAGCCTACAACGCCGAAACCGCGCGCATCGCGGACGAGGAAGGCTTTAACGACTATGTGAGAAGAGACGGCCAGCTTTACCGCGCCCTCGGCGCTATGGCTCCGGCACTTGCGGCGTCCGCGGCGGGCAATTTGGTTGGTGGCGCTCTGACTTTGGGCGGTGCCGCTTATGAATCGGCGCGAGCGGCAGCAACGGTCGGAAAGGTGCTTTCCGGCTCGGTGACATTCGCCTCCGTCTCCGGCAGCGCGTATGAAGAGGCGATTGCCAATGGCATAGACCCGGAGACAGCCATGCGGCTCGCCACCGCCGCGGGCGTCATAGAGCTTGGCACGGAGGCGATCAGTTCCGGTCTCGGTTCCTTCGCCGGAAAAAAGCTCGGCGTGGGCGGCGTAACGGACGGGGTAATGGAAACGCTTGTCGGAAAAGTGACAAGCGACCCCAATGTACAGAAAGCGCTTGTCACGGCAAGCAGTATTCTTGGGGAAGGCTTCGAGGAATTTATGTCCGAATGGGGCAACTATGCCGCGCAGAAGCTCCTCGGCGGTTATGACGCCAGAACGGGCAGAGAAGTTTGGCGTGACTCGCTGGAAGCCTTTCGCGACGGTGCATTCATCTCCGGCCTCCTGAACGCAACGTCTCTCCTCCAATATGGCGTCCCGCCGCAGGATGCCATTGAGGTTGGTGTTGATGAGGCGATGACGCAGAACGACGCGTCGATGCGGGAGAATACGACCGGGAAAACGGCGGATGCAACGGTGAACATTTCAGAGACTGCCGCCCGTGTCGCCGACAGTCTCCGGGGAAAGCTGCCGGCACGCGATCTGGTGCGGTTCAACGAGGCGTTTGAAAATTCGGCGTCGGGAAAGCGGCTCGCGGAAGCGCTTGCCGGAATGAACGCCTCCGACGCTGCGAGACTGACGGAAGCGGTGACAGGCACCGTGGCCGACGCGGTGAAGCGCGGCGAGAGCTACAGCAGCCGGACGGACTTTCTGACCGACGAGAGCGTAGAGCGCATGACGGAGGCGGTGATCGCGGAAGCGGCGGAAGCGCTGGGGCTTGCCGATGCGGACGACACCGCACCGACGAGAGAGACCATCCGCGATTCCAACGTGGCGGCGCTCAAGGATATGGCGAAGGAAGCGCTCACCGAGCGCTTCCAGAAAGACGGTGCGCTCCGCGATACTGCCGAGCGTGTTCGGCAGAAGCGAAGCGGCGAATCATCCGAGTTTTTTGATGATGCAAGCGGAGAGCCGAAAAAAGAAGCTTCTTCAGCCGAAAAGAAAACGCTTTATAAGGATTACCTTGAAGGAAAGTTTGATCTCAAGGAAAACGCAGATGGAGATGGCACATTATCCGACCAGAGTCCTCGAAATAGCCGGAAAATCCAGAACTATATCGAGAAGCTCAGAGAGGAATCCGCAAAGATGCAGGAGGAGAGAACAAAAAAACAGGCAACCGAAACGGAAATCAAAGAACGGTCGGGCATGTCGGTTGAAGAGAATAGCGCGAACAAAGAACTCGTCGAGAATCCATTCTGCGGAAAAAACAAGTTGAAATCCAACGTGAAGTATTATGCAGGTGAATACAATTACTTGTATGAAACCGATTCGCTCGGAAGAATATGCCGGTTTTTCGCAGAGAAATTGCAGCTGACAGCACGCGATAAGCGCCTGAGGCATGACCCAAACACGCCGGGGAAAATGACATACGACGATGCGGGACATCTCATTGGTGACCGCTTTGGCGGTGCAGCCACGATCGCCAATCTTATTTCGCAGCTGCGAAACGTGAACAGAGGCGATTATCGCGTAATGGAGGATCATCTGGAAGCTGTCATTAAAAACGGCGGAACGGTTGAAATGGAGGGAAGAATCATCTATAATGAAACCGATTTACGACCAGAGGGTATTTCTATTGAAATCAAAATAGATGGCGAAGTGGTTCCAATCTTCTTCTCCAACATACAATAGTTTTTTGAAAGGAGCAAAAAATGGATACTAAATACGCTTTTGAAAATCAGTTTTCTGAGTTGATCAGCGATATCCTCGGCGTCTGCTATGAATATGTGGAGGGGCGCGCTGAAAAAATCTATGTTTATCTGTCGAATGAAGCCCAAATACAATACTGTGGATGCTTTTATAAAATCAACGGGCGAGTTGTTAGGCGCGGAAAATTGAGTACAGCGCTTCAGCCGGGAGAGTTGCCGTATGACGAGAAGGATGATGTACAGCGCCGGTTCTGCGATATACTACGCGAAGACTGGGGCAAGATCGTGAATTTGTTCCGTCAAAACAAAAGACCCATGCCGACAGAGATTCGGATGGTTTACGATGTGGCAACGGGAAAACCGGATGTTCGGATGCGGTATGAGCCGGTATGGTCTAAGGAAAAAGGTGGTTTTCCGCTGAAAGTCGAACTGGAGTGGTTTGCGCAGGAAGACGCAGCTGCTGGCGGCTCAGGAGAGATTCCGGATCCGTATAAAGGCATGTTCAAGAAAAAGTGACTATCTGCATACAGCGCCGCCGGGGTCTCCCCGGCGGCGTTTTTGTATGAGCAGAAGCTGCCGGCGCGCGATCTGGTGCGGTTCAACGAGGCGTTTGAAAATTCGGCGTCGGGAAAGCGGCTCGCGGAAGCGCTTGCCGGAATGAACGCCTCCGACGCTGCGAGACTGACGGAAGCGGTGACAGGCACCGTGGCCGACGCGGTGAAGCGCGGCGAGAGCTACAGCAGCCGGACGGACTTTCTGACCGACGAGAGCGTAGAGCGCATGACGGAGGCGGTGATCGCGGAAGCGGCGGAAGCGCTGGGGCTTGCCGATGCGGACGACACCGCACCGACGAGAGAGACCATCCGCGATTCCAACGTGGCGGCGCTCAAGGATATGGCGAAGGAAGCGCTCACCGAGCGCTTCCAGAAAGACGGTGCGCTCCGCGATACTGCCGAACGTGTTCGGCAGGCTCGACGGGATGGGACAACAAGGAGTGACAGAATCATTGGGCGTATGGAACGGGGAGAATCAGTTAACTTTCTTGATGGAATCCCGGTAAAGCGCTATGGAGAAACGGTTGTTTTCCCGTCGAAGTATGGTACAATGTATTCAAATGGGAATCGATATGCTGTTTCTGTTGGACCATACGGCGAGGATGTCGGTGTAAATAAACGGTTAGGGCTTCCGGGAGCGCAGTCACATCATGTAGCGCAGAATGCATCTTTTAAGAGCGTGATTCCAAAGCTTAAGGCAATTGCAATTTCGGTAGAGGGCGATGTCATCAGAAATCCCAAGAGTCAGCACGCTAAGATACACAATACTTATGAGGTGGGACTGGACGCATTCCGATTGGCAGGTACTCGACCAACATACAAAGAGTATCTAAAAATTGTTGAACGTGGAATACAGACGATAGGGCTAAGCGAGGCTGCTATAAATTATACTCTGTATACAGTAGTCAATCAGTGGCTGGCGTACGGTATAGATTTGAATACAGAAATCCCCAAAATGCCGCGAAAAATGTATTTTCCCAGCTATATCAATTCTATAAGTATACCGGAGGAAACGGAATATGGAGAATAATCATTTGAAAAACACAAGAAATGCGCACCCCGCAGAAAATCCGACAAAAGAAGAAACCACAGAAATTGCGGCGAAGATGTCCGAAATGGCGCCAAAAGCGGCACAGAAAATGGTTGCAGCCAGTGGGCAAGACCCCAGGAATTATTCTCCGCTGACGCGGGAATGCATGGCGGCGCTGATTTACGGGATGCTTGGCGCATTTTCTACGGAAAAACTGGGGTACCATGAATGGCGCTGGACGGGAATGGAGATGGCTTTGATTGCTGTCGCTCTTTTGGGAATGGAGCCAGAGGAGGGTGCACAGCTGTCCAATTTCCTTTTTGAGAATTCAAGCAAAAAGCAGAATCCGGATTTGAACGAGAACATTAACCAGCTCATCCACTACGGGATAGATTTGTACTATCTTCTCGATCAGCCGGAAAGACTGGAAAAAGCCGTTCAGGCGATTCTTCAGGCGTGCTACAGAGCATTTGGAACCGGCGAAGAAAACTGAATAAGCATTGCGCCGCCGGGGGATTGAACCGCACCCCGGCGGCGTTTTGTATGTAAATAGGCAAAAGCGCTGGGGCTTGCCGATGCGGACAACACCGCACCGACGAGAGAGACCATCCGCGATTCCAACGTGGCGGCGCTCAAGGATATGGCGAAGGAAGCGCTCACCGAGCGCTTCCAGAAAGACGGTGCGCTCCGCGATACTGCCGAACGTGTTCGGCAGGCTCGACGGGATGGGACAATAAGAAACCCATACGATTATCTAAATGGAATCCCTGCGAAATACTATGGAAATTCCGTGCTTTTCCCGCCAGAGTATGGTATAGTTTATTCGGATGGGAAACGATATCCGGTTTTGGTCTCGCCGTACAGTGAAGCGAAACCAATAATTAAACAACTGGGGCTACCTAACACACAGGCTCACCACGTGGCGCAAAATGCAATATATGGAGATATCGTTTTAAAATCAGAAGGAATAACTATATCCATGGAGGGCAATGTATTTACTGATTCAGGAAGTCTGCATAACGGAATGCATACTTTTTCGGAATCAAAATTGGACGTATTTCGTGAGGCTGGGACTCTTCCGACAAATGCCGAATACATAGCTATCACTATACAAGGACTGCAATCTCTCGGGTATAATGAAGTTGTTGTAAAGTATGTGATGGATTGTGTGAGCCAGCAACAATTAATACATGGCTTGCTGCCAGACATGCCAATTCCTAAAATGCCGAAAAAATATATTTTGGATCGTCAAAAACCACGATGAGGGAGGATTTACGCGATGAATCTGTATTATGATAAATTGCAGAAAACCGATCAAGATCGGCGTGATGCGGAGCGATATGCCGAAAAGCGAAGGATGACAGAAACGGAGAGGAAAGAGGTGATTTTCCGTATTTCAAAAGAGTCCTTGGATACAGCGAAAAAGATGATTGCGGCAAGCGGTCAGAAACCGTCAGAATACAATCCGGTAACCAGAGAATGTATGGCGGCAATGATCTACGGGGCCTTTTTTGCTACTTCTGTTGAGGAACTCGGTTATTTTGATTGGATGTGGACAGAGTCAACGACAGCAATCAACATTAATCATCTGTTTGAGATTGATATTGATAATTGCATTGCGTTGGCCAAATACCTGCATGAAAATGATCACTATACAGACAATCCTAATCTGAATCCGGAAATATATAAACTAATCCACTATGGAGCAGATGCATATTTCTGTCTCAACCAGCCAGAGCGGCTGGCCAAGGGGATTCAGAGCATGATCAAGCAGTGTAATGAATTGTTCGGAACAGGTGAAGAAAACTGAATAAGCATTGCGCCGCCGGGGATGCCCCCGGCGGCGTTTTTGCGTAATGCGTAAATTGTGACCTTACCGCATCTCCTCGATGTGATAGATATAATCGAGCGAGGAGAGCGCTTCGATGATCTCGCGGTGGGTTTTATACTTCTTCAGCTCCGCGCTGCATATGGTGAACGTTACGGTGAACACGCTCAGTCCCGATCCGGCATATGCCTGATTCGCCTCGATATCGTCGATGCGAAGGCCGAGCCGGCGGCTCACGGTGACGAAGTCGCGCAGAAAGTCGCTGCTTTTGAGCTCCAGGTGGATCTCAAAATGGTTGGAGCGGTTTTTGAGATACTGCTCGAACGCCGGGAAGCACGCGAGGATGCACAGGAAAAACAAAAATACGATCAGCGTGACCGTATACAGCCCCGCGCCGATCGCAAAGCCCAGAATGCTGCACGCCCAGAGCCCTGTGGAGGTCGTGAGCCCCTTGATCTGGCTGCGGGAGCTGAAAAGGATGGCGTTGCCGCTCACAAGCGCCGTGGCGATGACCGTCGCTGCCGAGAGAATGGGCAGCCGCGCGCCGAAGTTGGTCATCAGATACACGTCAAGCAGCATGGATACCGTGGAGGCGAAGGACACGAGCACGAACGTGCGCAGTCCCGCCGAGTGGCGCTTGCTTGAGCGCTCGCACCCGATCACCGAGGCGAGCACCACCACGAGCGCGATGCGCAGCAGCACCGAGCCGGTATTCAGTCCGCGGGACCATTCGCCGAGAAGATCGGCAAGGGGGTCATGCATGGCAAAAATCATCGTTTTCTCCTTTCGGACGGCAGCGCCCGGTAGAGCGCGGCATAATGTTCTTCAGCGGCGTCCGAAAACGCTTTTTCGTCTTCATAATAGACCGCGCGGTGCGCGGGCAGCTCGCTTTGGATGGCGCTGATCCGCTCAATGAGCCGCTCGACCTCGCTCTTCGGGCAGCCGGTCTCATCCGGTTCCGGTTCGGGCGTAATGTCCTCGAGCCTGTTGGAATACGAATGCGAAAGATAGAGCGAGAGCTTTGCGCACGCCGGGCCGATGAGTTCATAGAGCACGCTTGACGATAGGATGATCGTTTCGAGCGCCGTGCCCGCGCTGCCGCCGAGCGTGCGCGCGCCCATCGCGGCAAGGCCGATCGCAACGCCCGCCTGCGGGATCAGGGCAAGACCGAGATAGTTTCGCACCGATTTCTCCTTCCCTGTGAGCAGGCAGCCGGAGAATGCGCCGCCGTATTTGCCCAGAATGCGCACGAAAAAGTACGCAATGCCGACCCAGACGAGCGGTATGCCGCCGATAGCATCGGACGTGTTCACGAGCGCGCCGAGATCAAAGTTGAGCCCCGAGCGGACGAAAAAGAGCAGCAGGATCGGCGGGGAGAAGTAGTTGAGCTGCTTGAAAAGCCGCTCATCGTCGGTGGCGTTGATATACACCATGCCCATGGCCATGCAGCCGAGCAGTGGCGAAACATCCAGCGCTGTGCAGATGCCGCAGAAGGCGAACAGCAGCGCGATGGAGACGATCAGGCGGTTGTCCGCCGAGCGCCCATCCAGAAAGAGCTTCAAAAGAAGCCCGAACACGCCGCCGAGACAGAATACCAGCAGATTGACGCCGAGCGGCCGGAGGACGGAGAGAAGATCAAAGCTCCCGGTGTCCGCCGCCACGGCGATCGAGATCGCGACGCTGTACGCCACGAGCCCCACCACGTCGTCGAGCGCGACGACCTGCAAAAGCGTGTCGACAAAGTCGCCCTTTGCGCCGGTCTGGCGGATCGTCATCACGGTGGAGGCCGGAGCCGTGGCGGCGGCGAGCGCACCGAGCACGAGCGAAAAGTTGAGATCGAGCCCGAGCGGGAAATAGCACACGAGAAACACCAGCGTCGAGGCGAGACACGCTTCCAGCACCGTGATAACGAGAACCTTTGCCCCACTTTTCTTCAGCGTGGAAACGCGGAAAAACTCGCCGGTAGAGAAGGCGATGAACGCGAGCACGATGTCGGCGAGAAAGCCCATGCCGTCAATCACGCCGTGCGGGACAAGATCGAGACAAAACGGCCCGAGCAGAATGCCGGAGACAATGTACGCCGTGACGCTTGGAAGCCGGAGCTTGGATGTAACGCGCGTCATTGCAAATCCGGCGATGAGCATCAGAGCGAGCGAGACGATCACTGCCGACACGTCCGAGGTGATGTGGAGTCTTTCATAGACCAAGGGAACCATGCCGCAGCCCTCCCTGCAAAAAATAATTGACTGTTTCTGGTGCCATGATATAATCAAAATAGAATAAAGAAAAATTATGTTATTTTTAGCACACATAAATTTTATTAATATAATGGGAGAGGCACAGCCATGCTAAGCACAAAATTGGAGACCGTTCTTGCGGTGGCGGAATACAAAAACTTCACCCGCGCGGCGGAGGAACTGAACATGACGCAGCCCGCCGTGAGCCACCACATCAAGCAGCTCGAGCAGGAGGTGGGCGCGCCGCTGTTCGTGCGCAACAAAGCCGGATTAAAGCTGACGGCGCAAGGGGAAATCGTGGTAAACTATGCCCGCCGGATGAAGGCGCTCAACGAGCGGATGTTTGCCGAGCTGCAAAATGCGGAGAAGCATCTATCGCTTCTCCGCATCGGCATAACGCACACGTCCGAGAGCAATCTCACCGCCGCGGTACTCGCGCGGTACAGCAATCAGAAAGGAAAATTGAAGATTATTCTTTTTACGGATACCATAAATAATCTTTATGATATGCTGGAAAATTACGAGCTCGATCTTGCCATTGTGGACGGGGCATACAGCGATCCGCGCTTTTCCTCCATGCTGCTGGACACGGACTATCTCACGTGCGTGATGTCGGTGGATAACCCGCTGGCGAAAAAGTGCGCCGTTACGCTTGCGGAGCTGAAACGGCAGAAAATGATTTTGCGCACGCCCGCCTCGGCCACGCGGATGCTGTTCGAATCGGCGCTCGAGAGCAACGGCGAGAGTATTCAGTCCTTTGATGTTACGCTCGAGGTGGACAACATCGCCACGATCAAGGATCTCATCCGAAAGGATCTCGGCGTTTCGATCCTGCCGCGCAGCGCGTGTCTGGACGAGCTGCGGAAGGGGAAGATCGCCGCGCTCCCGGTGGAAAATCTGAGCATGGTGCGCGAAACGAGGATCGTATACAACCGGGATTTTACCCACACCGACATGCTCAACGAGATCATAAAGACCTACGGCTCGACAGTCATGAACTAACGTTTCAAACTAACCCATAGTAAACCCCGCCCCCGCTCAGAACATACAGAGCGGGGGCGGGGTTCGTATAGGTGCGGCGGTCATTTGAGCATATATACGCCCGGCGCGGGGAGAAGTGCCTCGTCATCGAGCGTAATACGCGGGGAGAAGCTGTGCTCGCCGTCCGCGGCGGTGAATACCGCAAGAACGTTGGGGCGCACGTCGCTGTCGTTGCACCGCACCGCAACGGCGCTGCATGAGCCGGAGGAGTAGAGCAGCGCGCCGGGGTAGGCGTCGTAATTGCCGCGCGTTTCGAGAACGTAATTATAAAGCGACACGGCCGCATCGCCGCGGGGGATGAGGAGGAAAACCTCGTCGCCGGTGTTCTCTGCGCAGTCCGAAGCGGCGATACCGGCAAGATACGAAATGCCGTCGAGCCCGCGCTGCGAGAGAAGCTCCGGCAGCGCATCGGGGAGGGAAGTGCTGCTGCGCCCGAGATAGAGCGCCGCGCAATAGGAATCCGTTTCATACAGCAAATGCTGCAATTCCTCCCACGAGGACGGCGTTTCGCCCGCAGGCTCCGGCGTTGGTTCGGGGGAGGGAGTCGGCTCCTCGGTAGGCACCGGCGTTTCGGGCGGCGCAGGCGTGGGCGCACTCGTCGGCTCCGGCGTCGGCGCTTCGGTCGGCACAGCCGACGGTGCGGCGGTCTCAACGGGCGGCGTATCCGCCGTAAAAACGGCGGGGACCGCCGCGCCGCAGGCGCAGAGCGCGAGCAGCGCGGCGGTCATAAGTACAATGGGTAAAAGCTTTTTCATGTGCCGGAGGGCTCAGCCCACGATGTCCCCGTCGCCAAAGGGGTCGCCGCACTCGGGGCAGAACTTCGGAGGGTGCGCCGGATCGGCGGGCTCCCAGCCGCACTTGTCGCACTTATACTGCGGGATACCGGCGGGCTTCTTCGCGCCGCACTCGGAGCAGAACTTGCCCTTGTTCACCGCACCGCAGGAGCACGTCCAGGTGTTCGCGGCGGTGGGCTCGGGCTTCTTGGTGCCGCAGGAAGAGCAGAACTTGCCGGTGGACACGGTGCCGCACTGCGGGCATTTCCAGCCGTCCGCTGCGGGAGCGGCTGCCTGCTGCTGTTGCTGCGCGCCCATCTGGTAGAGATTCTGCGCGTTGAAGC
>ENA-UOIY01000197-UOIY01000197.1-human-gut-metagenome-genome-assembly--contig:-P114-NODE-197-length-104050-cov-35.669215_pt1 | contig 104050 bp, 108 predicted proteins | sample MGYA00242335_ERZ723882 | MGnify/ENA metagenome assembly ERZ723882 | reverse complement strand
TCGGGTAAATTTGGGGTACAGGAATCATCAATGGGAATCTGATTCAAAATTTCAAAGGGGTACTATAGAACAGATCATTGTCGTGATCAATCTACCCGAACTTATCGAAAAAATAAAATTTCTAAAGCTTATCCAATCGCCCGGCACCTACCAGTCGGACATCTCTTTCTCTCACATAAATTGCAAGTAAAAAGGACTTAGCCCGGAATCATAAGCCATAACGGGCTACAGCGGGGAAATTACCTCTGCATATATAAATACTTCTGTTCAAATAACTGTGCCGGCTATCCATATAACGCCATAAATTATGCGTATGGTTTATGTGGTTTATTGCGATTTTTGTATCAATGTGCTATCATGACGGAAACCGATGAGAAAGAGGTTTTGGGGATGGAGTTACGCACACTTCGCTACTTTTTAGCGGCAGCGCAGGAGGAGAATATCACCAGAGCTGCGGATATTCTGCATGTGACGCAGCCGACGCTGAGCCGACAGTTGATGGATCTGGAAAAGGAATTGGGTACGACATTGATGCTTAGAGGCAAACATGGATTGACCTTGACCGACGAGGGCATCTTCTTCCGCCAGCGGGCAGAAGAAATCGTGGAGCTGGCAGACCGGCTGGAGCGGGCTTTTGCTGAGCGAAATGCCGACGTCAGCGGATTGATTGCCATCGGAGCCTCGGAAGCGGTCGGAAGCCGTCTGTTTGCAAAACTCATCAGACAGTTTTCCGAAAAATATCCTCTGGTTCAGTTTCATTTGTATAACGAAACGGCCGACAACATCAAAGACCGGCTGGACAAAGGGCTGGTCGATGTGGGCCTGTTGCTGGAGCCGGTGGATACGGCGAAGTATGACTTTATCCGGCTCTCCCAGAAGGAGACATGGGGAATCCTCATGAGGGAGGATCACCCTCTGGCCGGCCGGGAATCTATTACGCCGGAGGAGATCGCGGTATATCCTCTGATCCTCCCGCTGCGGGAACGGGCGCGTGCGGAAATTCTGAACTGGCTGAAGCGGGAGGAAAAGGATCTGCATACCCCGCTCAGCTATACGTTGCTATCCAATGCCGCGCTGCTGGTGGAGGAAGGAATGGGATGCGCGTTTTGCCTGGATGGCGCTTTAGCAATCCGCAGCAGTCCGCATCTGCGGTTTATCCCCATCCACCCCGAGCACACGACGCGCAGTGTACTGATCTGGAAGAAAAATCATCTGTTTTCCCCGACAACCTCCCTGTTTATTCAGGAGATCAATATGTTGCGCGCCAGAATGGAATAAGAATCCTTGTATATCATCCATAGAAAAAATGCATGAAAAAAGATAAAAGATAGGTATTAGACATTGTATAGGACCTCCTCTATAATAAAAACAGAAAATTCATAAACCACATAGGTTTATATTTTCTGAATTTGAAACAGGAGGCAGTTAAATGACAAAAGCGCTTTCTATTCTTTTGGCAATCGCAATGACCGTATCTCTTGCGGCGTGCGGGACGGCGGCAACCCAGGACGGCGGATCTTCAGCAACGGGAGCATCCGGCTCAGAGTCCTCTGAAACGACAGGGCAATCTGGAGGAATAGGACAAGACGGTAATATCCTGGTGGCCTATTTTTCCTGGGCAGATAATGCGGTCCTGGCAGAGGATGTGGATGCCGTCGCGTCCCCCAGCGTGATCCCTCCAGGAAATGTGCAGCAGCTTGCGGGCTGGGTGCAGGAGGAAACCGGAGGCGATCTATTCTCTATTAGGGTGACCGACCCGTATCCCAGTGATTGGGATGAATGCCTGGATCGGGCCAATCAGGAGCGGGGCGACGATGCCCGTCCGGAGCTCACGGAAAGCGTAGAAAACCTCGATCAGTATGACACGATTTTTTTGGGCTATCCCAACTGGTGGTACGGCGTGCCAATGGCGCTGCTGACCTTCCTGGAGCAGAACGATCTTTCCGGCAAGCAAGTATACCTGTTCTGCTCGCACGGCACCGGCGGCCTGGCCAGAAGCGTGGAGATCATCACCGAGGCTGCGCCGGACGCGGTAATTTCAGATAACATCTTCGATTGCTACGAAGAGGAAGCCTCCTCCTCCCAGAGCGATATCCGGAACTGGGTGGCGGAGCTTGGCTATTGACGGCAGGAGGTTTTCGAAATGAAAAAGTTTTTATATGCACTGCTTTGGGGGCTGATGGCTTTTGCCCTGTCCGCCTGCGGAACCGGCGGACAGAAGTCAGCGGCAACAAACGAACCATTTTCTCCTCAAACGGAGCAACCATCTTCTACAGAGCAGAGTCCTTCCACCGAACAATCGGGATCGGCTGCATCGACCGGACCATCATCTGCGGATGAAACGCATTCTGTATTGCCGGAGGGAGAAGCGCAAGAAAACACTGTGCGGCGGATCACGGTACAGTTCGGAGAAAATACCGTTATCTACGAGCTCAATGACGGGACAGCCGCTTCTTCTCTCTATGAGCAGCTTCCCATCACCATAGAGGTGGAGGATTTCAGCACCAACGAGAAGATCTTTTACCCGCCGCAGGAGCTGGATATCAGCGATTCCCCGCTGGCGCAGTCTGGCGCCGGGACGCTGGCTTACTACGCCCCATGGGGAGACGTGGTGATGTTCTATGGCGACTACAACGAAAATTCCTCCCTGTATGAGCTTGGGCAGGTTGTTTCCGGCGGAGAGCTGGTCGGACAGATGTCCGGAACCATCACCATTGCCGCTGCAGAGTGATAGCGGACAGAAAACTTTTAGGGAATAAAAACGGAGGGAACCAGTGGAACCCACTGATTTCAAAAGAAAGCCGTTAGGGAAGCAATCGATTTGCTATCCATTAAGAAAAGAAGGAAGGGATGATTTTTGATGAAAAAGATTGTAGCTCTCCTGTTATCCATGTTATTGGTTTTCTCCCTCGCTGCCTGCAGCGGAGGAACTTCCTCTTCGAGTGACAGTGGTTCTTCCGAACCTTCTGCTCAGTCTTCCGAGCCGTCTGTGCAGACCTCTGAGGCACCCGCTTCCGAAGCGCCTTCTGATTCTGAAATGCCCGAGGAAACAACGGAACCGACGGTCGAAACCGGCGGAATACTGATCGCGTACTTTTCCTGGTCGGGTAATACGGAGCGGATGGCGCAGATGATTCAAGCCGAAACCGGCGGAGACCTGTTTGAAATTGCCCCTGCCATCCCATATACGGACGATTATAACGAACTCCTCGACATTGCACAGCAGGAACAGGCGGATGACGCACGACCGGCGCCGGCCAGCCGGGTGGAAAATTGGGATAGTTATGATGTCGTATTTGTGGGCTATCCCGATTGGTGGAGCGATGCTCCTATGCTGATCTATTCGTTCCTGGAAGACTACGATTGGGCGGGAAAGACACTCATCCCTTTCTGCACCAGCGGCGGCAGCGGATTTGGCCGCAGCCTGAATAAGCTCCCCGGCAGTGCATCGGGTGCCATGATCCTGGAGGGGCTCCATGTCTCCGGCAGCCGTGTGGAGGGAGCCGGGCAAGATATAGCCGATTGGATCGGCGGCTTGAATCTGGATTGATTGTGAGAGGAAGGAGGGAGAAGCCGTGAAGCCAAAAGCGATTGTCAAAATCATGACGGATATTCTGATGACGCTCGCCTTGCTGTTCCTGATGGGATACCAATTCTGGGGCGACATCGCCCACGAATGGGCGGGAGCAGGGATGTTCCTTCTGTTCATCCTGCATCATATCCTAAACGGGAATTGGTACAAAACCCTTTTCAAAGGCAGATATACACCGGCCCGCGTTTTTCAGTTGGTTGTGGATATACTGGTATTCCTTGCTATGCTCGGGCTCATGGTCAGCGGGATTAGGCTTTCCAACCATGTCTTTGCTTTTTTGAATATCCGGGGTGGGATGTCCTTCGCACGCCTGCTGCATATGGCGGCCTCCTATTGGGGATTTGTCCTGATGGCGCTGCATCTCGGGCTGCACTGGGGCATGTTTCTGGGGATGGCCGGAAAGGTTCTGAAGCTTCGGCGGCCCTCCCGACTGCGGAAGCTTCTTTTGACCATTCTTGGAGCAGGAATTGCCGTCTATGGTCTCACGGTATTTATCCGGCGCGATCTTCTTACCTATATGCTGCTGCAAACGCAGTTTGTATTCCTGGATTTCGGCGAGCCGATCCCGCTTTTCTATTTGGACTATCTGGCTATGATGGGTGCCTTTATCTTTCTGGCCTATTATGCTTCCAAGCTGCTGCGGAAACTGCCGGCCCAGAAATTCAAATCCTCAAATCCTTCCTAACACCATGACAAGACAAGGAGGCAGGAATTGATGAAAAGCAGAGAGGAAAAATTGGAATACGGCCTGCCATTGATCGTTTCCTACTCCTATTCGGGCAACACCCATCGGATCGCGCAAGAAATTCAAAAAATGACCGGCGGCAACTGGTGCGAAATTTATCCGTGGCAGCCGTACCCGATGGCATTCCCTGAATTGCTGGAGCAGGTGAAAAAGGAGGTACAGGCCCGCGGCCGACCGAGACTCCTGCCGGTGTCCTGTTCGCCACATTCTTATTCCGTTATTTTTGCAGGCACACCAAACTGGTGCGGAACGCTTGCGCCGCCTTTGGCTTCCTGGTTGTATAAAAACGACTTGTCCGGAAAAATCATCCTTCCGTTCTATTCGCACTGCGGCGGCGTCTCGGGAGACTTGCGAGGGGATATTGCCAGGCTGTGCCCAAAGGCGGACGTGCGGGAAGCGCTCGGCATGATCGACGACGGCGGAAAAGAGCTGCCCGACACGCTTCACAAGTGGTTTGTAAGGACTGGCATCACAGATCTCCCGGGATTCCGTGCCGGTTAAGTGACACACTCTGTCGGCACGGTGCCCGCATGTAGACAGGGACTTCTATCATCATTAATATTAAAGGAGTGTTTTTATGCGTATCAACGACAAAACGGTATTTGAAAAGGAAAACGTCTTCGGCTTGGGCAATGCCAATACGGCCTATGCCCAGTATTTCATCGGCAATTCCTATCTGAACCCTCTAACCGAGGCCGGCAAGTGCCCTGTATTTCTGGCAAACGTTACTTTTGAGCCTGGCTGCCGGAACAACTGGCATGTACACCATGCAAAGAGCGGCGGCGGACAGATCCTGATCTGCACCGCCGGCGAGGGCTGGTATCAGGAGGAGGGAAAGGAAGCCGTGTGCCTTGTCTCCGGCACTGTCATCACCATTCCGGCAGAAGTCAAGCACTGGCACGGGGCCAAGAAGGACAGCTGGTTCTCCCATATTGCCGTTGAGGTGCCGGGAGAGGAAACCTCCAACGAATGGCTGGAAGCCGTGGACGACGAAGCTTACGCCGGCTTGGAATAGGGAGGAGGCTATCATGCAATACACCAAATTGGGTAATTCGGAGTTATGGGTATCCCGTATCTGCATGGGGTGCATGGGATTCGGTGATGCAGGAAACGGCCAGCACAGCTGGACGCTCGATGAGGAGCATTCCCGCGAGATTATCCGGCGTGGGCTGGAGCTGGGTGTCAACTTCTTTGACACCGCTGTCGGCTACCAGAACGGCACCAGCGAGCAGTACCTGGGCCGGGCGCTGCGGGACTTTGCAAAGCGCGAGGATGTAGTGGTAGCCACCAAATTTCTGCCCCGCACCCCGGAGGAGATTGCTGCCGGCATTTCCGGTCAGCAGCATATCGAGCAGATGGTCAACACCAGCCTGAAGAATCTGGGACTGGACTATATTGACCTGTATATCTATCACATGTGGGATTATGAAACGCCTCTGCGCGATATTATGGAAGGGCTCGACCGCATTGTGAAAGCGGGAAAGGTGAGGTATATCGGTATCTCCAACTGCTTTGCCTATCAGCTGGCCAAAGCAAACGCTTTGGCCGAAAGAGAGGGCTTTGCCAAATTTGTCTCCATTCAGGGGCATTACAACCTGATCTTCCGGGAGGAGGAACGGGAGATGGCAAAGCTTTGCGCCGAAGATACCATTGCCATGACACCATACAGCGCCTTGGCAGGAGGAAGGCTCTCCAAGCACCCGGGCGAGACCTCCAAACGACTGGAAGAAGACAGTTACGCCAAGTTCAAATACGACGCTACCGCCGCACAGGACAACGCCATCATCCAAAGGGTTGCCGAACTGTCGGAGAAACGGGGCGTATCTATGACCGAAATTTCTTTGGCATGGCTGCTGGCCAAAGTAGTGTCACCCGTAGTGGGCGCCACCAAGCTGCACCATATTGAGGGCGCTGCCAAAGCGGTGGAGCTTACCCTGACGCCGGAAGAATGTGCGTATCTGGAAGAACCCTATGTTCCCCACAAGCTGGTAGGGGTGATGGCCCAGAATACACCGGCGGCCGAAAAACAGCAGCATGTACGGTCCGCCGGCAATCAGAAAATTGACAAGGCCTAAGGAGGATTTCATGATGAACGATCGGGAATGCGACAGTATTCTCGATCATACATAGATACTGCCGGCAAAGTCCTGCTGTATTTACAGACTGCACAAAGGCTATTCCATATATGAACCTGCCGCAATCACCAGTCCAAATAGCAAAGGGAACCAGTATTGCACTGCGCGCATACCTTGCTTGGGAAAAGGCTCACGAACATCACGATGGTAGAAATATGAAAAGATAGCCCCACTTAAAAAAGCTAATATTCATACAGAAAGAAAAATCCGAGAAGAAGCGTAACAGTTTTCTCGGATTTTTCAATCGGCACATTCGATCATAACGCTCTCGGTGAGTAAAATTAAAGCAGAAACGCAAAGGAGACGGCTGTATGCAGGACAAAAAGAGAGCCTCGTTGCGATCGCAGATTTTTCGCTTTTCCAACGGGCCGTAAAAAAACATCCCGTTGCCTTGGAATCAGATGTGCTGTTTAAAGGCGTGGTAAACCACAAAAGTAGGATAATGCAATTCTATATGCCTGAAATCTATTTTGGTTTATTTTATTGCCTTTTGAGCATGAAAACGTTATAATAGATTTGAAATGAAATTGCGTTGGAGGAACGCCTATGGAGATTCGGGTCTTACGATATTTTTTAGCCGTAGTGCGGGAAGAGAGCATAACAAAAGCCGCTGATCTGCTGCATATTACGCAGCCCACTCTCAGCCGTCAGATTGCCCAGATGGAAGAAGAAATGGGAGTGAAGCTGTTTGACAGAGGTACGAGAAAGATTGTTCTGACCAATGAAGGGCTTTTGCTGCGCCGCCGAGCGGAAGAAATTCTGGAGCTGGTGGATAAAACGGAGCGAGAGCTTTCCGAACAAGAGGAGACCGTGGAAGGAACGGTATCTATTGGATGCGGCGATCTTACTGCCGTGCAGCTGCTGCCGGAATTGATTCGCTCTTTTCATGAGCGTTATTCCGCGGTTACCTTTGATCTTTATACTGCTACCGCCGACCACGTAAAGGACCGAATGGATCGGGGGCTAACGGATGTAGGAGTATTGTTGGAACCCATTAATATGGAGAAATATGACTATATTCGTCTTGATCAGCAGGAACAGTGGGTTGTTGTCATGTGTCCGGATTCTCCGTTGGCTAAGCTGGAGCGAATCACGCCCAAAGATTTGAAAGATTTGCCGCTGATTCTTCCGCGAAGGTTGAATGTCAGGAGCGAATTAGCCCGGTGGTTTGGAGAAGATTTTGATAAACTGAACGTTTTATTCACATCAAATCTCCCCTCCAACAGTTCTATCATGGTGCATCATAAACTGGCATATGCCATAGTAATCAAGGGCTCTATCGCTTTTTGGGATAAAGAAAAGATTACCTACCGGCCATTGTTTCCAGAACTGAAGGCCACCAGTGTAATCGCATGGAAGCGCAAGCAGCCCTTTGCTCTGGCCGCCGAAAAGTTTATCGAGTACTGTAAATCCGCATTGTCTGATACGAAAGAGCAATAAGAATAACGGCATGGATAAACCATGCTCAATAGGCATTTAAACGTATAAATTGCAAGTATTAGACATGATATACTCCTTATCCTATAATGTAAATGTACTCAGAAAAAGAATTTTTCTTATGGTGCATTTACATTATTTTTTGCTTTCCGAGGAGATTCAGAATGACGATACAAGAGGCAAGCATAAGATTTCAGATAGAGCCAGAAACGCTTCAATTTTACCTAGAAAATGAGCTGCTGACAGGAACTAGGACGGAAGACGGAATTCCTGACTACAAAGAGGAGGATCTGCAGCGTGCCGTGCAATTCTGTTTTCTTTTAAAATCCGGTATGGATATTGAAACGTTAAAGAGGCTGATCCATCTAATGGAGAACAAGATGGATACGACATCCCAACAAGTAAAGCTTTTGCGTAAATTTCGGTATCAGCTGCTGGAAGAAATCCACGGTAAGCAGCAGTGCTTGGATCAACTGGATTACTTTATCCATGAGATTCAACAGAAACAAACGAAAAAGGAGGTATCGTCTCTATGAAAAGAATGATTCCTATTTTATTGGCGTTGGTGATGACTGCCGCTATGACAGCTTGCAAAAATCAGGGGGGCCCCTCGTCAGAAAGCAGCACGCCATTCGCCAGCGAAAACGCACCGGTATCGGAGTCAGAGAATAGCGAGCCTACAGGGCAGGGAAACAGCAATATTTTAATCGCCTATTTTTCTCTGGGATGCAATGCGGAATATCCGGATGATATTGATGCCAGTACCTCGGCCAGCCTTGTCTTGGCTGGAGAAGAAATGGTGGGAACCACGGAATATGTGGCGCACTTGATACAGGACAATATAGGCGGCGATCTGTATTCCATTGAAACTGTGGAGCCCTATCCCACGGATTTTGACACCGTCGTGGATCAGAATCATGAGGAAATGGATGCCGGAACGCTTCCGGAATTGGTGAAGGGAAATTTGGATATTGCGCAGTATGATACGGTATTTATCGGATATCCGGTATGGGCGACCAACGCGCCGCAGGCCGTCTTTTCTTTCCTCTCTCAGTATAATTTGTCGGGGAAGACAGTTATCCCGTTCTGTACGCATGATGGATATGGCGCGGGCGGCAGCTACGGAGATATTGCAGATGCCATTGACGGAGAAACTACGGTATTAGACGGGCTGGCGATTGAAGCGCCGGACGTGCCCGAATCGGCAGACACGGTTGTCGGATGGCTGAACGATATCGGAGTAGAAGCACAACCGGGCAATTCTGCCGAAGCGGAGGAAACCGCCATCACTATTACCGTTGGCGACGCGGTGCTGGAGGGCGTCCTATATGATACCGCATTAGCCGATGAAATTCGTGAATATTTTCCCCTGACAATTTCTATGGCGGGCTTTGGAGGCCGAGAGTATTACGGCGGCATAGACTTTTATCCGGAAAATCTGGAAGGTGGTCAGACAACCTTTGCAAACGGTGACATTACTTACTGTGAAGCGCATCATAACATGGCGATCTTTTATGCACAGACGGAGGATCCCATCCTTTCTGTAGAGGTAATTCCAATCGGTAAAGTGACTTCTGATCTGACTGTTTTTGAAGGGCTGCCCCGCAATGTGGATGTTACCTTTGCTCTGGCCCAATAATCAAAGAGATGTAATGTTTAGAGGTAAATCAGGATGAAAAAGCTATTAAAATGACATTGGCGGGCATGACGGCGCTTTCCCCTGCAGCTTGCTGCGGATAACGGATATACTGCGATTACCGATGCGGATATCGTAGCCGCAAATGGTTTGGACGGTCTTCCCGTAGAGGGGAGGCTTCGGAGGCGCAATCAAAAATATGCCCGCAGGCGCCGCTTCATCTGCCGGCAAGTGCTTCATGCACTGGAGCATGCGGACGCCCTTGGATTTGACAGACGAAAACAGGATGTTAATATAGAGGATTAAGCGATAGAGTTAATTACTTTGGAAAAGAAAATTCTTTAATAGCATCTATTGTTGGCTTGGGCTGCATGGGTTTCCGCCATGGTCCGTTCTGCTCAAGCCCCAGTTGCTTATTTATAGCACAGCGTTGGAACGTACGGCGCTGACCGGTCCTCCCATAAAAAGATTATTAATCTTGGCGCATTGAAGATCGTAGGGGGCATCAGACGATTTCTTTTTTATTTGGCATTTTATACGGTGTTTTTCTTTGTTGCTGGATTGATTGTCGATCTCTTTGTATGAACGATAAAACACAATCAATGCCTCAAAGACATAGAAACTGATAAAAAGTAAGTATTAGACATAGACCTGTGTGTGCAGTATCCTATTGATAGGAATACTGCATCCAGAAATCAGAAGCGGCAGCTGGATGATAAGGAGGCTGTCGTCTTCCTATGAAAGAAGATGTTTTTTTGAAACGCTTTATGGCTTTTTTGATCAGTATAATGTTGCTTCTTTTTTTTGCAGGCTGCGGCTCTGAACAGACACTGCCTGAAACAGAGCGTTCCCTTTTTGCTATGAATACATATATGACCTTTACTGCCTACGGAGAACATGCACAAGCTGCGTTGAATGAGTCTGAAGCGTTGATAAAAAGACTGGAGGCGCTCTTGTCCGTAACGGATGAGGAAAGCGAAATCTATAGGGCAAATCACAGCAGCGGCCAGACGGTTTCTGTCAGCCAAGAGACGGCGGAGCTGATTTCCTTTGCGTTAGAGATGTCAAAAAAAACAGGCGGTGCTCTGGATCCTACGATTTATCCGGTGCTAACTGCATGGGGCTTCACCACAGACAGCAAGCAGGTTCCGTCTCCCGAACAGATTGCAGAATTACTCCAGAACGTAGGCTATAGCCGCATCCGGCTGGAAGGCACAAGTTTGACTATTCCGGAGGGGATGGAACTGGATCTAGGCGCTGTCGGAAAAGGGTATACCGCCGACCTGGTAACAGAAGTACTTAAAGCGCATGGCGTTGCGTCTGCCATCATCAGCCTGGGCGGGAATATTCAGGCCATTGGCTCCCGGCCGGATGGCAGCGACTGGCGCATCGGCGTTCGTGCCCCTTGGGAAGAAGGCAACCTGGGGGTATTGGAGATCAGCGATGCGGCAGTGGTGACTTCAGGCGGCTATGAAAACTATTTTGAAGATGCGGATGGGAATCTTTACTGGCACATCCTCGATCCATCTACCGGCAGTCCGGCAAACAGCGGTCTGCAGGCCGTCACCATCATCGGGAAAGAGGGCAGGCTGTGCGATGCGCTCTCTACGGCCCTGTTTGTTATGGGAGCGGAACAGGCGGAGGCGTATTGGCGGGAAAATGGCGGATTTGATATGCTGCTTATCACCGAGGAAAACGAGATTATTCTGACGGAAGGGATCGCAGACCGATTTACTTTGCGCGAGGGACGAGAAGAAACGGTCCGGGTATTGGGATCATGAAGAAAAAATGGCCGTTTATCCTGATTGGAAGTCTTTTGCTGATCGGCATTCTCGGCAGTATTCTGGTGCTACGGCGTCCTGGTACCAATCTGGTGGAAATTGTTCAGGACGGAAGGCTATTGTATCAGCTGGATCTGGCGCAGGCAGAAGACCAAACCATTGAAGTGGAATACGACGGCAGGATCAACATCATAGAAATTAAAAACCATCAAATCCATATGCTGGATGCAGAGTGCCCGGATCACACTTGTGTAAATATGGGATGGCTGGATTCAGCCGTACCGATTGTCTGCCTGCCAAATCATCTGGTGATTCAGTTCTCAGGCGACAATGACGCCATGGATGGAACGGTCGGTTAATGGAGGTGAGCAGGATGAAAGCCAGAAAATTGACAGAGCTCGCCATGCTTACATCGCTGGCCCTCATCATCTTTATTGTGGAGCTTCAGCTGCCAAATCCCTTTCCTATTCCCGGTGTGAAGCTGGGACTGGCAAATATCATTACCGTGTATGCGGTTTACCGCTACAGGGCACGAGAGGCTTTTTTGATCGTTCTCATTCGCATATTGTTAGGATCCTTTTTTTCCGGGAATATGATGGCGCTCATGTACAGCATGGCTGGAGGAATGCTGTGCTTGTTAGGGATGTTATTGCTCAAACATCTGCTTCCCGAAAAATATATTTGGATCTGCAGCGTGTTGGGAGCCGTTTTCCACAATATAGGACAAACTGCTGTAGCCTGCCTGATTGCCGGATGGGGAATGCTGCTGTATCTGCCGTTCCTGCTGGTTTCCGGCTGTCTGGCCGGAGCATTTACCGGAGGATGCGCGCAGCTAGTAATACGAAGAAAAATAAAGCCATTGTAGTTTAACTCCTGGAGAACGAAACGTCTTTCACTGCCTCTTCGTTTTCGTATAAGCGCATGGAATACTCATCGCAGTATAATCGGGCTCAATCCTGTTTTGCCTTTGCGTTCCAAAGTGTTTCAAGCATGAAATTATCCTGCCCGATCGCAAGGCTTCTCACAGTCTGAGTCCGCAGTGATATGTCAGCATAAATGAACAAAATCTTATATATAGGAACTTGCGCCTCATACCAAGCTGGTTTTCTTTAATACGATGTTGCTGACCGCTCCAAGTCCTACGCTGCATAGAGCGCCGCCTGCCAGGCACAGGACCACATTCATCATGGTGGAATCCAGCGGCGTCATCATGGGCACGATATTGAAAAACAGCATGCCGACGCAAAGGGAGCCAATCAGGGAAAGCCACAGCTTTTGTTTGCCCACAACGCTCATCAGCACATAAATCGAGACAAATACGGCAACCAGGAACATCTTGGAGAGCATACACATCACAATTCCGCTGACGCCCGCAGCTCCCGTGTCAAAGGGCAGCCCGGCGATCGCGCCGCCCACCATGGTTCCCACAAAAAAGGCCAACAGCAGGAACACGCCGCCGACAAACCCGGCCAGGGTTTTCGACACGACATAATCGCTCTTCTTGGACCGAACGGCAAACAGATTCTTGGCATAACCGCTTCTGAAATCTGCGGCGATAAAAATGCAGACGAAAACGGCCGCAAAGAAGTAGAGCATATTGATGTTGCACATACCCGTCAGGCTCATATCCATCCCCGTGCTTTCCCTGCTGACGGAGCCGATGGCCTGCCAGGTGTTGTCAAAGGCCTCCATCGTTGTTTCCACACCCGTGCTGGGGTCTACCGTCACCGTACCGTCCATCATCGTGGTCATTACGAGAATTAAGATCGGAATGACGAGGCAGACGCCAACCATAATGTAAAACAGCGGGGTGGTGAACATCCTCCGGAAGTCCACTTTCAGCATGCTTTTCAGCCTTTTGCCAAAGCTGTTGGATTCAAATTGTATTCTCTCCGCCATTTCCATGTTATCTTGCCTCCTTCTCGTTCATCAGGTCGATATAGTATTCCTCCAAACCGATCTTGGCGGTTTTGATTTCATTGACTAAAATTCCGTTTTCATACAAATAGGTGACGATGTCTTCGGGCGCGTTTGCGTCATAGACACGGATATAGCCGCTTTCGTCCTCTTCCACACGGGAATATTTGCAGGCCAGCAGCGCCTTTGCCCGGTTCCAATCCCTGGTTTGCAGGGCGACGTAAGTGCGGCATCCCGCGTCCAGCTCCGCAGCGGTCATTTCTTTGATCATTTTCCCGCCGCGGACGATGCCATAGTGGGTGGCGATTTTTTCAAGCTCGCCCAGAATGTGGGAGGAAATGACGACGGTACACTGATAACTCTTTGTAATGTCCACCAGTACCTCCCGCATGATCCGCATACCGTCTGCGTCCAGACCGTTGATCGGCTCGTCGAGAACAAGCAAGGCCGGATGCCCCAGCAGAGCCATGGCAATGCCGATCCTTTGCTTCATGCCGAGAGAACAGTTTTTGTATTTGTTGGAGGCGGAGCCCTCCATCCGCACCACCCGCAGAACCTTCCGGACCTCTTTTTCCGGATTTTCCAAGCTCAAATTCGCCGCCTGGATCATCATATTGTTCCACACGGTGCAGTTCGGGAAACAGCCCGGCGCTTCGATCAGGACGCCGATTTTTGCCCGGACGTCCGCATCTGTGTAATCCCGGCCGAACAGCTTGATCGTCCCGCCGTTTGGAACGAGAAGCCCGCAGATGAGCTTCTCCGTTGTAGATTTTCCGCTTCCGTTCTCCCCGATGAAGCCATAGATGGCGCCGACGGGGACGGTCATATTCAATCCCTTGAGTGCTTGTTTATTTCCAAAATTCTTGGTTAAGCCTTTAATTTCGATTGCATTCATTTTGCCCGCCTCCTTTTAATACACATCGCACCTGGAAAGGATGAGCGTGCCCAGCAGATTGTAGATAGCCGCCCATGCCACAGAAACCACGAGACATACCAGCAATGTCACGATGTTGCTGGACAGGCACGCATAGACCGAAGAGCCGTACAGGAAAAGATTCAGGATCGAGGAATTCCCAAGGATCGCGCCTGCGCCGATAATCAGGAGGCCGGTGCCGAAGAAGAAGGAGGAGGCGATGGAAATGCCGAAGTATCTCCGGAAAATGATGTTGAGAAAGGTGTAAAGGCTTGCCCAGCCCAGACTCATAATCATCTTGCTGACGATGGCAATGACCAGAGCGCCTGCGTTAACCTCGAAGGAGGTGCCTGCGAGGAAGCCGGCGGCCACCCCGCCCAGCGTATAGGTAATGCACATACAGGCCATGGCAAACGCACAGGTGAGGGTTTTGGACAGCATGTAGTCCTGCTTTTTGGGGTGGGTGGTGAACAGCTGCTTGACATACCCGCTTTTATAGTCGTGCCCGATGAAGATGGACACCATGATACCGCCGAAGATAAATACCATATTCATATTGGCATATTCCCCCATGTCGGAGACCGCGTAAATCGGCGTATCTGCCGCAATGATCTGCCAGGTGTTGGTGTATAGAGGATTGGCTTCTGATCCGGATGTACCCAATATCATAGCGGGAATGACGGCAGCGATGATAAGGAAGATGTAAAACATAGGCGTATGGAATAAGCGATAGAAGTCAACGCCCAGCATTCCCTTCAATCGTTTGGTGAAGCTCGGCGTTTCAAACTGTAATGCATGTGTGTTCTCCATTTTTACGCATCCCCTTTCTTTGCCATCAGTTCGATGTAGTATTCCTTCAGGCCGATTTTATTCTTCTGGATCTCGCTCACAGCATGGCCGTTTTGGAGTAAATATTCGACGATTGCTTCTGTATCGTCCACATCGTATACCCGGAGATATCCTTCCTCTTCTTTTACTTTGTCGAATTTACCCCGCAGGACGGTTTTCGCGCCCCGCATATCCTTTGTTTTGAGCGACACAAAAACCCGCGCCCGGCTTTCCATCTCTTTTGCGGAGAGCTCCTGAATCATCTTTCCCTGGCGGATGATGCCGTAATGGGTGGCGATTTTTTCGAGCTCGCCGAGGATATGGGAAGAAATGAGGACGGTGCATCCGGAATTCTTTGTAATGTCCACGAGGATTTCCCGCATGATCCGCATCCCGTCGGTGTCAAGGCCGTTGATCGGCTCGTCCAGAATCAGCAGGGCCGGATCGCCGAGCAGCGCCATGGCAATCCCGATCCGCTGCTTCATGCCCAGCGAACAGCTTTTAAACTTCAGATTCGCCGAGTCCTCCATCCGGACGATCTTCAGCACCCTTCCGATCTCCTCCCGGGGATGTTCAAGATTCAGATTGATGGCCTGCATCATCAGGTTGTTCCATACGCTCGAATTCGGGAAGCAGCCTGCGTTTTCAATCAGAGCGCCGACACGTACCCGGACGCCCGCGTCCGTGTAGTTCCTGCCAAACAGCTTAATCGCCCCTTTATCCGGCACAAGGTGGCCGCAGATCAGCTTTTCGGTTGTGGATTTGCCGCTTCCGTTTTCACCGATAAAGCCGTAGATAGCACCCATGGGAACCGTCATATTCAGACGGTCCAGCGCATACAGCCCGCGGAAGCTTTTGGACAAATCTCGGATTTCAATCGCATTCATTTTCTTCCGTTCTCCTTCCTTTGATTAACTTCTTTTGATAAGGGAATCCCCAGGGGTGACAAATGGGATGGCTTCGCTTGCCTGATATGCGATCCCCAATTGATCGAGCTGGGCGGAGAATGCTTTTACATATTTGTCCGACGCAAAATTCTGCTTAAAGTCGAGCACAAAAGATTCTCCGCAGGATATCATATTGATGCCAAGTCCGGTCGTGCCGGAATTGTAAAGATGAATCTCGTCAATATGCATCGCATTCTCTCCGAGCTTGAACTGGCCAAGATAACTGACAATATATGTGTTTAGCGTCATCCCTTCAAAGAAGCCCATTATCTTCTGCTTTTCTTCATAGGAGCCATATTCGTCCAGCTTATCAAACAATCCCATCATGGCGTTGGCTTCTTTGCGGCAGTAATCCCTGTCGCGCTGCGCCTTTAAGATTTCACGGTATTCGGTTGCCTGCTCGGTAAGCGTTTTTTGGGAAAATTCTCTGCTGTACGGAAGAATCATGCTTTTCACGCAGTTTTTGAAGGTGTTGGGACAGTCCAGCGCCTCACGCATATCGGTTGCGATGTTGGCATTGACCGGCTTGTCATAGTCGGGGTAGAGCTCTGCAATTGCACGGCTCATGAGCAAAGAGAGCAGAATCACCGGCGTCGCATTGTTTTCCTTACAGATCTTCAAATACTGCTCGGCAGGAAGTTTCATTTCATACCGGTAATTCGTTATTTCCTCTGACGGAACATTTTCCGGAATCGCAAACGCATCCCGTGAAAGCGCAATGAACGTTTTATCCTTATCAAAATCGTATTCCTGCAGAAATGGATCTTCCGTTTCACCGGGAAGCAAGGGCTCATCCGCAAGCCGCACGCCCTCTGGAGGCTTTACTGGTTCATATTTCAAATTGCAGTAATAGTAAATCAGCGTTTCGATAAACGGCATGATCCCGCGGCCATCGCAAAGCGCATGATGGAATGAAATAAAAACCGAATCGTCATAATACGTAATATCGACCAAGTGATATCCGCAGCTGATGTGGCCGAGACGGGCAAGTTGTTTTGTCCTTTTGGCGATCATAGACTGCTCATTCTGAACGATATAGAAATCGCCATTCTTTTCAATCAGCCTCGTATTGAAGTAGGGATATCTTTTGCAGGCCTGCAGGAGCGCCTGGTTCAAACATGAACCGGATACCTTTTGCTTAAAGCGAACTTCAATCACTTCGCTTTCCATACCGTATTTTTTGTAAAGATAGCTCTGACCTGAGCGGATTTTCTCGTTACTGCTATCTGTTGTGGAACCAGATTTCTGAATCAGCATTTCCTTTTCGCTGCTTTTAAGAAAGTCGTAAATTTCGTGAAAAACATTTCCCATGCTGCCAATCCCCTTCAATCAACGGATTTTTCTGTGAGTCTGCCGCTGTTCAAATCGTCGTCGCTTCCGTGGCCTGCAAATGCACAGTCGGGGCTCATTCAGATATCCAGATATTAAAGAAACGCCGTTTCCAAGATAATTGCGAAATGTTTTTGATTTATTAAAATTGATATTTTTAGAGCATGGGCTTCAAATATATTTTATCGGAATGGACGGGGCGAGAACTGCAGCCTTTTCGAGCGTCGAAGGATACCGGCCGCAATGAAAAAGCTCGTACGGTACACTTTTTTAACTTTTCTGCGGCGCTCTCGGCCGCAGGCGCGTTATGGCCTGATCAATTCTATTTTATAACCATACGCCCCAATCCCCGTAATCAAATGTACCGCTGCCATGATGCAGCATCCCATTTTCTTTCAGCTGTTCAAATGCTTTTCGCATACGGATTAAAATTTCCGGCGCTATATCCAGTGAATGATGAGCAGGGAATACCTTTTTTGCCGGAAGATCGGAGATTGCCTCAAGCGATTTCAAATAGGATTCTGGATCAGTAGATGGAAACCATGCGGTCAAGATACCTTTGTATACCAAATCTCCAGTAAACAAATATCCCGTTTTTTCTTCCCAAAAACACAGATGCCCCGGTGCGTGCCCCGGCGTATGAATGACTTCAATGGTTCTGCCGCCGAGCTCGATCCGCTCTCCGCCATGCAGGACTCTTGTTGGTTTGCCTTGAAAAAAATTGTAGTTATTGATATTAAAATCTTCCGGTAAATCGCAGCGGTCAACCACATATCCCTTTATCGTTTCCAATGACTGCGGGAAACCGCCGTCCAGCCAGTGAAGCTCGGCTTTATGTGCGTAGAAGTCGGGATAGTATCTGTGACCGCCGATATGATCCCAATGAATATGCGTGGCAATCGCTGTGACAGGCTTGTCGGTAAGCCTTGAAACCACTTCCGAAATATTACGGATGCCGAGTCCGGTGTCAATAAGCAGGCTTCGCTTGCTTCCATTTAGTAAAAAGCAATGCGTCTCCTCCCAGTGGCGATATTCACTGATAATATGAGTATTTTCATCTGTTTTTTCTATCGTGAACCAGTTGTCCGCTGCGCTCATATACTCTATCCCTGCCGGCTCCGCTTTAACCTTTTAAAATTCCCCGGACGGCTCCGGGTTGCGGTAAAGTATATCGCATCCGGCTGCGGCTGTCCAGGCGTTCCTTCTGCCTCCTTGGGAGATCAAAAATTTGTTTTTTAGCAATTAATATGCTAAACTATATTTTCGTAAATGATGTAATACACGAGGCTGGGACAGTAAAACAGGCTATCGGAGCGGACACGGCGTATCTCTTTGGATGCGGTGGCTGTATGCAAACAAAACGTATTGAGAAAGAAGGGAATTTATGCCGGTCGATATGAAAAGTATTATTGCCGATACCTTTTTACATATGGTGCAGCATGGAAATATAGATAAGATAACGGTAAAAGCTCTGATCGATGAGTGCCACATATCCCGACAGACCTTTTATTACCATTTTAAGGATATTATGGATGTTTTGGAATGGTCCGTCCAGCAGGCCATGCAGCAGCTGACAGAAATGAGCCTGAAAGAGAAGGACATGCAGTCGGTGCTGCGCGTATTCGTATCCTTTACAGTGGAACATTTTCCTATGCTCAAAAAGCTTATGGAATCCCAAAGGCGGGCGCAGATCGAGCAGATCATGATCGATGGGGTGGGAGTCTATATGCGCAGTGTGGCAAGGGGGAAAAATCGGGACGTACCCGTTAACCATTCAGATGGTGAAGTTTTGCTGCGGTATAGCGCCTGCGGATTAGTGGGCGTATTATTGGCGTACGGCGGGAAAGCAGATTTGGATCAGGAACGCTTGGCAAGGCAATTGACGCAGATCCTGTCTAAAGGGGTGTCAAGCTGGGAGGAAAAATAAACCACGCGATCAATGGATCCTTTTCTTTACGAGGGCGAACGTGCGGCACAGGCGCGTTCGCCTTACATTTTTGCAGATTTATATGGACAGAATTGAGGAAGTGTCAGTTTTTTTGACACTTCCCATTTTTTGTAAGGACATATACGGGAAATTGAAAATGGCGCGAAAAGCCATTTGCTGTTATAAATAAAAACAAGCGAATACTGTTATCCGGAAAGGAGTTTCTTATTGTCATGAAATTAAATCAGGAAATTTTCGCCATCAAGCTATATGAAATGGAGCAGGAATATGGAACACTGCAGAGCCGGCTTCGTATCTGCGGCGGAGAGGACCATGAGAAAATCCGTCAGGAACTGCAGAAGGCCAGAGACGAGTATAAAGAACAATCCTTGCTCCTTCAGAAAAGGATAGAAGGAAGCCGTTCAAAAGCCGTTTCTGAACTGGCGGCGGCTCAGCTGGAATACAGCCGCAAAACGGAAGCACTGCTCAAAAATCAAGTGGCAAAATACCTGCATTCGGAAGCAAATTCCGTTAGAGAGGACGAAGCGGAAGCGGCAACCCTATATGCCGAATATGCTCTTGATTTTGCAACGCAGGCGATGAAATATGCCTTGCTTGCTTCGCTTACGGCGATAGACCTGCAGATGGGCACCGAAGAACAGGAAGAAGCCTGAAACGCTGAATTTCAGAAGTTGAAATAAGGAGAAATGATTATGCTTAAACTACTCAAACAGCTGCGGCGAAAGGAATGGATGATGGCTATTCTCTGCGCCGTACTCGTACTGGGACAGATCTACTTTGACCTGCGCCTGCCGGACTACATGAGCAATCTGACGGTCTTGATCAAATCACCCGACAGCACCATGTCCGATATCCTTCAGACTGGTGCGGAAATGCTGGGCTGCACGCTGGCCAGCGCCGTACTTTGTGTAATCTGCGGATTTTTGACCGCTAAGGTGGCGGCAGGATTCGGCGCCTCTGTCCGGGAGAGCGTCTTTAACAAAATCGCGGATTTTGGACAGCAGGAAATGATGTCCTTTTCCGTCCCAAGTCTGATTAACCGTACTACAAACGATATCACCCAGATACAGATGCTGGTAGCCATGGGCCTTCAGATCCTGATCAAATCGCCGATCATGGCGGTTTGGGCGATCATCAAAATCGTCAATAAGAGCTGGACGCTTTCCGCCATTACGGCGGGCTTTGTAGTGGCGCTGCTGGTATTGATGCTTTTGATTATCGGCATCGTTGTTCCCCGGTTCAGAAAGGTACAGAAACTGGTCGACAAAATCAACTCGGTTGCCCGGGAAAACCTGACCGGTATCAATGTCGTCCATGCGTACAACGCAGAAGAGTATCAGAATGAGAAATTTGAAGAGGGCAACGTCGCTCTGATGAAGACACAGCTGTTTAACCAGCGCGCTTTCGCTCTGCTCATGCCTTCCGTCACTCTGGCAATGAACGCCCTGTCTCTGGTCATCTACTGGGTCGGCGCGGCCTTGGTGAACAATGTTTCCGCTGCCGATACGGCGCTGCGTCTGACGACCTTCAGCGATATTGTGGTGTTTGGTACCTACGCCACCTATGTGATTATGTCCATCATGATGATGGTGATGATCATCATGCTGATCCCCGCCGCGCAGGTATCGGCCCAGCGCGTCAACGCGGTGCTGGATACCAAGCTCAGTCTGCAGGAGGGAACGAAAACCGACGCGCCGGAGCAGGGGACGGTAGAATTCCGCAATGTATCGTTCCACTATCCGTCATCAGACAAGGATGTGCTGTGCAACATCAGCTTTACGGCAAAACAGGGAGAAACCGTCGCTTTTATTGGTGCTACCGGCAGCGGCAAGACCACGCTGGTCAGCCTGATCGCCCGATTTTACGACGCTACCTCCGGTCAGGTGCTGGTGGACGGACAGGATGTGCGGGAGTACACCTTCGATGCGCTGTATGACCGGATCGGTTACGTTACCCAGAAAGCGATCCTTTTTTCCGGCGATATTCGGGAAAACGTGCTGTTCGGAGAGAGCCGCGCGGAGGCGTCGGAGGATAACGTCCGGCAGGCGCTCGATCTGGCGCAGGCTACGGAATTTGTAGAGAAGCTGCCCGGCGGCATCGAGGCTCCGATCGCAGAGGGCGGCACAAACGTATCCGGCGGGCAGAAGCAGCGGATTTCTATCGCCAGAGCGCTGGCCAGAAAGCCGGAAATCCTGGTATTTGACGACTCGTTTTCTGCGCTGGACTACCGGACCGACGCAAAGCTGCGGGCAGGTCTGGAGGAGCGGTTAAAGCACACTACACGCCTGATCGTGGCGCAGCGCATCGGCACCATTCGAAATGCCGACAAAATCATCGTTCTGGATGAGGGACGGGCTGTGGGCGTCGGAACTCACGAGGAACTGATGCAGAGCTGTCCGGTCTATCAGGAAATCGCCAGGTCCCAGCTCTCAAAAGAAGAACTGGAAGCATAAAGGAGGAACACCGCATGAGTAATTTTGGACAGCGCGGCATGCGTGCCATGGAAAAAAGCAAACGGGGGATCGGCGGCGTGCTGCGGGAACTGTTTTCCTATTCGAATAAACTGAAAAAACCAATGATCGTTTCCTTTCTCTTTGCAATTGCAGGAGCCGTTCTCACGATTATCGGGCCCAACCTGCTGAGCAACATTACCGACCTGATTTCGGATTCCCTGTTTGGAGAGATCGATCTGGAGGCGATCGCCTCCATCGGGATTCAGCTGCTGGTGATCTATGGGTTCAGCGCGATCTTTACCTATGTAGAACACTATATCATGGCTACGGTTACTTTGGAGCTCTCCAGGGATCTGCGCGGCGACCTATCGAAGAAAATCAACCGGGTCCCTATGAAATATTTCCATTCGGTTCCATTCGGCGATATTTTAAGCCGCGTCACCAATGACGTCAGCACACTGCAGCAGGCCCTGGCCAACAGCCTTCCTTCTATGATCAGCGCGGCGGCACAGTTCGTCGGCTGCCTGGTGATGATGTTTGTCACCGAATGGCGCATGGCGCTTTCCGCCATCGCCGTAACATTGCTGGGATTCCTGATCATGGCGCTGGTTATGCTGCGTTCTCAGAAATATTTTGCGGCCCGGCAGGAAAATCTGGGCACCCTCAACGGCTACATCGAAGAGATGTATTCCGGCCATGATGTGGTACGCATTTCCCGTGCAAACCGTAAAATTAAAAAGACTTTCGAAAAAATGAACGATACTCTTTACAACGCTGACTGGCGCAGCCAGTTCCTTTCGGGGGTCATGCAGCCTCTGATGACGATCGTAGGCAACCTGGGTTATGTAGTAGTGTGCGTACTGGGCTCCGCGCTTGCTATGAACGGGGAAATCTCCTTCGGCGTCATCGTGGCCTTTATCCTCTACGTCCGGCTGTTCACCTCGCCGCTGAGCACCCTGGCCCAGGGAATGACGCAGATGCAGACCGCCGCCGCTGCGGGAGACCATATCTTTGATTTCCTTCAGGAAGAAGAATTGCCTGAAGAAACCGGTAAAAAAGAGGTGCTTACGAACGTCCGCGGCGAAGTGGAATTTGAACATGTCCGCTTCAGCTATCCGGACAATCCGGAGAAAATCATTATTAAGGATTTTTCCGCCCATGTCCTGCCAGGGCAGAAGGTGGCGATTGTCGGTCCCACCGGCGCAGGCAAGACGACGATGGTCAACCTGCTGATGCGCTTCTATGAAATCAACAGCGGAAGCATCAGAATCGACGGCATTCCCACCTCAGAGATGACGCGGGAAAGCGTGCATGATTTGTTCAGTATGGTGCTGCAGGACACCTGGATGTTTGAGGGGACGGTACGGGAAAACCTGGTATATAACAAGACCGGCGTCAGCGACGAGGAACTGGAAAAGGCCTGCCGCGCCTGCGGAATTTACCACTTTATTGAAACGCTGCCAAATGGCTTTGACACGGTTCTGGATGACAGCATCGCCATATCGGCCGGACAGAAGCAGCTGCTCACCATTGCCCGTGCCATGGTACAGGGCAATCCCATGCTGATCCTGGACGAGGCCACCTCCTCGGTGGACACGCGCACGGAGCTGATTACGCAGAAGGCAATGGATCAGCTGACTGAGCACCGCACAAGCTTTGTCATCGCGCACCGGCTGTCTACGATCAAAAATGCCGATCTGATTCTGGTGATGAAGGATGGAGACATCATCGAGCAGGGCACGCACGACTCCTTACTGGAAAAGGGCGGGTTCTATGCCGATTTGTACAATAGTCAGTTTGATAAAGTATCGTAAACGCGCTTGCCAGGGAACGGATCCTGCAGCAGGCAGGTCGGGGGGGAGCGCAGACTGGCGCATCTGTCCTTCTCCGCCGGCGGATTTGATTGCTGCCACATTCACGGCCGGCCATCTTTTTCGCCTTTCCGTTCAGAAAGGCGCTGAAATAAATCTCCGGTCAGGGACCGGAAACGAATATCGAATAAAGGAGAGAAAGAACCATGCACGAAGTTGTAGACGAGAAACGTTCCCCCTCCAAAAAACCGTTTATCTTTTACGCGATCATCGCGCTGCTCATTATTATGCTGCTCAATGCTCTGGTGTTTCCTTCCATGCTGCAGCGTTCGGTGATTGAAGTCGGATACGATCAGTTCCTGGAGATGATTGACAGCGGAGAGGTCAAGGAAGTATCTTATGACGAATATTCCGGTCAGTTTGTCTTCATCGCGGGCGAAGAAAAGAAGGAACAGATCTATAAGACTGGCATCTGGCCGGAGGACGGGCAGCGGCTGCTGCAGCAGCTGCTGGAACACGACGACATTCAATTTTCTGCCGCCATCCCGACACAGGCGAATCCGCTTACATCCTTTATTTTAACGTGGATTTTGCCGATTCTGTTCTTCTTTATCATCGGGGAGGTATTCTACCGCTGGATGAAAAAGAAGATGAAGGATCAGTCGCCGGGCGGCCTGGGCAATACCATGTCCTTCGGAAAATCCGGTGCGAAAATCTATGTGGCCGACGAGAAAACCGGGGTGAAATTCGACAGCGTTGCCGGACAGGATGAGGCCAAGGATTCCCTGATGGAAGTGGTGGATTACCTCCACGATCCGAAAAAGTATGCGGAGATTGGCGCGAAGCTGCCGAAGGGCGTGCTGCTGGTGGGGCCTCCCGGAACCGGCAAAACGCTGCTGGCTAAGGCTGTAGCCGGAGAGGCGGGCGTTCCGTTTTTCTCCATTTCGGGCAGTGAATTCGTAGAAATGTTTGTGGGCATGGGAGCCGCCAAGGTGCGGGATCTGTTTAAACAGGCGAATGAAAAAGCGCCCTGCATCGTATTCATTGACGAGATCGACGCCATCGGACAGAAGCGAAATACCGCAGGCTTGGGCGGCAACGACGAACGGGAGCAGACACTGAACCAGCTGCTGGCGGAAATGGACGGCTTTGACGGGCAAAGAGGCGTCGTGCTGCTGGCGGCGACCAACCGTCCGGAAAGTCTGGATCCGGCTCTGCTGCGGCCTGGAAGGTTCGACCGCCGCGTGCCGGTGGAGCTTCCCGATCTGCAGGGACGCAAGGCCATTCTATTAGTCCATGCCAAGAACGTCAAAATCGGGGACAATATCGACTGGGATGTAATCGCCCGGGCCACCGCCGGCGCTTCGGGTGCAGAGCTGGCGAACATCATCAACGAGGCGGCTCTGCGCGCTGTCCGGGAAGGCAGAAAAACGGTTGCTCAGGCTGATTTGGAAGAAAGCGTGGAAACCGTCATCGCAGGCGCTCAGAGGAAAAACGCTGTCATTTCGGACAGGGAAAAGAAGATTGTGGCGTATCACGAGGTCGGACACGCTCTGGTGGCAGCGAAACAATCCAACTCGGCTCCGGTGACCAAGATTACGATCGTTCCCCGGACCTCCGGCGCACTGGGCTACACCATGCAGGTCGAGGAAGGAGAACGGATGCTGATGAGCCGGATGGAGATTCTGAATAAGATCGCTACGCTGACCGGCGGGCGCAGCGCTGAGGAGCTGGTCTTCGGCGAGGACAGTATGACGACCGGCGCTTCTAATGATATTGAACAGGCTACCAAGCTGGCTCGCGCGATGATTACCCGTTATGGCATGACCGAGGAATTCGACATGGTGGCGTTAGAAACGGTACAGAACCAATATCTGGGCGGGGATGTCTCCCTGACCTGTGCGGCAGATACTGCCTCAAAAATCGACGCGCGCGTGGTCGAAACGGTCAAAGCCGCCCATGAAAAGGCGCGGAAAATCCTTCGTGAGAACGAGGCACAGCTGCATAAGCTGGCCGCCCATCTGCTGGAAAAGGAAACGATCACCGGGGAGGAATTTATGGCGCTGCTGAATGAGTAAGGAGCCGTTCGGGCTTCCTCGAAGAGAAGAACCATAAGTAAAAACGAGCAAAGAAACAATGTATGCTTGTTCAGCCGGCGGCGGAGATTAAGAGCGTTTCGCAATGTCTTTGATTCCTCTTTACTGTATGCTGCGGAATTTTCGGCAAATCTGCTGCCGGGGCTGGAAAAACTAAAAGAAAGGAAAATGAAAAATGAACACGTTTTTTTCACGAGTATTGTGGGGGATAGCCGGAGTTTTGCTTATCATATGTGGAATTATCTGCCTGGCACAGCCCGCTGTCGCCCTGACTACCGTAACTCTTTTCCTGGGAATTTCCATGATGGTGTCCGGGATTGTCGATATCGTAATTTTCGCCAAGGGCAATAACGCCATGCTTGGGGCAGGCTGGTTTCTTGTGGACGGTATTCTGACCGTTCTTCTGTCACTGCTTATTTTGTTTAACCAGGCCTTTACCGCGCTGTCCCTGCCCTTTATCTTCGGTATGTGGCTGATGTTCTCCGGTATTACAAAGTTTGTCAATTCCTTCGACCTGCAGCGCATGGGCGTCCGGGGCTGGGGCTGGTTTACGGCAATTGGGATCGTTTTGGCATTGGCGGGGTTCCTGTCGTTCCTGAAACCGGTCGCCAGTCTATTCGCTCTCAGCATCCTGACAGGCGTTCTGCTGATTCTTCAGGGAGCCGCTTCTCTGCTTCGCGCTATTTTTGCAGGACGATTCCTCGGAAAATAAGTGCTCGGAGTATGCAATCGGTTCGGGGCTTTGACGATTCCTCTGATCAAAGCCCTGCTTTCTTATCTGCGGGAGCATATGTTCCGAAACGGGCCTGATGCAGGAAGGGAACGACGCGTCCAAACGCCGCAGCTTCTTTACATCGCTTTAACGAAAGCGTGCTTGCCGTTTTGCTCCTGTGCGTCTTATTATAATAGAAACGATGAGTTGGCTTTGGTTGCAAAAAAATGAAAGGGGAACCGGAAGATGGATAAAAGTCGGCCTTATAAGAAGAAAGCTGTCAGGCTGTTCCAAAAGCTCAGGAGCAATAAGAATCGTTTCTCCGGCATCCTTCTGATTGTGCTTGGCGTTGTGCTGGGCATTGCAGCAAGAGGAACCGGGGGTTCTCCGTTTCAGGATTTTACATCCGGTATCCTGCTGGGGCTTTCAGCCGGCAGCCTTCTGGTTGGGATTCTTGCAGCGCTTGTATTTCGTTCTGAATGAACGGAAGCATTTGCATGTTTTCTAGTCTTGACAGGAAAAACAAAAATATGTTGGTATAAGGCGCTCGGAACGGTAAAATAAAAACGCTTTGTTTCAAATATCTTGCAGCGGCTCGATTCTTTTCGACAGAGCCCCGCTTGGCCGCGTCCGACGGTTACGTACGCATACTTCATTGTGATCGATCAGATAAGGCGGGGTGCTTGTACGAAAAAACCGGCCCAATATAAATGTCTAGTGCCGTAGGAAAAACGGAAGGGCACATTTTCACGAAATGTTTTAAATAACAAAAAGCAGAAGGACAGTCGAATCCTTTTAAAACGTCATGTTTAAGGATAAGATTGCCCAACTGTACGCTGTTCACAAATTTCAATCAACGAGGCTTTGATAAAGTTTGATAATATCCTGCGCCGTAACGGATTTACGCGTGTTTGCCGGACTCCCGCTTTGTATGGCGTCCTGCGTCATTTTATCAATTGCCCTTATAAATTCCTCTTTATCAATTCCGAATTCACAGACAGTAGGGACACGGCAGAGGCAGCAAAGCTTTTTTAACGCCGCGATGAACTTTTCTGCGGCGACTTCGTCGCTATCGCCTGGAAGTGCCTCTCCTGTGGAAAATCCGAGTTCTGCGAACTGACGCGGCGCACCGTCCTTTACGAAGGACATACAGCCCGGGAGCAGCATGGCGTTAGAAAGTCCATGGGGAACATGGAACAGCGCGCCGATCGGACGGCTCATACCGTGGACGATCGTTACGGAAGCGTTATTGATTGCAATGCCGGCTTCTAAAGCGGCAATGGATAGCTCGCTTCTCGCCTCTAGATCGTTACCGTTTTGATACGCCTTCGGAAGATATTTGAAAATCCTTTTGACGGCCGAAAGTGCGACTGCGTCCGTAAGCGGCTGTGCTTTATTGGAAGTATAGGCTTCCACCGCATGCGTTAAAGCATCAAGTCCCGTAGCCGCAGTAACGGAGGGCGGAGCGTCCTTTGTGTACAGCGGATCTGCCACGGCTACGGATGGAATGAGCGCATCTCCCTTGAGAAGCATTTTCACCCGTGTTTCGGAATCGGTTATAATTGTAAATTTTGTTGCTTCAGAACCGGTTCCGGCAGTTGTGGGGACGGCCGCCATGGGCGGAAGGCGGCCGCAAATTTCTTTGCCCATATAATCCCGCAGGATTCCGCCGCAGGCACTTTGCGCGGCAATTGCTTTCATTGCATCGATCGGACTTCCGCCTCCGACGGCAATCAGAAAGTCGCAGCCGTTTGCCTGATATGCCCCGAGACCTTCCTGAATCATCTGGTCGTCCGGTTCTCCGGTAATTTCTGAGAAAATCTTATATTCGATTCCGTGCTCCCGCAGCGCACCGGTAAATTGAGAAAAAACGTCGAGGCCGCAAACGATTTTTCCCGTTACAAGCAAGGCTCGTTTCCCTAATTGTGCGATTTTAGGCATGGCCTCCCTTGCGGCGTTTTCTCCACTAAAGATGCGGCCGGGCATCAGAAATTCTCTGCTCATAACCGCCTCCGTTACTCCGCGTCTGCCTTCAGAACGGCGTTCAGCATGACCGTCGCTCCTTCAGTACAGTGCTCTACGGTAGAAAATTCCGGCTCGCAATGGGACAAACCGTCTTTGGACTGAACGAAAATCATTGTGGTGGGGAGCATGTAGGCGGCAAACTGTGCGTCGTGACCGGCGCCGGAATGAATATATTGATGCTTGATCCCGGCTTCCTCCGCAGCGGCTTTTACATAGCCGACAAGCTTTTTATCCCAGTAGACGGTATCTCGATTCCAGGCTTTCACCACTTCACATTTGCAGCCGGCCCACTCTTTGTCGGCACAACTCTTGACAATATTTAAAACCTTTTCCAGAATTTCCGGTTTTTCGTGACGGGCGTCAAAAGAAAAGTCGAAGAAATCGGGAACGCAGGTATGCACACAGGGATGACAAACCACCTCTCCGGTAGTATAAACCAGCTCTGGGCAGCCTAGCTTGTCGATTTCAGAGTGCAAATAACAGAGCGCCTGTGCAGCGGCAAAGAAGGCGTCCTTCCGCTTCGGCATGGGGAAGGTACCGGCGTGCGTGGTTTGCCCATAAAAACGCAGGCGGTAGTTAAACATGCCAAGTACACAGTCTACAACGCCGATATCATTACCGTTGTCCTCCAGAATCGGTCCCTGTTCGATATGCGTTTCGAACATATAAAGGTATTTTTCAGGAGACAGGCGATATTTTCTGTCGCCTTTAAAGCCGGATTTTTCCAGCGCTTCTCCAAATGTTTTGGTAGGATCTAAAATACTTTTGGAATTCATCATATCTTCATATTTGAACTTGCTCCGAATTTCCTCCGGCAGATAATCATAGCACACGATGCCGGAAACCATCATGGCCGGAGGATAAAGCGAGCCTTCTTCATTCGTCCAGATCATCGCGGTCAGAGGATGTTTGTGCAGAATATTGTTTGCAGCGACCGTTTCCAGAACTTCCATTGCGGATATCACGCCCAGAATTCCGTCATAGTTTCCTCCGTTTTTGACAGAGTCCACATGAGACGCCATTACGATCCGCTTGGCGTCTGGATCGCTGCCGGGCAGCGTCGCATAAATATTGGCGACGTCGTCTATTTCAATTAGTGCGCCGATCTTCTCCATGCGCCGGATAAACTCGCCGCGCGCTGCGATGGCTTCGGGTGAAAGAGAATACCGCGTGATTCCTCCGTGTCCTGCGTCACCAAACTTGCTGAAGGTTTTAATTTTGTTTTCCATTCTTTCCTGACTGCATACATACATTTTTGATCATCCTTTCTGATTTTTGCATTGTTCGGGGATTCGTCTGCAATTTTCCAGAAGGTAGACGACGTCCTCCGTTGGGACGAATACGGCGTAGCAGCTGTCGCTGCCTTCCTGCTCAAATAAAACGAGAAACCTGTTATCCCAGTCCTGAATGTAGATTTTGCTGACAGGGGACGGCAGACCGAGCTTTTCCTGCAGCTCCGCCTTGCCGCGCACGCACCCGTACAAATCGCCGTCCCAGGGGACGGAAAAGCTCAGCAGGGCGCGGGCCGGTGGCTTTAGCTGCAATTCCACTGCAATCTCCGTCAGCCCGAGAAGGCTTCGCTGCTCCTCGGTTACGGTCCGGAATTTATCCGGCGAAATATAGTCGGATAATGAACCGTGTTCGACTTGATCAAAACGCTCCGCCATCACGGCACCTCCTTTATCGGTAAAGTCCGCTGAATTCAGCAAGAACCTCGTCAACTTTTACCATTTCTTCCTTTATCTGCTCCGGCGTGATAATCAGCGGCGGGGAAATCAGGATCATATTTTCATGGGAATATGTCATAAAGCCTTTTGCGGTCAGCTTCCCGATGATCGATTTCATAATGCCGTCAGGATCCTTTCCATAAGGAACGAGCGGCTCTTTCGTTTTTCGATCTTTTACCAGCTCGATGGCGGAAAACAGTCCGATATACCGTACGTCGCCCACCAGTTCATATTTTGCCTTCAGCGCTTCCAACTCCTCGCCGAGCACCTTACCGGAAATGTTGACGCGTTCGAGTATTTTTGCATCGTCATAAAATTTCAAGCAGGCGACGCCCGCCGCGCAGGCAAGCGGATGACCGCTGTAGGTGAGACCGCAGGAAAGCAGATGATCGTCGAAATACTCGGCGATGCGCTTGCTGACGCAAACGCCGCCCAGCTGCACATAACCGCAGGTAACGCCCTTGGCAAAGCTGACAAGATCCGGCATTACGCCAAAATGCTCGAAAGAAAACATTTTTCCCGTTCGGCCAAAGCCTGCCATCACTTCGTCGCAGATCATCATAATGCCGAATTCATCGCAGATTGATCGGACACCCTTCAGATAGCCTTCCGGAGGAATAATAACTCCGTTTGAGCCGGTGATTGTTTCCAGCACAATGGCGGCCACACTGTCGGGATTTTCATAAATAATCTGTTCGCGCAGCTTGGAGACGTAATAATCCGATGCCGCTTTTTCCGATTCGAATGCTATTTTTTCCCGGTAAATGTAGGGATCGAAGAATTTGACGAATCCTGGTGCGCCCGGTTCCAGCGGATACCGTCTCGGTTCCCCGGTCAGGTTTCCTGCTCCATACGTGGAACCGTGATAGCTTCTGTAGCGGGAAAAGATTTTTTGCCGCCCGGTATACATACGGGCGATTTTTACAGCGTTCTCGTTAGCATCTGCGCCGCCGTTGGTAAAGAATACCTTTCCCATGTTGTCCGGCATTCGCTCTATGATCATTTCTGCCAGTTTTCCGCGCGGCTCGCTGCCGTAAGAGGGGGAAAGGTAGCAGTATTTTTCCGCCTGCTCTTTAATGGCGTCAATAATCTGCCTGTTCCCGTGACCGACATTCAGATTGACGAGCTGCGAAGACATATCGGTGTACCGGTTTCCGTCAAAATCCCATAGATAGATCCCCTCGGCTTTTTCTATGGGGATCGGATTTAATCCCTTTTGCTTCGACCAGGATTGCAGATTGTACCGACAATGCTGATCCTTGATTTGCAGTGCTTTTTCGTTCATTTCAATTCCCTCCGTTCAATCTCATATAGTCGGCGACTTCTTTGGCCAGAAAAGCCAGCAGGAGCTCCGTTTTCTTCTGACCGGTCAGTTCGAACCGGAACAATTGCTTGATTTGCTTCATTCTGCTGTTGACCGTATTACGGTGGAGTCCCAGCCGATCGGCCACGGCCTGCACGCTTCCGTCGAGCATCAGATATTCGTACAGGAGCCTTGCAAGTTCCGTTCCGTTTTCCCGATCGTAGGCAAGAATCGGATTCAGATATTCCTCAGAAACCGATCGGAGAATATCCGGATGATCATTAATGCCCAGCAGTAATTTGTTAATTCCGATATCATCGTAAAAAAATATTTTATTATTGCGCATTTCCGCGGTGATTCGTGCAGAATCGGCCTGCCTAAGCAGCTCCGGGATTCGCTCAAAACCCTTTTCCTCCGAAGATACTCCCATCGCGTATCCGGTTGTCGCCGCAGCCATGGCCTTTGCCAGCGAGGCTTCAAGATGGGCAATCAAATTTTGGGACGTATTCTGCCGGATAATGACCAACCGTTCCTGCATCATGAACATGGCGGCCGGCAGCGTTGCCTTGGCAAGAAGATTCCATAATTGCAATATATGAAGCTCTACGAATTGCGACGTGACGTTTTTGCCTTCTTTCAGGAAACGAAGCGACAAAACCGTATAGGAATTCAGATTGCTGAAACCCTGCCGTTCGAGCTCCGATGAAACCTCGCCCCATGTCTCGGGTGCCGTGATCAGCTTTTTAAAAACTTCGGAAACGGCCGCTTCGGATTCCTCGTTTTCAATAATTCTGCGGCATAAGTCATAGATTACATCAATGATGTACGTTTGCCACGGAATCGTAAAAATAGGGAAATCGGTCTGATTGCAATAATCGATCACATCCTCCGGGATATGAGACAGATACGGACCGATATTAATCACGACGCCGGCAGCACGATATTCATTCAGCTTTTTCACGAAATCTAAAAGCGGATCCGAGCCTACATGCCCGATGCCGGTCGTAAAAACAAGCTCGTTGCCATGCAGAAATTCCGGCACTTGCCGATCCTCGATCATGTGAACCCAGCGTACGGTATTTCCCATCCCGCGGCGTCCTGCGGCCAGGTGCATGTTGTATTTTGTTGCGGTATTGTAGCAAAGCTGCGATAAGGTGATGGCCATTTGCCATGCACATCCTTTCCGTTAAATGCAACTGTTTTTGAGAGACTTCGGCACTCTTTTCGTACAGCCGATCGCCTGCACAGGGCAGACCAGGCGACAGAGATGACACCCCACGCATTTTGGGCCAATCAGAGATGGTTTTCCATCGTCAGACCGCTTAATAGCCTGATGACCGGCGTCTCGGCAGGAAACGTAGCATCTGCCGCATCCGACGCACAGACTTTTGTCAAATATTGGATAGGAGACCGTGCCGCGATCCAGTCTGTCGGGTGATACGACTGTAGTCAGCGCGACGCCAATCAGATCGGCAACTCGTTGTATTCCGTTTTCGGCCATATACGTCGCCAAACCATCTTTCAGATCGTCAATAATCCGATAACCGTATTCCATAACTGCAGTCGTTATCTGGATGTTGCCGCATCCAAGAGCCAGAAATTCCACCGCGTCCCGCCATGTTTCGATTCCGCCTATTCCGCTGAGGGGGACGCCGCGAAGCTGAGGACAATGCGCCAAATCACTGATGAACCGCAGTGCGATCGGTTTGATGGCTTTTCCCGAATAGCCCGAAACGGAGGTTTTTTTGTTGATCGAATGCAGAGGCTCCATCGTTTTCAAATTCAGCCCGGTCAGGCTCTTGACGGTGTTGACCGCAGCGATCCCGTCCGCTCCGCCCTCGACAGAGGCAATTGCGGGAGGCTCTATATTGGCGAGGTTCGGCGTCATTTTTGCTAGAACGGGCACATGTGTGGCAGCTTTTACGATTTCGGTATACCGCTTCACAAGCGCGGGATTCGTTCCGATGTCTGAGCCGAGACCGTCCTCTGTCATATGCGGACAGCTGAAATTGCATTCGATAATATCCGCTTTTGCTTCCGTTGCCATTTTGCTCAGACGCGCCCACTCTTCGTCTGTTTGCCCCATAATGGAGGCGACGATGACTTTTTCCGGATAATTTTCCTTAAGACGTCTGATCTCCGCAAGGTTTTCCTCCAGAGGACGATCGGAAATCTGCTCCAGATTTTTCAGTCCGATCAGCGGCGTGCTTTCTTTTCCAACGGCGTCAAACCGGGGGGAAACCTCTTCCGGCATCAAAAATCCAATCGTTTTGAATACCGCGCCTGCCCATCCCCGCTCAAATGCGGCGGCGCACATTTCATAGCTGCCTGCCACGATAGAGGAGGAGAGAAAGAAAGGATTCTCACAGCGGACACCTAAAAAATCGATGCTTAGGTCCGCCTTCTTCGGAGCCGGAGGAGTGTCCAGCAGCGCCGCCAGCTCCCGGATGCGGATCGGAGTATCGTAGTGAATACAAGCCGCCTCGCACATGCCGCGGCAGGATTTGCAGACCGTCCGGTCAATCGATTCCGATGCACACGCCGCATTATCAAACCGTACGGCGCGCACGGCGCGCGCCGGATCAAACCCGTAAGGGCAGGCGGCGCTGCATTTGGCGCTTTCACAAAGCAGGCAGCGGCAGGCCTCTTCTTTTATACGCATCATTCTCAACTCTTTTCTGTATTTACATGCTTTTTCGAAGCTTATGCTCGACCTAGGACGCATTTTACAAACCGTCCCCAGCCTTTTTCCCCCAGGAATCTGCCGCGGTCGTAAACGAGCCTGCCGCGGGAATACGTCTGAATCGGATAGCCCTTCAGCCGAACCCCCTCCCAGATGGTATGATCGCAATCGGAATGCATTTTGTCGTTGGTAATGGTGAAATCAACGGAGGGATCGTAGATTACGATGTCGGCGTCCTTTCCGACAGAAACGGCGCCTTTGCTCCGGCAACCGAATATTTTAGCGGGATTGGCAGCGCAGAGCTCTACGGCTTTTTCAAAGGATATTTTTCCGTTGTTGGCTGCCGACAGCATGTAAGGATACATGTTTTCTATGCCTGCGCAGCCGTTCGGAATTTTTGTGAAATCCTCCTTGCCCCAATCCTTTTCAAAGGACTGGAAGGGACAGTGATCGGTGGCAACGGTACTGATGTCGCCGCGCCGGATTGCATCCCATAGCGCAATGCGGCTTTCTTCTCCTTTCATAGGCGGGGAGCAGACGAAATTGCGTCCGTCCTCACGCCGATAAACGTCACAGGTAAATTCCAAATACTGGGGACACGTCTCTGCATAAATTTCGTAGCCTTCATCTCTGGCCTTGGTGACTGCCTCTACACCGTCTTTGTTTGCCAGATGAACGATATACAGAGGAACATTTAATGCTTTTGCCCACTGAATCGCCCGTACATCCGCTTCGGCTTCAACGAATTCCGGACGGGACATATAATGATACCAGGCGCTTGTTTTTCCTTCTTTCAGATATTCGGCCGTCAGCGTGTTCACCAGCTCGTTGTTTTCTGCATGAACACCGATCAGTGCGCCGCATTCCTTTGCTTTTCTCAAAACTTGATAAAATACGCCGTCTGTGACGCCGAAGTCGTATACCATGAATACCTTAAAAGAGGGAACTCCGAATTTTACAGCGTCCTCAATTGTATCCAGAAGACCGCCGCTGACGTCCTTGACCGCCACATGATAGGAATAATCGACGGTCGCGACAGGCGCGCAAAGTGCGTCGCGCCGTTTTATGGCATCTACCATGCTTTCGCCGAAATCCTGCAGTACAAAATCAAATACGGTAGTCGTGCCGCCGCAGGCCGCCGCTCTGGTTCCGGCAAAATAGTCGTCTGCGGAGACCGTTCCGCCAAAGGGCATGGCAAGATGGGTATGTGCGTCAATGGCTCCAGGCAGTACCAGCTTCCCGGCGGCGTCAACCACTTCCGTTTCCGGCAAAGCGGCAAGCTCCGTTCCGATCTGAATGATTTTTCCGTCCTTTACGGCGACATCAGCCTGAAAGCTGTCCGTGGCCGTTACAATTCGTCCGTTTTTTATCAATAAATCCATCTTTTATAAACCCTCCTTATATTCCCTGTGTGGGCGGACGGGAGAGCGTCTTCCCGTCCGCTGCCGAAATCATTATTTTTTGTATACCAGTACGAGACCGGATCTTTGATAAATTTGCGCGATTTCCAGAAGCTCCATGCCGCCGGCGTTGGCCGAGATCAGATTGGAAACCCAGGTTACGCCAAAGTCGACCGTGCCGTTGTTTACTGCAGTTGTTTCGCCGATGTCCCCGCCACCCGAAACGATTTCTACATCCAGGCCGACTTCTTCATAGTAGCCCAGCGCTTCCGCTACAAAATATCCCATGAACTGAGCCTGCGGCAGCCACTTCAGCTGAATGGATACCTCGGTCTTTTCCGGTGTTCCAAAATTTCCTGCAATTGCATCCGTCCAATAAGAAACGTCGCGGATGTCGTCGAGCGTCAGCGTACTCAGCCTTTCGCTTGCGACGGAATCGTCCAATTTAATGTATTGCTTAGCGAGATCCAGCGTCTGCTGCATGGCCTCTTCATCCATTTTTCCGTATTCTGTGACGGTATTGCCGCTGGTATCCGTCTGTACAAGCTTTTTTACTTCTTCGGCCATATACGCCTGATGCTCGGAGGAGACGGAGGATCCGGCTTCAAAAACGATCTGTGCTGCTTCCTCCGGATTTTCGCATGCATATTCCCAGCCTTTCAGAGAAGCGGATAGAAATGCTTTAACTGTGTTCGGGTTTGCTTCCGCAAATTCTCTGGTGCAGAAAATGTTATCTTCCAGCATGGCAACGCCTTCATCGTTCATATCGATAATACCGACTGTATCGCCATAGCCGTATCCGCCTTCATAATCGTTGACAACCAGGCCCAATTCATTGTAGGTCATGGCGGAGGCGAGCAGAATGGAGTCGTCGTCAAAGCCGTCCATATCAAAGGACTGTACCAAGTAATCCGTACTCTGTCCGTATTTAGAAAGCAGCGCCTGGATTTCATATTCATTTCCAAGTCCCCAGTTTCCGACCTTTCCGGCCTGCGCAGCGGCAATAATCCGCTCCTCGTTCGTCATATCCTCTGTAAGGATAGGTTCTTCGTTCTGACCGGAACATCCTGCAAGCGCAGCAGAGATGAAAGTCATTGCCATAAGCACAGCAACCCATTTTCTTACTTTCATAATAACTCCTTCTTCCTCTTAAAATTTTATATCCACGAGAATACGGAATGCGTTCAGGCTTTTCGTTTTCTCATAAATATACCTTCTGCAATTAAAAGTAATACGAATAACACGATTCCGATCAGACAGGCGACCAGAATATAAGCCCAGGCTGTAGCATATTGTGCAATTAAAATGTTTTCTCGAATCTGCCGCCCGACGCCGATCCGATATTCGGCAAAATATTCACTTACCAGCGTACTGATAACGCTGGACGGCACGCTGACCTTCAAAGCAGTAAAAATGTAAGGAATACTGTTTGGAAAGCGCAGTTTAAAGAAAACCGTCCGTTTGTTCGCGGCGTAGGAGCTCATCAGATCCAGTGAAAAGGGACGGAGCTCCGTAAGCCCTCGATATGCATTGATACTCATCGACGACATACATACGAGCATGACCACGATGATTTTTGCTGCTGTACTTCTGACGGACGCCTCTGTACTGATGTCCTTTGTCCAGTTAATAATAACTGGCGCAAGAGCAACGATGGGAATCGCATTGAATGCAGAGATTACTGCCAATCCTCCTTTCCCGAATTTTGGGAAAAAGGTTGCGCCGATCGCTGCCAGATAACCGAGCAGGGAGCCCAGCCCAAGTCCGCTTAGAATAACGATCAGAGAGGCCCATACGTTTGTCCGAATCGCACTGCTGTTATCGGCAATGATATTCAGAATTCTGGTCGGCAGGGGGAGGACATACGTATCAGTATGTAATATCTTATGCAGAACCTGCGTCTGCCAGAGAACAAGAATCAGTACGCCGAATAATAAGGGATATAGAACAGAAGTAACAGAATTCCATTTTTTCCGAAACATGATTTTCACCTCTTTTGCTTCTTCGACGTCCGTTTATACGGGCAAAGAATATATTCGATCAGCCCCATAAGAGAGAAGCTCAGAATCCCGATAATGGCGCTGAAAAAGACAATCTGCCAAAAAACATACCGTGTCATCGCGCCTTTCAGCGATTGAGACAGCAGGCACCCGAGGCCGACGCCGCCTTGCAGCGTATCCACTAGAATCGACGCTGTGATCGCCATCGGTGCGGAGATTTTCAGACCGGTGAAAAAATAGGGGATGCAGGCCGGGATCATCGTTTTGATGTAAGTCTGAAACGTACTAGCCGCATATGAGTACATCAACTCGTGTTTTTCCCGACGCACGGCTTTAAACCCGGCAAGTGTGTTGGCTGCCACCGGATAGAAGGTTAGAATTGCCGCAATCACAATCCGGCTGGCGGCAATATCTCCGGTAAGCGCATTGATAATCGGCGCCATACCCAGGATCGGGATCATCTGTATCAGAACAAGATAGGGAAAGGCAATTTTTTCAATAACTTTGCACAGGCTCATAAGAAGCGCCAGCAGAAATCCGCTCAGGATGCCGATCGCATAGCCGATTCCGGCTCTTGAAAGCGTCGCCCCTGCATTTTCTAGAACCATTTGCAGAGCGGTCTGAGAGCCGTTGATTTTTCTGCTGCTGAATACGGATTCGATAATACCGCTCAAATGCGGCAGGACGTTTTCGGGAGTACGCTTCGTCTGCGCTACGACGGTTGCCGCAATTTCCCAAACGATAATCAATATCAAAATCCACAGCAAGGTCATCATCGGCTTTGATTGTATTATTTTTTTTACTCTGCCCATGTTTGGTCCCTCCTGCTTTCTTATATTCCTTCGAAGCTGTTTCTGACCTTTGCTACAAGCTCCGTAAATTGTGCCGTACTCTTAAGCTCCATGGTTCTCGGTCTTGGCAAATCAATGGGAACCAATGCGGACAGACGACCGGGATGCGGCGACAAAACGCATACCTTATCCGAAAGAAAAACCGATTCCGAGATGTTGTGTGTAACAAATATGATGGTTTTATTTGTCTTTCTCCAGATCCGTAATAAATCCTCATGGAGCTTTTCTCTTGTAAATTCATCCAAAGCGGAAAACGGCTCATCCATCAGCAGAATTTCCGGTTGGATGGCCAACGCTCTGGCAATACCGACTCTTTGCTGCATACCGCCGGAGAGCTGATGCGGATAGTGATCGGCGAATTCCGTCAGACCTACCAGCTCCAGCATTTTCATTGCGCGCTTTTCCCGATCCTGACGGGGAATATGCATGATTTCCAAAGGGAGCATTACATTTTTCTTGACGGTTCTCCATTCGTAAAGGACGGCGCCCTGAAACACAATTCCGTATCGCTGCTTTAATCGTGCCTGCCGCGGCGTTTCCCCCGCAATCAGAATTTCACCGGAGGTTGGCGTCAGCAGATCAGCAATGATCCGGAGCAGGGTGGTCTTGCCGCAGCCGGACGGACCGACCAGCGAAACGAATTCCCCTTTTTTTATATCGAGACTTACGCCTGTCAGAGCGGTGATGTCGTGTCCGTCGTTCTGATACCGCATGCCGATCTCTTTCAGCATGATTTCAATGTTGTCATCATACATAAAGCCGTGCTCCTTTCCCTGAAAATAAACGAACCGGCAGACAATGAAGGCGAACCTCATTGTCTGCCGGTTATGCGACATATTATAGGACATTTGACGCAAAGTTACAAGGAAAAAGCGCGTATTGTGCACAATGACAAATGAAAAGTGCTGAAAGTACATTTTTTTGCTTGGAAACCAGCAAAAAAATTCGGAGAAAAAGCGATTGCGCATAAATCTTGATTTTTTTAATAGGCTTTAGCACACAAAAGAAACACTTTTTATCAGCCTGAGCGTAGAAATGCCGCCGAAATCATTTTCTGTGATTAAGGACTATAATTACAATGAAATTCCGAAATATGCATGTATCTTTTCAAATGATGCAAGCCCGAATAAAAAAAGACAGAATGAACGATATGATAAGCCACGGGATATGAGGCCTTTCCGCTTGCGGAGCGGGAGCTCAGGCAGCAATTTCCGGCATTGAAAAAAAGCGTGCGAAAGATTATGAATTTTAATCTATGTATCAACATAACGCAAACGGGAATCAGGGAATCAAAGAGATCATACCGGCGATTGCCAAGCTGTTTCTTTCATAAAGCAAATAGGGCGGGAGGCTTCGAAGAAAATTACTCTTGAGCGGATCTTTGCCTCACCTAAAGCTTCCGGGATGCCAGCCTGAAGCAAGGGATCCGAACGGGCGTTCCCCAGACTGTTGCGGAATGCAAGACCGCCATGCTATACTGAATTATTCCAGATCGTGTGCTCGCTTGCTCCATGGGGCAGACGACAGGGGACATTGAAATTCCTTCCGCTTGGACGGCTTTTCCAGAACGATTTCATGTCCCTGTTATACTTGGGAGGACTTTACATGGCATATTTTAAAACCTGCCGCTTGCTGCCGGAGGACGCCGTTTACATTCGCAAAAGAGTATTTATGGAAGAACAGGGCTTCTCCGATGAATTTGACGATACAGACGCGATCGCCGCGCATATCGTTCTTTACAATGAGGAAAACAAGCCGATCGCAACCTGCCGGTACTTTTGGGATGGAAAATACAAAGCTTATGTCGTAGGGAGAATTGCGGTATTAAAAGAATTCCGCAAAAGACACTTTGGGGCAGCGCTTTTGCGGGAAGCAGAGCGGCAGATACAAAACAGGGGAGCAAACAGACTGTTATTGGCCGCACAGGTACAGGCCAGAAGCTTTTATGAAAAGCAGGGGTATACCCCAATGGGAGAAGAATTTCTAGAGGAACACTGCCTGCATATATGGATGTGCAAAAAACTGGTCGTACAGGAATAAGGCGTTTGAAACATTCTTTTTTATCGCCATTTGCAGCGGGATCCTTCAGCACTCCGATCCTGAAAATCGATTTTTCAGCTCATTGACAGAAAACGGGCAGAAGAAAGGCACTTCTGCGTTTGTAGCGTCGCAGGCGGCGTAAAGTTTTGCGAATCTATTATGCGCATAGGCAAAGGAACGGTTTGCCAATCTGCATCGAAACAAGAAAAAAGCAAGCTTTGCGTTAGACAGACGCATCTCTTTCTATGCTATAATAAAAATAGCATTGGAGGTGAAACGGATGAAAGATAGCGGCTCAATTCACCAGCGCGTTCTTCAATATGCACATGCGGGAACGGATGCTTTATATCTTGACTTTCAAATCTCTCCAAATGGATACGATGACGGACAAGTCGAAAAAAAACGCCAGCAGTATGGCAGTAATTTATTGACCGGACGAGCCAAAGATACTGTGCTGCATCGCCTGTGCAGAGCCTTTGTCAACCCATTCACTATTATTCTGTTTGTTCTGGCGATAATATCCTTTATCACGGATGTGCTACTCGCTTCTCATTTTGGCCGGGATATGACCACGGTGCTGATTATCTTGTGTATGCTGCTTATCAGCGGCGTCGTGCGTTTTATTCAGGAAATGCGGTCTAAGCATGTCACAGATCATCTGACAAGCTTGCTTCATTCCAGCGTAACGACACGTCGGGAAGGCCAATGGCTGGAAATACCTTCCTCGGAGCTGGTAGTGGGTGATATTGTTCGGTTCTCTGCGGGAGACCGTATCCCAGCCGATATTCGTCTGACGGCGACAAACGATCTGTTTGTATCACAATCCGTGATCACGGGCGAGAGTGCGATACTGGAAAAAAACGCCGGAATCTTATCCGTCGAAAAACCGCAATCATATGGAGAATACAGCAATATCGTATTCATGGGTTCTGCTGTAACTGGCGGAGCCGGAGAAGGCATCGTTTTGGCCGTAGGTCGGGATACTGTTTACGGAGGACTGTCTGAGCCGGAATCCAGTCGAAAAAACAGATTTGATCAGGGAGCAAATTCTATCGCATGGGTGCTGATCCGCTTTATGGCGGTATTGGTGCCACTGGTTTTTATCGCCTGCGGACTGACAAAAGAAAATTGGTTTTCTGCATTTATGTTTGCGCTCTCGGTAGCTGTGGGCTTGACTCCGGAAATGTTACCCATGGTAATTAATGCCTGTCTTGCAAAAGGCAGCGCCGCCATGGGCCAAAAGAAGACTGTGGTGAAAAATATTAATGCTATGCAGGGCTTTGGCAGCATGGACGTGCTGTGCGTGGATAAAACCGGCACGCTCACCGGGGATGTCATACTGCTGGAATACTATATGGACATTCTTGGAAATGAAAGCAGCAAAGTTTTAGATTGGGCTTATTTGAACAGTTTATACCATACCGGCGTTGTAAATCATCTTGATACGGCAATTTTGAAATATCGGAAATTGCCGGGACGCGAAGCTTATTTTACAGAACTTGTAGTGCGGTATCCTAAACTAGATGAGCTGCCCTTCGATTACGAGCGAAAAATAGCCAGCGTGCTTGTAAAAGACGACGACAGAAAGCTGCTGATTGTCAAAGGCAGCATAGAGGAAGTATACCGCCGCTGCCGCTATATCGAATATAAGGGAAACCGCAGCTGTATGGAGCCCGACGGATTTTCCAGTGTCCGCGCCATTGTGGACGAAATGCTGGAGGATGGCATGAAGGTGTTGGCAGTGGCTTATAAATCGGTCGACCAAGAACAGCTAAATATTGAGGATGTACGAGAACTGACGCTCCTTGGGTATTTGGCATTTTTCGATGCGCCTAAAAAAACAGCTTCAGATGCAATTCAGAAGTTAAAAAATCTCCATGTGAGGATCAAGGTGCTGACTGGTGATCAGCGCGATGTCGCTATTTCTGTCTGCCGCCGCTTAGGGATTGATGCAAAGCAGGTATTAACCGGCAAAGAGTTGGATGCTTTGACGGGCGACGAGCAGCTGATGCGCATTGAAAATACAACAGCTTTTGCCGAACTGTCCCCAAAACAAAAGGCAGCCATTGTTCAGACTTTACAGGCAAACGGGCATACCGTGGGCTTTCTGGGAGATGGAATGAATGATCTGCGTGCAATCGTGGAATCCGATGTGGGAATTTCCGTGGATACAGCGGCAGAGGCAGTCAAGGAAGGCGCAGATGTCATTTTGCTGAAAAAGGACTTAAATGTATTGGAAGAGGGAATTTTGGAGGGAAGGAAAGCGTTCTCTAATATGTCTAAATATATTCGGATTACTGCTTCTTCCAACTTTGGAAATATTTTGTCCATAGTAATTGCCAGTGTGTTTCTTCCGTTTTTCCCAATGACTTCTGTGCAACTTCTGCTATTAAATCTGTTGTATGATACGCTTTGCCTCGTTCTTCCCTGGGATCATGTGGATGAGGAGATCTGTTCCCGGCCTCTGGAATGGTCTGGCCGTACATTGGGACGCTTTATGAGAAACTTCGGTCCGATCAGTTCCTTTTTTGATATTTTAACTTTTGTATTCCTGTTTTTTTTCTTTTGTCCTTGGGTTTGCGGAGGAAGCTTTTCGTCTTTGTCCGGCACAGCTGCTCAGCTAAGGTTCATTGCCCTATTCCAGACAGGGTGGTTTTTGGAATCCATGTGGACACAGATTTTGATTCTGCATTTGCTCCGTACTCCCAAGATACCACTTTTCCAAAGCAAGCCTTCGATTCCTGTTATGGCCGTAACTATACTAGGAATTCTATTTTTTACCATTCTGACATTTACCCCGATCGGTCAGTTGATCGGATTAACTGCTTTGCCGGCTGTTTATTTTGGATTCCTAATAATCATTGTCGCGCTGTACCTGCTGCTGATGAGCTTGGCAAAAAGGTGGTATGTAAAGAAGTATCATGAATTACTTTAAGGAAGGAGGAATCTGTGTTGAAAAAGAATATCGGTCTGGTCAGTTTGGATTCCTCTCTCATCAAATGGCTCCATGAAAAACTCCGAATCTCTGCGCCGGATACGCAGGGAAAAACAGAATTGATGGAGGGCCTTGAGGATTTAATACAAGGAACGGTAAGCTCACTTATGCTGGAACTTGGAGATGATGCAGTACCGGCTTCCCGAAACGATGTAATTCAATGCGGAACGCTAACGATTTATGCAAAGTCCAGAAAAGTGATCCGCGATGACAGTGAAATTGCATTGACTCCAAAAGAATTTGACATTTTGTATTTTCTGGCGTGCAATCGCGGCGAGGTATTTACAAAGGAACAAATTTATCAGGCTGTGTGGGAAAACGATTATCTGCTGGATGACAGCAATATCATGGCTTTTATTCGGAAACTTCGAAAAAAGATTGAACCAAATCCAGATGCTCCGGAATATATTTTGACGATATGGGGTATCGGCTATAAATTTAACGACGAGCTTTAATGTCTAATTCTTGCCAAATCGCAAGAAAATTGCATGGTTTTAAGCATGTGATTTTCCTTGCGGTTTTTTTATACTTGTTTTAGATGAGGGGGCGATGCTCGTGAATCATATTGATTTTATCTTACGAATCTCCTTCTCTCTCTGGCTCCTGGCTTTCTCATTGGTCCGGAATGACAGTTAACCGCCATTCGGACGGAATCAGATTCAATGTATTTTTTGTATGGATCTGGTGTACGGGCTGCTGTTGGCCTTCTGGCAGGCAACAGAAAAAATACGGTATCTAAATTATTTGAACAGCGGTGATGCGATCGGCGGCAAGGATGAAATTATTCAGAATATTGTTCGTCGAAAAACAGATAGTAACGATTCAAAAGGCTGTCAGTACAGGCCGGAAGATGCTGTAAATGAAGTGGTAAAGAAAAAGCCGGAGCATTAAAGCAGTAATATTCGCTATCCTTTATTACTTGTTTTCAATAGCTTGTATTTTCGTCGGTCGGCCGCTTCCGGAATGGCGGAGTTTACCGTTCCGGATTTGGTATATGGGGACCTTAATAATTTGGCTTATCCTTACGATTCTGACGGCTGCTTTGACGATCAGACATCTGAAACTAAATGAATTACGGAAGGAACATGATCATTGGAAAGGGTGAGAACTATGGATTTTACTTGCGTTTTTTTTGGAGTCCTTTTTGTGATCGCTGGTTTTTTGTTTGCCTGCGGAAAAGGTCATATCCATTTATCGGCCTGGAAGAACATGCCGCAGGAAGAGAAAGAGAAAATTAAAATCAAGCCCCTTTGCCGTAATATCGGAGAAGTGATCGCACTTAACGGCATTATTTTTCTGATAAAAGGGCTATGGTCAGGATTTGAAAACCATTGGTTTGCTGCTGCCATGCTTGTATGGTTGACCGTTGCGGGCTTGGATTTCTGGTACATTACGAAAAGCAATCGATATCACAGTTAATAATCCGCATTGCGGTTTTGATAGATATTCCAAAAAAGAGTGAGGTGAATAACATGGACTCTGATAGTAGTCCGCAAAGGCACAGAGCAGCACATAAGGGACAGAGTTCCATGTCCCTCATTTGACTGCGCTTGCCTCTACTAAATGCAAGGAGGTAAGAACCGATGAACAAGAAAGAAAAAAATCGTCATGCTATTCGGATGGAGACAGAAAGAACCATCGCCCATGACGAAGAAAACCGCCGCATCCAATTTGCGGCAATGAACCCCATTAAGGAGGTTCTGAAAAGTCTGAACACTACATTGCGGGGGCTGGATGAGGAAGCGGTATCAGCCAGCCGCAGCCAATATGGCACCAATAAAGTGACCCATGAAAAGAAAAAGTCGCTGCCAAAGCGTTTGGCGGGCGCCTTTGTCAATCCGTTTACTGCCATCCTGTTTTGCCTGGCGGTGGTATCCACTATTACGGACATGATCCTGCCCTGTTTTTCCCTGTTTGACAATACTCCGGAGGATTTTGACTGCTTGACCGTTATTATTATTCTGGCAATGGTCTTTATCTCTGGTACGCTTCGGTTCGTACAGGAATCGCGGAGCGGCAATGCTACGGAAAAACTGCTGTCTATGATTACTACCACTTGTACGGTTACGCGCAAAGCGCAGGAAAAAGAGGAAATTCCAATGGATGATTTGGTCGTTGGTGATCTTGTGCATTTGTCTGTCGGCGATATGCTTCCGGCGGATGTCCGGATCCTGGACGCAAAAGATTTTTTTGTCAGCCAGGCGAGTCTGACTGGCGAAAGCGAGCCGGTTGAGAAGACGCCGGCTATGGTGGAGGAAGAGCAGCCTGCGATTACCGATTATGGCAATATTGCCTTTATGGGAAGCAATGTCATTTCCGGCAGCGCAACAGCGGCTGTTGTCCGCGTGGGTGATCACACCTTATTTGGCTCGATAGCGTCAGCCGTGGCCGGAGAAGCGGTTGAAACCAGCTTTACCAAAGGAGTCAATGCTGTTTCCTGGGTACTGATCCGCTTTATGCTTGTGATGGTGCCGCTGGTATTCTTTATCAACGGAATCACAAAAGGCGACTGGCTGGAAGCATTCTTGTTTGGCATTTCCATTGCTGTCGGCCTGACGCCGGAAATGCTGCCCATGATCGTGACGACCTGTCTGGCCAAAGGCGCTGTTTCCATGAGCAAGAAGCGGACCATCGTGAAAAATCTCAATTCCATACAGAACTTCGGCGCAATCGATATCCTGTGTACAGATAAGACAGGAACGTTGACGCAGGACAAGGTCGTGCTGGAATATCATTGGAATGTAAACGGCGAGGATGATCTCAGAGTATTGCGCCATGCCTATCTGAACAGCTACTTCCAGACTGGGTACAAGAATCTGATGGATTTGGCCATCATTCATAAGACCGAGGAAGAAGAAGCAGAAAATCCACAGTTGACAGACCTTTCCGAAAACTATGCGAAAGTAGACGAGATTCCCTTTGATTTCAACCGTCGCCGTCTGACCACTGTAGTACAGGATAAAAGCGGGAAAACACAAATGGTTACAAAGGGAGCCGTGGAAGAGATGCTCTCCATCTGCACATTCGCAGAATGTGACGGAAAAGTGCAGCCTTTGACTGAAGAGATTCGCAAACGGATTCTGGAAACGGTAGATGAACTGAATGACAAGGGGTTCCGCGTTTTGGCGATTGCACAGAAAAGCAGTCCCTCCCCGGTTGGCGTTTTCGGCGTCAAGGATGAATGCGATATGGTGTTATTGGGGTATCTGGCCTTCCTGGATCCGCCGAAGGAATCCACTGCAGATGCGATCAAGGCTTTGAAAGAACATGGCGTCACGACAAAAATCCTGACGGGCGACAACGACAAGGTAACCCGCACGATCTGCAAGCAGGTTGGCTTGAAGGTCCGCAACATGCTTCTCGGAACGGATTTAGACCATATGACAGATTCCGATCTTGCAAGGGCAGCGAAGTCTACCGATGTGTTTGCAAAACTCACCCCTGACCAGAAGGCACGCGTTGTTACGGTTCTCCGGGAGAACGGTCATACTGTCGGCTTCATGGGAGACGGCGTAAACGATGCCGCTGCCATGAAGTCCGCCGACATCGGCATTTCTGTCGACACTGCTGTAGATGTGGCAAAAGAGTCTGCCGATATTATTCTGCTGGAAAAAGATTTGATGGTTTTGGAGGAAGGAATTGTCGAAGGGCGCAAGACCTACGCCAACATGATCAAATATATCAAGATGACGGCCTCATCCAATTTTGGCAATATGTTTTCAGTTCTCGCCGCCTCTGCGCTGCTGCCTTTTCTGCCGATGATGAGCATCCATCTGATTTTCCTGAATCTGATTTACGATCTGTCCTGTACTGCTATCCCGTGGGATAATGTAGATGAGGAATTCCTTCGCGTACCTCGCAAATGGGACGCCTCCTCTGTGGGAAGTTTTATGATCTGGATTGGCCCCACCAGCTCTATTTTTGACTTTACCACCTACATTTTCATGTATTTTGTCTTCTGCCCGATGTTTGTGTCCGGCGGAGTACTGTATAACGATCTGGCAAACCATTTCAGCGGCGCAGAACTGGAACAGATGCAGTTCACCTATATGGCCATGTTCCAGGCCGGTTGGTTCGTGGAATCCATGTGGAGTCAGACCCTTGTTATTCATATGATCCGCACACCAAAGATTCCGTTTATTCAGAGCCGCGCTTCCGCTCCTTTGACATTGCTGACCTGTACGGGAATTACAGTGCTTACAATTATTCCATTTACGGCTTTTGGTACGATGCTGGGATTTGTAGCCCTGCCGCTAAGCTATTTTGCTTATCTGATTCCGTGCATCCTGCTTTACATGGTGCTGGCGACCAGCTTGAAAAAAGCATATGTCCGACACTATGGCGAGCTGCTGTAGGATAAGGAGGAATTAAAATGAATTGGACAAAAATTTGGTTGGATTTATTTGGAACGACAACCCTGTGGGGAATAGATATGGGATTCTGGGTGTCGCTGGGTGTTGTTGCTCTGATCGTTATTTTGATGAATGCGATATTCTGGAGCCTGAAACCGAAGAAACAAACTCCCCATGCCGATGAAAAAGAGGACTTATGTAAAGAGGAAAAAATCAAAAGAGATAATAACATGCGAAATTAGCCGTCCTGGCTTGAGAGGAACCCGGTAAGCAGATCGGTGAAAAGCTATTTGCTCTGCTTTTATCCGGTCAAAACAGAGAGGCGCAGCTTGTTCTTAAAAAGGAAAACAGGAATTGCTGCTCCTGTTGATTCCTCGCTCTATCCGGTTTTTATGGAAAAATGCTGTGTCAAAGAGGCCGGCCGTCCCCAAACAGAAATTCGGGAAAGCCGGCCTATACTTTTGCTTAAAGAGTAGCCTTCCGCGATCAGCGGAACAGTCATTGAATCAATTGTAAAAAGTTTGCAATCCTCTGTTTTCTCATTATGAAATGATTTTGGATTCTATTTGGCAGGAGAACTCCACCTATTATTCCCAAACGGCGGCCATGTTAGCACACTGAAAGAGGGAACGAAGGCAGAACCGGTCGTACCGGAATATGTGAGAAGCACCTATGGCATGGGCCGTAGATTTGAAATCCGGGAAATACCATCGTGGCTTTTGTACCTATGGGCGGTATTGCTGTAAGGTAAGCATTGCCATCGCCTGCCGCAGACAGAAAAAAATTTAAGCCATTATAAAAGGCGGGCCGTGTGCCGGACATTTAGAGGCGAAAAGCCCAACCCTTATGGGCTTTGGAAAAATTATTTATCTTCTATAGGATGGCGCCTAATGCAAAAAGCTTTTTTAGCAATGCCTTTCGGTAAAGGAAGCTTCCGACGATGCATCGTGAAAAAGCGTCTGCCGGCCGAGAAAAATCCGGCAGGGAGGCGGCAGCAGGATTTTTGTATCACGATACTATTTGACGCTTACGGTATGATGGCAACCTTTATGACACCGTCCCGCTTTTCTTCAAATAATTCATACGCCTCGCTGATTCTCTCTAACGGATAGGTATGGGTGATCAGCGGGGAAGTGTCGAGCTTGCCCTCCGCGATTAGGTGAAGAATCTCCGCGCAATCACAGCCGTCGACGCCGCCGGTCTTGAAGGTCAGATTTTTGCCGTACATATTCGGTAAAGGCAAAATCTGCGGACGATCGTACAGAGCAACGACTGTAATGACCGCATTCGGTCTGGCGCATTTCCATGCGGTTTCAAAGGTTGTTTCGGCTCCTGCAACCTCCAGCACTGTGTCCGCACCGCCGTGACAGCTGTTTCTTCTTACAAATGCTTCAACAGCATCGGGCATAACCGTCAAAACATCTGGATAATGCTCGTTAACAAAACGGATTCGGGTTTCGTCCTTTTCGCAGACAATGATCTGTTTTGGCTTTTTGAGCATCGCGCAAAGCAGCGTACAGATTCCGGTAGGTCCTGCGCCGAGAATCAGGACCGTATCATCTTCCGTAATTTCGGAGATACGAACAGCCCAGAACCCGGTGGCAAGGACATCGCCGACAAGCAGCGCCTGTTGATCGGTTACTCCGTCGGGAATCCGGTTCAGCCCTGTATCTGCAAACGGCACGCGCACATACTCTGCCTGTCCGCCGTCAATGCGGCAGCCGAGCGCCCAGCCTCCATTTTTATCAGTGCAGTTGTTGACAAAGCCTTTTTTACAGAAATAGCATTCTCCGCAGAAGGTCTCTACATTGACCGTCACGCGGTCTCCCGGGCGGACGTTTGTAACATCGGAGCCGGTTTCTTCTACGATACCGACCATCTCATGTCCGACTGTGATGCCGGGAACGGCGCGGGGCACAGAACCGTGCTTGATATGTAAATCACTGGAGCAGATGCTTGCTAGAGTGATCTTAACAATTGCGTCACGGCGATCCTTTATCTGCGGCCTTGGTTTTTCCGTAAGTTCAAAATGATCTTTTGAGATATACGAATATGCGAGCATATCATTTCTCCATTCTTTCGTTGTCCGGAGGACAGTATAACGCAGATTTCTGTTTCTTTACGTTGCAAATCCTGCATATTGCGTCATATACAGGTCATAGTATTTTCCCTTCTGAGAGAGCAGCGCGTCGTGGCTGCCGCTTTCCACGATCTCGCCGTGATCCATTACAACAATAAGATCCGCATCGCGAATCGTAGACAGGCGGTGGGCAATAATGATGCTGGTACGATTTTCCATAATGCGCTGCATCGCGTCCTGAATTGCTTTTTCCGTCCGGGTGTCCACATTAGAGGTAGCCTCGTCTAAAATCAGAATCTTCGGATCGGCCACAAACGCGCGGGCAATGGCGAGCAGCTGCCTTTGCCCCTGACTGATATTTTCCCCGAATCCGGTCATGTGGAGTGCGTAGTATTGATGTCAAAAGTCAAAGAATAGAATAGCGAAAAAGTGTAGAAAACAAGGGATTTCCGGGAGTCGGGGCTTGTCAGAGGACAGGTTCCGGTTCCCGGATTTTTTCATTTTACGGGTAAGTGGGAACTGGTCTACTGTAAAAAATAGCGGAGAGTTGAGTGGTTGATTTTGATATTAGGGGTGTTGAGTTGACAGGTTGGATAAATGGTATGTGGAGTTGACAGGATTGACATTTGAAGACAAATAAGGGAAACGGCATCCTGAATGGATATGAGGCTCTGTTTGTACGAAGATGTTTTCAGAAATGTATAGGTAGTCATTGGCATACTCTCTTACTGGCTTGCGTACCATAAATTGATACAATGCACCCAACTTGCGTGAATGGGTGCATTTTTAATGATAGAAAAAATTGCATCAGACCAAATAAGAAGCACATTATTTCCAAGCGAACGGAAATAATGTGCTTCTTAACTTCTCATGGTGTCGATCAGCGCAAGCAACGCCTGTTTCTGTTCCTCTTTCAGTGCGCTCCACTTTGCGAATAAGATGCGCTGTTCTTCTGTCATTTCTGGAGAAGTCCCTTCCGTAAAGAACTGCGCTAAAGTAATACCAAATGCTTTACAGACCGCTTCTAAGGTCGGCAGCGTCGGAGCGTTATTCCGGTTGAACATATTTGTGACTGTGGAGTGGGAAAGCCCAGATTCTTTTGCCAGTCGGTAATCTGTCCAATCTCGCTCCTTCATGAGCTGTTTGATTCGCTTCTGTGCATCCATGACATCACCTACCTATCTGTATCTATTCTAAGTCCCAGAAAGGTGGTATAATAGTCACAATCGGTAGCTATCGAATTTCCCAAAAAGGACTTATACAGTAATAGATTGGTAGCTATCAGGGAATGATATTCAGAATGTCAGGAGGCTAAATTATGGCAGAGCATATATTTGAACGGTTGGCACGTGAACGGGGCATTGCGGTAGAGGAAATGCGAACTATTATATCCGCACGAATTGAGAAAGGGTGGAACGATCCAGACCCGGAAAAAAGAGAACAGTGGAGAAAAATACCATGCAGTGGTGAAATTCCGACACCGGACGAATGGCTGCGATATGCGGTTGAGAAATTGCAGGAAGAGGGACGGGAGGACTTGTTGTGGCGGTATCCGAATTTATAGAATATAGCAGTTATCTCAGCATTCCCTTTTAGGACATAAGTAGTAAATAAATTGCCAGCCGATATTTAACGGCTGGCCCAATGGGAAAATAAAATGTACTATTTTTAAGATGATAGTTTTCTATATTCTCGTGGTGAAATTCCCGTTTTTTGCTTAAAAACATATGTAAAACTACTCTGTTGCACATAACCAACAATACTTGATATTTCTTTTATCGTGCAGGAACTATTGGCCAAAAGGTCTTTTGCCCGTTCTATTCTTAAGTCTTTAATAAACTCAACGATTGTTGTTCCGTATATAGAGCGAAATAAATCGGAAAGTTTTGATTTACTCATAAGGCACATTCTTGCAAGACTGTGAACATCAAGCGCATCACAATAATGTTGTTGAAGAAAGTGCCCCAATCTATGTATGGCTTCCATATCGGAATCTCCAATACTTTTTATGGATGTAGAATGTGAATCTCGTATATGCCATTCGATTAGCCCGGCAATCAACTCTAATATTTTGGCTTCATAATAAAGCTCGGATGTTCCCGTAATCGGTGTATATGAAGCAATCTCCTTTAGTATTGACGATACAATGGGTATGTTAATGTTCCCGTTCATGCGTTCCACAATCTGTGGGAGATCTGAAAAATCCCGGTCGTAAAATTCAGATAACCGTTTTTCATAAAATTCTGGTAAAAATGAAATCCCAACACTATCAATGGAACAATTGGGGGATAAAGTACATTCATGTTCACCGTCAGGTAAGAAATATCCCAGTAATTGTTCCGCCATTTGGCAGTCGGTGTCGTTAACAACTTTTGCAACAGTTGGTGAACTTAAAGAAATTGTCAACATTGCTGGGTGGTGATAACGATAATGAATAGCTTCGTGAAATGTCAGGTGATATATGGTAATAGAACAAAAAGGATTTACAGGATATGTCCATAAATATCCTTTGCCTATTGAAGGGGTTGGCACCATCATAAACCCGCACCCGTTCTTATTTTTGTCAGAAGCAACAGGCGTTAAGCCTACTTGTGCAAAAAAGCCTGAAAAAAGATGTTCTACAAGTAAATTCACAAAATCCCTCTTTTAGTAGAATGTCCATTTTATTTTCGCAATCGTCCAAATGCTCATGTAGGTTATTGAAATATTCATATCTGGACGATATACTAAAAATCGTGGTTAGAAGCAGCTAACCTTAAAGCCAATTTTATCATATTTTCAAGAGAAATTCAAGGAGGACTCATAATGAGTGGAAAAGAAAAAAACAAATTGTCAGTAAAGGAATTGATTCAGGCAGGAGGATTTGGTGCAATATATCTGGTGGTCTATTTTGCTCTTGCAATGCTATTAGGATTTAATCCGATTACTTTCTTCGTGACTGGCCCAATTGCTGCGGTTGTATTAGGCACTGTATATATGCTTTACATCGCAAAAGTTCCGAAAAGAGGGGCAATTTTTATCCTTTCGATTTTTAATGGATTTTTGTTGTCTACAAACTTTGTATATGCCTTTTTTATTGTAATTGCTTTAGGGCTGATTGCAGAATTAATTGCTGGAAGCGGAAAATACAAGTCTATTACCAGGAACATTTTAAGTTTTGGTGTTTTTTCATGCGCATCAATTAGTGTGTATATTGGAGTGCTGTTTACGCGCGAACAGTATCTGGAAACAGCAATGCAATATTACGGTACATATTATTCAGAAGTATTAGGAAATATCCTGTCGGTCAGAAATGTAATTCTTCTGCTCATAGCAGATTTTGTAGCAGGTCTTGTAGGAGCTTTTATCGGGAAAAAGCTGCTTAAAAAACATTTTGAGAGAGCAGGAATTGTATAATGTATGATTTTCAAACCAAAAGTGATGCTTTTTTGGATATTAACCCACTCACCAAAATAGTAGCATTTTTAGTAGCCAACATTTTAATTCTGGGAGTGAAAACCTACAAGGTAGAGATTGTTTTTTGCATATTGATTCTGTTCCTGGGAATTAACGGAAAGCTATACAAATTGTCTTGCAAATACACGCTTTTTTATGCGGCCTTGATATTGATGGACTATTTCTTTAAAACAAATACCAATATTATTGTCAGTGTGATTGTTCTGATAGCGAGAATTATTCGTATGTTTTTTCCGATAGTGTTTGCTGCTCATATATTAATAAATTCAACCTCGACAGGAGAGTTTATTGCTTCTTTTAATAAAATGAAGTTACCAACTGCTTTCAGTGTTACTTTTTCCGTGATGATGAGGTTCATACCAACTGTAAAGGAAGAAATCAATGCGATTAAGCAAGCTATGTCCTACAGGGGACTTTGTATAAATTTTAAATCCATTATATGCCATCCAGTTCTTATGATAGAGCATGTATTGGTTCCGCTTTTAATTTCTTCTGCACATGTAATGGATGAACTGGCGGCAGCGTCTATGTGCAGGGGGCTGGATACGGATGTACATAGAACCTCAATATATACCGTGAAATTTAGGTTACAGGATTTTTCTTTTATTGTATTACTTTTCCTTGTCTTGGCTTTGGCGAAAGGAGGCTGGCTGTAATTGATCTGCATAGAGCATGTAACTGTGGAATATGAAAAAGGTATAAAGGCACTTGATGATTTTTCGTTAATAGTAAAGCCAGGGGAACTAATTGTATTATGTGGAAAAAGTGGCTGTGGAAAAACCACAGCCACACGTTTAGTAAATGGCTTAATTCCGCATTTTTATCAGGCAGAGCTATTTGGGAAAGTTGCTATAAACGGTGTTGATATAAAAGATATGGAAATCAGTGAGATTGCAAAGAATGTTGGAAGTGTGTTCCAAAATCCGAAATCTCAGTTTTTTAACATAAATACTACAGCAGAGTTAGCATTTGGCTGTGAAAATCGTGGTTGGGATAAAACTGAAATTTTTGAAAGGATGCACGATAGTGTAGAAGCATTTGGTATTCAAAGATTAGTGAACCGCGATATTTTCTCATTATCGGGTGGAGAGAAGCAAATGGTTGCCTGCGGGTCTATTTATGCAACGGCTCCATCTATTATGGTCTTAGACGAACCATCGTCTAATTTAGATTTGAAATCCATTGGGAAATTGCGTGCTGTATTAAAAAAGCTAAAAGAAAATGGCATAACAATCATTATATCGGAGCATAGGCTGCATTATTTAAACCATATTGCCGACCGCTATATTTACATGGAAAAAGGAAAAGTGATACAGGAATATGACTTTGAGACAATAAAGAACATTTCTGAGAGGAAACGTACTGAAATGGGATTACGGATGTTGTCTTGGGATGAAATACCATTCAGGGAAAGAGTGAAAACAAGCTCCGGCAAAAAAGTGCTGTCGCTTGATGATTTTCATTTTAAACGTGGGAAGGTCAGCATATTTCATATTCCTCGTTTGGAAATTGAGGGACATAGCATTGTAGGGGTTATTGGCAATAATGGTGTCGGAAAAACCACATTTATATCGTCTCTGATTGGTTTACTAAAATATCAAGGTGATGTGATAGTAGATAACCATAAAGTAAAAAGAAAGTTATTGACACAAAAAGGTTTTCTGGTGATGCAGGATGTGAACAGACAGCTTTTTGGTTCTACTGTATCAGAAGAAGTATCTCTTGGAATGAAAGAGATAGACGAGAATCGGGTAAATGAATTATTGAAAGAATTTCATTTAGAGGAACTAAAAAGCAAACATCCGGCTATTTTATCAGGTGGGCAAAAACAACGGTTGGCTATTGCGTCGGCAATCTATTCGCGGAAACAATTTTTGTATTTTGACGAGCCAACCAGCGGACTTGATAAGCAGTCTATGATTGCTTTTAGCGACACCATGCTTCATATAAAAGATAAAGCGGAATGTATTTTTGTGATTACCCATGATCCTGAATTACTATTTTCCTGTGCTGATTTTATCCTTAAATTAGAGGATAATCATGTTTATGATTATTATCCAATGGACAAAAGCGGCATAGAAAAGACAAAGAACTATTTTTATGATGCGTATGTGAAAGGAGCGGTTGAATGTTAAAGAAGATTTTCTATTATGGGAGGGAGAATAATAAAAAGACAGTTCTTTCAATCTTTTTGCTGGTAATTGCAATATTTTGTCAGACAGCCACATTTCTCTTTGTCTATCAGATAATAGATAAAATTGTTAAAAATGATCTTATTACTACGAATTTTATGTTATTTTGTGCAGCAGGTATTTTAATAAGCCTTATATTGCAAACTGTCTTTTATAAAAAGGGGCTTGATCTCTCCCATGAAGCTGCCTATGGAACCTTGATGAATCTCCGAATTTCTCTGCAAGGAAAACTGGAAAAATTGCCACTTGGCGTGATTGAAAGTAAGGGAATTGGAACTCTGAAAAAGGTGTTTGTAGACGATATAGATAGTTTGGAATTGCTTCTTGCTCATGGGATTCCGGAAGGAGTATCAAATCTGTTAGGAATCATTGTCATTTATATATTTCTGATTTTTATTGACTGGAAGCTTGCTTTGCTGGCTGCTGTCACAATTCCTTTGGGTTTGATCGCAGTAATGCTTATGTACAGCACAGGCAGCAGTAGGATGGCGGACTATTATAAATCAGGTCAGATTATGAATAATACCATTATCGAGTATGTGAACGGTATGGAGGTTGTAAAGGTATTTAATAAGTCGGGGGAATATTACGAAAAATTCAGAAGGTCTATTATCAATTACAGGGATTTTACTTTGTCGTGGTATAAAGCCTGCTGGCCATTGATGGCAGTTTACGGAGCGGTTTTACCATGTACTCTCATGGCTAATCTGCCGGTTGGTTCATGGATGGTAATAAGAGGATATGCCGGATTATCAGAATACATCCTGGTTTTGTGTCTGTCCCTTAGCCTTGGGGTGCCGCTTTTGCGGGTTACTTCCTTTATGTCGATGATACCACAGGTTCGCTATAAAATTGAAGAGTTGGAAAAACTCTTAGACAATCCACCGTTAAAAGAAAGGGAATGTGAATTTACAGGGAAGGACTATGAAATCAAATATGAGGATGTTTCTTTTGGGTATGATGAAAAAGAAGTTCTCCATCACATAAATCTTGTTATCAGACCTGATACAAAAACTGCTTTTGTAGGTGAATCGGGTTCTGGGAAAAGTACGTTAGCAAAGTTACTTGTTCATTACTATGATGTGAAAGAGGGAACCATTTCGATAGGAAATCAAAATATATGCGATATGAGTTTAAGGGTACTGAACAACTTAGTATCTTATGTTTCTCAGGACAACTTTTTGTTTAATATGAGTTTGATGGAGAACATACGAATTGGAAAACCAGAGGCGACAGACGATGAAGTGATAGAAGCTGCCAGAAAAGCACAGTGTACAGAATTTATTGAAAAGTTACCGGATGGCTTTTATACACTTGCGGGGGATTGCGGCAACCAATTATCTGGCGGAGAAAAGCAGAGAATTACATTGGCGAGGGCAATCCTGAAAAATGCGCCTATTATTGTTTTGGATGAGGCAACCGCATTTGCAGATTCTGAAAATGAAGCGAAAATTGAGGCGGTACTTACGGAGTTTGTTAAAGGAAAAACACTCATTGTAATTGCCCATAGATTGTCCACTGTAACAAACGCAGATCAAATTTATGTGTTAAAAAATGGCGAAGTAATCGAACATGGTACGCATCAGGACCTGCTTCATTTACAGGGAACTTATAAGTACCTGTGGGAAGCGCATCAGCGAAGTTTGGAATGGCAAATTGCAAGGGAGGTGAAAAAATGATTTTATCTATGATTTCCCGCATCTTGAAATTATCAGGCAAATACAGTAAAAGGATTAAACTTGCATTTGTCTTTTCTGTTCTTGATGCAATATTAGCTAAAATGCCGATTTTGTATGCAATGTTAGTAATCAGTAAATTGTACTACGGAACAATGCAGTTAAAAGATTCCATCATCGTAGGTGCTGTAGTATTGATTACTGTTATTTTACAGATATTCGTTCACCATGCCAGCGATAGGCTGCAAAGTGGGGCAGGCTATTTACTATTTGCAGATAAAAGGATGGAACTTGGAGAACATTTAAAGAAGTTGCCTATGGGCTATTTCACAGAAGGGAATATTGGGAAAATAAGTTCCGTATTGTCTACTGATATGCTTTTTATTGAAGAAAATGTCATGCAGAAAATTGCAAATATCATGACATATGCGTTTGCCTCTATCATTTTAATTGTTTTCATGTTTGGTTTGGACTGGAGGCTTGGGGTAATTGCTTTGATAACAACCTTGATTGCAATCTTTGTGGCGCAGCGGATGAATCGTGTGTCTCTTGTCGAAGCTGATGCAAGGCAGGAGCAAAATGAAAATTTGACAGAGGCGGTCTTAGAGTTTATAGAGGGGATAGCGGTTATAAAGAGCTACAATTTGTTGGGTGAAAAATCAAAAGAACTAAGTCAGAACTTTAGGGAATCGCGAGATAAAAGTATTTCATTTGAAGAAACTGTTACGCCTTGGATTTCCGGACTGAATGTAATCTATGCACTTGGCATTGTCGGCATCTTTCTATATGGTGTGATTGCATACACAAGTGGGACACTTTCTTTGACCTATGTTATGGGAATGTTGTTATTCGTTTTGGAAGTGTTTAATCCTCTGAAAACACTTTTTATGGAATCTGCTAATTTAGCGGTTATGGAAAGTTGTCTGGATAGGTTGGAAGAAGTATTGTGCGAAAAAATTTTACCGGATACTGGCACTGAGAAACTGCAAAAATCTATTGATGGCAGCGAAGTAGTTTATAAAGATGTATGTTTTGCATATGGGGATCACGAAGTCCTGCATAATGTTACATTTTCTCTAAAAGAAAATACAATGACAGCCCTTGTGGGGCCAAGTGGTTCAGGCAAGTCAACAATAGCAAATTTGCTTGCAAGATTTTGGGATATAAAAGGTGGCTCTATATCAATTAATGGAATTGATATTCGGGACTTATCCATAGAAGAACTTATGAACCAAATCAGTATGGTGTTCCAAAATGTATATCTGTTTCAGGATACGATATACAATAATATCTTAATGGGAAAATCAAATGCCAGCGAAAAAGAAGTTTACGAGGCTGCAAAAAAAGCCCGATGTTATGACTTTATTATATCTATGCCGGATGGTTTCAATACTATGATTGGCGAGGGCGGCGCCACACTGTCAGGTGGTGAAAAGCAGCGTATTTCCATCGCACGCTGCATTTTAAAGGACGCACCCATCGTTATTCTGGATGAAGCAACTGCAAGCGTAGATAGTGATAATGAAAGTTATATACAAGAGGCTATTGATGAATTGGTACGTGATAAAATCTTGCTGGTTATTGCGCATCGTTTACACACAATTAAAAATGCAGATCAAATATTGGTGTTAAATGATGGGAAAATCGAAGAAGCAGGAAAACATGAAGAACTTATGAAGATGGATGGCTTATATGCAGCTCTGGTACAACAAAGGCAGTATCAAAAAAATTGGTCGTTGTAATCTTAAATAGGGGCAGGAGGTGATGTTATCTGAATTTAGGGAAATCGTTAGAAGATTATCTGGAAGCAATCTTGATATTGAATAACAAGCTCGGAACCGTCCGCTCCATTGATGTAGCGAGGCAAATGAATTTCTCTAAACCTTCTGTCTGTCATGCTGTCAAGGAATTGCGGAAAAAGGGTTACCTGGAAATGGATTCGGATAACTACTTGCACCTCACGGAAAGAGGGTTTACTCTGGCAGAACAGGTTTATGAGCGCCACCGTTTTTTCACGAACAGCCTGATAGAAATGGGCGTTGATCCGGAAACGGCTGAAGCGGATGCCTGCCGGATTGAACACGTCATCAGCGACGAGAGCTTTCAGAAATTAAAAGATGCAATAAAGAGTAACGATAAGGCAAGATAAAAACATCTTGCTATCTGAGAAGATGGGCCAGTCTGCCTTGTGCGGATTGGCCCTTTTAGCATACATTGTCGAAAATTGACAGAAAAAGAAAATACAAAAATTTCTCAAAAACTTTCCGGTTTGAGACTGCAAAAAACGTTCTGGTATAGCGAGGAGGTGAAAAAGCAACCACGCTCAAATCTGAATAAAGGAGGGATGTGCTATGGTATCTCCTTCCAATGAAGATAGGATATGTGCGATGTTCGATTCGTTCAGCAAAACTACATCGCGTAATTACTTCAAAGATTTGCTGCGGGCTGAAAAACGCCGGGACAAGAATTACCAGGAAGAACCGGTAGAATACATACTTGAACTGTTAAGCCGCGAGGACACCTACCCATCCGATTTTTTTGTGCTTTATGTGGACGGGAATTCCTGCGTGGTGGAGAGCGAAACTTTATATAAAGCACTTCAATCCTTGCCGGAGAAACAAAGGACAGTCCTGCTGTTGGACTTCTGGCGCAATTTTACCGATGAGGAAATTGCAAAAAGATTGGAGGTAACGACCCGCACGGTGTATAACTTAAGACAGCGTGCATACAAAGCAATCAGAAAATTTTATGAGCGATAAGGCTTATACAGATGGACTAAACTATGACCTAATCAAAAGAGCGGTTCACGGAGAGAAGGACGCACTGGAGGAAATCCTGCGGATATATGAGCCTTTTCACAATGCCCTTGTAACCCGCGAGGTGGTTGGCCCCGACGGGAAGATACACAAGGAGATTGATGAAGACAAGAAGATACAGGTACAGATGCACCTTCTGGAAGTGATCCAGACAAAATGGAGGGAACTGATATGAACCTGATGCCAGACCTGTTTTCCTTCGCCTATGTGCCGGGCTGGTATGATCAGCTTGACGAACTGGCGGAGCTGGCGATCCCGGAGCCATGGCGGTTTCGGAATCCAAATTATTACACGAAAAATCCAGATACTCCGATATTAGAGCGGTATATCCACAGCATTTTCAAAAAACAAATCATTGATTATAACGAGGAACGAAATCCGGCAAAGGCGGCAGAGTATTTCCATGTGGAAAATGAATACGCCTGTTTCCATACCGGCCTTTACACAAAAAGGTACAAAGCGATTTACGGCTGCTTTGACCGTAACAAGCGGCAGGCCAGTATGCTGGATTGGTATTTCCGGGGCTTTTCGGATGAGATATCGCCGTGGCTGAAATACATAAGCCCGCTTCCGAAGAAGCCTCACTACGATATGACGCAATATGGCGTCAATTACAACCCGGAATGGCCGATCCGCGTCAACGTGGATCATATCCTCGGCGACGAGGAGAACCTTTCCCGTATCCCGGCAGAAATCCGCGAAGCGCAAAACCTGCCCCTGCTCTTGGAAACGGCAGTTGAGTTGGCGCGGCGGAAAGCTGTGGTGGAACCGAGCATTGTGGTTCCGCAGGGGTATCAGGGCCGGGTGCAATACTTGCTGCCGATCTGCCTGACCGATATGGAGCAGCCCGACCTTGCCATGACCCTTACGATCATGGACGGGTATTACTTGGGGAATACCTGTCTCACTTTAGAGATGGCATACCTCAATGCGCGGCTTCTTTCCAGACCGGTGGCGCATTGGCTCACGGACATTGTGGAGGAATAGCTGCGCACAAATTGCAGGCCAGCTCCCCGTCAGCCGGATCGGCTCCGGCGGAAAGGAGTGTTTTGGTTTGCGCCCAAGCAAGAAGGAGGCGGAAGGAAATGACCTAAGAGATAAATTGCGTCCAGTGTACTGCCCGAAGTGTGGATGGAAACTGCTGGATGCGGTAAAAGGAACAAAAACGCAGACCACGATCCCCTACAAGGGCCGGTATCCCGATTTATATGTGAAGTGCGGGCACTGCGGCGCGGAGGTTGGGATCATAAAAACTGAATAGCTACCACCGAATGTTCCGGGCAGGTTTCCGGGACTTACCGGATAGCTGCGGCAATACTACAGCCCTCATAAGGAATGTATATGACGGGCGGGCAACGGACAGCGAAGCCGGGAAACCGGTGCGGCGTTTGTCTGAGCATGATGCACGAAGGGGTGATTTCATTCCATCATCTGTGGTTGCCCCTTCATCACGCTGTCTTGAAAGAGAGACAGATGGGATATTGAGCCTGGCAAGCGGCACTTTTGTGCTGCTTGTCAGGCTCTTTTTTCGTTTTAGCGGCAAAGGTGCCGCTTGCCGGGCTCCGAAAGGAGAACGGCAAATTGAAAATCAATTACACATTTGCAAATGGTGAGACCTCTGACGTAGAGGTCAATGAGGAAATCGGGAACTTGATTCTGGATTCCAGACGGGAGGAAAGCAATCAGGACCGGAAGGAGCGGTACCATTGCTATTCCCTGGATGCGGCGGAATATGAAGGAGAGGAGTATGCGGACGGCAGTACTCCGGAGACAGAACTTTTTCTGCAGCTTGAAAACCAGCGGATCAAAGAGGCGTTTGAGCAGCTCTCAGAGGTACAGCGGCGCAGGTTGCTGATGCTGGCCGAAGGGGTATCCCTCCGGGAGATCGCCCGCCGAGAGGGTAAAGACATCAAGTCCATCCGGGAATCCATCGAATGGGCCAGAAAAAAGTTTTTGAAATATTTCTGAGACACCCCCTCAAAGCAGCCTTCCAATCTCCGTATGTTGAAGGACATCCCGATACCGTCCTTCAGAAAGCAGAGGTGATGAGATGAAACACACATTACAGATCCGTGTTTCAAAAAAGCCTGTGAACAGCGGTGCGGTCAGTGTGCGGAATGTCTCTGTGCGGGAGCGCTTCATGCGTTTCCTGCTGGGGGACAAGGTCAGGCTGACAGTCATTGTTCCGGGCAGTTCCGTGGAGGAACTCTCGATCCGGGAGGTTGCGGAAGGAGGGCTGGCGCATGAGTAAGATGAAGCTTCTTTTAGATGTGGTATCCGATCTCCGTTCCCTGGCAGACAGCCTGCAGGCGGTGGCGGACGCTGTCGCACAGGGCGGGCAGGAACAGCCGGATCAAACCACGGAGGAACAGCCGGTTCAGAAACCGGAAAAGAAAACTGCCGCAAAGAAAAAGGAGTCGTCTACAGAGGAGGAAGGGCAGCAGTCAAAGCCGCTGTCCCTGGAACAGGTGCGGGCGGCCCTGGCGGAGAAGTCCCGCGCCGGACACACATCGGAAGTAAAGGCGCTCCTGATCAAGCATGGTGCCGATAAGCTGTCGGACATTGAGCCGGCGGAGTACCCGGCGCTCCTTGCGGAAGCGGAGGTGCTGTGATGGGAAAACACGCATTGCTTTCCGCTTCCTCCAGCCACCGGTGGCTGAACTGCCCGCCCTCCGCAAGGCTTTGTGAGAAGTATGAAGATACGGGCAGCGAATATGCCCAGGAAGGGACGGACGCCCACAGCCTGTGCGAATACAAGCTAAAACAGGCGCTTGGCATGGATGCCGCAGACCCAACGGAGAACCTTTCCTTTTACAACGAGGAAATGGAACAGTGTGCCTTGGACTATGCCGCCTATGTGCTGGAACTGGTAGAAGAAGCAAAGAAAACCTGCAAGGACCCGGTAGTGCTGATCGAGCAGCGGCTGGACTTTTCCCGTTTCGTCAAAAACGGCTTCGGAACCGGCGACTGCGTCATCATTGCAGACGGTACTCTTGATATCGTGGATTACAAGCACGGGAAAGGCGTGGAGGTATCTGCGGTAGAGAATCCCCAGATGATGCTGTATGCCCTGGGCGCCCTGGAACTGTTTGACGGCATCTATGACATTGATACCGTCCGCATGACCATCTTCCAGCCACGCCGGGAAAATGTCAGCGTCTGCGTCATGGCAAAGGATGACCTTTTGCAGTGGGCCTATAACGATCTGACTTATAAGGCGAAGCTGGCCTATGAGGGCGGCGGGGAGTTTGCCTGCGGTGACTGGTGCCGGTTCTGCAAGGCAAAGGCGGTCTGCCGGAAGAGGGCAGAGTATAACCTGGAACTGGCGAAATATGATTTTGAGATGCCAGACACATTGGAGGATGCTGAGATCGCCGCCATCCTGGACAAGGCGGATGAACTGACCGCCTGGGCTGCGGATGTGAAAGAATACGCGCTCCGGCAGGCACTCAGCGGGACGGAGTATCCCGGCTACAAGGTGGTGGAGGGACGCTCCAACCGCCGGTACATCAGCGAGGAAGCGGTGGCCGACGCCGTTTCCCAGGCAGGGTATGATCCCTATGCTAAAAAGATACTTGGCCTTACGGAGATGCAGAAGCTCTTGGGCAAAAAGAAATTTGACGAGCTGCTGGGAGGACTGATTGAAAAGCCCCAGGGCAAGCCCGTCCTTGTGCCATTGTCCGATAAGCGGCAACCTATGAATACGGCACAGAATGATTTTAAAGATTGAGGAGGAAACCAGAATGTCAAATAAAGTCAAGAACCCGATGAAAGTGATCACCGGCCCCAATACCAGATGGAGCTACTGCAACGTGTGGCAGCCTAAGTCCATCAACGGCGGCACGCCCAAGTACAGCGTCAGCCTGATCATACCCAAGTCGGATACGGTGACCATCAACAAGATTAAAGCGGCTATCGAAGCTGCCTACAAGGAGGGCGAGGCCAAGCTGAAGGGCAACGGCCGGAACGTCCCCGCGCTTTCCGTCTTAAAGACCCCGCTCCGGGACGGGGATGCGGAACGCCCGGACGATGAAGCCTACGCAAACGCCTATTTCGTCAATGCCAACAGCGCCACGGCTCCGGGCATCGTGGATGCGGACCGCCAGCCGATCCTGGATACTTCCGAGGTTTACAGCGGTGTGTACGGCAGGGCGAGCATCAACTTTTATGCGTTCAATTCCAATGGCAATAAGGGGATTGCCTGCGGCCTGAATAACCTGCAGAAGATCCGGGACGGAGAGCCGCTGGGCGGCAAGTCCCGCCCGGAGGATGACTTTGCGGATGAGGATGAGGATTTCCTCTCCTGATTCAGAAAACCGCTGGAACCGGGTGGCGGGGGAATGCCCCCTGCCGCCCCGTTGGCGGTTGAAGGGAGATGATGAAAAGAAATGAGGACGTTGTCCATAGATATTGAATCGTATTCGGACGTGGATCTGTCCAAGTGCGGTGTGTATAAATATGCCGCCTCCCCGGCCTTTGAAATTCTGCTGTTCGGCTATGCGGTGGATGGCGGGGATGTGCGTGTAGTCGATCTTGCCTGCGGGGAACAGATCCCGGATGAAATCATCTATGCCCTGTCGGATGCTTCCGTGACCAAGTGGGCGTTCAACGCCATGTTCGAGAGGGTGTGCCTGTCTAATTTTCTGGGGGAATGGCTGGAACCGGAAGGCTGGCACTGCACGATGGTGTGTGCCTCAACACTGGGCCTTCCCCGTTCCCTGGAAAGCGTGGGCGCAGTGCTGGGGCTGGAGAAGCAGAAGCTGACGGAAGGCAAAGACCTGATTCGCTATTTCTGCGTCCCCTGCAGACCGACGAAAGCCAATGGCGGCAGGACGCGGAACCTGCCGGAACACGACCCGGAGAAATGGGAGCGGTTCAAGGCATATAACCTGCGGGATGTGGAGACGGAAATGCAGATCCAGGAGAGGCTCTCCAGATTTCCCGTGCCGGATTTTATCTGGGAGGAATACCAGCTCGATCAGGAGATCAATGACCGGGGCATCGGCGTGGATATGGAACTGGTCCGGCAGGCCATTGCCATGGACGCCCGTTCCCGTGAACGGCTGACTGCCGCCATGCGGGAACTGACGGAACTGGAAAACCCCAATTCCGTGCAGCAGATGAAACAATGGCTGGCAGACCATGGGCTGGAAACGGATACCCTGGGGAAAAAAGCGGTGGCGGAACTGATCAAGACAGCGCCTGAGCCGCTGAGGGAGGTCCTCTCGCTTAGGCAGCAGCTCGCCAAGAGTAGCGTGAAGAAATATACGGCGATGGAGAATGCAGTCTGCGCAGACAGCCGGGCGCATGGAATGTTCGTTTTTTACGGAGCGAACCGCACCGGCCGGTTCTCCGGTCGGCTGATCCAGCTGCAAAATCTGTATAAGAATACCATGCCAGATTTGGCACAGGCGCGGGCTTTGGTGCGGAGCGGTAATTATGAAGCACTTTCCATGCTCTATGAAGATATCCCGGATACCCTCTCCCAGTTGATCCGCACAGCATTTGTGCCGCAGGATGGCAGGAAACTCATTGTGGCAGATTTTTCCGCCATCGAAGCGAGAGTGCTGGCTTGGCTGGCCGGAGAGAGATGGGTGTCCGAGGTTTTTGAAAAAGGCAGAGACATTTACTGTGAGACCGCCGCCCGGATGTTCCACTGCAGGGTAGAAAAGCATGGAGAGAACGCAGAGCTGCGTCAAAAGGGGAAACAAGCCACTTTATCCTGCGGGTACGGTGGAAGCGTTGGTGCGCTGAAAGCAATGGGCGCATTGGAGGCAGGAATGACGGAGGAGGAACTTCAGCCGCTGGTGGATAGCTGGAGAGAGGCAAATCCCAATATCGTCCGTTTCTGGTGGGATGTAGACCGGGCAGTGAAGGACTGTATTAAGCAGAGAGTCCCCACAGAGACACACGGTCTCCACTTTGATTACCGGAGTGCTATGCTCTTTATTGCCCTTCCTTCCGGCCGGCGGATGGCCTATGTGAAACCGAGGATCGGCGAGAACCAGTTTGGCGGGGAGTCCGTGACCTACATGGGCGTGAGCGGTACGAAGAAATGGGAAAGGCTGGAAAGCTACGGTCCCAAGTTTGTGGAGAACATCGTCCAGGGTACTGCCCGCGATATTCTCTGCTATGCCATGCAGACTTTAAAAAACTGCTCCATTGTCGCCCATGTGCATGACGAGGTCATCATTGAAGCCGACCGGCGGATGTCGGTTACAGCAGTGTGCGAACAGATGGGCAGGACACCGCCCTGGGCGAAAGGGCTGAAGCTGCGGGCGGACGGATACGAATGCGAGTTTTATCAGAAGGATTAGAAGGAGGTGCAGCCTATGGGTATCAACAAATATAACAGCGAGGGCTACTATGACCCGACGGTTTATGAAGCCCTTTCCAACATTGAGAAAGAGGAGAAAGCGGCAAGGCGTGTATACCGGCCGCTGGTCTATATATGCTCTCCCTACGCTGGTGATGTGGAACGGAATGTGAACATGGCAAGGACATACAGCCGCTTTGCGGTGCGGAATACCTGTATTCCCATTACCCCTCACCTGCTTTATCCGCAGTTCATGGATGACGGCAGCCCGGCGGAACGGGAACTGGCTCTGTTCATGGGGATGGTGCTGCTTACCAAGTGCGAACAGATGTGGGTGTTCGGCAGCGTCATATCATCGGGGATGCGGGCAGAGATTGCGAAAGCGGAAAAGAAGAACATACCGGTGCGGTATTTTACAGAAGATTTGAAGGAGGAAGAAGGCAATGCCAATTACGCTGGATAGATTTATGCAGATGGAATACCCGGTCTACAGCGATCCTTCTGACCCCAGGGTGAGCGAATGGTGCAGACATTGGGGATCAAGGCCCGGATTTGAAAAACTCGACACAATCCGTGTTACGGAAGCCGAGGCGGATAAGTTTGTAACGCCCCTGGGTGAAATGAAAATGGACAGTATAACGCTGATGGAAAAACCGGCCCTCCGGGAGTTTGAACTGGTTGTCAGTGAGCCGGTCCCCTCGGTGAATATGACGGTAGTCCGTTATAAGAAAAGTATTCTTCCGGCAGAACCTGTAATCGTTCCAGGGGACGGAGGAAATCAAATCGAGATGGTGCCGTGCATTGATGCGTTCATGTCCTTTCGTAATGCAGTAGAAGTTGACTCGGTCATGACCATTTTTACATTCCGTGCGCTGGACAAAAACGGGAACGTGACCCTAACAGGGACATTGCAGAAGGAATTCTGGAGAAATTACGATCTGCGTCTGAATTATGCCATGGATAAAGATTACTCCATGTTTATCGAGATAATGCGTGATATTAAGCTGGTCTATCTTGGCATCCAGAGAGCCATATATGAGAAGCCGGTTATTTTCACAGAAACATCGGGGCGCAAGGCACCACAAAGTGCTGGGTCTGGAAGGAACCAGCATGGCAGGAGAAAGGCCAGGATTGCAAAGATAATCTGCGTTAATCAGGAAGAACTGAAAAAATATGCGGGCCCGCACAAGCATATGACATGTCCCTGCTGGGGTGTGATCGGTCATTGGAGGACTTACAGAAGCGGTAAGCAGGTATGGATTGCCCCATACCGCAAGGGTAGGAAACGCAATGATGCATCTGCCTATGAACCGAAAGATTACGAATGCATGAAGGAGGAGACAATATGAAGCTCACAATTTACACGGCAAATTGCTGCGGCAGGAAAAACAATACGGTTTACCCCGACAAGCGCATCATCGAAAACGAGGAGGATTTCCAGGCCGCCGTTGCTTATGACCATGTGTGCGCCCGCTACAGAAAATCGCACCGGAGTAAGGAAGATTTCCTATCCGCAGACTGCTCGGCTTTTGATAACGATAATGATCACTCCGACGATCCGGAGGACTGGATCTACCCGGCGGACTACGAAAGGCTGTTTCCCGATATTGCGTATGCCATTGCTCCGAGCCGCCACAACATGAAGCCGAAGGACGGAAAATCCGCACGTCCGCGGCATCATGTGTATTTTCCCCACGATGCCATCACGGACAGTGGAAAGTACAAGGCCCTCAAAGAGGCGGTCATTGCACAGTTCCCCTTTTTCGATGACAACGCTATGGACGCGGCAAGGTTTTTCTTCGGGAACCCGACAGATGAAATCCTTTGGCATGAGGGCGAACTGACGGTTGACTGTATCGTCAGGCCGCAGGAAACGGGAAAAACTACCGGAAAAGAAAGCGGCATACCGCAGGGGCAGAGGAATTCCACAATGTCCCGTTTCGCCGGGAGGATTGTGAAACGGTACGGTGCTACAGACAGGGCACATGACATTTTCATTGAGGAATCGAAAAAGTGTATTCCGCCGCTTGATGAGGAAGAACTGCAGGTCATCTGGGGCAGCGCACGCAAGTTCGCAAAGAAGGTGCAGTCGCAGGAGGGGTATGTGCCGCCGGAAGAATATGAGTTTCATGGTGAATCCCTAAAGCCCTCCGATTATTCAGATATTGGACAGGCGAAGGTCATCTCGCGGGAGTACGGGGACGAACTGCGTTTCACGGTTGCTACTGACTATCTGCGCTATGATGGATCTTCATGGGTGGAGTCCAAACAGAAAGCGGTTGGTGCTGTGGAAGAATTTCTCGATCTGCAGCTTGAGGATGCGAGGGACGAGGTGCGTGATGCGCTGTCCGCACTTGTAAATTCCGGTATTCATAAGGATGATGTAAAGAATGGCGGGAAAAAATTCGCTTCATCCCTCACGGGGGTGCAGGCGGAACTGTATGAGCAGTACCTGCTTGCCCAGGCGTATAAGACGTTCGTTATGAAGCGCAGGGACATGAAATACATCGTTTCAGCGATGCAGGCAGCAAAACCCATGCTGGAAATGAGCCCATCCGAACTTGACAGTGATGGTTTCCTCCTAAACACGCCCGATGGCACATACGACCTGCGAAAAGGCATGGATGGGAAACAGCAGCACCGTGCGGAGGATTTTATCACGAAAATCACAGCTTTCTCCCCAGGCGATGACGGCAGGGAGGAATGGCTTGCCGCCGTTGACCTTACCTTCCAGTCCGATGCGGAACTGATCGACTATGTACAGCAGACGGTGGGGGTCTGCGCCATCGGCAATGTGTACCGTGAGGAAATGGTGATCTCCTACGGCGCGGGAAGCAACGGGAAGTCCACTTTCTGGAATTCTATTGCGGGCGCACTCGGTTCGTATAGCGGCAATATCTCCGCTGACACGCTGACGGTTGGCTGCAAGCGCAATGTGAAGCCGGAACTGGCAGAGGCAAAAGGAAAGCGCCTGTTGATTGCGGCGGAACTGGAGGAAGGGATGCGGCTGAACACATCCACGGTCAAGCAGCTCTGCTCCACGGATGAGATTTTTGCGGAGAAAAAGTACAAGGACCCGTTCTCCTTCAAACCGAGCCACACGCTGGTGCTGTACACGAACCATCTTCCGAAGGTGGGCGCCATGGATGACGGGATCTGGCGCAGGCTTATTGTGATCCCTTTCAACGCAAAGATTGAAGGAAAATCGGATGTCAAGAACTATTCGGAACATCTGCTGGCGGTTTCCGGCCCGTACATCATGAAATGGATTATCGAGGGCGCAAAAAAAGCCATCGAAAACGGGTTCCATCTGGAGAAGCCAAAAGTGGTGCGGGATGCCATCAATAAGTACAAGAGCGATAATGACTGGCTGTCGCACTTCTTCAACGACTGCTGTACGCTCGCCCCGGATTTGGAGGCGAAGTCCGGTGAGGTCTACCAGGAGTACCGTGCGTACTGTGCAAGGGTGGGTGATTTCACGAGAAGCACGACGGAATTCTACAATGCGCTGAGTATGCGTGGGATTACCAAACGGAAAACCAAGGCGGGTATGATCCTTACCGGCCTGGCTCTTGCACCTGAGAATGACGACAACGTGTAAAAAGGTGCAGGTCGTGAAGGTCATAGTATAAAACCCCCTTTAGGGCTGATTTTTCCAAGGAAAAACCTATATAGAGGAGTTTATGCACAGACCTGCACGACCTGCACCAATCCAGTGCGGAATGGAGGGAAAATCTATGTATATCAAGATTTACAAAGAAAAGTTGTGTAGACTGCCTGAGCCGGAGGTGCATAATGCGTGAAAAAATCATAGAACAGAAATTCCGGACGGCAGTCAGGAATGCTGGAGGTCTGGCAGTCAAGTTTGTGTCGCCCGGTTTGGATGGGATGCCGGACCGGTTGGCGCTTCTCCCTGGTGGGAGGATGGCATTTGTGGAAGTCAAGGCTCCCGGAAAGAAACCCCGCCCGCTCCAGGAAGCAAGGCACAGACTCCTTCGGCGGTTAGGTTTCCAGGTGTATGTGCTGGATGATGAGAAACAGATCGGAGGGATCATAGATGAAATACAGTCCCCATGAGTATCAGAGGTATGCCACGGAGTATATCGAGACACACTCTGTTGCGGCGGTGCTTCTGTCAATGGGGCTTGGAAAGACGAGCATTACCCTGACCGCCCTGAACGACCTGTTGTTCGACTCCTTTGAGATCCGCAAAGCCATCGTGATTGCGCCCCTCCGGGTGGCACGGGATACCTGGCCGGCGGAGATTGAAAAGTGGGACCACCTAAACGGCCTGATCTATTCCGTGGCGGTGGGCACAGAAGCGGAACGGCTGGCGGCGCTGAGACGGCCGGCTGACATTTACATCATCAACCGGGAGAACGTGCAGTGGCTGGTGGAGGCAAGCGGCGTCCCCTTTGATTATGACATGGTAGTGGTCGATGAGTTATCTTCTTTCAAGAACCACCAGTCCAAGCGGTTCCGTGCCATGATGAAGGTGCGGCCGAAGGTAAGCCGGATTGTAGGGCTGACCGGGACGCCCAGCAGCAACGGCTTGATGGATCTTTGGGCAGAGTTCCGCCTGCTGGACATGGGACAGCGGCTTGGGCGGTTTATCGGCCAGTACCGTACCCGGTTTTTCTTGCCGGACAAGCGCAACGGGCAGGTGGTGTTTTCCTACAAGCCCCTTCCAGGGGCAGAGGAGCAGATATACCGGCTGATCTCCGACATTACGATTTCGATGAAATCTACGGATTACCTGCAGATGCCACGGTTCGTTTCCTCCGGCTATGAGGTGTATCTCTCTGAGGAGGAAGTGCAACGGTATGTTTCCTTCAAGCGGGATCTGCTGCTGCAGCTCCCGGATGGGGAGATTAACGCCGCCAATGCCGCAGCCCTCTCCGGGAAGCTCTCCCAGATGGCGAACGGTGCGGTATACACAGATGCCGGGGAGATGATCGCCATCCATGACCGGAAGCTGGACGCACTGGAGGACCTCATTGAGAGCATGGGAGGAAAACCGCTCCTGGTGGCTTACTGGTTCCGGCACGACCTGGAACGGATTTCGGAGCGACTCCACAAGCGGAAGATTCCGTTTGGCAGGCTGGATTCTTCGGAAAGCATCCGCAGATGGAATGCAGGGGAGCTTCCCGTGGCTCTGATCCACCCGGCATCGGCGGGACACGGGCTAAACCTTCAAAGCGGGGGCTCCACTCTCGTGTGGTTTGGACTGACCTGGTCCCTGGAGCTTTACCAGCAGACTAACGCCCGTCTTTGGCGGCAGGGGCAGCAGTCCGATACCGTGGTGGTGCAGCATATCATCACGAAAGGCACCATTGATGCGCGGATCATGAAAGCCCTGTCGGAAAAGGACACCACACAGGCTGCGTTGATCGAAGCTGTAAAAGCGGATCTGAAAATCTGAGCCAACCTAAGACAATCATGGACAATCCGAGGGAACAAAAATCGGAGGTGACAGCCATGAGCATTATTTGGAAGTATCTTGATAAACGGTCGGCCGCTGTGGACGCATTGAAGGATTACGGCAGCATGAAATTTATCATTAGTCACACGGATGACGAAATCAAAAGCGCCTATGAGAAGATGGAAGGCATCAGCAGCCCGCAGCTTGACGGTATGCCCCACAGCCATAATCCGCAGGCTTCAGAGGATAGGATCATCAAGGGCATTGAGGAGATTGATGTTTTGAAGGAACGTTACCGGCAAGCGGTGGAATACATGGCGTGGTTCGTCCCAGCCTGGGAAGAACTGACGGAAGATGAGAGGTATGTGCTTCAAACCTTCTATGGCGAGGAGAACCAGTATGGGGCAAGCGCCATCTACGATATATGCGACCACTTTGGTATCGAGCGTTCCTCTGCCTATAACCGGAAGAACCGCGCCTTAAGCCATCTGGCAATCCTGCTGTTTGGCAAGGCATGAGTAATATCGCGGATGATGTTTCCGTTCACCCATGTTATACTGTTAGCATCGAAAACTGCATAAAGACAGCCAGCCTCATGGGAGCGATCCTGTGGGGCTTTCTTTATGCCCGGAGGAGGTGGGCTGATGCCAAGGAAACCAAAACGGCCGTGTTCCTACCCCGGCTGTCCCAGGCTGACGGACGGCAGGTTCTGTGAGGAACATGAGAAACTGGAGAACCAGCGTTACGAAAAGTACGGCCGGGACCCGGCAGCCAAGCGCAGGTACGGCCGGGCATGGAAACGCATCCGTGACCGGTACATGAATGCACACCCGCTTTGTGAGCGGTGTCAGAAGGAGGGCAGACTCGTGAAGGCGGAGCAGGTGCATCATATCAAGCCTCTGGCAGAGGGCGGTGATCACAGCGAAAAGAATCTGATGTCCTTATGTTCTTCCTGCCATGCGAAAATCCATGCGGAACGTGGGGACCGCTGGCACAATCACTAAAGGCCCCAGGGGCGGTCAAAATCTCTACGGCTCTGGTCCGTGGGAACGGGCGCGGGGTCTCGCGTGCGAAAAAGGCGAAATCAAAAGGGTAATAAAGGGCGGCCGGCTGCGGCTGCTTATTTTTTCGAGGAAAGGGGTGAGAAAATGCCGACAAAATCCAATAACACAGGCGGGCGCGGCGGTGCGAGACCCGGTGCGGGAAGGAAGAAATCCGCTGTCAGGGAGAAAGCCGAGAACGGCAATCCGGGCGGGCGCAGATTGGAAGTGCTGGATATTCCCGAAGTCGAGGGTGTCGATATGCCAAAGCCCCATGAGTTTTTATCCGCCGAGCAGCGTGACGGGAGTACGCTCCAGGCGGAAGAAATCTACACGGAAACCTGGGAGTGGTTAAAGAAGGTGGGCTGCGCGGCGAAGGTGTCTCCCCAGCTATTGGAGCGGTACGCCATGTGCAGCGCCCGCTGGATTCAGTGCGAGGAGATGACCAACCGCATGGGCTTCCTCTCCAAGCACCCGACCACCCAGAAGCCGATCCCGTCCCCGTTCATCAACATCGGCATCAACTACATGAACCAGGCGGTGCGGCTCTGGAACGAGATCTTCCAGATCGTGAAGGAAAACTGCAGCACCGATTACGGGGAGATTTCTCCCCAGGATGATTTGATGGAGCGTCTGCTCCGGGCAAGGAAGGGGTGAAGTCATGTTTGAGAAAGTAAATCCGTGCCACCCGGATAAAGTGGCGGACCGTATCGCCGGCGCTCTGGTGGATGCGGCGTATAGGAAAGAGGAAAATCCCAGGATCGCCGTGGAAGTCCTCATCGGCCACGGCGTCTGCCACATCATTGCGGAGAGTTCCGTACACATTTCACTGGATGAGGTGGATGCTATTGTGAAGCGCATCGCTGGGGATCTCCACACAGACTATGTGGAAGTACCGCAGGACGGACGCCTCGCCGATAACCAGGCGGAAGGAATCCGCTGCGGCGACAACGGTATCTTTAAGGGGATGCCGGTCACGGAGGAGCAGAAAGTTCTCTGTGAGATTGCAAAAAGTGTGTATCACACTTACCCCACAGATGGGAAGTACATCATTGATGAAGCAAGGCTGACCCTCTGCCAGAGCCATGCCCCTGCCGCCAAGCTGCAGAAGCGGTATCCGGGCGCCGAGGTCAATCCCCTGGGCGACTGGACAGGCGGCACGGATGTGGACGCAGGCGCCACCAATCGGAAACTGGGTAGCGACATGGCCGATTCGGTGACGGGCGGCGGGCTTCATGGGAAAGACCTGTCCAAAGCGGATGTGTCTGTGAACATCTACGCTTGGCTGAAGGCACAGGAAATGGGAAAGCCCATGGAACTGTGCTGCGCCATCGGGGACGATACAGTGGACGGTGTTCCCTACGCTGAGATCGTGGAGACGGCCCGGAGATACATCCAGGGCCTTGGCGGGTTTGAGAAATTTGCGGAATGGGGGCTGGTGCGATGAAGACAACGACTGAGATGCAGCTTGTGCCGATTGCCAAGCTGGTACCCTATGTGAACAACGCCCGCACCCACTCCCCAGAGCAGATTACGAAGCTCCGCTCGTCCTTGCGGGAGTTCGGCTTTATCAATCCCGTCATCATCGACCGGGATTTTAATGTGATTGCCGGACACGGCAGAATCCTGGCGGCAAAGGAGGAAGGCATCGCTGAGGTTCCCTGTGTGTTTGCAGACCACCTCAGTGAAGCGCAGAAGAAAGCCTATATCATTGCGGACAACCGCATGGCGATGGATGCCGGATGGGATGAGGAACTTCTGCGGGTGGAGATTGAGTCCTTGCAGGGTATGGACTTTGATCCCCTGCTGACCGGTTTTGATGAAAAGGAACTGGCAGACCTGTTTGGTACAGATGATGAGGCGAAGGAAGATGACTTCGATGTGGAAGCGGAACTGGAGAAGCCCTGCTTTTCCAAAGCAGGTGACATCTGGCGGCTTGGAAAACATACCGTCATCTGCGGGGATTCCACAGACCCGGAGACGTTCCGTTTGCTTCTTAGAGACACGAAGGTCAACCTGGTCTGCACGGACGCCCCGTATTTTGTTAAACTGGAGAGCCAGTCCGGGCGGATCGCAAACGACGATCTGGAGGATGCCCAGGGCTACGAGTTCCTCATGAAAGCATTTACGAACTTCAAAGATGCCATGGCCATTGACGCTTCTATCTATGAATTTTACGCCACTATGAAAGCGCGTGTGTTTTATGACGCCTTTGAGGATGCCGGGTTCAAGGTCGGCGCCGGACTCATCTGGAAAAAGCCCAGGGCTCCGCTGATGCGGACAGACTGGAAGTTCAACATGGAACCGATCATCTTTGGCTGGAGAAAGGATGGAAAGCACAAGTGGTATGGAGACCAGAAACAGAAAGCCGTCTTTGAATTTGATGGAATCAAGAATTCAAAAGAGGACGGACATGGTCATCCTTCCAGTAAACCTGTTCCTCTCATTGCGTATCTGATACAGCAAAGCACACAGGTAAATGGAATCGTACTGGATGGGTTTCTGGGTTCAGCATCCACGCTGATTGCCTGTGACCAGATCGGGCGGATCTGTTATGGGGTGGAACTGGAACCAAAGTTTGTAGATGTGGCAGTTATGCGTTACATGAACCAGCATGGCAACAGTGCGGATGGTGTGCTGTTGATCCGGGATGGAAAGGAACATACCTACGAACAGGCACTTGATATGGCGGAGGTAATTGCAGATGAGTAATGTAAAATATCGGTTTTCTGAAGACGGCCTTGTAGCTTATGGGGAACTGGCAAGCGGTCAGATTTTTGTGATAGATGCCGATATGGTCGAAAAGATTCGTACAGTTAAATTTTATCTGGGCAGCAAAGGAGAAGTCCTCCAGACCCAAGAGCCGGAACCAGATCATCAAGTGGCTGAAAAATCCCCACTCCGACAGCGCAGAATATAAAATGTGGGGCAACGGCGTGGCGCTCCCCAACGTCTATTTCGTGCTTTCCGGCATTGTGTACTACTCACAATTCCCGGAATTTTTGTTGTGACATATTTTGTGCCGGATTCGCTTGCTATTTCCGCTGTTTAGAGTGATTAATGTAGTACCGAAAAACAAGGAGGTACAGGGAATGCGAATTGAATTTCACAGAACAGGCGCGGAAAGGAAGGCGCTGGTAACAGCCATCGGGGAAATCCTGGAGGTCAGGCCGCAGTACAAAGGAATGCCGAGCGCCGCTTACGAAATCGGCTACTTTACAGTAACGAAAGAAGGTACGCTGGAATTTGATGACCGGGCCGACAGCGGGGAGGTGGAAAACCTGCTGGAGCAGCTTGCTGACCGGGGGATCGTTGCAGCACCCGCAGAAATGGCACAGGCATGGCTTAACGCAAGGGCAGAGGAATTATCCAAGGCAAGTGAAAACGAGCCACAGGAGGCGAACGTGGGGCTTACGGTGGAAATCCCGCTTGATAAGGTATCGTTGGGCAATCTTACTAAGCTGCTGGAAGCCAAGGGCAAACTGATACGGAAAGCTTTGGGGATCAGCGAGCTTTCCTTTGAAATCATGGAGGACCGGGTGGCGTTTCCTTGGTTCGAGGAACTGCCCGATTCCGATGCTGCTAAAGCCTACACCCACTTCATTTCCGCACTCTGCGAGATGAGCAGGAATGCCAAGCGGGTAACAGCGACTGAGAAACCGGTGGAGAATGAGAAATACGCATTCCGCTGTTTTCTGCTGCGGCTGGGATTCATCGGCAGCGAATATAAAGCGGAGCGCAAGATCCTGCTGAAGAATCTGACCGGGTCCTCGGCTTTCAAGGATGGGGGTGTGAACCATGAAGTTTCCAAGTAGAGAGATTGTGGAAAGCATCCGCCGGGAATATCCCGCCGGCACCCGTGTGGAATTGGTGCAGATGGATGATGTGCAGGCTCCGCCTGCCGGTACAAAAGGCATCGTCAAAGGTGTGGATGACACCGGTTCCCTCCTTATGCGCTGGGATAATGGCAGTGGCCTGAACGTGGTCTATGGGGAGGATCTTGTCCGGAAAATCCCTGTGGTCAAGACAGTCTGCTATGGCAGAACCAAAGAATGGTACAGCCGTGCGGAGGCAGAGCAGTTTTTCTTTCATGCGATGATGAATTCCGAGGGCAGTGAACAGAGCCGTTATATGAAAATATATACGGAATTGAGATTGGGAAACACACTCTGTACGGATGAGGAGGAATGATCAATGGAACAGGATATTTTAGAGCAGCTCTATTTTGGCAGGATTGTGCCATGGGAAAACCGGAATGATAAGACGCCTGAAATGGAACAGTGCAGTGAACAGGTTTACCAGGATGTGGAACGTTTGACGCAGCTGCTGGATGAGGACGGGAAAAAGATCCTCGAAAGGCTTATGGATAACCGTTCGGAATTGGAAAGCCAGCAGATTCTGGAGGGCTTCAAGGATGGGTTCCGGCTGGGTGTTCAGCTTACGGCTGCCGGTCTGAGAAGTAAAAATAAGCTGTAAAACACACAAATTCTGCCCGGAATCATTGTGTAATATATAGTGCGGAATTAACTTGCTATTATCCTCTTTTAGAGCGAATATGTGTACACCGAAAGGGAAAACACACAGCCGCAGGGCAGAAAAATGGAGGATTTCAGAATGAATGAGAAAACAGCAAGGCAGATTGCAGAGATGAAAACGCAGACTATCGGGGTTGAGGTGGAAATGAACAATATCACCCGGCAGAAGGCCGCGAAGGTTGCCGCTACCTACTTTGGCACAGGCAGATATGAGAACACTGCCGGCCGCAACGGATACAGCACTTGGAGCGCATGGGACAGTCAAGGGCGCGAGTGGAAATTCCAGAAGGACGTTTCCATTGCGGGGCCGGAAGAACAGGAATGCGAACTGGTCACCCCGATCCTGACCTACGGCGACATCGAAACCCTGCAGGAGCTTTGCAGGCAGCTCAGACACGCAGGCGCCAAGAGCGATGCCTCCAGAGGATGCGGGGTCCACATCCACATCGGGGCACAGGGGCACACGCCGCAGAGCCTCCGGAACCTTGCCAACATCATGGCGAGCCACGAAAGCCTGATCGCCGAGGCGCTGAAACTGGACCGGGGCCGCATGAGCCGTTACTGCCGCACGGTAGACCCACGGTTTTTGGAGCAGGTTAACCGCAGGAAGCCCCGCACGATGTCACAGCTTGCGGACATTTGGTACACCAGCAACGGCGCAAGCTGCGGCAGGAGCCACCACTACAACGACAGCCGCTACCATATGCTCAACCTCCACGCCACCTTTACCAAAGGCACGGTCGAGTTCCGGCTCTTCCAGTTTGATGAGCCGACAGCCGAGCGCCGGGGCGGCATCCACGCAGGGCAGCTTAAGAGCTACATCCAACTTTGCCTGGCCTTAAGCCAGATGGCAAAGGATGTGCGGACGGCAAGCCCTAAGCCCCAGCAGAACGAGAACCCCAAATACGCCATGCGCACCTGGCTCCTCCGCCTGGGCTTCATCGGTGAGGAGTTCGCAACGGCCAGAGATTTTCTGACCCGCAATCTTTCTGGGGACACAGCCTTCCGGCACGGTAGAGCCGCCGCTTGAAGGACACGCAGGAGTTAGCCTCCTGCCACCTTACCTCTGACCGCTTCGGCGGTCTTAAGGTGGTAGAAGGGTGATCCCTTCGGAAAGGAGATGCGGATATGCATTTGACAATTAAGGATACTGCGAAAATGAGGAGAATGGGATATACCGTTAAGGCGATGTACGAAACGGCGAAAGGCATCCCGTTCCTAAAGTATTTCATGGACAAGGCAGAAATGGACAGATTTACCGCAAATGCGGAAGAAGAGGGTTCAAGGCTGGTGGCTTGGGCAGAAAGGGGTGCTTGAAAGATGAAGAGATATTACATTGCTTATGGAAGCAACCTCAATGTCGGTCAGATGCGGATGCGCTGCCCGTACGCCACGATCCTCGGCACGGCAAACCTTAAGGACTGGGAACTGCTTTTTAAGGGGAGTAAGACCGGCTCCTACCTGACCATCGAGAAAAGCGAAGGCAGCACGGTCCCTGTGGTGATCTGGGAGGTGACGGCTCCAGATGAAGCCGCCCTCGACCGCTACGAGGGATTTCCCAATTTCTACTACAAGCGGGACATTAAACTCCAGTACAAAGGCATCCGCACGGGGAAGCGCAGGACGGTGACGGCCTTTGCCTACATCATGCATGAGGACAGGCCGATTGGCATTCCGAGTAATTTCTACATGAGGACTTGCATGGAAGGATATGATACCTTCTGCTTCGACAAAAACATTCTGGTTGACGCTTACGACAAATGCAGGGAGGTATGCGGATATGAAGGATAATGTGATTCGGATAGCGGTCTGCCCGCTGTGCGGGAGAACCTACCATGGCGTTCCGGCGCTTTCACGGGAGGACAACAAAACGTTCATCTGCCCGGACTGCGGTACCCGGCAGGCGCTCCAGTCCATCGGCGTGGAGCCGTCTGAGCAGGAGCAGATCATTGAGACGATCCATCGCCACACGCAGGAGTGATATACACAATTTGTTCCTCTGATCTTTGTGCAGATTATGCTCAGAATTGACTTGATAATATGTGGTTTTAGAGCGAATATGTACACACCGAAAGGGAAAACAAAGCAAAACGGAGGACGCCAACATGAAAGCCTACAACGCCTTTAGAACACAGGTTGAGAACATCAAGACTGAGAAGGACCTCAAAGATGCCCACATTAGCATTTGCCGCGCATACAGCGCCTACCGCATCAGCTACGAGCAGTTCATGGAACTCCGGAAGATGATGATTTCCAGGAGAGCTGAAAAAGGCTTTTCTTGGGGCAAGGGCATTTAAAAAACGGCGCAGGACACGGAGGATAAAAACCATGACGATCAACGAAGCAATGAAAAAATACAGACTGCCGAACCCCACCACTCCAGAGGACTTGGAATGCAGATGGAGCAAGGTCTTAACCTTCGGGGACAAGATAGTGTTGGCTGGGCATTTTTATAACGGGATGAACAAGCCCTGCTACTTCGGTGCGGCATACGAATTCCTTACCGATGACCACACCTGCGAAGGAATGATCGGGCTGAGAGCAGCCAGCCAGATTGAGTTCGAGGATGACGGCCACGCTATCGCCTGGGCGATGCAGCAGTAAAGAAAACCAGCAGAGATCGAGCCACATGGCTCTTTCTCTCGTACAGAACCATTTTGGAAGTCGCAGCGATGCGGCTTATTTTTATGCCATTTGGGAGGTGGTGTCCATGCGAAAACTGAAAAAATACAAGCCCACCAGATTTATGGCGAAGACCTCGCACTACGATCAGGACGCCGCCGATTATGCGGTGATGTTCATCGAGTCTCTCTGCCATACCAAGGGTACTTGGGCAGGAAAGCCCTTTGAACTGATTGACTGGCAGGAGCAGATTATCCGTGACCTGTTCGGTGTGTTAAAGCCTAACGGCTACCGCCAGTTCAATACGGCGTACATTGAGATCCCTAAGAAACAGGGCAAGTCGGAGCTTGCCGCCGCTGTGGCGCTCCTGCTCCTGTGCGGGGACGGCGAGGAACGGGCCGAGGTGTATGGCTGTGCCGCCGACCGCAACCAGGCAAAGATCGTCTTTGACGTGGCGGTGGATATGGTGCGGTTCTGCCCGGCGCTTTCCAAGAGGGTGAAAATCCTGGAGTCTCAGAAGAAGATTACTTATCTGCCCACCAACAGCTCCTACCAGGTGCTGTCGGCAGATGTAGCGAACAAGCATGGCTTCAATACCCACGGCGTGATCTTCGATGAACTTCACACACAGCCAAACCGGAAACTTTTTGACGTCATGCTCCAGGGTTCCGGGGACGCCCGGATGCAGCCGCTGTATTTTCTGATCACCACAGCAGGTAACGATACCAACTCTATCTGTTACGAGGTACACCAGAAAGCCATTGACATAGCGGAAGGCCGGAAGGTCGATCCCACTTTCTATTCTGTGATCTACGGCGCTGCTGAGGATGAGGACTGGACGGACCCCAAGGTATGGAAGAAGGCAAACCCCTCCCTTGGGATCACGGTGGGCATCGACAAGGTCAAAGCTGCCTGTGAATCTGCCCAGCAGAACCCAGGTGAGGAGAACGCTTTCCGGCAGCTTAGGCTCAACCAGTGGGTGAAGCAGTCTGTCCGCTGGATGCCGATGGACAAATGGGATGCCTGTGCATTCCCGGTTTCCGAGGACGATCTGGAGGGGCGCATCTGCTACGGCGGTCTGGATTTGTCCTCTACCACAGATATCACGGCTTTCGTGCTGGTGTTCCCGCCGCTGGATGAGGAGGATAAATACTACATCCTGCCGTACTTCTGGATACCGGAAGAAACCCTCGACCTCCGTGTCCGCAGGGATCATGTTCCCTACGACCTGTGGGAGCGCCAGGGAACGCTGATGACCACGGAAGGAAATGTGGTGCATTACGGCTACATCGAGAAATTCATCGAAAGGCTCGGTGAGAAGTTCAACATCCGGGAGATCGCCTTTGACCGCTGGGGCGCTGTGCAGATGGTGCAGAACCTGGAGGGCATGGGCTTTACGGTAGTCCCATTCGGGCAAGGCTTTAAGGATATGTCCCCGCCGACCAAGGAACTGATGAAGCTGGTGCTGGAGGAGAAAATTGCCCACGGCGGACACCCAGTGCTGCGGTGGATGATGGATAACATCTTCATCCGCACCGACCCGGCGGGCAACATTAAAGCGGACAAGGAAAAATCCACAGAAAAGATTGACGGGGCGATTGCCACCATCATGGGGCTTGACCGTGCGATCCGATGTGGGAATGATACGGGAGCTTCGGTTTATGACAGCCGGGGCCTTTTGTTTATCTGAAAGGACGGTGATTCGATATGGGTATCTTTTCCGGGCTTTTCCGTTCCAGGGATAAGCCCCAGAACCGCACTACGGGCAGCGCTTACAGCTTTTTCTTCGGAGGAAGCACTGCGGGCAAGAGAGTGAATGAACGGTCTGCCATGCAGATGACGGCGGTGTATTCCTGCGTCCGCATCCTGGCGGAAGCAGTGGCAGGTCTTCCTCTGCACCTTTACCACTATAAGGAGGACGGCGGCAAGGAGAAAGCCATCGACCATCCGCTGTATCTTTTACTGCATGACGAGCCAAACCCGGAGATGAGTTCCTTCGTGTTCCGGGAGACGCTTATGACCCACCTTTTGCTGTGGGGCAATGCTTATGCACAGATTATCCGGAACGGCAAGGGCGAGGTTATTGCCCTCTATCCCCTGATGCCGGACCGGATGACAGTGGATCGCGACAGCAAGGGACAGCTTTATTACGAATACACCGTCAGCATGGATGACGCACCTACGGTCAAAGGCAGTCTTGTCCGGCTGCATCCGTCCGATGTGCTGCACATCCCAGGGCTTGGCTTTGACGGGCTGGTGGGCTATTCCCCCATCGCTATGGCGAAGAACGCCATCGGCATGGCGATTGCCTGTGAGGAATACGGGGCGAAGTTCTTTGCAAACGGTGCGGCCCCTGGTGGTGTCTTGGAGCATCCGGGTACCATCAAAGACCCGCAGCGTGTCCGGGAGAGCTGGCAGTCCACGTTTGGCGGCAGCGGCAACAGCAATAAGATTGCCGTGCTGGAAGAGGGCATGAAGTACACGCCCATCGGCATCTCCCCGGAACAGGCGCAGTTTCTGGAAACCAGAAAATTTCAAATCAATGAGATTGCTCGAATTTTCCGGGTGCCGCCCCACATGGTGGGCGACCTGGAGAAGTCGAGCTTTTCTAATATTGAGCAGCAGTCTCTGGAGTTCGTGAAATACACGCTGGAACCCTGGCTGGTGCGATGGGAGCAGTCCATTCAGAGGATACTGCTTTCCCCGGAGGAAAAGAAGAGTTATTTTGCCAAGTTCAACGTGGAAGGGCTGCTCCGGGGCGATTATGCCAGCAGGATGACCGGCTACGCTACGGCAAGGCAGAACGGCTGGATGAGCGCCAACGACATCCGGGAACTGGAGAACATGGACCGCATCCCTGCCGAGGAAGGCGGAGACCTGTACCTTATCAATGGCAATATGCTCCCGCTTGGAAACGCCGGGGCTTTTGCAAATACCGAAGTTAGCGATGACGGAAAGGAGGAAAACCCCGATGAAGAAGTTCTGGAAGTGGAAGAACCAGGCGGAAACAGCTCCGGCGGAACGGACGCTGTTCCTGAACGGCACCATCGCCGAGGAAAGCTGGTTTGACGATGACGTCACGCCGCAGCTTTTTAAAGAGGAACTGATGGGCGGAAGCGGAGACATCACGGTCTGGATCAACAGCCCCGGTGGCGACTGCGTAGCGGCTGCCCAGATCTATAACATGCTGATGGACTATCCGCACAATGTCACGGTCAAGATTGACGGCATCGCAGCATCCGCTGCAAGCGTGATTGCTATGGCAGGGACCCGTGTGCTGGTATCGCCGGTGTCCATGATGATGATCCACAATCCTATGACCGTGGCCATGGGTGATACCGCAGAAATGCAGAAAGCCATCGAGATGCTTTCAAGCGTGAAGGATTCCATCATCAACGCCTATGAGATCAAGACCGGGCTGTCCCGTGCCAAGCTGTCCCACCTCATGGATGCGGAAACCTGGATGGACGCGAACAAGGCGGTGGAGCTTGGCTTTGCCGATGAAATCATGACACGCTCTGAAGTGTCAGAGGACATGGAGCCGCCTGCGGTGTCCATGCTGTATTCCAAAGCAGCTGTGGTCAACTCCCTCATGGATAAGATCGCAGCCAAGTGCAGGACTAACCCTAAGAAAATTGAAGATTCCAAACCCAAGGGCCGCTCCGTAGACAGTCTCTATGAGCGGCTCAATCTTTTGAAAAATTAAGGAGGATACCACAATGACGATTCTTGAACTGCGCGAGAAGCGCGCCAAAGCCTGGGAAGCTGCAAAAGCATTTCTGGATTCCCATAGAAACGATAAAGGCGTCTTGTCCGCCGAGGATGACGCTGCCTACACCCGCATGGAGCAGGAGATCACTGACCTGGGCAAGGAGATCGCCCGTTTGGAACGCCAGGAGGCGCTGGATGCAGAACTGAACCGCCCGGTGAACAAGCCCTTGACGGGTAAGCCTATGAACGGCAAGGAAGATGCCAAGACTGGCCGTGCGGCGGATGAGTACCGTACAAACTTTTGGAACATGATGCGTTCCAAAGCACCGATGCCTTCTGTGGTGAATGCGCTGCAGATCGGGACGGATTCCGAGGGAGGTTATCTGGTACCGGATGAATATGAGCGTACTCTGGTAGAGGCGCTGGAAGAAGAAAACATCTTCCGCCAGCTTGCAAAGGTGATCCAGACCTCCAGCGGCGACCGGAAGATCCCGGTGGTGGCATCTAAGGGAACTGCCTCCTGGATTGATGAGGAAGGAGCCTACACGGAAAGCGATGACTCCTTTGCGCAGGTATCCATTGGAGCCTACAAGCTGGGGACGATGATCAAGGTCTCCGAGGAACTGTTAAATGACAGCGTGTTTGACTTGGAGTCCTATATTGCCAGGGAGTTTGCGAGAAGGATCGGGACCAAAGAGGAGGAAGCCTTCTTTACCGGGGACGGTACCGGAAAGCCTCTGGGAATCCTGGCTGCCTCTGGCGGTGCGGAAACTGGTGTGACGGCTGCATCCGCTACTGCGGTGACAGCGGATGAATTGATGGATCTGTTCTATTCTCTGAAATCTCCGTACCGTAAAAATGCGGTGTGGATTTTGAACGACTCCACCATCAAGGCTATCCGCAAGCTGAAGGATAACAATGGCCAGTACCTGTGGCAGCCGTCCCTGGTAGCCGGTACGCCGGACACAATCCTTGGCCGGCCGGTGAAAACCTCTGCTTATATGCCTGCCATTGCGGCCGGGGCGAAGACCATCGCTTTTGGTGATTTCTCTTATTACTGGATCGCAGACCGCCAGGGCCGTTCCTTTAAACGCCTGAACGAGCTGTATGCGGCAAACGGTCAGGTAGGTTTCCTTGGCTCCCAGAGAGTGGACGGCAAGATGATCCTGCCGGAGGCTGTTAAGGTGTTGGTACAGAAAGCCGGATCTGCGGGTTAAGGATACAGATAACTATGGAAGGGCATGAAGGTAGCGGCCATGCCCTTCCACCCTGTTGGAGGTGAGGATGATGGTGGTAACGCTGGAAGAGATGAAACAGTACCTCCGGGTTGATTATGAAGATGATGACCAGCTGATTACGAGCTTTATAGCATCGGCGGAGCAGCTTTGCCGGGATGTCCTCCGGGCTGATGAAACAGCGGATTTGGAAAAGGATGGGACCGTAAAAATTGCTGTCATGTATGCAGCCGCATATTTCTATGAACACCGGGAGGAAGCGGACCATCATGATTTGGCTCTGACAATCCGCTCCCTTCTGTTTGGCTCAAGGAAGGAGGCTTTCTGATGAAAATTGAACTGCTGAATGTCAGGATTTTCATATCAAAGAGTACGGTGGTCACCGATGCCATCGGAAACCGCCGGAATGAATGGCAGCCTTTCTATACCTGTTATGCGACGGTCAGCGGCGAGGCCGGGAAAGAACAGACTGACGCAGGGATGGTGGTGGATGACTCCAATATTGATTTTACGATCCGCTGGTGCAAAAAGGCGGCTGAAATTGATAGCACCCATTTCCGGGTGGAATTCAATGGGGAGCTTTACAACATCGCCGCTGTGGATCATATGAACTACAGGCGCAAGAGTATCAAGCTGTCCTGTGAGAAAGTGAGGCGGTAGCGATGGGAAGGAAAATTTCTATCAGCCAGCTTTCCGCTGCTGTAATGGAGCAGCTGAACGAGTACGCAGAATTGGCCACGGAGGATATGAAGGAAGCGGTGAAAAAGGCAGGTACGGCTGTCCGGAAGGATATTGAAGCCAGCGCACCAAGGAATACCGGGGACTACGCAAAAAGCTGGGCTGTGAAAACCACAAAGGAAAGTTCCAATGCCCTGCAGGTAACCGTGCATTCACGGAACCGGTATCAGCTTGCTCATCTGCTGGAGCATGGCCATGCAAAGCGTGGCGGTGGCCGGGTAGCTGCAAGGCCCCACATTGCTGCTGCGGAAGAGGCTGGAATTGAGCAGCTGGAGCGTGAGATTGAGAGGAGCCTGACAAATGGATGATTTGGTGAAACTTTTGGAGGAAACGGGCATCCCTTTTGCCTATGACCACTTTGCGGAAGGGGAATCCCCCGATCCTCCGTTCATCTGCTACCTTCTGCCCCAGAGCGATAACTTTTCCGCAGACGGGAAGGTTTATCTGAAGGTCAGCAGTGTGAATATCGAACTGTACACAGACAGCAAAGATTTGTTTGTCGAACAGAAACTGGAAGCCGTGTTGGATACGCACGGTATTTTTTATGACAAAACAGAGGTCTGGATCGAGAGCGAGAAACTCTATGAAGTCCTCTACTCGTTTGAAATGGAGGTTTGATTTTTATGGGAAACAAGGTCAAGTATAACTTGAAAAATGTCCACGCTGCAAAGCTGACCGAGACGGATTCCGATGGCACGACCACCTTTTCGTATGCGGAGCCGAAGGCAATCCCCGGCGCAGTGAGTATCAGCTTGGATGCAGAGGGTGAAACCAGCCCATTCTATGCGGATGGTATTGTTTACTTCCGTAGTGTGACCAATAACGGTTACAGCGGCGATTTGGAGATTGCCCTGATCCCGGAGTGGTTCCGCACGGAGATCCTTCAGGAGAAGCTGGATGCAAAAGGGGTGCTGGTCGAAAACAGTGGAGTCGGCGAGAGTGTGAAATTTGCCCTGCTTTTTGAATTTGACGGGGATGTGAACGCTATCCGCCATGTGCTATATAACTGTTCTGCCTCCCGCCCGTCTATCGAGTCGGAAACGAAGGAAGATACGATTGAACCGGGTACAGAGACACTGTCCATTACCGCCGATCCCCGTTCCGATGGGCTGGTCAAGGCCAGAACCGGCGATACAACAGATGCCGGTACTTATGCGAATTGGTATAAGGCAGTGTACACACCGACTGAAGATGAACCGGAAGAAACAACTGGTCAGGGAGGTAGCGTATGATCAAGCGTGAGATAGAAATCAGCGGGAAGAAGGTGCCGTTCCGTTCCTCTGCCACGATCCCCCGCCTGTATCGGGCGAAGTTTAAGAGGGATATTTTCAAGGATCTGTCCAAGCTGGAAAAATCCTATAGGGGAAAGACGGAAAACGGTGAGGAGCTGCAGATCGAGGATCTGGAGATTTTTGAGAACGTGGCCTATGTGATGGCCTACCATGCGGACAACAGCATACCGGCGAACATAGAGGACTGGCTGGATCAGTTCGATATGTTCTCCATTTATGAGGTGCTGCCGCAGATTCTGGAACTGTGGGGCGAGAACCTTGTGACGGATGCGACGTCAAAAAAAAGATTGGCAGAAGTGAGCGGGAAATGACCACGCCGCTGTTCCTTCTGCGAAGCGTGGAACTGGGGATTTCCATCCGGGATCTGGATTTGCTTACGATTGGGCTGGTTCTGGATATGTGGACGGAAAAATCCAATGACGGCGTGAAATATAAGCGGCTTGCCACTCAGGAGGACTTCGATAAGTTCTGAGGCAGCATCGGTTAGAAATAATCGGTGCTTTTTTCATGCTCGGAGCAATCCGGGCTTTTTTCATGCCCATTTTTAAGGAGGTGAGGGTTGTGGCGAACCGGATTAAGGGTATCACAGTTGAGATCGGTGGCGATACCACAGGGCTTGATAAGGCGCTGAAGAGCGTCAATTCTTCTATCACGAAAACACAGTCTGCCTTAAATGATGTAAACCGTCTGCTAAAACTCGATCCTTCCAATACGGTGCTGGTGGCGCAGAAGCAGGAACTGCTGGCTCAGGCGATAAGCCAGACGGAAGAAAAACTGTCGGCTCTGGAAGCCGCACAGGAGCAGGTGGCCGCAGCCTTTGCCCGTGGGGATATTGGGGCGGATAAGTATCAGGCGTTCCAGCGGGAGATTGAGGAAACCCGTGGAAAGCTGAACAAATATAAGGCTGACCTTTCCGATTTGCAGACAGAGCAGGATGCCCTTTCCCAGAATACTGCACGGCTGGAAAAACTGTTTGCTGCTACGGGAACGGAAGTCGATGACTATGCGGATGTCCTTGGCAGTCGGCTGACCTCTGCGATTAAAAATGGTACGGCGAATTCTGACCAGCTGCGGACGGCCCTTGAGAAGATCGGAAAGTCTGCCACAGGAGGGAAAGCCGATATCCGCCAGCTGACGGACGCTCTGGACACGGTGGATGACGGGCAGGCGATCCAAAACCTGATCCAGCAGTTAAGAGAGGCCGGAGACGCTGCGGAAAATACAGCGGACGATGTGGGCCAGATTGCTGAAAACACGAAAGGCGCTGCGCTGATGCAGGCAGCGGATCAGCTGTCTGCCGTGGGCGATAAGATACAGGAAATCGGGGATAAGGCACTGGATGCCTATACCGATACCGAGAACGCCGTGACCAAGGTGAATGCTTACTTTGGAGAGACGGGACAGGCAGCGGAGCAGTCCGCAAATGTCATTAAAAACGTGTACTCTGCCGGTGTGGGCGAAAGTATGGACGCTGTGGCCAATGCGGTTCTGATGGTCAAAAAGAACCTTGGGGATTTGAGTGAAACCGATCTGACCAACCTGACCCAGCAGGCGATCACTTTAGAGGAACTGTACGGCATTGACATGAATGAGACCCTTCGAGGCGTCAATTCCCTCATGCAGCAGTACGGTCTGACCGCTCAGCAGGCGATGGACTACATCGTGGTGGGTACCCAGAACGGTCTGGATAAGACAAATGAGTTAGGGGATAACCTTTCCGAGTATGCGGGTAAATTCGCACAGGCCGGGTATTCTGCCTCGGAGTATTTCCAGCTGCTGGACAATGGTCTGAAGAACGGCGCTTACAACCTTGACAAGGTCAACGATGCCATCAATGAGGTCACCACCCGTCTGGTGGACGGCACCATTGGGGAGTCCATCGGCATGTTCTCCACGAAAACACAGGAGCTGTTTACCTCTTGGCAGAACGGCGGCGCTACGCAGAAGCAGGTCATTGACTCCATTGTGGCGGATATTGCCGGGTGTACGAACCAGCAGGAAGCCTTAAACCTTGCAGCATTGGCCTTTGGCACGATGGCCGAGGACGGGAACCTGAAATTCATCACTTCCCTGACTTCGGTGGGAAGCACCTATGACAGTGTGAAAGGTTCCGCACAGGGGCTGTTTGATGCAACGACCACGCCCATGCAGGAGATGGAGTCCAATACCCGGAAACTGCAGCAGTCGCTGGTGCCTCTGGGAGAGAAGCTGGCGGAGATTGCCAATACGATCCTGCCGCCGTTGGTCAGTGTGATCCAGACGGTGAGCAGCTGGTTTGCGCAGCTGCCGGGGCCGGTGCAGAACTTTATCGTCATTCTTGGCGCTCTGCTGGCGGCTTTTACGGCACTGACTCCGGTAATTGCGGCCTTGGCGGTGTCGGTTGGGGCGCTGAATATCTCTCTCCTTCCAATCATCGCCGTGATTGCGGCGGTAGCGGCGGCCATTGCCGGGATTATCGCCATCATCCAGAACTGGGGAGCCATTACCGAGTGGTTTGGGAACCTGTGGAATACCATCTGTACCGGGATCGGCACCATGATCGAGAGTGTGAAAACGTGGTTCTCCAACCTCTGGACACACCTGCAGAATGTCTGGAACGGCATCTGCAACGTGGTGCAGACTGCCGTGATGCTGCTCGGCTCTATCATTCAGGGAGCCGTGGACATCATCACGCTGCCGTTCCGGTTTATCTGGGAGAATTGCAAAGATATCGTCATTTCCGTCTGGAATGGGATCAAGGATACCGTCAGTTCCGTGCTGTCAGCCATTTCCGGTGTGATCTCCAGCATCATGGGGGCGATCCAGAACGTGATCGGTTCCATCTGGAACGCCATCAGCAGTAAAGTGTCCGCAGTGGTGAATACCATCAAAAATACAGTGACTTCTGTCTTTAATGCCATCAAGTCTGTAGCTTCTTCAGTGTGGAACGGGATTAAATCTGTGATCTCCACGGTGGTGGACGGGATCAAGAGCAAGGTTTCTTCCGTATTCAACGCCGTAAAGAGTACAGTCTCCAGTGTATTCAACGGGATCAAGAGTACCGCCACCACGGTGTGGAATGGGATCAAGACCGCCATCACGAAGCCGATTGAAGCAGCCAAAAATACGATCAAAGGGATCGTGGATAAGATCAGCGGTTTCTTCTCCGGCATGAAGCTGGAACTGCCGAAGATCAAGCTGCCCCATTTCAAGATTACGGGCAAGCTATCCCTTGCTCCGCCGAGCGTTCCCCACCTGTCGATTGACTGGTATAAGGAAGGCGGTATCATGACGAAACCGACCATCTTTGGTATGAACGGCAGCAGCCTGATGGCAGGCGGCGAGGCTGGCCGGGAAGCGGTTCTTCCGCTGAAGGGATTTTATAATCAGCTGGAAAATATTTTGTCCAGCAGAATGAATACCAGCGCAATGGAGAAGTATCTGGCGATCATTGCGGAAAACAGCTGTAAGGGGCTGTATCTGGATGACGGGACGCTGGTGGGGCATCTGCTCCCTGCCATTGACAGCGGCCTTGGGAAAACACAGAAACTGCAAAGGAGGCTGAGCCTATGAGGGCAGATGTGAAAATCAATGATTTGTGGATGTTTTCGATGGGCTGGCTCCGGGAGGAAATTGACTTTCCCACGCCGCAGTCACAGACCAATACGGTGGTGGTGCCGGGGCGCAACGCTCCGATCCGTTTTACCGAGGCGCTGGGGCGGGTGTCCTACCAGCCCCGGAGCTTTACCATTACTCTGTCCATGTTGGGGAGCCGGGAGAAGTTTAATCAGAAGAAAGCTCTTCTTGCCAATCTTTATGCCGGACAGCTGTGTCAGGTGATCTTAAGCGAGGAGCCGGAGCTGTATGCCGTGGGTACCTTGGAACTGGAACCGGCCTATGATCCTCTGACTGGGAAGGGCCAGATGGTGCTGTCCTGCTCGGATGGAGACTCTTACCGTTATCACACGGAGGAAACAGTGGTCACTATCACTGGTGGCGGCACGGCGATCCTAAACAATGACTATATGCCTGTCGTACCTACGGTAGTCACGACAGCGGAGACGGCGCTCAGTTGGAGTATCGGTGAAGATGTATTCCGCAAATCCGTCAGCGCCGGGACGTGGACATTCCCGGAACTGGAACTGCAGGAAGGGCAAAATTCGGTCAGCATTACGGGAGAAGGCACGACCACCTTCCGGTACCGGGAGGGACGCCTATGAGTTTGTTTCGAGTGTTTGTGGATGGGCAGCTGTTTTACCATCCCCATCTGTCCCAGCTTTCCATCACGGAGGCAAAAGTGCAGGAGGATGCGGAGAATATTGACAGCCTGACCCTCTCTGCCCCGTTCAACCATCCCTATCTCTCTGCGATCCAGCCGATGTCTTCGACCATTGTCTGCAAGAAGGATGCTCTTACGGTATTTGAGGGGCGGGCCTTGGATGATGGGACAGATTTTTATAATACGCACACATGGACATGCGAGTCCTGCCTTGCGTATCTGAAGGACACCATGCAGCCTCCATTTTCCTATCAGGGGCCACTCCGTGGACTGCTGGAGCAGTTCCTCTCCGTGCATAATGCAGCAGTGGAGGAAAAGAAGCAGTTCACTCTCGGTACAGTGACGGTTACAGATAACAACGATTATATCAGCTACAGCAATTCCGACTACTCCGTGACGATGGATGCCATGCAGGACAAGCTGATCAAAACGCATGGCGGGTATCTGCAGGTGCGTTATACCGATATGGGAAAATTTCTGGATTATCTGGAGGACTTTCCCGACCGGTCGCTGCAGACCGTGGAGTTTGGTAAGAACCTGACGGATGTGAAGATTACCCGTGACCACACGGAGCGGGTGACGGCTCTGATTCCGCTGGGAGCGAAAATTACGGAGACCGAAGAGGATGGCAACGAAACCGAGACGGACACCCGGCTGGATATTACGGCGGTGAACGATGGCAAGAACTATGTGTACGATGAGGAAGCGGTCGAAGAAATCGGATGGATCTGGACGACCGAGATCTGGGAGGATGTGACGCTGGCAGGGAACCTGCTGCGGAAAGCAAATGCCAGACTCTCGGAACTTGTGAAAGGTGTCACCAGCATGGAACTGACCATCGTGGATGAGTCCGATACCGGTGCAGATATCGGGGATATCCGGGCAAGGATGTATGTGCGCTGCATTTCCAAACCGCACGGGATTGACGGGACATATCTGTGTCTTAGCCGTACAAGGGATTATCTGAATCCCTCCGGCAACACCATCACGATAGGGGCTGCAGGTGTCCGTCTGACTTCGGAGTCTGCGAAGCAAGACCAGAATATCACTTCTATTGAAGATGAACTGTTAGGGCAGACCTCCAAGATCGAGGTGATTACGGGAAAAGTCGATCAGATCAATGCCCAGAAGATGTACCGGACAGAGCTGGTGGTGGATGGGGTGAACATCTTCCGGGATAAGGGGCAGAAAAGCATCCTTCGCTGCCGGGTGTATTCGTGGGACAAGGAGATCACGGATACCCTTCCGGCCAGCAGCTTTGTCTGGCACCGGAATTCCGGTCGGGAGGACCTCGATGCCGACTGGGACAGTTCCCATACGGGCATGAAATCCATCACAGTCACCACGGAAGATGTGACGGACAACGCATCATTTTATTGTGAAATCACGATTTAAACAGGAGGAGACGAATATGGCAATTTTGACTTCCAGCCAGCAGACCTTTGTGGATATCACAGACCAGAGGAAACTGTCGGCCTATATTACCTCCAATCTGCCCAAGTCGCAGATTGAAAATCCGAACGTGTTGCCCCATACCTATGCGCCGGACTGGGCCAGCACACCCCTGACCCTTACCCCGGTGGTATTTCTTGATCAGACCAATCTGGCGCTGGATGCATCGGGGCTTACAATCTCGTGGAAACGGAAAGAGGGAAACGGAGCGGAGGCGGCGCTGACCTCCGGGGAGAGCGTTTCCAAAGGCGTCCTGACGGTCAATGCCAACAAGTTGGCGGCAGCCACTTCCGGGATGCTGACCTACCTCTGCTACATCAGTTATTACGACTCGGAGACAAAGAATACCGTCAACATCTCCGCTGACATCACTTATACACTGATCCGCAATGCGCAGAATGCAAGGTTGGCCTATCTTTCCGCAGACACTTATGTATTTAAGTATGACTCCAACTCTTCTCTGGTCGGGGCCAAGCAGGCTACCCTGACGGCACAGGTGCAGGGAGTCACGATTACGGCATGGCAGTATAAGGACAGCACCGGGGCATGGAAGGATTATCCGACCACGCCGGACAACGCCAGCATTTCCGGCGGCACTTTGGTGGTCAAACCAGAACATGCGGTGTTCTTTAACGGAGTAGCCCAGATCAAGCTGGCCACCGATGACCCGGATGTGTATGATACCACTTCCCTGACAAAGATCTATGACGGTTCTCAGGGGGAGCCAGGTGCGGCAGGAACGGGCGGGCTTTCCGTCATCCTTGGAAATGAGGCCCAGAATATCGCTTGTACTTCCGGAGGGCTGGTAGCGGCAGCTACGGATATCACAATCCCATTTACGGGGTATGTGGGAATTTCGCAGGTCGCCTGCACCTGTACGGTGGGAACTTTGCCTTCTGGCGTGACAGTGAAGAGCAATACAGCAGCGACCGCTTCCAGAGCCGGATCAGTGGTACTGACCTTTGCCGCTAATGCGACTCTTGGCGGGGCAACGGTCTTAAATGGCACGATTGACCTGACCTTTACGATTTCAGGAGCCTCCGTGGTAAAGAAGTTTGCATGGACAAAATCCAACAAGGGCAGCAACGGAGCCAGCGGTGCCAATGCAATCGTATTCTCTGTGTATGCACCGGAAGGTACTGTTGTCATTAACCAGTCCGGCAGCCTTGCGTTGGCAGCGGTTGGTTATGACGGCGCTTCTGAGATTACGACAGGAGCTACCTATCAGTGGGCGAAATACACAGGTGGTGAGTGGGAGAATATCACAGGAGAAACGTCCTCCACCCTGTCGGTATCAGGGGCGGATATCGTGAACATCCAGTCCTACCGCTGTACGATGACCTATAAGGGCAATACCTATGAGGATGTGATCACGGTGGAAGATAAATCCGACCCTTATGTATCGGAGATGCTTTCCATCGGTGGCTTTACGGTCAAGAATAATCTCGGCGGTGTGGTGCCTTATGTGATCGTCCGTACCAACCAGAAAGAAGTCGATCCGCTGCTTGGCAGTATCTCGGAGACGGCTCCGTCCAATCCAGAGGAAGGTGACTTCTGGTATCAGGTGGATCATTCTGCGCAGACGGTTACTCTGATGAAGTATTCCGGCTCGGCTTGGGCGGCTGCCACAGAGAAACAGTCGCTGACCTACACATGGTATGCGCAGGACAAGGATGGTCATGCGGCAGAATTTGATAAGGCCGGGAAGGTGATTTACCTTTCCGCAGCGGATATTGACAGTATCCTGACGCTGCAGTGTGATGTATCCAACTGACCGGAGGTGATCGCATGGCGCTTATCACCAGCTGTCAGGCAACCTTCCAGAATTTCTCCGGTTATGAGGATGACCTTGCCTCCTTGGAGGAAAACATCCGGGAATGCTACTCCGAGATCACGAAAACCTCGGAACAGATCAATATGTCCGTCCGGGAGGAATTCATTTCCCGCTCAGAAATGGAGACGATCCAGAAGGATTTTGAAACCAGCATTACTCAGAGCAGCACAGAAATCCGGATGGATTTCACTACGATTACGGACGAAATCAAGGAAAATGTCTCTACGAACCAGTTGCTTTTGGAGGAATATATCCGGTTTAAAGGTGCTTTGATTGAACTGGGAAAAGTCGGGAACGCCTTCACAGCAGAACTATCCAACGAGGAACTGGCCTTTAAAGAGAATGGGCAGAAGATTGCCTATATCTCCAACCAGAGCCTTGTGATTACCAATGCGGAGATCCGCAACAAGCTATCCCTCGGCAATGAAAGCCGGGGGTGGTTTGATTTTATACCGAGAACCAATGGGAACCTTTCAATCAAATGGAGAGGTCCCGTCTAAGATGCTGAGAAACGGAAGGGGTGAGAACGATGGCATCCAGCGGCAGTTTTTCCGGTTCCATCCGGGACGGCCATTATAAGCTGCGGGTGGACTGGTCGCAGAGCAAGAATGTCTCTGCCAATACGTCTACGGTTACCTGTAAGCTGTATCTGGTGAATGACTGGAGTCTGAATATCAGTGGGCGAAGCGACAATACCTGCACCATTGACGGATCGGCTCAGACTTTTTCCTCCCCAGCGATTAGTACCACGGGAACACATTTGCTGGGAACGGTATCAAGGACGGTCAATCATGCCAGCGATGGCAGTAAGTCCTTAGCGATTTCAGCAGTGTTCCAGATCCGGGCAACCTTAAGTGGGACGTACTATGGAACAATCACAGCCAGCGCCAACATTACGCTGGATAGCATCCCCCGTGCCTCCAACGTATCTGCTGCAAATATGACGATGGGGTCTGCCGGTACGATTTCGATCAACCGTGCTTCTTCCGCTTTTACGCATACGCTGACGTATTCCTTTGGAAATACCAACGGGACAATTGCAACCAAGACAACGGCATCTTCTGTATCATGGACGCCAGCTCTTTCGCTGGCCAGTCAGATCCCAAATGCGATCAGCGGTACCTGCACAATCACTTGTACGACCTATAGCGGAAATACGAATATTGGTTCCAAAACCTGTACGCTGACTTTAAGTATTCCTGCCAGTGTGAAACCGACTATTTCCAGCCTGACTGCTTCCCGGATTGATGGAGAAGTGCCAAGTACGTGGGGAATTTATGTGCAGACAAAGTCCAAGGTAAAGCTGACGATCAACGGGGCGGCTGGAAGTTATGGCTCCACCATCAAGTCCTACTCCATTACGGGCGGCGGGTACAGTGGTTCCGCGTCCACGCTGACGACAGGTTTCCTCAATAATTCTGGGACGATTACCTTTAAGGCCACCGTAACGGATTCCAGAGGCCGGGTATCGGCGGAGGCTTCCGTTTCGATCACGGTGACCGCCTATTCCCCGCCATATTTCAATTCCTCCCTGTCCCAGCGGTGCTTAAGCAACGGGGCGCTGGATGATGACGGGACATACATCCACGCGCTGGTGTCCTTTGGCTATTCCACTTGTGGCGGGAAGAATACTCTCAAAACTTCTGTCCAGTACAAGCAGGTGGCTGCGGAGCAGTGGACGGACGCCGGGGTGACCTTTACCTCCAATACGGCCTTCACCTACGGCAAAGGGCAGATCTCTACGGAGACGTCCTATGATGTACGGTACACACTGGAGGATGCGTTTTCCACCATTTCCGTACAGGAGATCGTCTCCACGGCTGCCGTGGTCATGGACTTTAAGAGCGGCGGCAAAGGCGTGGCGATTGGGAAGGTATCAGAAAGCGATAATACCTTCGAGGTGGCCGAGAACTGGGATGTGAAGGTCTATGGGATGCTGCTGAAGGAATACATCCAGCAGTTTGCCAAGACCATGTACCCCGTGGGAAGCATTTATATGGGTGTTAGCTCAACCAATCCTTCCACCTATTTTGGCGGGACGTGGGTGGCATGGGGCAGCGGCCGGGTGCCGGTAGGAATTAACACATCGGATAGCAACTTTAATACGGTGGAGAAAACTGGTGGCGCATCGGCGGTTACTCTGACTACCAGCCAGATGCCAAGCCATACGCATACGTTCACCGGAAGTTCTACCACGACCAACAGTGCAGGCGGTCATACGCACAATATTGGCCGTGATACGGATGGAGGTGCAGGCAGCAGCCGCTATACAGTGCATAGTGCAGGAACTTCTGGGGCGCAGGCTACCTCCCCGACCAGCAGTGCTGGGGCGCATACTCACTCACTGACTCCAAAAGGAAAGAACGCAAATACGGGAGGTGGTGGCTCCCACACCAACCTGCAGCCCTATATCGTCTGCTATATGTGGAAGCGGACAGCATAACTTTATATTTTCTGGAAATCAGCGACTACTCTTCGGGGTAGCCGCTTTTTTCATACCAAAATTTCAAAGGAGGAACGCACCATGAAAGAATTCTGGAACACCATCCAACTCATTTTTTCCGCTGTGGGCGGCTGGCTGGGGTATTTCCTTGGCGGCTGTGATGGCTTGCTTTATGCCCTGATCGCCTTCGTGGTGATCGACTACGTCACGGGTGTGATGTGCGCCATCATCAACCGGGAGTTATCCAGCGCGGTCGGCTTCAAAGGGATCTTCCGCAAAGTGCTGATCTTCCTGCTTGTCGGGATTGCAAACATCATCGATGTGCAGGTGATCGGAACTGGGGCGGTCTTACGGACAGCGGTGATCTTTTTCTACATCTCCAATGAAGGCGTGAGCCTGCTGGAGAATGCAGGACACCTGGGACTTCCGATCCCGGAAAAGATCAAAACGGTATTAGAACAGCTCCATGACAGAGCAGAAAACGGAAAGGAAGGTAATGAATAATGGCTTACACAAACAGTTCCCTTGTATCTTACACAAAACTCAGCCCCAACCACTCCGGGCAGAGGACGCATTCCATTGACCGGATCACGCCACACTGTGTGGTTGGCCAGCTGACGGCGGAGAGCATCTGCGGATGCTTTACCAGCCCGTCCAGAGAGGCCAGCTGTAACTATGGCATCGGGAAAGACGGGAAGATCGCCCTTTGCGTGGAGGAGAAGAACCGCTCCTGGTGTTCTTCCAGCAGCGCCAACGACCAGAGGGCTGTCACCATCGAGTGCGCCAGCGATTTGAATCATCCCTACGCAATGACCACCGCTGTTTACAATTCCCTCGTGAAACTGTGTACGGACATCTGCAAACGGAATGGGAAGAAGAAACTTCTCTGGCTGGGGGATAAGAATAAGACGCTGAATTACTCGCCGAAGTCTGATGAGATGGTACTCACCGTCCATCGCTGGTTTGCCAACAAATCCTGTCCGGGGGACTGGCTGTATTCCCGGCTTGGGGATCTGGCCTCCAAGGTAACGGCAGCACTGGGAGGTTCTTCATCTGGATCAGCAACTTCTGCTTTATACCGTGTCCGCAAAAGCTGGCCGGATGCCAAGAGCCAGAAGGGGGCTTTCAACAATCTGGATAACGCAAAGAAATGCGCCGACTCCAATGCTGGCTATTCTGTATTTGACGAGAGTGGCAAGGTGGTTTATACCGGAAAGCAGGCTGGTTCTGGTAGTTCCGGTGGCTCTTTCAGGGTGCAGGTGACTATTACAGATCTGAATATCCGGAAAGGCCCCGGAACCAACTATGGTAAGACAGGCAAATTTACGGGTAAGGGTGTGTTCACGATTACCGAGGTGAAATCCGGCACCGGATCGACTAATGGCTGGGGAAAACTCAAGAGCGGCGCTGGTTGGATTTCCCTGGATTACTGTAAACGGCTTTAAATAAAACGGAAAGAACAGGAGGCCCGTGGGCTGTGCGATAGATGCATGGCCTGCGGGCTTTATTTTTTTGTCTGTAATACCCCCTCAAAACGCTGTAGAAATCTCCGTATTTTGAAGGAGGCATCCTTCGGATAGGAGGAATACCATGCAGGTAACGAAGGTGACGGCTGGTTTTCAGAATCAGACAGCAGAGAGGAAACTATTCACAGATGAGGAGCTGCAAAGGGAATTTGACTATTACATGGCGCAAAAACTGCTGGAAAAGCTGCGGGAGGCGGAGCTGATTTCTGAGGGTGAATTAGACAAAATTACGGCGAAAAACCGCCAATCTTTCTCTCCCTATCTGGCTCGGATTATGCCCTAAATGACTTGCTATTTGCAGGTGTCAGAGCGAATATGTCCGTACCGAAAGAGAGGTGAGAGGATGAAACGGATCACAAAAATTGAAGAAAATATGCTCCTCGAAAAGAGAAAACTTAGAGTGGCGGCCTACTGCCGGGTATCTACAGCCAGAGATGAACAGCTTGTTAGTCTGGCAGCGCAGAAGGCCCACTATGAGAGTTATATCAAATCCAATGATGAGTGGGAGTTTGCCGGACTTTACTATGACGAAGGCATTTCCGGTACGAAAAAAGAAAAGCGGGATGGGTTGCTGGCGATGGTTGCCGCCTGCGAGAGAGGAACGATTGACTTCGTCATTACCAAATCCATCAGCCGTTTTGCCAGAAATACCACGGACTGTCTGGAACTGGTGCGGAAGCTGCTGGACTTAAAGATCTACATCTATTTTGAAAAAGAAAATCTAAACACGGGCTCCATGGAGAGTGAATTAATGCTTTCCATTTTAAGCAGTCTGGCAGAAAGCGAGTCGGTGTCCATTTCTGAGAATGAGAAATGGGGTATCAGGCGGCGGTTCCAGAATGGCACCTTCATTATTTCCTATCCCCCATACGGCTATGCCAACGTGGATGGGGAAATGATGATTGTGCCGGAGCAGGCAGAGATTGTGAAACAGATCTTTGCGGATACGCTTGCGGGGAAAAGCACCCATGAGATTGCAAAAAGGCTGAATGAGCAGGGCGTTGTCACCAAGAAGGGCGGGCGCTGGACACCGGGTACCATCAACGGCATCATTGGGAATGAGAAATATACCGGGGATGTCCTGTTCCAGAAGACCTATACAGATAACAGCTTTAACCGCCATCAGAACCGGGGAGAAGTTGACCAGTATCTCATGCAGAACCACCATGAGGCAATCATCAGCCGGGAAGAGTTTGAACGTGCCAATGCGGTTTTGAAACAGCGTGGACGGGAAAAAGGGAATGGTCATGATACCGGGAGATACCAGAACCGGTACGGCTTTTCCGGCCGGATCTATTGCGGGGAATGCGGCAGCAAATATAAGAGACGGATGCACTATAAGCCCAGCGGCCAGTACGTGGCCTGGACTTGTGCTAATCATCTGACAGATAAGAATAGCTGTTCGCAGAAATACATCACGGATGATGCTCTGAAACTGGCTTTTGTTACTATGATGAACAAGCTGGTCTTTGGACATCAGATGGTGCTGCGCCCTCTCCTGCAAAGCCTGCGGGGGCTGAATGATCAAGCCCGGCTGCTAAAGATTGAAGAACTGGAAACGGCCATTGAGAAAAACAGGGAGCAGAAACAGGTGCTGACGAACCTGATGGCAAGCGGCTATCTGGAGCCTGCTCTTTTTAATAAGGAAAGTAATGAACTTGCAGCGGAAGCGGAAGCCCTGCGGCAGGAAAAGGATGGGCTGATGCGCTCTGTCAATGGAGATATGGTCAAAATTGAGGAACTGCAGCGGCTGCTCCGGTTTGTATCCAAGGGGACTATGCTGACAGAATTTGATGATGAGACGTTTCTTTCCTTTGTGGAACAGATCACTGTGCTGTCCAGGAAAGAAGTAGTTTTTGAATTGAAATGCGGATTATCCCTGAGAGAAAGGCTGGTGGAACCATGAGACACATTCCGTATGGATACCGGATTGAAAACGGTCGGGCGGTTATTGATGAAGAACAGGCTGCCACGGTGCGGGAGTTTTTTCAGAACTATATTTTCGGCATGGCGCTTATGCCCGCCGCTGAAAAGGTCGGATTAAAACTGTACCACGGGAGCGCCGGCAGGATGCTCCGGAATAAGAAGTATCTTGGAGATGATTACTATCCGGCTATTATCGATAAAGAAACCTTTGATAAGGCAGAAGAAATACGCATGAGCCGGGCAAAAGCGCTGGGGCGGGTGTGGGAACTGGAAGAAAAAAAGGACATCCTCTTCCCTACCAATTTTACCATGCCTGCAGTGAAAAAGGGTTCTGACGATCCCTTTGAACAGGCGGCGTATGCATACAGTTTGATTGAGAGCAAGGTGGATGGGGATGGAACTAAGTAGGAATATTACTGTGATCCCAGCCAGAAAGCGCGTGGGTAACACAGCCGCAGCGGAACAGAGACCAAAGCTGAGAGTCGCTGCTTACTGCCGGGTTTCCACGGACAGTGAGGAGCAGGCATCCAGCTACGAAGTGCAGGTGGCGCATTATACGCAGTTTATCCAGAAGAATCCGGAATGGGAACTGGCCGGGATTTATGCTGATGACGGGATCACTGGAACGAATACGAAAAAGCGGGAGGAATTTAACCGCATGATTCAGGACTGCATGGACGGAAACATTGATATGATCATTACCAAGTCCATCAGCCGGTTTGCCAGAAACACACTGGATTGTCTGAAATATATCCGGGAACTGAAGGAGAAAAATATCCCGGTTTTCTTTGAAAAAGAGAATATCAACACCATGGATTCCAAGGGTGAGGTGCTGCTCACTATCATGGCGAGTCTGGCACAGCAGGAAAGCCAGTCTCTGAGCCAGAACATCAAACTTGGCCTGCAGTACCGCTTCCAGAACGGAGAAGTCCGGGTCAATCACAGCCGTTTCCTGGGTTATACAAAGGATGAGGAAGGAAACCTGATCATAGAGCCTGCGGAGGCGGAAGTGGTAAAGCGGATTTACCGGGAGTACTTGGAAGGGGCAAGCCTGCTCCAGATCGGTCGTGGCCTGGAAGCGGACGGGATTCTCACCGGGGCAGGGAAAGCAAAGTGGCGTCCGGAAACCCTTAAAAAGATCTTGCAGAATGAAAAGTACATCGGAGACGCCCTTTTGCAGAAGACCTATACCGTTGACTTCCTCAATAAGAAGCGGGTGCAGAACAAGGGGATTGTCCCACAGTATTATGTGGAAAACAGCCATGAGCCGATCATTCCCCGTGACCTTTATATGCAGGTGCAGGAGGAAATGATTCGACGGGCGAACCTCCACAGTGGAGCGGGCAGGAAAAAGAGGGTTTACAGCAGCAAGTATGCCTTATCCAGCATTGTTTACTGCTCCAAGTGTGGCGAAATTTATCGGCGGATCGCATGGAATAACCGGGGAAAACATTCCACTGTGTGGCGATGCTGTACCCGTGTGGAGCATGGCCCAACCGCCTGTGACGCACCGACCATTCAGGAGCCGGATCTGCAGGCGGCGGTGGTAAAGGCGATTAATCTTGCGCTGGGAAACAGAGAAAGTATGATGGCTACTCTCCAGGAGAACGTGGAGATAGTGATTCGGCAGGAGGATGAAACCTCATCGGAAGGGATTGAGGCAAAACTGCTGGAACTGCAAAAGGAGCTTCTGAAGCTGGCGAATTCAAAAAAGGATTATAACAGTGTTGCGGATGAGATTGACCGGCTGAGGGAATTGAAACAGAACGCTCTGGTAGAGAGCGCCGAACGGGAAGGACTGAAACAGCGGATCAGGGAGATGCAGGAGTTTCTGGAACAACAGCCTACTGAGGTCACGGAGTATGATGAACTGTTGGTGCGGCGGCTGATTGAAAAGGTCACGGTTTACGATGAGCGGTTTGAGGTAGAGTTCAAATCTGGGGCATCAATATCTATACAAAGATAAGATAAATGGGAAGTGTTTTGCAGATATAAATAGTGGCAGAACACTTCTTTTGTATGTAAAACCTGATTTTTGATGTAAATACGAAAAAAAAGCCAGAAAAACAGCAGATGGAATTGAGTTAAGATTGAATATAGAAAAAAAATACGAAAACAGCAAATAACTATTGACAGACTGATTGAGATACAGTATAATATTTTCAACAGAAAGGGTATGGTGCAATCATGTTTGTTTCATTTTCAGTTGGAAATACAGGACCATTTAAAGAAGTCACAGGAATTACTACAGTATGCGAAAGCTTAAAAAAAGAATTTTTGGGAAAAAACACTTTTGAAGTAGGTGGTCATAACTACAATAAAATTTCCTATATATATGGAGCCAATGGATCGGGAAAGACAAATTTCTTATCGGCTTTAACCAAAATGCAGAAGATGATTATTATGTCAACTGTCTTGGGAGCCAATAATAATAAGCTACTAGAAGTTCCGGCCATAAAGAAGGAACTGGCTTCGCCAATCGAGACATTTAAGTTCGATGTTGACTGTAAAAGTAGGGAAACTTTTTTTGAAATACAGGTGCTATTAGAAGGAATACTATATTCATATTCTTTCGCAGTTCAGGATGGAAAAATTCAAAGAGAATTGTTGACAAAAAAGAATAAAAGAACTGAGATTCTCATTAAAAGAACTTCTCCTAAATATGAAGATATACTGCTTAGATCTGGTTTGGCTTCTTTTAAAGGTATGGTAACGGTAGTTAGAGATGATGCACTTTGCCTGGCTATGGCGGCTATGTTGAATAATCCGCTTGCAAATAAAATTCTAAATGAGATAATGAATTATCGTGTTATAAATATGGCATCTGTAGGTAATGCTCCAGATTTTGATGAAGATAATACGAACGAAAAGGCTATAAAAAGATATCTGAAATATCTTAAGATTGCTGATCCAACTTTGACTGATTTAAAGGTTGATCTGGAATCAAAATTAGATAAGCATGTTTTAGGTGAGGATGATTTAGAGAACAAGGAATTGGTTATTAAAAACATCCATGTAAGCATTCAGTCATTACATGCTATCTATAAGGATCATAAGCGCGTTGATGAAGTCGAACTACCATTTCTAAAATATGAATCAAACGGAACAATTCGAATGCTGAGAGTGTTGCCAGCAATTTTTGAAACTTTGGACACAGGGAATACGTTATTTATTGATGAAATTGAAAATGGTTTGCATCCTAATTTGGTTAAATTACTAGTAGGCTTGTTTAATTCTGATGAAACAAATCCCTATCATGCACAGTTGGTTTGTACTACTCATGATACCTTGTTGCTTAATGAAGTGAGAAGAGATCAGGTGTGGTTTACAGATAAGAATACTTTTGGTGAAACAATGATAAACCGATTGAGCAATTTTCCAAATGTGAGAGGAAATGATAATATCGGAGCAAAATATCTTCAAGGAGTATTTGGGGCAATTCCGAATATTCCGGATTTGTAATAAAAAAGAACCAAAGTTGCCGCTTTGGTTCTAACGGCGGATATCCGCCACCCGTAGCAACCATGGATGAAATGACCATGGCGCAATGTAAAATAATCCAATCCAATAATACCATGGTTGCTACGGAAATTCAATTAGAAAATTAGATGCAGGAGGAAAACGATGATAGAATTGTAGCGATATGGTAGCTATTGCGCCATAAAAATAGATAAGTACTTTGGTCATTTCTCCTTTTACACATAGATATATTTTATGAAATAAGGAGGAACACTTATTGATTTTAAAGAAAAAAAGAATTAATAAACTATCTAGTGTGCTGACTTGATGATATTTAACTAAATATTCTGGTAATCACAGCTGTT
>ENA-UOIY01000195-UOIY01000195.1-human-gut-metagenome-genome-assembly--contig:-P114-NODE-195-length-104163-cov-56.022073_pt1 | contig 104163 bp, 94 predicted proteins | sample MGYA00242335_ERZ723882 | MGnify/ENA metagenome assembly ERZ723882 | reverse complement strand
TCCGGCGGCGCCAACGGCATTGCCACCTACTGCAACACCATCATCATGATGCAGCACCAGAAGCGCCGCTTCATGGATCACGTCGACTACATCACCTCCTGCGGCTGGATGGACGGCCCCGGCGGCCGTGAGCGCGCAGGCCTTCCCGGCAACCGCGGTCCCCAGATGGTCGTTACCGACCTCGGTATCATGAAGTTCGACGAGGAGACCAAGCGCATGTACCTCGCCTACTACTATCCGTTCTCCTCCCCCGAGATGGTACAGGAGAACACCGGCTTCGAGATCGACGTCTCCCGCGCAGAGCTGATGGAAGGACCCTCTCCGGAGATCATCCGCCTCATCCGTGAGGAGATCGACCCGGGTCAGGCATTCATCAAGGTTCCCAAGGATAAGTAATTTGTTATTTCAATAAGAAGGAGAACAAAATATGAGCGAATATTCCATGCCCTCTTATTTCCAGAATATGCCGGTGATCGGCAAGGAACTCGGCACGTTCCATGAGGACAACGCCGCCGAGATCCAGGCGGTGGAGCAGGAGATCCATGAGATCCGCGAGGCCGCGCTTGAAGCCGGCCGCAGCACCGAGTCCCTGAACGAGTCCGGCCAGTGGACGGCGATGCAGCGCATCATGGAGCTTGTTGACGAAGGCACCTGGTGCCCCCTCAACAGCCTCTACAACCCCGAGGACAACAAGAACGGCTCCGTCGGCATCGTCAAGGGCCTCGGCCGTATCGACGGCAAGTGGGCCGTCATCATCGCCAGCGACAACAAGAAGCTCGCCGGCGCATGGGTCCCCGGTCAGGCCGACAGCCTGCTGCGCGGCAGCGACACGGCCAAGCGCCTGCGCATCCCCCTCGTTTACGTTCTCAACTGCTCCGGCGTTAAGCTCGACGAGCAGGAGAAGGTTTACCCCAACCGCCGCGGCGGCGGCACCCCGTTCTATCGCAACAGCGAGCTGAACCAGATGGGCGTGCCCGTCATCGTCGGCATCTACGGCACCAACCCCGCAGGCGGCGGCTATCACTCCATCTCCCCGACCATCCTGATCGCGCATGAAGATGCCAACATGGCAGTCGGCGGCGCGGGCATCGTCGGCGGCATGCACCCCAAGGGCTATGTGGACAAGGAAGCTGCCGAGGCGCTCATCAAGGCGCAGAAGAACCTCAAGAGCGACATCCCCGGTACCGTCGCCATCCACTATGGCGAGACCGGTTTCTTCCGCGAGGTTTACGCCGATGAAGAGGGCGTGCTCGCCGGTATCCGCAAGTACATGGCCATGCTGCCCGCTTACGATCCCGAGTTCTTCCGCGTCGACGATCCCAAGGAGCCCCTGTTCGACGCCAACGACCTCTACAGCATCGTCCCGTTCAACCAGAAGCGCTCCTACGACATGGTCGAAGTTCTGGCGCGTCTTTTCGACGGCTCCGAGTTCATGGAGTACAAGCATGGCTACGGCCCCGAGATGATCACCGGTCTTGCCAAGATCGACGGTCTGCTCGTCGGCGTTGTCGCCAACTATCAGGGCATGCTGATGAACTACCCCGAGTACAAGATGGCGACCTACGGCCAGGCGATGGGCGTGGGCGGCAAGCTGTACCGTCAGGGCCTCATCAAGATGAACGAATTTGTCACCCTCTGCGCGCGTGACCGCATCCCGATGCTGTGGGTCCAGGATACCACCGGTATCGACGTCGGCAACGACGCTGAGCGCGCTGAGCTCCTCGGCCTCGGCCAGAGCCTGATCTACTCCATTCAGTCCAGCAAGCTGCCGATGATGGAGATTACGCTCCGCAAGGGCACCGCCGCGGCGCACTACGTCCTCGGCGGCCCGCAGGGCAACGACAACAACGCCTTCTCCATCGGCACCGCCACCACCGAGATCTACGTCATGCACGGCGAGACCGCTGCGGCCGCCATGTATGCCCGCCGTCTCGTGAAGGAAGAGAAGGCCGGCGAGGATCTGCAGCCCACCATCGACAAGATGAACGCGCTGATCCAGGACTACGCCAAGAAGTCCAGCCCGAAGTTCTGCGCCAAGGCAGGCCTGACCGACGAGATCGTCGACATGAACGACATCCGTCCCTACATCCAGGCCTTCGCCAACGCCTGCTATCAGAACCCCGAGAGCATCTGCCCGGTCCATCAGATGCTTCTGCCGCGCGTCATCCGCGACTACGACGCCCTGAACGCGCAGTAAAATATCACAACAATGCTTTTCTCGGCGCTGCGCGGAGGCAAGAACCGCGCAGCGCACGGGAAGGCAAACGGAGAGTACAATGAGCATTTTAACCATGGGTATCGACGTCGGCTCCACCGCGTCGAAATGTGTGATCTTAAAGGATGGCAGCGAGATCGTTGCCAAGTCCCTCGTCGCTGTCGGCACGGGCACGTCGGGTCCATCCCGCGCGATCGCTCAGGTGTTGGAAAACGCGGGCATGACGCGCGAGCAGATGGACTTCGTCCTTGCCACGGGCTACGGGCGCAACAGCCTTGACGGCCTTGCCGACATGCAGATGAGCGAGCTTTCCTGCCACGCCAAGGGAGCGGCGTTCCTGTTCCCGAACGTGCGCACGGTCGTCGATATCGGCGGGCAGGACGTGAAGGTCATCGAGATCGAGAACGGCATGATGAAAAATTTCGTCATGAACGACAAGTGCGCAGCCGGTACCGGCCGCTTCCTCGATGTCATGGCCCGCGTGCTTGAGGTGAAGGTCGAAGACCTGGGCGACCTTGGCGACAAGTCGACCAAGGAGGTCGGTATCAGCTCGACCTGCACGGTCTTTGCCGAGAGCGAGGTCATCTCGCAGCTCGCCATGGGCACGGACAAGTGCGACATCATCCACGGCATCCACAAGTCCGTCGCGGGCCGCGTTTCCGGTCTCTGCCACCGCATCGGTGTGCGCGACGACGTGGTGATGACCGGCGGTGTCGCACAGAACCACGGCATCGTGAAAGCCCTTCAGGAGCAGCTCGGCCACGAGATCCACACCACGCCCCTCACGCAGTATAACGGTGCGCTCGGCGCCGCTCTGTTTGCCTACCAGAAAGCTTTGAAGAACAAATAATCCCCATCATTCGTTATCAAATTTTTCTATATCGCATTAGGAGGAATCAATCATGGCTAAACAAGTCAGTCCCGGCGTGCTTGCTCTGCGCAAGGTCGTCGATGACGTCTATGCCGACGCCCGTGAAGCGAAGAAGCAGGGTAAGCTGGTCGGTTGGTCCAGCTCCAAGTTCCCCTGTGAGCTTGCTGAGGCCTTTGACCTCAACGTGATGTATCCCGAGAACCAGGCTGCCGGTATTGCCGCCCAGCGCGACGGTGAGATCATGTGCCAGGCTGCCGAGGATCTCGGCTTCGACAACGATATCTGCGGTTACGCACGTATCTCCCTGGCTTACGCCGCCGGTAAGCGCGCAAGCCGCAAGTTCGACCCCGAAACGCTCGAGTTCATCATCGACCCCAACAGCGGCAAGCCCCTCAAGGACGAAAACGGCAAGGTCGTCATCGATCCTGAGACCGGCAAGCCCAAGAAGGACCCCAAGACGCAGGTCCCCTACACGGTTCTGGACGATATCCACGAGATCGAGGCTCTGCCCGAGACCACCGAGAAGGAGATCGCCTATAAGAACTTCCGCCGCGAGGCCATCAAGCCCTACAAGCAGATGCGCATCCCCCAGCCGGACTTCGTCCTGTGCTGCAACAACATCTGCAACTGCATGACCAAGTGGTACGAGAATATCGCCCGTATGTGCAACATCCCCCTCATCATGGTCGATATCCCCTACAACAACACCGTGGAAGTCAGCGATTCCGCTGTCAAGTACGTCCGCGCCCAGTTCGACAACGCCATCCATGAGCTCGAAAAGCTCACCGGCAAGAAGTTCGACGAGAAGAAGTTTGAGCTTGCCTGCAAGCACGCGAACCGCACCGCGCAGAACTGGCTGAAGGTCTGCGACTTCCTGCAGTACAAGCCCGCCCCGATGAGCGGCTTCGACCTGTTTAACCACATGGCCGACGTCGTCACTGCCCGCGGCAAGGAAGCTGCTGCCGACGCCTTCGAACTCCTGTCCAAGGACCTGCAGAAGAACATTGAGGAAGGCACCTCCACGCTGCCCTTCCCCGAGCAGTACCGCGTCATGTTCGAGGGCATCCCCTGCTGGCCGAAGCTCCCGAACCTCTTTAAGCCCCTCAAGGAGAATGGCATCAACGTCACCGCAGTCGTGTACGCGCCCGCGTTCGGCTTTGTTTACAACAACATGGACGAAATGGCCCGCGCTTACTACAAGGCTCCGAACTCCGTCTGCATTGAGCAGGGCGTTGCCTGGCGTGAGGGCATCTGCCGCGATAACAAGGTCGACGGCGTGCTCGTCCACTACAACCGCTCCTGCAAGCCCTGGTCCGGTTACATGGCTGAAATGCAGCGCCGCTTCACCGCTGACCTCGGCGTGCCCTGCGCCGGTTTCGACGGCGACCAGGCTGACCCGCGCAACTTCAACGAAGCGCAGTACACGACCCGTGTACAGGGTTTGGTCGAGGCTATGGAAGCCAACAAGAAAGACTAAGGAGGCGTGCAAAAATGAGTATCGAAGCTATCGTTAATGAATTTTCCGCTGTTGCCGCCAATCCCAAGGGCCAGCTCAAGGCCTATAAGGACGCAGGCAAAAAGTGCATCGGCGTGATGCCTTATTACGCCCCCGAAGAGTTGGTTTACGCCGCCGGTATGATGCCGTTCGGCATGTGGGGCAGCAACGACAAGACCGAGCAGCGCTCCAAGGAATACTGCGCGACCTTCTATTGCACCATCGCCCAGCTCGACCTCGAGATGCTGCTTGACGGCACGATGGATCTGCTGGACGGCGTGATCACCCCGACCATCTGCGACACGCTGCGCCCCATGAGCCAGAACATCCGCGTCGCCATGAGCGAGAAGCTGCCGTGCATCTTCCTCGCCCATCCTCAGAACCGCTTTGCCGACTGGGGCAAGCAGTTCTGCCTGGATCAGTACAACGACGTCAAGGCCGGTCTTGAAAAGATCGCCGGTCACGAGATCAAGAGCGAGGACATTTCTGCGGCCATCAAGGTCTACAACAAGTCCCGCGCTGCCCGCCGTGAGTTCGTCAAGCTCGCAAGCGACCACTGCGACGTTATCGACCCAATCATGCGCTCGGCCGTCTTAAAGGCTGCCTGGTTCATGGATAAGGCCGAGTACACCGAGAAGCTCGAAGCCCTCAACGCCGAGCTCAAGGCGCTGCCCGCTGCCAAGTGGAACGGCGTGAAGGTCGTCACCTCCGGCATCATCTGCGACAATCCGACGCTGCTCAAGATCTTCAAGGACAACAACGTCGCCATCGCGGCGGACGATGTCGCCCACGAGTCCCGTGCCTTCCGCACCGACGCAAGCGAAGAGGGCGACCCGATGATGGCGCTCGTCGATCAGTTCACCAACATCGACTACGACGTCCTGCTCTACGATCCGCAGTCCAACCAGAACCGCCGTGGCGAGTTCGTGGCCAACATGGTCAAGGAGTCCGGCGCACAGGGCTTGGTGCTGTTCATGCAGCAGTTCTGCGACCCCGAGGAGATGGAGTTCCCGTACCTCAAGAAGGCGCTCGACGCCGCTGGGATCCCCTTCATCAAGCTCGGCATCGATCAGCAGATGCGCGACTTTGGCCAGGCGGCGACCGCCATCCAGGCGTTTGCCGACGTGCTCTCCGTGCAGTAAGGAAAGCCTCTTTTCCCGCCTGCCGTACAAGGCAGGCGGGAAAGCCGTTAAAAATGCGCAAAATGTGCATACGCGCTTGCAATCCCCGCAATCGCTTTGCTATAATCCAATATTGAAAGGTAAAAGGAAGAAATGGAATACAGCAGCCTGTTTGTTACCCTGATGGGTATTGGCACGGTGTTCTTTGGCCTGATCTGCATCATTTTCCTGACCATGGCAATGGGTGCGATCCTCAAGGGCAAAGAGAAAGCACCGGCCGCCGCTGCCGCCGCTCCTGCTGCCGCCCCCGCGCCGGCTCCCAAGCCGCAGGGCATGCAGCCTGAGATCGTGGCCGCGATCACTGCCGCTCTCTCGGAAGAGGTCGGTATCTCGTCCCGCAGCATGAACATCGTGAACATCAAAAAAATCTAATTTTATTTTTAGGAGAGAACAAACATGATCAAGCAGTACAATGTCACCGTTAACGGTACCACCTACGAAGTCACCGTCGAGTCCGCCGCCGGCGGCAGCCGTATGGCTTCCGCTCCCGTCTCCCGCGCTGCCGCTGCTCCCGTTGCCCGCGCCGCCGCTCCCGCTCCTGCTGCTGCTCCGGCTCCTGCCGCCGCTCCCGCTGCTGCCCCCAAGGCTGCTGCTCCCGCCGGCGCCGGCACTGTTTCGAGCCCCATGCCCGGCACCATCCTTGATGTGAAGGTCGCTGCCGGTCAGGCCGTCAAGGAAGGCGATCTGCTGTTCATCCTCGAGGCCATGAAGATGGAGAACGAGATCTTCGCTCCCTGCGCTGGCACCGTCTCTTCCGTCGCAGTTGCCAAGGGCGCTGCTGTCAACCCCGGCGACGTTCTGTGCGTCATCGGCTAAATAACAGCATCTTCCCCCTGGATTAACTGTGAAAGGAAAAGAAATATAAATGACTGCTATTATCAATTTCCTGCAGCAGACCGGCTTCTATATGTTTGGTCAGGAGGGCAACTGGAAATGCCTCATTATGATCGCCATTTCCTTTGTCCTGCTGTATCTGGCCATCGTGAAGGGCTTTGAGCCGCTGCTGCTCCTGCCCATCGCGTTCGGTATGCTGTGCACCAACCTTCCCGGTGCGGACATGTTCCACGAGATCCTGTTCGCCGGAGGACATGTCCATTGGGACCTCTTCGGAGGAGCGCCCATCACGCAGGAATTCCTGACAGAGATGTCGGAAGCCGGTGTAGCCGATGCGGTGCTTGCCCCGTGGGCAGTTGGCAGCACCGTTAGCCTCGGCCTGCTCGACGTTCTGTACCTCGGCGTCAAGCTCGGCATCTACCCCTGCCTGATCTTCATGGGCGTCGGTACGATGACCGACTTCGGTCCCCTGATCGCGAACCCCAAGTCCCTGCTGCTCGGCGCTGCCGCTCAGCTCGGTATCTTCATGACTTATGTCGGTACCCAGTTCATGGGCTTCACTTACCAGCAGTCCGCCTCCATCGGTATCATCGGCGGCGCTGACGGCCCGACCGCGATCTTCGTCACCTCCCGTCTCGCTCCCGAACTGCTCGGTCCTATCGCCGTTGCCGCTTATTCCTACATGGCCCTCGTCCCGGTCATTCAGCCCCCCATCATGAAGGCTCTGACCACCAAGGAAGAGCGCCGCATTGTCATGCGCCCGCTGCGTCAGGTCAGCAAGCGCGAGAAGATCATCTTCCCCATCATGATCACCGTGTTCGTGGCGCTGCTTGTTCCCTCTGCCGCTCCTTTGATCGCGTGCCTGATGCTCGGTAACCTGTTCAAGGAGTCCGGCGTTGTGGAGCGTCTGCAGAAGACCGCCGGTAACGAGCTGATGAACATCGTCACCATCTTCCTCGGCTTCACCGTCGGTGCTACCGCCACCGCCACCACCTTCCTTTCCGTTCAGACCCTTGAGATCATGGCTATGGGTATCGTCGCGTTCGGTTTCGGTACCGCGGGCGGCGTGCTGCTGGCCAAGCTCATGAACCTGTTCCTGAAGGAAAAGATCAACCCGCTGATTGGTTCCGCCGGCGTTTCCGCCGTTCCTATGGCCGCCCGTGTTTCTCAGGTCGTCGGCCAGAAGGAGAACCCCTCCAACTTCCTGCTCATGCACGCCATGGGCCCGAACGTTGCAGGTGTTATCGGTTCCGCTATCGCCGCAGGCGTCCTGATGTCCCTGTTCGGCTAAATCTCAGCGATTTGAAAAAGAGCACCCGTAAGGGTGCTCTTTTTTATATTTTTCCGCGCATTGCGCGGAGGAGGAAAGCAGCGCCGTAGGCGCTGCACGGGAAAAGGGGGATATTCTCTCACGTGAGAGAATATCCCCCTTGGACCCCCAAGAGAACGCAAGGGGCCTTGCCCCTTGACCCCGCCATTGCAAGCGAGCAGCTCGAAGAACTGCAATGCTTGCCGAATCAGGTGCCTGCCTTGTTTTATATCTAAACGATTTGACTTACTTCTATCTTCGCTGTCGCTTTGCCTGCGATTCGTTACCCTTACATAACTGCGTTCTACTTCGGATTCTATCAATCCTGGTATTGCCTGCCGAAGCGGCATAGCTTCGCTCGCCGCAGTACGCATTATCGAAACGGTATGCATTGTTGGCAGCAGGAGATTAGTCTGTACCTCTACAAGATGGGCAGAGCGGCACCCGCAAGGGGTGTGCCGCATCCGTAAGGCGCAGAGACGCCAACGGCTGCGCAACAGCGGATAGTTGGAGCAGAGGCAAATCGTATAGCAGCGCTCAACGCGGCTTCGCCGTGCGCAGCAAGTAGCAATCGGTAAGCGCCGCAGTTCTTCGAGCTGCACGCTTGCAATGCAAATTTTCTCTGGGAGGGTGTAAGGGAGGGGTATCTCTTTTTGAAAAAGAGATACCCCTCCCTTATCCGCACCCCTGCAGGTCGCAGGGAGCAGGCCGCAGCGCCTATGACGCTGCACTTATTCCTCGCGCTTATGAAGCGCGACTATTTACATCGAGATCCAGCCGAACGCGCTGGCGATCGAGCTGATCAAAATGATTGCCGCGAAGAACGGGCACAGGAAGCGGATCATGGCGTTGAAGACTTTTCTTCTGCGGAAGGGCGCGCCGTTCAGCGTGACCTCGTCCGCGATGCGGTCGACGCCGATGACGCGGGAGACGAGGATGCAGCTTGCAATGGCCGCGATGGGCATCATCACGGAGTTGGTCAGGAAATCGAAGAAGTCCAAAAACTGCATGCCGATCACAGTGACATTTGCCAGCGGGCCATAGCCCAGGCTGGAGAGGCTGCCGAGGAGAACCATAGAGACGCCCATGATGCTCGTGGCCTTCTTACGGCTCCAGTGCAGCTCATCCTGCAAGGTAGAGACGGCACTTTCCGTCAGCGCGATGGAGCTCGTCAGCGCGGCGAACAGGACCAGCAGGAAGAACGCAATGCCGATCACCGTGCCAAAGCCCATGGAATCGAAGACCTTCGGGATGGTGATGAACATCAGCGAGGGGCCGGCCTTCAGCGCGCCGGGATCGCCGCCGGAGAAGGCGAACACCGCGGGGATGATCATCAGGCCCGCCATGATGGCGATGGCCGTGTCGAAGACTTCGACATTGCGGGTGGAGCTTTCAATCGGGACGTCCTTTTTCATGTAGGAACCGAACGTGATGAGAATGCCCATGGCGATGGACAGGGAATAAAACATCTGCCCCATGGCGGAGACGACCGTCATCCAGGAGAAGTTGTCAAGATTGGGCACAAGGAAGTACTTGACGCCCTCCAGCGCACCGGGGCGGGTCACGGAATACACGGCGATGATCAGCGACAGCACCACGAGAATGGGCATCATGATCTTGGAGACGCGCTCGATGCCGTTTTCCACGCCCGCAAAGATGATCGCCAGCGTCATGGCTGTGAAGACGAGGAAGCAAAGCTCCGAGGACACGCCGTTGGAGATGAAGGACGAGAAATAGCCGTCCTCCGCGACTAAGTGAGCCTTGCCCATCAGGTATTCCGCCAGATATTTGATGACCCAGCCGCCGATGACGGAGTAGTAGGGGACGATCAGAATCGGAATGATGGCGTTGATCCAGCCGCCCACGCGCAGCGCAGGCTTATCGCTGAAGGACTTGTAAGCGCCGACAGGGCTCTTGCCGGTCATGCGGCCGATCGAAGTCTCCGCAATGATCATCGTGTAGCCGAAGGTCATCGCCAGAATGATGTATACCAGCAGGAAAATAGCGCCGCCGTATTTGGCGGCCAGATAAGGAAAGCGCCAGATGTTTCCGAGGCCGACGGACGCGCCCGCAGCCGAAAGGACAAAGCCAATCTTGCCGGAAAAGGAACCTCTTTTATGATCCATGAAGAATCTCCTCTCTTTTTTACAACATAGAATTTACTCAGTATATCATAGAATAAAGATGAAAACAATCTGAAATCCGAAGAAAAGAGAGCTATTTGTCGTTGGCCGTGCAGAAAAATAAAAAAGGAAGACTCGAAAGAGTCTTCCTTTTTCCATATTTAAGACCAGAGAAGCTGCATCGCGACGATTAGCGCCGCAGCGGCGAGGATATACACACCTGCGATCAGCAGTCCCGCCTTGAGCGCGCCGCGGATGGCGGCATTGCGCTCCTCGCGCGTCAGCTCACCGGCAGCGCTTTCCCACGGGCGGTCGTTCGTACGGGGCGCGTCGGGCGCGGAAAAGTCGCTGCGCTTGCGGTGAAAGTGTGGGAGAAAGGTCGGCTGGTGTTCGATGCCGCTCATGTCGGCGATCGTGCGGCCGTCGTCCTCCTCGTAGAAGTCGTCCTTCTTCATCACTTATCGTACAGGTGGCAGCACACGAAGTGGCCCGGCTCGATCTCGCGCTGGACGGGTGCTTCCTCCTTGCAGCAGGCCATGCAGTTGGCGCAGCGGGTGTGGAATTTGCAGCCCTTGGGCGGATTGGCAGGGGAGGGGATGGAGCCCTCGAGCACGATGCGGTTCATCTTCACCTTCGGGTCGGGGATGGGGATGGCGGAGAAGAGCGCCTTCGTGTAGGGGTGGAGCGGGTTGCGGAAGATATCTTCCTTCGCGCCGTACTCCACAAGGTTGCCGAGGTACATGACGCCGACGGTGTCGGAGATGTGCTCGACAACGGAGAGGTCGTGGCTGATGAAGAGGTACGTCAGCTTGTACTTATCCTGCAATTCGTTCAGCAGGTTGATGATCTGCGCCTGGATGGACACGTCGAGCGCGGAGACCGGCTCGTCGCAGACGATGAACTCGGGGTTGAGCGCGAGCGCACGCGCGATGCAGATACGCTGACGCTGACCGCCGGAGAACTCGTGCGGGTAGCGGTCTTTGTGGAACGGCTGCAAGCCGCAGTTGTCCATGACCTGGTCGATATAATCGTCAAATTCCGCCTTCGGGACAAGGTTGTGCTCGCGCACGGCCTCGCCGATGATCTCGCCGACCGGCATACGCGGAGAGAGCGAGGAGAACGGGTCCTGGAAGATGATCTGCATCTTCGTGCGCAGGGCGCGCAGCTCCTTGTGGGAGAGGTCGTAGACCTCCTGTCCGTTGAAGAGCACCTGACCGCCGGACTTGGAGTCGTACAGGCGCAGGATCGTGCGGCCCGTGGTCGTCTTACCGCAGCCGGACTCACCGACAAGGCCCATCGTCGTGCCGCGCTTTAAATTGAACGTGACGCCGTCGACGGCCTTGACATAGCCGACCGTCTTCGACACCATACCGCCCTTGATCGGGAAGTATTTCTTGAGGTGATTGACCTGCAGAATGTACTGCGGGTCATATTCCACGGGGGTGAAATTGTTGTCGATGATGAGTGAGGACTTCTGCGCCTCATCGGCGTGCTCCTGCTTCTTGACAAATTCATCGGCATTCTGCTTCTGCGTTTCCTTCAGTTCATCGAGGACCTGATCGTCGTTCTTACCGGCTTTCCAAAACGGCATCTTATTCACCCTCCTTTCCGTTTTCCTTGCCCTCGGCCAGCTCTTCCTCCACGACCTCCTCAAGGTCGGGGCGCTTGCCGTCGTAATAGCGGTAGCAGCTCACCTTGTGCGTCGGCGAGATGCTGACCTCGCACGGGTAGTCGCCCTCGCAGCCGTTCACGCACATTTCGCAGCGGTCCTTGAAATAGCAGTAGTTCGGCATGTTGATGGGGTTCGGCACCTTGCCGGGGATGGAGTAGAGCTTGTCGACCTGACGGCCCACGACCGGCTTGGAGGCCATGAGGCCGATGGTGTAGGGGTGCGCGGGATGGGCGAAGATCTCCTCCGCCGTGCCCTGCTCGACGATGCGGCCAGCGTACATGACGACCACATAGTCCGCCATTTCGGCGATGACGCCGAGGTCGTGCGTGATGAACATGATCGAGGAATTGATCTGATCCTTCAGATTGCGCAGAAGGTCGAGGATCTGCGCCTGGATCGTCACGTCGAGCGCCGTGGTGGGCTCGTCGGCGATGATGAGCTTCGGGCTGCACGCAAGCGCCATGGCGATCATGACGCGCTGGCGCATACCGCCGGAGAGCTCGTGCGGGAACATCTTGTAAACGCCCTCGCTGTTGGCGATGCCGACCATTTCAAGGAGCTCAATGGTGCGCGCCTTGATCTGCGCTTCGTCGTGGCCCTTTTCGTTGTGCAGGGCCAGCACCTCGTCGACCTGGTCGCCGATGCGGAACACGGGGTTCAGCGCGGTCATCGGCTCCTGGAAGATCATGGAGATATAGTTGCCGCGTAAGTGCTGCATGACGCTGTCAGGCGCCTTCGTGACGTCGTAGGCCTTGCTGCCGAGGTTCAGGCGAATTTCGCCCTCCACGACCTGGCCCTGCGGGCGCTGCAAAAGCTGCATGAGCGACAAACTCGTGACCGATTTGCCGCAGCCGGACTCGCCGACGACGCCGACAGTCTTGCCGATGGGCACGGAGAACGTGACGCCGTCGACCGACTTGACAACGCCCGTGTCGGTGAAAAAGTAGGTGTGCAGGTTGTCGAATTCGACCGCGTTGTTGGGGTCGTGCATCTCGGTCAGATACTCGGATTCGGGAACGTTCTTGCGCTTGCGCTTCTTTTCGAGCGCATTTGTGATCTTGCGGTTTTCTTTGGAAATGCGGCGGGATTCCTTTGCGGAAAGATAGCCGTCATTATGCTTCTTAGCCATTCAAATTCCCTCCTTTCTCAGCGCTTCATCTTCGGGTCGAACGCGTCGCGCAGACCGTCGCCGACGAAGTTGAAGCCGAGGACCGTCAGCATCAGGCAGATGCCGGCGGGGATCCAGATGAACCAGTAGCTCGTGAGGACGTAAGAGTTGGAAACGTCGTTCATGATGTTGCCCCAGGAGGCGAACGGGAACTTGACGCCGAGGCCGAGGAAGCTGAGCGTTGCCTCGGTGATGATGGTGGAGCCGAGGCTCATCGTGCAGTTGACGATGAGCTGCGGGATGACGTTGGGGATCAGGTGGCGGAAGATGCGGCGCGAAACGCTGATGCCGCAGGCCTCCGTCGCGGTCATGAACTCCTGCTCGCGCAGAGAGAGGATCTGGCCGCGGACGAGACGGGCGATACCCGGCCAGCCGAGGAAGCCCAAGATCAACATTAAGTAGAGCATTCGGATCTGCGGGTCGACGCGCATGCCGTCCATCGCTGCGCCCAGAATGATGATGAGCGGGGTGGAGGGGATGCAGTAGAAGATATCGACGATACGCATGATGAGGTTATCGACCCAGCCGCCGAAGTAGCCGGAGACGCCGCCGAGCACCACGCCGAGCGCCGCGGAGATGATGACGACGATGAAGCCGATCATCAGCGACACGCGGCCGCCGTACATCAGGCGGGTGAGCATATCCATACCGTTTTTATCCGTACCGAGCCAGTGCGCGGAGTCGGGGAAGGAATAGGCGTCGAACACGCGGGTGGACGTGCCCTCCTTGATCGACCACTGGTACTTGGCGGGATTGTATTCGAGCTTGATCTCGCGCTCCTGACCGGCGTCGTTCACATAGGTGTACTCGGTCTCACCGTTTTCGACGGCCTGCTGCACGCGCTCTTTGAAGTCCTTGGTGATGACCGTGCCGCTGACCTTGGACTGGATGACAAAGCGGCTGATGTAGGCGATCTCCTCGCCATTCAGCATGACGCTGTCTTCATCAAGCGTATAGGTTTTGCCGTTGGCCGTGAACTCCGCTTCGCCGTTGGCGTGCGCCTTGAGGGCGTTGAAGCTGAAGTTGAAGCCGAACTTCTGGCTGGGGTCGTTCGAGCTGATGATGTCCTTATAGGCGATGGCAAGGAGCCTGCCGCCGCTCGAGACGGAGTAGAGCGAGTCGCCCTCCTCGGTCACGTCATAGGTGACGCCCTTGTAGGAGAAGCTGTCGTCCTTGCCCATGTGCAGCGTGAGCTGCGCCTGGAGGATCGTGCCGAACTCCTGGCCGTCGGCCACGAGATAGCGGTACTCGGTGTTCTCGCTCATGGCGGCGTATTCCTTGAGCTGGATATCGTCGCGGTAGAAGACCTCGTCCTGCCCGTAGGGGCTGATGAGGCCGCCGATGAAGGAGAAAATGAACATCACGGCGAGGATCGTCAGACCCACGACCGCGAGGCGGTTGCGGAAAAAGCGCTTGGCGACCAGCGTGCCCGGGGAAAGGACCTTGACGCGGCGGTCGTCGTTGAGGGAATAATCCTCTTCGGGCGGCTTGTTTTCCTCGGAGGGCGTGTTGTCCTTTCCTGCGTACTTGTCGTTGAGCTCGTAGGAACGGCGGCGGGCATCATTACCGGGCGTGCCCTGTCCGTGAACGGGATTGGAAAGATCCTTATCGGTTCTATCGTCAAAATAACTCATTCGTCACGTCCTCCTTTCTTACGCGATGCGCACGCGGGGGTCGACCACCGCGTACAGAATGTCGGAGATCAGGTTGCCCAGCAGGGTCAGGATCGCCAGGAACGTCATGTAGAACATGGAGAAGGGGATATCGCCCGCGACCATCGCATTGTACGAGATGAAGCCGATGCCGGGGATGGCGAACAGCGTCTCTGTGATCAGCGCGCCGGCAAAAAGGCCGGGCAGCGAGCCGCCGATGAACGTCACGAGCGGAATAAGCGTGTTGCGGAAGGCATGGTGATAGATGACCTTATGCTCGGAAAGGCCCTTGGCGCGGGCGGTGCGGATGTAGTCGGCGTTGAGCACCTCGAGCATGTTCGTGCGCACATAGCGCATCCACGGGCCGATGGAAATGAACACCAGCGTCACGATGGGCAGCACCAGATGCTTTGCCATATCGAGGATCTGACCAAACTGGCTGAGGGAGTTGAAGTCACGTCCCGTGAGGCCGACAAGGTCGAACCAGCGGAGCTTGATGCAGAAGATGAGCTTTAAGAGCGTCGCAAAGAAGAACGTCGGCAGCGACATACCGAGCAGAGCGACCGTCGTGACGGTGTAGTCGGTCACGCTGTACTGCTTGGTGGCGGCCACGATGCCGAGCGGCACCGCGATGAGAAGCTCGAACACGAGCGAGATAGCGCCCATGATGAACGAGACCCAGATGACCTCGTTGAACTTCTGGATGACGGGCACGGTATACTTCCAGCTGTCGCCGAAGTTGCCGGTGCACAGGTTCTTGAGCTGGACGAAAAAGCCGGGGATGAGGCCCAGGTCCAGACCGTATTGTGCGTTGAGCTGTGCCAGCCACTCCTCATAGGGCTTGGAGCCGGGAGCCTGCGAGAGCTGCCGCGCCATATTCTCCACGTAGGAGCTGGGCATGCAGCGCATAAGCAGGTAGATGATGAATGTCACAAAAAAGAGGATCACCACCGACAGCAGCAGGCGTTTTACCAGATATTTGCGCATAGAATCCCTCCGTTTTTTGATAACGGCCGCCCCGCGCCCGGGGTCTTGTCGCCGTTTCGGGTTTGATATGTCTCTCTCTGCATATCAGCCAAATGCTCCGATGCACCGGGGCATTTGGATCATAAGCAGATGTGCCTGGGGCAGGCTACCCCGCGGCAGAAGCCGCAGGGTAGCCATGCGCCTAAGTAACGTTTTTGTGCAGCGACGGAGCTTACTGCAGGTCGAGCAGCTCGATGTCGTTGTACCAGGTCCAGTAGGTGGTGATATCAGGCGTCACGGTGTCGAGGTTGACACGCTTGGCGGAGAAGATCACGCAGTTCTGGCGCTGATAGATGGGGATCTCGACCGCCCAGTCGGCCACGATGTCAAGGCACTGCTTATACAGGGTCTTGCGGTAGGTCTGGTCGGTGGACTGACGAGCCATCATGATGAGCTCATCGAGGTCAGCATCCTTGATCCAGTAGAACTTCTCGTTGGAGCCGCCCTTGCTGTGATAGATCTGGAACATATCCGGGTCGGGCGTGGCCTGCCATGCCATGGCGAACATGTCGGCAGTACCGGCGTTGATCGCGTTGGTCATCTCGGCGAAGTTGGACATATCGGAGACGATCAGGTTGAAGCCGATCTCCTTGAGAGCGTCGGACGCGAGGGTCAGAGCCATGAAGGAGGGGTGGTCGCCCTTGCCGCTGCCGCCAACCATGACTTCAGCGTCCATGCGGCCGCCGGCGGGAGCAGCGGTGATCTTGCCGTCAGCGACGGTGTAGCCGGCAGCCTCGAAGTAGCCGAGAGCGGCCTGCTTGGCGGCGGCGTACTTGTCGTCGGCGCTCATGCCTTCGGTGTAGATGTCGTTGCCGTTGACGTCAACGGAGAAGGCGACCTTGTAGCCCTCATCGGTAACGCGCGGAGCGGCCCAGGAGGTGTCGGAGATGGGGTAGTTGATGACGTTGGCGAACTCACCGTAGTAGGAGTCGACAGCGACATCGCGGTAAACGGCGATAACCGTGGCGATGGCCTTACGCAGATCCTTGGAGGCCTCATCACCGCCGTTGCCGTCGCCGACCTTCACGCGGTTGGCGTTGAAGCCGACATAGCCGTAGCCGAGGTTGGCGACGAGGTCGGTCTGGATGGTATCGCCGGAGATCTCGCCGTTAGAGTTGGCTTCCTTGATCTGCTCGGCAGCTTCCTTGGAGTAGGAGGGGTCAGTTACGTCGATCGTGCCGGAGACAACGCCGGGGATCTTGTCTTCATCCGTCATCTCGCGCCAGATGACGGTGTCGATCTTGGGCTCGCCCTTCCAGTAGGTCGGGTTCTTCTGCAGGGTGACAGCGCCGTTGGACCAGCTCTCGAAGGTGTACGGGCCGGAGCCGACAGGCGTGGAGGTCACGGACTTGACGTGGGACAGATCGCCCTTGACAAAGCCGAACATGTTGTTGTCGTAGTCAAACTTGTCAGTCTCGCCATAGTAGTGCATGGGGCACACGGTGACGGGGAGCTGATAGATGGCGGTGGCGTTGACCTCGGTGAGGGTGACGGTCATGGAGTAGTCACCGGTCTTGACGATACCGGCAACGTTGGGAGCGGACTCGCCGGTCTGGACGGCGACGGTATAGTCGTTGTAGGCGTCGCCCAGCTCAGCCTCGAGGAAGGAGGAGATGCTGGTGCCGGCGGTCTCGGCGTTGATACCGTCATCGGAGATGTCGTAGCCGTACTTAGCAACGATGGCAGCCCAGAAGTCTTCGACAGTCGCGTCATCGGCGAGATCGAAGCCCCAGTTGCCAGCCTGCGCGGCGACGGAGTCGTCAGCGGTGGCGGAACCGGAGGCGACCACGTAGTCAAGGATCTCCTGGGCGAACTTCACGCCGGCGGCGTTGAAGGCGGTCCAGTAAGCGTTGTACTGCTCTTCGGTGTAGAAGTCGTTGGCGGCGTAGGCGTCAGGACCGGCGGCGAGGATCAGGTTCTGCACAGTGTCCATACCGCTGCGATAGGCTTCCAGACCCTTGATGGGCAGGGAGTACAGCGTGGAAACGCCGTCATAAGCGGGGTCAAGCAGGACATAGTAAGAGAAGATGACATCGTCGATGGTCATTTCCTCACCGTCGGAGAACTTGACGCCCTCTTTCAGGGTGATGTTGTAGTCGATCGTGCCGTCGCTGTTTTCAACGATGTCGCAGTCGGCAATGCCCTTGTAAGTATAGTCGGTGCCGTTGTAGGGACGGACGTCGCCCTCGATGCCCTTGAGGACGACAGAGCCCTCGCGGTCGACGAGAAACAGACCGTCGAAGACCATACCCATGACCTGGTTTTCATAGTCATTGGTATAGAAGAAGGGGGAGAACTTACCGTCGAAGTTCTGCGTGCCGACAACAAGCGTCTTGCCGTCGGTCTGGCCGTCGTCCGTCTTCTTGTCGCCGCAGCCGGCCAGAAGACCAAGACACATGACCAGAGAAAGGATCAGTGCAAGTGTTCTTTTCATTGAATCTACTCCTTTATAAATTTTTGCTAAAACGGGTCGCCCCGTGCAGCACAAAGTAAGGCACCCGCGCGGATACACGCGCGGAAAGGGAGTGCGCCCCCTATGGACATCTGTGCGCCGAAAAACAGCACATAGGATTTTTTTGATTATAGCATGAAAAGATGAAGATTGTACAGAGTAAAATCTTAGAAGTTATCTTTTTTAGGCAATTTGTCCCATTCTGCCTGCATAATTTCGGCGCGCAGAACAAGGGCGCTCAGCAGCGCTGTCAGCTTCAGCAGGACATAGAGCAGCGCGAAAAAAGTCTGTCCTGCGTGGTCATTGACGAAAAAGAAGATCAATTCGCACACGATGCCGAGAAGAGAAAAGACCGCCGTGACCGCCGTTCGCACGGGCAGAACGGCCACGCTTTGTTTGTAGTTGTACTCGCGCACCGTGCCCCAATCCATGCCAAGCTTTGCAAGCGCCCAGATGACGCTTCCCGCGCCCAGAAACTCGCCGAGGTAGGGGAGCAGAACGTAAAAACAGTTCTGCATCCCCGGCGCGGGAATGCACCCGCCCGCGATGACCGCGACGATCAAAATGGCCGCCATTCCCAACACGGCGCGCTTGATCCTGTGCTGCTTTGCATCATCGCTTTGGCAGGCGTAGAGCGCCCCGTCGTAAACATATTCGCCCGCGACGTTCAGATGAAAGTCGTTCAGGTGCTCGCGGCGGTTGTGTTTTTTGTGCTGTTCGCCCATTATTCGATGCCTGTGAGGTCAAAGTCCGCGAGCGCCTTCTCCGCCTCGGCGCACACGCCGCGAAGACACGCTTCGTCAAACGGGCTCTCGAGGCCGGCGTTTTTGAGAAGGTCGGTGAACGTCCGGCTGCCGCCCTGCACGGTGTAGGCCATGTAGTGCTGCCAGGCGTTCCCCACGTCCTTGCGGATCATCGCCCAGAATTCGAGCGCCACGGTCTGGGCAAGGCAGTAGTCAATATAATAGAAGGGGCTTGAATAGATGTGGTGCTGGCGCTGCCAGCCCATGCCCTCGGAGTAGAACGGGATCTCGCCGTCAAGCTTCATCCACGGCATGTACACGCCGAGCAGCTCTTTCCACGCAGCGTGGCGCTCGGCGGGCGTCATTTCGGGCTTTTCATACACGATGTGCTGGAAGTGGTCGACCATCGTGCCGTAGGGGATGAACGTCAGCGCGCCGGAGAGGTGGCTGTAGAGGAACTTCTTCGCGTCGGGACCGAAAAAGCCGTCCGCCCACGGCTCTGCGAAGAACTCCATGGACATCGAGTGGACCTCGCAGGCCTCCATGCTCGGCCAGATGTAGTCGATGGGGATGCGCTTGCGGTTCGTCCAGGCCTCGAAAGCGTGACCGGCCTCGTGCGTCACGACCTCAACGTCGTGCTGCGTGCCGTTGAAGTTTGCGAAGATGAACGGCACCTGATAGTCCATGATGCTCGTGCAGTAGCCGCCCGCCTGCTTGCCCTCGGTCGAGAGCACGTCGAGCAGCTCGTCGCGTAGCATCGTTTCGAAGAATTCCTTCGTCTCGGGCGAAAGCTCGCTGTAGAATTTCATGCCCTGGGCGAGAATGTCGTCCGGCGTGCCCGCGGGGCGGGGATTGCCGGAGCGGAATTCGAGCGCGTTGTCGGCAAAGCTCATCGGATACTGCTTGCCCAGGCGTCTGGCCTGCTCGCGATAGACCTTGTCGGCCACGGGAACGAGATACTTGACGACCGCCTCGCGGAACTTCTCGACATCGTCTTTCGTATAGCAGTTGCGGCCCATGCGGTAGTAGCCGAGCGTGGTGTAGCCCTCGTAGCCGAGCTTTTTGCCCATCGCGTCGCGGAGTTTTACGAGCTTGTCGTAGAGCTCGTCAAATTTTGCCTGATTGTCCTTGTACCACTGGCCCTCGGCCTTCCACGCGGCAAGGCGCTTTTCATCGTCAGCGCAGGTCTTGAACGGGGAGAGCTGCGAGAGCGTGTAGACCTTGCCCTCGAACGGGATCTGCGCCGAGGCGAGCAGCTTTTCATACTCCTGCGTCAGGTCGTTTTCCTGCTGTAATTCAGGGATGATGGCGGGGGAGAAGGTCTTGAGCGCGATCTCGGCGTTGACAAACATCAGATCGCCGTATTCCTTTTCAAAGTCCGCGCGGAACGGGCTTTTGAGCATCGCTGCCGTCCACGCCTGATTGTATTCCTCCAGCTCGGGGTTGAAGTTGTTCCAGAATTTCTCCTCGCCGTCGTAGAATTCGTCGCGCGTGTCGATCGAGTGGCGGATGCTCGCGAGCGTCGCGGCGGTGGAGATGTGGCTCATCAGCTCCTGCTGCGAAAGGAACACCTTGCGCGCTTCCTCATAGCTCTTGGCGGCCTTGAGTTCCGCCGTCAGCGCGGAAAGGCGCTGCTTGCTCGCCGCGGGATCGGGGCGGGTGTAGGTCATTTCGGAAAATTTCATGTTGTTTCCTCCATCAAATTTTTATTGTTACATTTCTTATTCTTGCCGGTTATAGATCGCGGACACGTCCCTGCGTCCGCCGCCGATGACGACGACCGCTGCGGCCGCCGTGACGAGCATAAAGCCCGTCAGCACGCCGCGCACGGGGAGAAACGCCACCAGCGCGCCCGCGAGCAGATTGCCCGTGAAGCTGCCGACGGTGTTGAGCATGTTGAACGCGCCGTTGAAGCGGCCCTTTTTCTCGTCGGGCACGTAGCTCTGCGTGGCGGAGATGCGGATGGTGTAGCTCGTCACGCCCAGAATGCCGTTTAAGAAGCATGAGGCCATCATCACCGGCAGCGGGAAGTAGAGGTAGAAGCCCTCGCACAGCGAGATGACGACATAGACCGTCAGCGCGATGAGATACTTGTGCTGCACGGGCAGCTTGACCCGATAGTGGATGCCGCCGCCGATGGCGCGGCCGAAGATCGCCATGCCCCAGACGAGCATATAGATGTATTCGCCGTTATCGAATGTCGACTTGAAGTACGGCAGCGTGATGACCTGCGACGCGCCCGAGGCCAGCATGCTGAATGTGAAATAGATGGCCACGCGCAGAAGCCCCTTTTCACTCATCAGATAGCGAAAGCCCTCTTTGATGTCGCGCAGGAGCTGGCGGCCCGAGGAATGCTGCTCTTCGAGCGCGAGCGCGGCACGCTGCTTTTCGATGTAGTGTTCCTCGGCGCGGATCTGCGTCTCCGCCGTCGCGGCGATGAAGAAGCACAGCGCGTTGATGCCGAGCAGCGGCGCAATGCCGAAGAGATTATAAAAGTACGTTGCGATCGGGATGATGAGCGCCGAGAGCGTCTCCAGCACGCTCGCGATGGAGTAGGCCTTGGAGTAGTTCCCCTCAGAGATCAGCAGGGGATAGAAGCTGTCGTAGGCGACATAGTAGATGCTGTTGATCGAGCCGATGATAAAGCAGAAGACCGCGAGCATCGGAAAGCTGAACCAGCCGCGGCTCAGGATCAGTGCAGCGACAAGGTAGACCCCGGAGGAAAGGAAGTCCAGCGTGTAGATCGTCTTCTTGCGCGAAAAGCGGTCGAGGATCGCGCCCGAGAAGATCGGCATGACGATCTGCGGCAGGGTGAAGGTCGCAATGTAGATGGCGTAGAGCAGGTTCGAGCCCGTGTAGTCCAGCACGAGCAGACTCAGCGCGAAGCCGGACATCGAATTGCCCAGCATCGAGATCACGCTGCCCAATGTGATGATAGTGAAATCCCGCGTCCACAGCGGTGAGACCGGAGCTGGCGCGGGAGAAGAGGATTCGTTCATAGAAATAGCCTCCTTCCGGCTTAAGAGCGCAAACAAAAGCCCGCTCGATGCGGGAGGGGGACGGAAATCAACTGTATTATAAAGGATTTCGATAAAAGAATCAACTATAATTCCACCAAATATGGACAAATGCACAAATGCTGCCCCTGTTTTGTGCGGCACAGAGGGAGTGTCCGCTTGCCGAGAAGCATGACGTGTGCTATAATACCGCCAAACAAAAATAAACTGTGGAGGACATCACCATGCAACATGCACCGGCAAGAGAACTGCTGCATTTTATCAAAAATAGCCCCACCTGCTACCATGTGACCGAGAACATCCGCCAAAAGCTCCTCGCAAACGGCTATACCGAGCTTTCCGAACGCGAACGCTGGGAGGTAGCCCCCGGCGGGAAGTATTTCGTCCGCCGCAACGGCTCGAGCACCATCGCCTTCCGCGTGCCGGAGATGATCGACGGCGGCTTCGCCATGGCTGCGGCGCACTCCGACTCGCCAGCATTCCGTTTAAAAGAGCATCCCGACCGCCGCAGCGCGCATTATGTCCAGCTCTCGACCGAAAAATACGGCGGCATGCTGATGTCCACGTGGTTCGACCGCCCACTCTCCGTCGCGGGCCGCGTCTTCGTGCGCGCAAACGGCGAGATCGTCGAAAAACTCGTGAGCGTCGACCGCGACCTGCTCGTCATTCCCAATGTCGCTATCCACATGAACCGCACGGCGAACGACGGCATGAAGTACCTCGCGAATATCGACACGCTGCCGCTGCTCGGCGGTAAAGACAGCGGCGGCATCCTGCCCATCGTCGCCAAAGCCGCGGACGTTGCAGAAAACGACATCCTCGGCAGCGACCTGTTCCTCTACTGCCGCGGCGAGGGAACGCTGCTTGGCGAGAACGAGGAGTACATCCTTTCTCCCAAGCTCGACGATCTCGAGTGCGCCTGCGGCTGCCTCGAGGGCTTCCTTGCGGCGAAAGAGAGCGGAAATATCGCCGTCTGCTGCATTTTCGACAATGAAGAGGTCGGCTCGTCCACCAAGCAGGGTGCGGGCTCGACATTCCTGCGCGACACGCTGCGCCGCATCGCCCTGTGCCTCGGAAAGGACGAGCAGGAGCTCCAGATGATGCTCGCGCGCAGCTTCCTCGTCTCGGCGGACAACGCGCACGCCCAGCACCCCAACCACGGTGAATACGCCGACCCCGACAACTGCCCGTATATGAACGAGGGCGTCGTCATCAAGTTCAACGCCAACCAGCGCTACGCGACCGATGGCCGCTCCTGCGCTATTTTCCGCGCCGTGTGCGAAAACGCGGGCGTTCCCACGCAGGTCATGTCCAACCGCTCCGATCTTCCCGGTGGCTCGACGCTCGGCTCGATCTCCGATACGCTCGTGCCGGTCAGCACGGTGGACATCGGCCTGCCCCAGCTCGCGATGCACTCTTCGTGGGAGACCGCGGGCGTGCAGGACTATGAATTCCTGATCCGCGCGATGACGGAGTATTTCGGCAGCGCACTGTAAGAGACCTGCCGAAACGGTAGACAAAAGCACGGAAGCATGCTAAAATAAAACGGTTTTTGATCAAATACGCTTTCAACGACAGAAAGGAAATATATCATGGACGTTAAGGAAATTCTCAAGCACGTTGACCATACCCTCCTCAAGCAGACCGCCACCTGGGAGGACATCAAGCAGATCTGTGACGACGGCATCAAGTACGGCTGCGCAAGCGTCTGCATTCCGCAGACCTATGTGAATCACGCCGCGCACTACGTCGCCGAGCAGCAGCACTATGGCTTCGGCCAGCTGCCCATCTGCACGGTCATCGGCTTCCCCAACGGCTACACGCCCAGCGGCATCAAGTGCATGGAGGCCGAGTCCGCCGTCGCCGACGGCGCGACCGAGATTGACATGGTCATCAACCTCGGCTGGGTCAAGGAGGGCCAGTACGACAAGATCCTTCAGGAGATCAACTCTGTGAAAATCTCCTGCCACGGCAACATCTTAAAGGTCATCATCGAGACCTGCCTGCTCACCGACGAAGAGAAGATCAAGCTCTGCGAGGTCGTCTCCAATTCTCACGCCGACTATATCAAGACCTCCACGGGCTTTGCCGGCGGCGGCGCGACCCGCGAGGACGTCGCCCTCATGGCCGCCCACATGACCAACGGCAAGAAGATCAAGGCCGCCGGCGGCATTGCGAGTCTGCAGGATGCCGAAGACTTCCTCAAGCTCGGCGCCGACCGCCTCGGCACGTCCCGCATCGTCAAGGCCGTCAAGGAGCTCGAGGCCAAGGGCAAACTTTAAGAAAGGGGAGGGCTCAATATGCCGACTCCGCATAACAGTGCGAAAAAGGGCGACTTCGCCAGGACCGTTCTGATGCCCGGCGACCCGCTGCGCGCGAAGTTCATCGCCGAAACATTTTTAGATGAAACAAAGCTCGTCAACAACGTCCGCGGCGTGCAGGGCTACACAGGCACCTACAAGGGCGTTCCCGTCAGCGTGATGGCCAGCGGCATGGGGATGCCGTCCATCGGTATCTACTCCTACGAGCTGTTCACGCAGTACGATGTCGAGAGCATCATCCGAGTGGGTTCGGCGGGCGCGCTGCAAAAGGACTTGAAGCTCGGTGACGTGGTCGCGGGCATGGGTGCGTGCACCAACTCGAATTACGCCGCGCAGTACGGCCTTGGCGGCACATTTGCCCCCATTGCGGACTTTCAGCTGCTCTCCGCCGCTGTCGAATCGGCAAAGGAGCTCGGCGTCCGCATGGACGTCGGCAACCTCTACTCGTCCGACACGTTCTACGACGCGTCGAACCCGTCGCTCAAGTGGGCGGACATGGGCGTGCTCGCCATCGAGATGGAGGCCGCCGCCCTCTACTGCAACGCCGCCTATACGAAAAAGCGCGGACTTTCCCTCTGCTCGATCTCCGACAATATCCTCACCGGCGAGGAGCTTTCGCCCGAGGAGCGGCAGACGAGCTTTACCGCCATGATGAAAATCGCGCTCGAAACAGCCGTAAAGATGGCGGCAGAATCCCAAAAGTAAGGAGATTATCATGCCATGCGCGTGATCGACATTGAAAACATTGTGACCAACATGAAGGACGATACCCGCTTCGTCCTGCGCTGCGAGGAGGTCTTTCACGACAAGATCAGCTCCGCCGCGGCGAGCATTTTAATGAACAAGGGACAAAAGCCCATCGTCTGCCTGACGGGCCCGAGCGGCTCGGGCAAGACGACGACGGCGATGCGCCTGCGCGAATACCTCGAAAACCTCGGCGTCAAGGTCTGCATGCTCAGCATGGATAACTTTTTCCTGCCGCTTGATCAGCGTCCGCCCGAGGCGAGCGACTGGGAGTCGCCCTACTGCGTGAACCGCGATTTACTCATCGAGGATATCCACCGCCTGATGGACGGCGAGCTCGTGGAGCTGCCGGTCTACGACTTCAAAGCCGGCGGCGTCGGCGGTTACAAGCCCATGCAGGGCGACAAGGACGCCGTCATCATCGCCGAAGGCATCCACATGCTCAACCCGCTCATTTTTGACCAGCTCAGAAGCGAAGCTACGGGCGTTTACGTCGCCCCGCGCACGCGTATCATCACGCACAAGGACCGCATCGTGCGCCCAGAGCAGCTGCGCGTGGCACGCCGCATGATCCGCGACTATCAGGGCCGCGGCCATTCGCTGCGTCAGACCGTCGAGCGCGCCGAGAGTGTCGACCGCGGCGAGCTCAACTACATCATGCCCAATAAGCCCAACGCGAGCATTCACATCGACACGTTCCACGACTACGAGCCGTGCATCCTCGCGCGGTACTTGAAGGAAATTCCGGAGTTCTACAGCCAGCTCGACGATCAGTTTATCGCCGAGCACGGGCTGAGCGACCTGATGGACGTTGTCAACTCCGTGCCGTCGCTGCGCACGGACTATGTCCCGCGCGACTCCATCGTGCGAGAGTTCGTCGGCGGCAGCTGCTTTGAGTATTAAATCGGCAAAATCTGACAACAAACTGTAATTTCTGATTTTTACAATACAAAACGTAATCGAAATTTGGCGCTTTTGCGCGAAAAGGGGAGGAAGAGCGAATGCATTCTGACGAGCGGCGAAAGGCCATTGCCGACGTGCTGCGCGCGGCGGACGCGCCGGTCAGCGCCTCCGCGCTGGCGGAAAAATTCTCCGTCTCGCGCCAGATCATCGTGGGCGATATCGCGCTGCTGCGCTCCTCGGGCGAGGAAATTCTCGCCACTCCGCGAGGCTATGTGACGCCGAAGGAGGCGCGCGGCATCGTCCGCCGCGTTGCCGTGAAGCACATGCCGCAGGAGATGGAAGCCGAGCTCAACACCATCGTCGACAACGGCTGTACGGTCATCGACGTCATCGTCGACCATCCTATTTACGGCCAGCTCACCGGCCCGCTGCAAATTTCGAACCGCTACGAGGTCAGCCAGTTCATTGAGCGCTGCAAAAAGGCGGAGCCGCTGTCCAGTCTCACCGACGGCATCCACCTGCACACGCTCTCCTGTCCCGACGAGGCGGCGTTCGAGCGCACGAAGAGTGCGCTGCGCGCACTGCGCGTCCTGCTGGAGGAAAACGGAAATTAAGGGTTGACAATCCTCACACGAGCGATTATAGTGTCATGTGCACGTGTCAAGACACATGCACATGACACTATTTTATTTTTAGGCTGTGAGGATATCATGGAAAAATTCAAAGCGTTCTGCAAACGCAAAAACATTGAAGTTTCGGCCAAGCGCTACGGCATCGATGCGCTCGGCGCAATGGCGCAGGGCCTCTTCTGCTCGCTGCTCATCGGCACGATCATCAAGACGCTCGGCGCGCAGCTGGGCGTTCCGTTTCTGACGGACATCGGCACCTATGCGATGTCCGTCTCCGGCCCTGCGATGGCCATTGCCATCGGCTACGCGCTGCAGGCACCCCCGATGGTGCTCTTCTCCCTCGCGGCGGTGGGCTATGCGGCTAACGCCGAGGGCGGCGCAGGCGGCCCGCTCGCCGTGCTCATCATCGCGATCCTTGCCGCCGAGTGCGGCAAGGCCGTGAGCAAGGAGACGAAGATCGACATTTTGGTCACGCCCGCCGTGACCATCCTGGTCGGCGTCGCGCTCGCCAAGTGGATCGCCCCGCCCATCGGCACGGCGGCCTCGGCATTTGGCATTATCATCGACAATGCGACCAAGCTCCAGCCGTTCTGGATGGGCATCGCGGTCTCTGTGCTTGTCGGCGTCGCGCTCACGCTGCCGATCTCTTCCGCCGCCATCTGCTCGGTGCTGGGCCTGACGGGCCTTGCCGGCGGCGCGGCCGTCGCAGGCTGCTGCGCGCAGATGGTCGGCTTCGCCGTGATGAGCTTTAAGGAAAACCGCTGGGGCGGCCTTGTCTCTCAGGGCCTCGGCACGTCGATGCTCCAGATGCCGAACATTGTCAGAAATCCCCGCGTCTGGATCGCGCCGACGCTCGCCTCCGCCATCACCGGCCCCATCGCCACGTGCGTGTTCCATCTTGAGATGAACGGCGCGCCCATCAACTCCGGTATGGGTACCTGCGGCCTCTGCGGCCCCATCGGCGTGTGGACGGGCTGGCTCGCTCCCTCCGAGGATGCCATTGCCAAGGGCGCGGCGGCCATGAGCCCAACGGGCTTTGACTGGCTGGGCCTCATCCTCGTCGCCATCGTGCTGCCCGCCATCCTTGCTCCGCTCATCAATATGGTCTGCCGACGCCTCGGCTGGATCAAGGACGGAGACCTGAAGCTGGACTGAGAAAATAACGTGTAAAAAGTGTGGACTTTTTGTAAAGAATCCCATCAATTATCACAAAAAAAGTAAAATCGGGGAGAATCGGACTTGATTCTCCCCTTTGCTTTTGCTATACTGTCAGACGAAGTGCGTCCGCACTTCAAAATAAACCGGAGAGCGGCCCGCCGCCGACCGGAAAAATAAGGAAGGATAGAAGAATGAAGAAGTTTTTTGCACTGCTTCTCGCTCTCGTCATGGTTCTGTCCCTCGTTGCCTGCGGTGATAAGAAGACCGACGACAATCAGGGCGACACCAACACTGACGATCAGCAGGGCGGGACCACCACTTACACCAATCCTGACGATATCGACGACAACATGACGTCCGAAGACGGCAAGTATGAGATCGCGTTCGTCACCGACGTCGGCCAGCTGAAGGATAAGTCCTTCAACCAGGGCACCTTCGACGGCGTGAAGCTCTATGCCGCCAACAACGGCCTGAGCTACAAGTACTATCAGCCCGCCAACGGCGATCAGGCTACCGATGACGACCGTTACGACGCCATGAAGGCTGCCGTGGACGGCGGCGCCAAGGTCATCGTCTGCGCCGGCTTCATGCAGGGCACGGCCCTCGAGAAGGCCGCTAAGGAATTCACCGACACCAAGTTCGTCTTCATCGACGGTTGGTCCCTCGGCCTTGACAACGTTGCGGGCATCGCCTTCAACGAAGAGCAGTGCGGCTACTTCGCCGGTTACGCTGTCGTCAAGGAAGGCTATGAGAAGCTCGGCTTCACCGGCGGCGGCGGCGGCACGAACCCCGCCTGCATCCGTTACGGCTGGGGCTTTGCTCAGGGCGCCAACGACGCTGCTAAGGAAATGGATAAGACCGTCGAGCTGAACTACTCCTGGGAGTACGGCGCTTCCTTCCAGGCTTCCCCCGAGCTGCAGACCATGGTCTCCGGCTGGTACTCCAACGGCACTGAGATCGTCTTCGCCTGCGGCGGTTCCATGTTCCAGTCCGTCGCCGCTGCCGCTTCCGCTGAGGACGGCAAGGTCGTCGGCGTCGACGTCGACCAGTCCAGCGAGTCCGAGACCGTCGTCACCTCCGCTATGAAGGGCCTGAGCGATGCTGCCGAGTGGGCGATCGCCAAGGTTTACGATGGCACCTGGGACGAGATCGGCAATGCTGCCACCTCCCTGGGCGTTGCTGAGAATGCTGTCGGCCTGCCGACCGCTACCTGGTCCATGGAGAACTTCTCCGTTGCCGACTATGAAGACCTCTTCCAGAAGGTCCTCAACGGCGACATCACCATCGACAACAACTCTGAGATGGCCAACCCCGCTGAGGGCGGCCTGACCAACGTCAACGTCAACTACATCGGCGGCTAATTCCCAATAGCGCATACATAAAAGAACGGAAGACTTCGGTCTTCCGTTCTTTTTCACATTTCTGACAGGGAAAGACATGCGAAAACCTTTTGCTTTTCATCGGGAAACGTGATATAGTATAATGTAATTATGGTTTCCGTCCTCGCAGCGCAGCGCGTGCGGGCCATCAAAACGGAAGGAGGGCGAAAAAACTTGGAGAATCAGTATGCGATCGAAATGCTGAATATCACGAAGAAATTCCCCGGTATTATCGCCAATGACAACATCACCTTACAGCTCAAAAAGGGCGAGATCCACGCCCTGCTCGGTGAAAACGGCGCGGGAAAATCGACGCTGATGTCGGTTCTTTTCGGCCTTTATCAGCCGGAGGAGGGCATCATCAAAAAGGACGGCAAGGTCGTGTCCATCAAGGACCCGAACGACGCCACCGCGCTCGGCATCGGCATGGTGCACCAGCACTTCAAGCTGGTGGATGTTTTCACGGTGCTCGACAACATCATCCTCGGCGCGGAGACGACGAAGTGCGGCTTTTTGCAGAAGAAAGAGGCACGCAAAAAGGTCGAGGAGATCTCGAAGCGCTACGGCCTGAATGTCGACCTTGACGCCAAGGTCGAGGATATCACGGTCGGTATGCAGCAGCGCGTCGAAATTCTGAAGATGCTCTATCGCGACAACGAGATCCTCATCTTCGACGAACCGACCGCGGTGCTCACCCCGCAGGAGATCGAGGAGCTGATGGCCACGATGAAGGAGTTTGCCCGCGAAGGCAAGTCCATCCTCTTCATCTCCCACAAGCTCAATGAGATCATGGAGGTTTCCGACCGCGTGAGCGTTCTGCGCAAGGGCAAGTATATCGGCACGGTCAACACGAGCGAGACCACCAAGCAGGAGCTTTCCAACATGATGGTCGGCCGCCCCGTGCAGCTCGAGGTCACGAAGGACGAGGCCAAGCCCGCGGGCGAGGTCTTGAAGGTCGACCACCTCTGCGTCCACTCCCACGTGCAAAAGCGCAACGCCGTGAATGACGTTTCCTTCACCGTCCGCGCGGGCGAGATCGTCTGCATCGCCGGTATCGACGGCAACGGCCAGACGGAGCTTGTCTACGGCCTGACAGGCCTTGACAAGCCGTCCTCCGGCACGATCACCCTCTGCGGCAAGGATATCTCTCATACCTCCATCCGCCACCGCGGCGAGCACATGAGCCACATTCCCGAAGACCGCCACAAGCACGGCCTCGTGCTCGACTTCACACTCGAGCAGAACATGGTGCTCCAGCGCTTCAACGAGCCGCGCTTTGAAAACCACGGCTTTATCAACAACAAGGCTGTGCGCGACTATGCCAACTACCTGATCGACAAGTTCGACGTGCGCAGCGGCCAGGGCGCGATTACGCGCGCGCGTTCCATGTCCGGCGGCAACCAGCAGAAGGCCATCATCGCCCGCGAGGTCGACCGCGACAAGGACCTCATCGTCGCCGTGCAGCCCACGCGCGGCCTTGACGTCGGCGCCATCGAATTCATCCACAGCCAGCTCGTCGCCGAGCGCGACCGCGGCAAGGCGATTTTGCTCGTCTCGCTCGAGCTGGACGAGGTCATGAGCCTCTCTGACCGCATCCTCGTCATGTACGAGGGTGAGATCGTCGGCGAGCTCGACCCGAAGAAAACCACCGTCGAAGAGCTCGGCCTTTACATGGCCGGCGCCAAGCGCATGGCGAAGGAGGAGGCGGCCGTATGAAAAAAGAACACTTCCTGCAAAGCGAAGGCTTCAAGACCGTCGCGGCGTCCGTCCTCTCGATCCTGATTGGCCTCGCCGTCGGCAGCATCGTCATTTTGATCGTCGGCCTCACGAGCCCGAACCTCTCGCTCTCCTCGGCGTGGGACGGCATCCGCATCGTGTTCGGCGGCCTGTTCTCCACGGGACGCGACGCCTCCGGTACGCTGATGTGGGGCTTCAACCCGACGAATATCGGCAACATGCTCTTCCGTGCCGCGCCGCTCATCATGACGGGCCTTTCCGTCGGCATGGCGTATAAAACGGGCCTTTTCAACATCGGCGCGCCGGGCCAGTACCTCATCGGTACGCTCGTGTCGCTCTCCATCGCCCTCGGTCTTCCGTCCGAGACGATGTCCACCACGCTCATCTGGCTGCTCGCCTTCCTCGGCGGCACGCTCGCGGGCGCGATCTGGGGCGCGATCCCCGGCCTTTTCAAGGCCCTGCTCAACATCAACGAGGTGCTCGCCTGCATCATGACGAACTGGATCGCGGCAAACCTCGTCACATGGCTCTTTGATATCAGTAACTTCAAGAACGTCACCGAGTCCACCAAGACCGGCTACATCTACAAGACGACCTACAATGGCGTCGCCACCGCGAAGATGGGCCTTGACAAGCTGTTTCCGAACTCCCAGGTCAACGGCGGCATCCTCATCGCCATCGTCTTTGCAATCGCCGTTTACGTGATGATGTCCAAGACGACGTTCGGCTATCAGCTCAAAGCCTGCGGCTCCAACCGTCATGCCGCGCGCTACGCCGGTATCGCCGACAAGCGTAACATCGTCATCTCCATGGCGATCGCGGGCGCACTGAGCGCGGCGGGCGCTTCGCTCTACTATCTCTCCGGCAACACGGAGTTCTTCTGGTCCACGTACCAGTCGCTCCCTGCCATCGGCTTCAACGGTATCCCCGTTGCGATGCTCGCCTCCTGTAACCCCATCGGCATCATCTTCACGGCGCTGTTCATGTCGATGCTCGATATCTCGGGCCTGCAGCTGACGAACCTGACGGCCTATAACGAGTACATCACGAACGTCATCATCGCCGTCATCGTGTACCTGAGCGCCTTCTCGCTGGTCATCAAGATGTGGATCGGCAAGCTCGGCAAAAAGAAGGACGACGGCGCGGATGCCAACGCGGAGCCCGCACCGGCGGCAGCTTCCGCACCAGCCGGTGCACAAGCGGAAACGGAGAAAGGAGGCGACGCGAAATGACATTCCTCATTCAGCAGACGCTCATTTATGCCGTCCCTCTGATGATCGTGGCGCTTGCGGGCGTGTTCGCCGAGCGCAGCGGTATCATCAACCTGGCGCTGGAAGGTATCATGGTCTTCGGCGCGTTCATCGGCGTCTGGTTTGTGCGCATTCTGCAGACGAGCGACGCCATCCTCTCCCTCAAGCAGAGCGGCAACTGGGTCGCGCTACAGGGCGTGGAGCTCCTCACGATGCTGGTCGCGGCGGCCTTCGGCGCGCTGTTCTCGCTGCTTTTGAGCTTTGCGTCCATCAACCTGCGTGCCGACCAGACCATCGGCGGCACGGCGCTGAACCTGATGGCCCCCGCACTGGTGCTGTTCTTCATCCGCATCATCGCCAACCAGAATACGCTGCAGATGCTCACGGGTGACGCGGCGAGCTGGTTCATGATCAAAAAGTCTACGCTCGGCATCGACAAGAACACCGACCTCGGCTTTTTCGGCGAGACGTTCGTCAACAAGGTCTACCTGGCGACCTACGTCTGCATCCTACTTTTCATCATCCTGTCGATCCTGCTCTATAAGACGCGCTTCGGCCTGCGCCTGCGCGCCTGCGGTGAAAATCCCCAGGCGGCGGATTCGCTGGGCATCAACGTCTACAAGATGCGCTACGCGGGCACGACCATTTCCGGCGCGCTCGCGGGCATGGGCGGCTTCGTCTATGCGCTGACGACCGCAAACTGCGCCTCGAACGGCGACGTGGCGGGCTTCGGCTTCCTCGCACTGGCCGTTATGATCTTCGGCAACTGGAAGCCCGTGAATATCGCGGTCTCCTCGCTGCTGTTCGGCCTCTTCAAGTGCATCGCGGCGAGCTACGCGAGCATCGACATCAACGGCGACGGCGTCTACATGCTCGCCGAGATCGGCATCAGCGCCCATCTCTACCGCATGCTGCCCTACATCGTCACGCTGCTCGTGCTGGCATTCACGTCCAAGAGCTCCCGCGCCCCCAAGGCTGAGGGCATCCCCTACGACAAGGGCCAGCGCTAAATTACATAAGAAGCGGTATGGCGCAGCCATACCGCTTTTTATCATCTCGAAAAAGTGACTTGTCACTTTTTCGAGAAAGATTCGCTACGCTTAAGTGCCTCGGTTGTCCGCTGAAAGCGGACAACTCGACACTCGCTTCGCGCAAAGTGTTTTCTGCCACGCACATGTCGCGGCAGAAAACGGATTGCACAGCTTTCGCGTCTGCGGACGCAAACTCTGCGAGGCTTTTTGGCAGCATGAACATACTTGCAGCAAACTAAATCTATGGAGAGAACTATGGAGATCAGAGAAATTACGACTCCCGATGAAAAGCGGCGCATTACGCGCTTTATTTTAGAATCGCTGCCCGACTGGTTTGGCATTCCAGAGGCGCGCGAGGAATACATCGAAAAGAGTGTTAAGCAGCCGTTTTTTGCCGCGTTCGACGGCGAGAACGCCGTCGGCTTCCTTTACCTTGCCGAAACGGGGAGGGATACAGCGGAACTCTATGTCATGGGCGTGCTGAAAGAATACCACCGCCGCGGCGTCGGCAAGATGCTCTTTGCCGCAGCGAAGCAGCGGGCGAAGGAGCTTGGCTACTCGTTTTTGCAGGTCAAGACCGTGCAGATGGGGAAGTACCCTGAGTACGACGCGACGAACCGCTTCTATCTCGCCCTCGGTTTTGGTGAGTTTGAGGTATTCCCGACGCTCTGGGACGAGTGGAACCCGTGTCAAATCTACGTGATGAGCCTGAAATAAGAAAATGTTGGAACTTTTTCCCGCCGTTTTGCGTCTATAAAAGCAGAAAAACAGGGGAGGGAAGCATATGACCGTCCGCGAACCGAAAAAACGCTCTAATTTGCGGCTGAAGCTCGGCGGCGCGTATTTTAGCGCGCAGCGAAAACTCAGATGGCTTTCGATGCGGAAGCATTTTGCGCGCGAGTGCAGCGGGGAAGACTTAGCATATCAGGCGTTTTCCCACCATACGCCGCTCATGCGAAAGCTCAAGGACGTCGACATGCAGCTCCAGCGCAACAAGGTGACGAATCTCCGCCTCGCCTGTGCGCGGCTCGACGGGCTTTTGCTGCGCCCCGGTGAAACGATGAGCTACTGGTATCTCATCGGAAAGCCGACGGCGTGGAAGGGGTATCTGCCCGGCATGATCCTGCGCAACGGCGGGTATCTGGCCGCGACGGGCGGCGGGCTCTGCCAGCTCTCAAACCTCATCTACTGGATGACGCTGCACACGCCGCTCACGGTCGTCGAGCGCCACCGCCACGGCTACGACGTCTTTCCCGACGCGAACCGCACGCAGCCCTTCGGCAGCGGTGCGACCTGCTTTTACCCCTATCTTGACCTGATGATCCGCAACGACACACAGGACACCTATCAGATGCGCGTCCGCGTCGGCAAAACAGACCTTGAGGGCGAGTGGCGCGTGAGTGCGGCACTCGAGGAACGCTACGAGGTCGTCGAGCGCAACCACGAAATGCGCGCGCAGTACTGGGGCGGCTACATCCGCCACAACGAGCTCTACCGGCAGACGTTTGATTTGCAGGGCAAGCTACTCGCGGAAACGCCTGTCGCCGTGAACGACGCGGTGATGATGTACTCGCCGTATCTGGAAGAAAGCAAAAAGGAAGGCTGAAAGCCTTCCTTTTCTCTTATTCGTCTGTTTCTTCGGCCTTTTCCTCTTCCGCGGGCTCTTCCCACGGCTGCATCGTGGCGACACAGCGGTTGATGTTCTTGCCCTCGGCATAGAATTTGGCTTCGTAGTCGGTCATCACACCGCGCTGTCCGTTTGCGTGCAGGTCGCGTGTGACCTCAGAGAGTTCGAAGCCAAACTGTGGAATTTCTTCGATCGACCACTCAAACAGCGGGTCGTTGTCGGTCTTGAAATGAATTTGGCCGTTGTCCTTGAGCACCTTGCGGTAGAGCTTCAAGAAATTGCCGTGCGTCAGCCGACGCTTGGCCTGCCGCTTGGGCGGCCACGGGTCGCAGAAGTTGACATAGATGCGGTCGACCTCGCCCTGATCAAAAATCTCAGGGAGTTGGTTGGCGTCGATGTCGATGAAAAAGACGTTGTGCAGCTCTGCCTTCGCCGCACGCTCCATCGCGACGACCATCGCGTCGGGCACCTTTTCGACCGCGATGAGCAGCACGTCGGGCTCCGCCGCGGCCGTCTCGACGGTGAAGCGGCCCTTGCCGCAGCCGAGCTCCACGCGGATCTCCTTCGCCTCGGGCATCAAGTCGTGCCAGCGGCCCTTGCGCTCGTAGGGATCCTTGATCTGATACGCCCCGCACCGCTCCATGCGGGGAAGCAGGTTTTTCTTTTTGCGCATTCGCATAGAATGAACCTCGTTTTCCTATAATTCAATCCTATCATATCGAAAATTGGTGCAAGAGACAAGTCATTTTAAAAATTTTATACAAGAGTTGCTGCATTGGGAGAAAAGATCATTAAAAATGCAGCGTTTCTTGCAATGACACCGGAAAAGTGTGAAACTTTTTTGAAAAAAGTGATTTTTCTCTTGCAAATATGCCTTGCCGCCCATATAATAGGGGGCAGTTGAAGAAGACAGGAGGAGACACACGATGTCTTTTGTCAAATATGAACCCAAGGGCAACATTGCCTATCTCATCATTGACCGCGAAAAGGCGCTCAACGCGCTCAATTCTCAGGTGCTCGCCGATCTCGATGCCGCGCTCGACGCGGTGGACTTAAGCGAGATCCGCTGCCTGATCGTCCGCGGCGCGGGCGAGAAGTCCTTTGTCGCCGGCGCGGACATCGCGCAGATGAAGGAACTCAGCAAGGAGGAGGCCGAGGCCTTCGGCAAGCAGGGCAACGACGTCATGCGCAAGCTCGAAGCGTTCCCCATCCCGACGATCGCGGCGGTGGGCGGCTATGCCCTCGGCGGCGGCTGCGAGCTCGCGATGAGCTGCGACTTCCGCATCTGCTCCGATACCGCCGTTTTCGGCCAGCCCGAAACGGGTCTCGGCATCACGCCGGGCTTTGGCGGCACGCAGCGCCTTGCGCGCCTCGTCGGCCCCGGCATGGCCAAGCAGATGATCTACACCGCCCGCAACATCAAGGCGGACGAGGCCTACCGCATCGGCCTTGTCAACGCGGTCTATCCGCTTTCTGACCTCTACGCCGCGGCGGAAAAGCTCGCCGGCCAGATCGCCGGCAACGCGCCCATCGCGGTGCGCGCGTCCAAGCAGGCCATCAACGACGGTCTTCAGGTCGACATTGACCGCGCCGTCGTGATCGAGGAGAAGGCCTTCGGCTCCTGCTTCCAGAGCGCCGACCAGCAGGAGGGCATGGGCGCTTTCCTCGAAAAGCGCAAGCACGAGCCCTTTATCAACAAGTGATTCCATAGAATTATCTATTTATATTGTAGGAGGATACACACAATGAAAGTTGCAGTTTTCGGCGCCGGCACCATGGGCAGCGGCATCGCTCAGGTCTTCGCGGCCAAGGGCCACACCGCTCTGATGTACGCTTCCAGCGTCGCTTCCGCTCAGCGCCACAAGGATAAGCTCGCCGCTTCCCTGCAGAAGCGTGTCGAGAAGGGCAAGATGACCGAAGAGGCTAAGGACGCCATCCTGAACAACATCCTCGTCGAGGAGAAGTCTGCCGCGGCGGACGCCGACCTCGTTATCGAGTGCGTCAAGGAAGAGATGGGCACCAAGCGCGAGCTGCTCGGCGAGCTCGACGAGATGTGCAAGGAGAGCACCGTTTTCGCGACCAACACCTCTTCTTTGTCCGTCACCGAGATGGGTCTCGGCCTCAAGCACGCCGTCATCGGCATGCACTTCTTCAACCCCGTGCCCAGCATGAAGCTCGTTGAGGTCATCCGCGGCGCCAACACCACGCAGGAGACCTTCGACTTCATCTACAACCTCTCCAAGGAGATCGGCAAGGAGCCTGTCGAGGTCGCTGAGGCTCCGGGCTTCGTCGTCAACAAGATCCTGATCCCGATGATCAACGAGGCCATCGGCCTGGTCGAGACCGGCGTTGCCTCTGTCGAGGATATCGACAAGGCCATGATGCTCGGCGCGAACCACCCCATGGGCCCCCTCGCCCTGGGCGACTTCATCGGCCTGGACGTCTGCCTCGCCATCATGAACGTCCTCTACAGCGAGACCGGCGATCCGAAGTATCGTCCCGCTCTGCTGCTCAAGAAGATGGTCCGCGGCGGCCAGCTCGGCAAGAAGTCCGGCAAGGGCTTCTACGATTACAGCAAGAAGTAATCCGTTCCTAAAAGGATAAAAAGGGGAGGAAGTTTACAAAAACTGCCTCCCCTTTTCTCTTTTGGAATGGAAAGGATTCCTGAAAATGACAGAAAACTGTCATAAAAGGAACGGAAATGTCAAAAAGACTTTAATGAATTCGGCGAAAAGCACGAATTCCAAAAAGGAATGATAGTTCCTCTTGCGAAAATGAAACGCACAGGATATAATGAAAGTCACGGAACTGATTTGTGAAAAATTAGACAATCCAATTATTTTTATAGTGAAGGAGCAAAAGACTATGGATTTCCATCTGTCCAAAGAACATCTGCTGGTCCGCAAAATGTATCGCGAATTTGCAGAAAATGAAGTCAAGCCTTTAGCTGAGGAACTCGATGAGGAAGAGCGCTTCCCCATGGAGACCGTCGAAAAGATGGCCAAGCTCGGCATGATGGGTATTTACTTCCCGAAGCAGTACGGCGGCGCCGGCGGCGATGTTCTCAGTTATGCCATGTGCGTGGAGGAGCTCGCTAAGGTTTGCGGCACCACCGCTGTTATCGTTTCCGCCCACACCTCCCTCTGCTGCGCTCCCATTTTCGAGAACGGCACCGAGGAGCAGAAGATGAAGTATCTGCCTGACCTTCTGTCCGGCCGCAAGATCGGCGCGTTCGGTCTGACCGAGCCCGGCGCCGGTACCGACGCCTCCGGCCAGCAGACCACCGCTGTCAAGAACGAGAACGGCGACTACGTCCTCAACGGCAGCAAGTGCTTCATCACCAACGGTAACGTTGCCTCCACTTTCGTCGTGTTCGCCATGACCGACAAGAGCAAGGGCAACCACGGTATCACCGCCTTCATCGTTGAGAAGGACTTCCCCGGCTTCTCCACCGGTAAGCACGAGAAGAAGATGGGTATCCGCGGCAGCTCTACCTGCGACCTCGTCTTCGAAGACTGCGTCGTCCCCAAGGAGAACCTGCTCGGTAAGGAAGGCGAAGGCTTCAAGATCGCCATGAAGACCCTCGACGGCGGCCGTATCGGTATCGCCTCCCAGGCTCTCGGTCTTGCCGAAGGCGCCATCAACGAGGCTGTCAAGTACACCAAGGAGCGTATCCAGTTTGGTCGCCGCCTGAGCCAGTTCCAGAACACCCAGTTCCAGCTGGCCGACATGCACACCCGCACGCAGGCTGCCCAGTACCTCGTTTACGCTGCCGCTATGAAGAAGCAGAATCACGAGGATTACTCCATGGACGCTGCCATGGCCAAGCTCTTCGCGGCCGAGACCGCTTCCGACGTCACCCGCCGCGCTGTTCAGCTCTTCGGCGGCTATGGCTACACCCGTGAGTATCCCGTTGAGCGCATGATGCGCGATGCCAAGATCACCGAGATCTACGAGGGCACTTCCGAAGTCCAGCGTATGGTCGTTGCCAAGTATCTTGGTGTGAACTAAAAAAGGAGGTAAAGATATAATGAAGATTCTTGTTTGCGTTAAGCAGGTCCCCGATACCTCCGGTAAGGTTGCCGTCAATCCCGATGGTACCCTGAACCGCGCTTCCATGCAGACCATCATCAACCCCGATGATATGAACGCCGTTGAGGCCGCTCTCAAGCTCAAGGATGAGCTGGGCTGCAAGGTCACCGTCGTCACCATGGGTCCCCCGCCGGCAGAAGGCATGCTGCGCGAGCTGATGGCCATGGGCGCTGATGACGGCTATCTCGTTTCCGCCCGTGAGTTCGGCGGTTCCGATACTTACGCCACCTCCCAGATCCTTGCCGCCGCTCTCGACACCATCGGTCTCGATGACGACGACATCGTCTTCTGCGGCCGTCAGGCTATCGATGGTGATACCGCTCAGGTCGGTCCTCAGATCGCTGAGAAGCTGCACCTGCCCCAGATCACCTACGCCGCCGACGTGAAGAAGGAAGGCGACACCCTGACCGTCAAGCGCATGCTCGAGGACGGCTACATGACCATCAAGGCTCAGACTCCGTGCCTGATCACCTGCATCAAGGAGCTCAATACTCCGCGTTACATGAGCGTCTCCGGTGTGTTTGAGTGCTACTCCAAGCCCATGACCGTTCTGGACTACAACGCCCTGAAGGATCACCCCCTCATCGACGCTACCACCATCGGCCTCAAGGGCTCCCCGACCAACATCCTGACCTCCTTCACGCCTCCCCAGAAGGGCGCCGGTCAGATGCTCGAGGGCAACGACATGGCTACCTGCGAGAAGCTCGCCGGCATCCTGCTCGAAAAACACATCATTTAAGGAAAGGAGATCAATACGATGCGTAACGAAGTGAAACTTGCTAACCCCAACTATGACTCCTCCAAGATCGAAGAGTTCAAGAACGTATGGGTCTTCTGCGAACAGCGTCAGGGCCAGATGATGTCCACCTCCTATGAGCTGATCTCCGAAGGCCGCAAGCTGGCGGACGAGCTGGGCGTGAAGCTCTGCGGTCTGCTGGTCGGCGACAATGTCGGCGATCTCGCCGAGAGCATTGGCGGCTACGGCGCTGATGAGGTCATCGTCTGCGACCACCCCCTGCTGAAGAACTACACCACCGACGCCTATGCCAAGGTCATCTGCGACGTCATCTCCGAGATGAAGCCCGAGGCCTTCCTCATCGGCGCGACCAACATCGGCCGTGACCTCGGCCCCCGCTGCGCAGCCCGTCTGCACACCGGTCTCTGCGCCGACTGCACCCACCTCGACGTTGACATGCCCATCTACAAGGACTTCCTGCGCGGCGCTTCCACGCTGCCCGAGGCAAAGATCGACGGCATGTCCACCGCGAAGGTCATGGGTAAGGACCACGATGTCTCTCGCGACCTGAAGATGACCCGTCCCGCGTTCGGCGGCAACCTGATGGCTACCATCATCTGCCCGCGCTTCCGTCCCTCCATGGCGACGGTTCGTCCCGGCGTTATGAAGAAGGCTGCTTACGACGAGGCGAAGGCCAAGGCCGTTAAGGTTACCAAGTACGACGTCAAGCTCGACGCCGCCGATCTCCAGACCGAGGTCGTCGAGGTCGTCAAGGCTGCCAAGAAGCTCGTCGACCTGGTTGGCGCTGACTACATCGTCTCCGTCGGCCGTGGTATCTCCAAGGACGTCGAGGGCGGCATCAAGCTCGCTCACGAGCTCGCCGATGTGCTCGGCGGCGTTGTTGGCGGCTCCCGTGTTGCCATCGACTCCGGCTGGCTCACTGCCGACCATCAGGTCGGTCAGACCGGTAAGACCGTCCACCCGAAGGTCTACGTTGCTCTTGGTATCTCCGGCTCCATCCAGCACAAGGCCGGTATGAGCGAGTCCGAGTGCATCATCGCGGTCAACAAGAACGACACCGCGCCGATCTTCGAGATCGCCGACTACGGCATCTGCGGCGACCTGTTCAAGGTCACCCCGATGCTGATCGAGGCCTTCAAGGCCGCGAAGGCGAGCAAGTAAAATACTCAAAAAAAGAGGACACCGTAAGGTGTCCTCTTTTTTTGCTTTTTACACCCGCTGCGCGCAGAAATTGCTTGCCGCAGGCAAGCAATTTCCACACTTGCGGCCTGAGAAGTGTAATTTCCAACGCACATGTCGTTGGAAATTACGATTAAAATTATTTCGCGCCTATGGGCGCGAAACTCTGCGAGGCTTTTTGCCGAGTCAGCGTCTGCGACGCGTGTTTTGACAAAATTTACGTCTGGTTTCTTGTTGCTTCGTGCGCATACTATTGCTTGGGTATCGCGGGAGATGAACGTAAGGAGAAATGCAGCAATGAAGCAGACCCTTGCCATGCTTTTTGTGACGGCGCTGCTGCTCTTCTCGCTCGCGGGCTGCGGGGAGAAGAAGGACAGCAACACCGCCAACGGCCCGTCGACCGGTACGACCGACAACGGCGCGGCGGACAGCGGCAAAAAAAATGATAACATGCCGGGCGACGACATGAGCGGCGAAAACAAAAAAGACGACAGCGTGACCGGCGACGGCATGATGGGCGACGACATGGACGGCGACGGAGAGAATACGACACGCAGCGTCGACCGCCGCAATGCCGCCGCGAGCGCCAGCGACCGCAGCCGCTATTTTGGCAGCGACAAGACCATCACGCACGAAAACGGCAACCTCTACGGCAAGACCTATCTGAACCCCGAGACGGAAAAGAGCGCAAACGCGCAGCTGCGCAGCAACGGACGCAGTTTGACAGGCACAAATATCAATGGAATCTCGAACGATGTGCGTTACCGGCAGATGCTGTCGAACGGCCGCGTGCACGACACGGACGGCTTTTTGTTCGACGGCGAAAATACGCACTACAACACCTTAAAGTGAAGAAAGCGGGAGCGGCATGCTCCCGCTTAGCTTTTGCCGTATTGACGAACCGCATTCACCTGGATATAATGAAATACAACAGAAAGGAAGTGCCGCCCTATGGATCGTGAGCTCCGCGTTGTTCTCTCCGCCCGTGTGTTTTCCGACCAGAAATGCTTTGGCCCCGGCGTGTCCCAGCTTTTGAAGCGCGTAGACGAGCTGCATTCGCTGCGCGCGGCGGCGCTGTCGATGTCCATGGCCTATTCCAAGGCGTGGACGGTCGTCCGCAATGCCGAGGACGGGCTGGGCTTCCATCTTTTGACCTCCACGGCGGGCGGCAAGCACGGCGGCGGCGCGGAGCTGACGGACGAGGCGCGGCAGATGATCGCCGCCTACGACGCCTACTGCGAAAAGCTGCGCGCCTACGGTGCCGCGCTTTTTGAAGAGACATTCGCTTTCTACAACGATATCCCGAAGCACGAGCTGCACCGAAAGGAGAAAACGCATGATTGACAAGCTTTGCGTCTGCGGCCACGCGATGGAGGATCGCGGCGCGCAGACGCTCGAGATGAACGGCTCGAGTCTTGGCTCAAACCTATGGACTGACCATGTCGAGGTCGACGTGTACATCTGCCCCTGGTGCGGCCGCATGGCATTTTTTGAGCCGGAGGCGATCCGCAAGCGCCGCTTTTCAGATGCCTGCGAAGGAAAAACGATAGAGGAGCTGCGCGCGCTCCTTTACGACAGCAATCCCGAGCTCTTGCAGGACGCCGCGCGCGAGCACATCGAAGAGCTTGAGGCCGACGCGCGCTGGAAGGCGGAGCAGGAGAGGGAAGAGGCGGAAAGGCGCGCAAAGCGCAAAAAGTTCTTTTCAAATCTTCTCGGCAAGGACGGCGACGACGATAAGCCGACAAAGAACCGCCCGCCGGAGTTTTGATGAATTTATTGTAAAAGTGCGCACACTGTGCGCACTTTTCGCTTGACAAACGCGCGCGGCGGGTGTACACTCCCATCATCAAAATGGCACGGATAGGGAAGAAACCGATATTTCCCCGCGCAGAGAGGGATGCATTTGCTGCGAGCATCCTGCGGAAGAGACCGGCAGTACCACCCTTGAGCCGCCCGCGAAACAAGCGGGACGGGATCGCCCGTTACAGCGGACACAAGCGGCGCAAAATGCGCAAGCAGGGTGGAACCGTGGAGTAGTTGAATGCTTCACCCCTGAGAACATCGGGGGTGGAGCTTTTTTGCACCCTCAAATGAAAATGGAGGTAAATAATATGTCTGAAGAAGTCAAGGTCAACGAAGAGAACCAGTTCACGTTTGAAAATCCCGAGTACCGCAAGACCTATTGGCACACCTGCTCCCATGTGCTGGCGCAGGCCGTCAAGCGCCTCTGGCCCGAGGTGAAGCTCGCCATCGGCCCGAGCATCGACAACGGTTTCTACTACGATATGCTCGCCCCGTTCTCCTTCACGCCGGAGAATTTGGCTGAGATCGAAGCCGAGATGCGCAAGATCTGCAAGGAAAAGCTCAAGCTCGAGCGCTTTGAGCTCCCGCGCGCCGAGGCCATCAAGTTTATGGAAGAAAAGGAAGAGCCGTTCAAGGTCGAGCTCATCAACGACCTGCCTGAGGATGCCGTCATCAGCTTCTACAAGCAGGGCGAGTTCACCGACCTCTGCGCCGGTCCGCACCTCGACTCCACCGGCCGCATCAAGGGCAACGGCATCAAGCTGACCGCCTGCAACGCCGCCTACTGGCGGGGCGACTCCAGCCGCAAGCAGCTGCAGCGCATCTACGGTGTGGCCTTCCCCAACAAGGACGAGCTGGACGCCTATCTGAAGGAGCGGGAGGAGGCCGTGAAGCGCGACCACAACAAGCTGGGACGCGAGCTGGAGTATTTCACCACCGTGGACTGCATCGGTCAGGGTCTGCCCATCCTGCTGCCCAAGGGCGCCCGCGTGATCCAGCTTCTGCAGCGCTGGGTGGAGGACACCGAGCAGCAGCGCGGCTATCTGCTGACCAAGACGCCCCTGATGGCCAAGCGCGAGCTGTACAAGATATCCGGCCACTGGGATCACTATCTGGACGGCATGTTCATCATGGGCGATCCCGCCGACGAGACGAAGGAGTGCTTTGCCCTGCGTCCCATGACCTGCCCGTTCCAGTATCAGGTGTTCCTGAACCGCGGCCGCAGCTACCGCGACCTGCCCATGCGTCTGGGCGAGACGTCCACCCTGTTCCGCAACGAGGACTCCGGTGAGATGCACGGCCTGATCCGTGTCCGCCAGTTCACCATTTCCGAGGGACATCTGGTGCTGCGCCCCGACCAGCTGGAGGAGGAGTTCAAGCAGTGCCTGGATCTGGCCAAGTACTGCCTGGGCACCGTGGGTCTGCTGGACAAGTGCACGTTCCGCTTCTCCCAGTGGGATCCCGCCAACCCCAACAACAAGTATGAGGGCACCGCGGAGCAGTGGGATCACGCCCAGAGCGTCATGGAGCGCATCCTGAAGGATCTGGACGTGGACTACACCGTGGGTATCGACGAGGCGGCCTTCTACGGCCCCAAGCTGGATATCCAGTACAAGAACGTGTACGGCAAGGAGGATACCCTTGTCACCATCCAGATCGACATGCTGCTGGCGGAGCGCTTCGGCATGTACTACGTCGATGAAAACGGCAACAAGGCGCTGCCGTATATCATCCACCGCACGTCTCTGGGCTGCTATGAGCGGACGCTGGCCTACCTGATCGAGGAGTATGCCGGTGCGCTGCCCACATGGATGATGCCGGAGCAGGTGCGCTTCCTGCCCGTTACCGACCGCGCCGCCGACTACTGCGCCAACGCCGCCGATGCGCTGCGCAAGCAGGGCTTCCGCGCGGAGGTGGACGAGCGCAACGAGAAGATCGGCAAGAAGATCCGCGAGGCCACGCTGGAGAAGATCCCCTACATGCTGGTGGTGGGCGACCGGGATATGGAGGCGGGTACCGTCTCCGTCCGCACCCGCCGGGGCGAGGATCTGGGCGCTATGCCGCTGGACGAGTTTGCCGCCGTGCTGCGCGAGGTCGTGGACGAGAAGCAGAAGATCTGACAAGTGTCATAGACAAAAGAGACAGGCGCGAGCCTGTCTCTTTTGCTGTAAACAGGCAGAAAGTGGATTTCGCCAAAAGAAATGTTTATTTTGACAAAACAGCCGGTTACGGGGGAAAAGTGTCCGCAAAATGCGGAGAATGGCGGGAAAAGTGCTGAAAAAGTGCGAAAGTGTGCCTGAGAAAAACACAGATGCGTGCCTGTGCACATCTCTCGGGGACATAAATGTGTTGACAGAGTGTGAACGAATCTGGTAAAATCAAATGGGTGCACAGCACCCAAATGCATAGAAAAGAACAGGGCGCGCCCTGTTCGCCGTTTCCTTCTGGCGGAGGAAACGACAGACTATGAAAAAGGAATTTGGAGGTAAACATGAAAAAAGTAGTTTCTCTGCTGCTGGCTCTCATCATGGCTTTCTCTCTGGTCGCCTGCGGTGACAAGAAGAACAACGATGAGCCCAACAACAACGACAAGACCGACACCGTGCCCTACAAGATCGGTATCGTGACCGGTTCCGTCTCTCAGTCCGAGGACGACCGCCGCGGCGCCGAGGCCTTCCAGAAGGAGTATGGCGAGGATATGGTCCAGCTGGCCATCTATCCCGACAACTTCAACGAGGAGACCGAGACCACCATCCAGAGCATCGTGAACCTGTCCGCCGACCCCCTGATGAAGGCCATCATCGTCAATCAGGCTGTCCCCGGCACCACCGAGGCTTTCCGCAAGATCAAGGAAGCTCGCCCCGACATCATCTGCATCGCAGGTGAGTCCCACGAGGATCTGCCCGAGATCGGCTCCGCTGCCGACCTGGTCACCAACAATGACTTCGTCTCCCGCGGCTACCTGATCATCCGCACCGCTCACGAGCTGGGCTGCGATACCTTCGTACATATCTCCTTCCCCCGCCACATGTCCTACGAGACCATGAGCCGCCGCGTGGCCATCATGAAGGCCGCCTGCGAGGAGTTCGGCATGAAGTTCGTCCTGGAGACGGCTCCCGATCCTACCTCTGACGTGGGCGTTTCCGGCGCTCAGGCTTACATTCTGGAGCAGGTGCCCGCTTGGGTCGAGAAGTACGGCCAGAAGGCTGCTTACTTCTGCACCAACGATGCGCACACCGAGCCTCTGCTGAAGCGCCTGCTGGAGTGCGGCGGCTACTTCATCGAGGCCGACCTGCCCTCTCCCCTGATGGGCTATCCCGGTGCTCTGGGTCTGGATCTGACCGAGGAAGCCGGTGATTTCGAGAAGATCCTGAACAAGGTCGAGTCCGCCATCGTTGAGAAGGGCGGCGCCGATCACTTCGGTACCTGGGCTTACTCCTACGGCTACACCCTGTCCGCCGGTCTGGCCCTGCACGCCAAGAACGTGCTGGACGGCAAGAGCGAGCTGCTGGATATGGACGATGTGGCTGCCGCGCTGCAGGTCTACTCTCCCAAGGCGGCCTGGAACGGCGCCGGCTACACCAACGCCACCACCGGCGTGAAGTCCGATAACGTGTTCCTGATCTATCAGGATACCTATATCATGGGCAATCCCGGCCACTTCATGGGCAATGCCGACGTGGAGATCCCGGAGAAGTACTTCACCATCAGCTGACACAGGCTTTTTAAGCTGCCATCAAAGCGGGGAGGGAGGGCATCCTCCCTCTCCGCTGCTATAAGTAGGGATGAATATGGAAAAGAACAATGCTCCGCTGCTTGAGATGCGGAATATCAAAAAGGGCTTTTTCGGCAATCAGGTGCTCACGGACATCAACTTTACCCTGGAGGCAGGGGAGGTGCTGGGTCTGGTGGGCGAGAACGGCGCCGGCAAGAGCACTTTGATGAAAATACTGTTTGGCATGGACGTGATCCGCGAGACGGGCGGCTATGAGGGGGACGTCCTGATCGAAGGGGAGAAGGTACAATTCAACACGCCCTTCGACGCACTGAAGGCCGGTATCGGCATGGTGCACCAGGAGTTCTCCCTGATCCCCGGCTTCACCGCCACGGAGAACATTCTCCTCAACCGCGAACCCAAGAAAAAAAGCGTCATTTCAGAAGTGTTCGGCCAGCGTCTGGACACTCTCGACTATAAGGAAATGGATAACCGCGCCGCAAAAGCCATCGAAAAGATGGGCGTGGATATCGATCAGAAGATGGTCATCAGCAGCATGCCCGTGGGTCACAAGCAGTTCACGGAGATCGCCCGCGAGCTGAGCAAGGAGAACCTGAAGCTGCTGATCCTGGATGAGCCCACCGCCGTGCTCACCGAGCAGGAGGCGCAGGCGCTGCTGGATTCCATCCGCGGCATGGCCTCCCGGGGCATCGCCGTGATCTTCATCACCCACCGCTTGCAGGAGATCCTGTCGGTGTGCGATAAGGTGGTCATCATGCGGGATGGCTACGTTGTCAAGGACGTGGCCGCCCGCGAGACGGACGTCCGCGACATCACCCACTACATGGTGGGGCGCGAGGTGGCTGCCGGCGGCGCTGCCCACGACATCCGCGACCACTCCGATGCCCGCACCATTATGTCCATCCGCAAGCTGTGGGTGGATATGCCCGGCGAGATCGTCCGCAACGTGGATCTGGACGTGAAGGAGGGCGAGATCCTGGGCATCGGCGGTCTGGCCGGCCAGGGCAAGCTGGGCATCCCCAACGGTGTGATGGGTCTGTACGAGGCGGGCGGCACCGTGGAATTCGACGGCAAGCCCATCGCGCTGAACAGCCCCCGGAAGTGTCTGGACTCTCAGCTGGCCTTCGTGTCCGAGGATCGGCGCGGCGTGGGTCTGCTGCTGGACGAGTCGCTGGAGTGGAACGTGGCGTTCCCCGCCATGCAGGTGCAGAATAAGTTCCTGAAGCGGCTGGGCTTCTTCACATGGCGCGACGAGAAGGCCATCCACCAGGTGACGAACCAGTATATTGAGGAGCTGCAGATCAAGTGCACCGGCTCCGGACAGAAGGCCAGAGAGCTGTCCGGCGGCAACCAGCAGAAGGTGTGCCTGGCCAAGGCGTTCGCGCTGGAGCCCCGCTTCCTCTTTGTGTCCGAGCCTACCCGCGGTATCGACGTGGGCGCCAAGGCGCTGGTGCTGGAGGCACTGAAGAAATTCAACCGCGAGTCCGGCGTCACGGTGGTGATGATCTCCTCCGAGCTGGAGGAGCTGCGCCAGGTCTGCGACCGCATCGCCATCGTCTCCGGCGGCAGGATCGCCGGGATACTGCCTGCTGACCATTCCTCCGAGGAGTTCGGTATGCTCATGGTCAGCCAGGTGAAGTAAGGAGGAAGAAATGGGCAATACGACCACACTTGGAAACAAGTCAAAATTCAGAGAGCTGCTGGACAGCTTCGGCCTGCCGCGCCTGATCATCGCGTGCTTCCTGCTGCTGCTGCTCATCGCCGCTCCCATCGTGGGGCTGGATTTCCCCACGCAGATCACCAATATCATCACCCGTTTCAGCTGGAACGCCGTGATGGTGCTGGCCATGGTGCCCATGGTGCACTCCGGCTGCGGCCTGAACTTCGGCCTGCCGCTGGGTATCGTGTCCGGACTGCTGGGCGCCACGCTGTCCATTGAGCTGGGCTACACCGGCTTTGCCAGCTTCCTTATGGCCATCCTCATCGCCACGCCCTTTGCCCTGCTGTTCGGCGGCGGCTACGGCTGGCTGCTGAACAAGATCAAGGGCGGCGAGATGATGATCGCCACCTATGTGGGCTTCTCGTCCGTGTCCTTCATGTGCATGATGTGGCTGCTGCTGCCGTATAAGCATCCCACCATGGTGTGGGGCTTCTCCGCCAGCGGTCTGCGTACCGTTATCTCGCTGGAGGGCTATTACGACAAGGCGCTGGCCAACATTCTGACCATCGACCTGAACAGCATCGGCATCAATCTGGTGATCCCCACCGGCACGCTGCTGTTCTTCGCGCTGCTGGCCGTTCTGATGTGGGCGTTCCTGCACACCAAGACCGGCACCGCCATGACCGCCGTCGGCTCCAACCCCGCCTTCGCCCGCGCTGCGGGCATCAATGTGGACAGAATGCGGCTTATCTCCGTCATCATGTCCACCTGGCTGGGCGCGCTGGGCATTCTGGTGTACGAGCAGGGCTTTGGCTTTGTGCAGCTGTACAACGGCCCCTTCTGGATGGCCATGCCCGCCGTGGCCGCCATCCTGATCGGCGGCGCGTCGGTGAACAAGGCGTCCATCGGCAATGTGATTATCGGTACGATCCTGTATCAGGGCATCGTGACAATGACCCCCACCGTGATGAGCGCCGCTTTCCAGATGGATATGAGCGAGGTCATCCGTATCGTGGTGTCCAACGGCATGATCCTCTACGCCCTGACCAGAAAGACGGAAAGGGGGCGCTGACATGAAAACCAAGACATTCAACGTGAAGCAGTTCCTGGGCAAAAACTCGGTGCCCATCCTGTTCATCCTCATCTGCGCCGTGCTCATTCCCGTGTCCGGCCTGCCGGTGAACTACATCATCAACGAGGCTGTGACCCGCCTGGGACGCAACTCCTTCCTGATCCTGAGCCTGCTGATCCCCATCATGGCCGGTATGGGTCTGAACTTCGCCATGACGCTGGGCGCCATGGCCGGCGAGATCGCGCTGATCCTGGTGGCGGACTGGCAGATCTGGGGTATCCCCGGTCTGGTGCTGGCAGCCATCCTGTCCATCCCCCTGTCCATCCTGCTGGGCCTTATGTGCGGCAGCATCCTGAACCGCGCCAAGGGCCGCGAGATGGTCACCAGCTACTTTATCGCCTACTGTATGACCGGTGTGTACCAGCTGATCGTGCTGTATATGATGGGACCCATCATCCCCATCCTCCACAACACGCTGAAGCTGCCCCGTGGCTTCGGTATCCGCAACACCGTCAGCCTGCTGCAGATGCGGCAGAGCGTGGATAACGCGCTGGCTGTCTATGTGGGCGGCGTGAAGATCCCCGTGCTGACGCTGATCGTCATCGCGCTGGCCTGCCTGTTCATCGTGTGGTTCCGCCGCACGAAGCTGGGTCAGGACATGCGCGCGGTGGGTCAGGATATGAACGTGGCGCGTGACGCCGGTATCAACGTGGATCGCACCCGCCTGATCTCCATCGTCATGTCCACCGTGTTCGCGGGCTTCGGCATGATCATCTACCTGCAGAACATGGGCAACTTCCCCACCTATACGGCGCATACCAACATCGGCATGTTCTGCATCGCCGCGCTGCTGGTGGGCGGCGCGTCCGTGGAAAAGGCGTCCATCGGCAACGTGTTCCTGGGCGTTCTCCTGTTCCACACCATGTTCATCGTGGCGCCGGCCGCCGGTACCAAGATCACCGGCGACTCCATGATCGGCGAGTATTTCCGCGTGTTCGTGTCCTACGCCGTCATCACCGTGGCGCTGGTCATGTACGAGGCCAAGAAGCGCAAGGAGAACCGCACGCTGGGTCAGCAGCTGGCCATTGAGCAGAAAGCCGAGGAGGAGGGGAAGACCGTATGAAAACGACGAAACGTTCGTGGATCATCCGTATCGCCTTCGTTCTGGTGCTGGTGCTCGTCGCCGTGCTGATGCTGCGCATCGGCCGCGGCCACACCGTCTATTTCGACAACCGCGCGCTGGATAAGGACGGTCAGTCCGTGGCCGCACCCTATAAGATCACCGTGTATGTGAACGGCGAGCAGATCTCCAAGCTGTACGACAAGGAGCGCTGCATGGTCACCAACATCGGCGACAGACTGGAGCTGACCGTGGAGGTCATGCAGCAGAAGGGCGGCAGCGAGACGACCGAGACGTACAAGCTGACGCTGCCCCACAGCATCGACAGTGTCATCATCAACCTGCCGGCGTATATGGCCGGTCTGCCGGAGGAGGCCTATCTGGAGGAGTTCATCCCCGCGCCCTCCGCCGATCTGGACGATGAGGAAGTGCCCAACACCGAGGACGATATGGGTCTGGGCGACATTTGATAATGTATTCCGAACACACAGCCCATGCGAAAGCATGGGCTGTGTGCACATAAGGAATCGCTTGCGGGCGATGGACGGTTATGCTATACTGTGTGTGCGGCGCGGAGACCGCGCCTGCCTTGGAAAGGAGTATGAAAATGGCTGTTCTGAAGGGCTTGAAGCCGGAAAAGGTATTTGCATATTTTGAAAAGCTGTGCTCGGTGCCTCACGGCAGCGGCAACACGAAGATCATCAGCGATCTGTGCGTGAGCTTTGCCGAAGAGCTGGGATTGAAGTACCGGCAGGAGCCGTGCAACAACGTGGTGATCTGGAAGCCGGCGTCCCCCGGCTGCGAGAGCGCCGAGCCGATCATTTTACAGGGGCACATCGACATGGTGTGCGCCAAGACCGACGACTGCACCAAGGACATGACCCGCGAGGGGCTCGACCTGATGACCGACGGGGAGTGGGTCTGGGCGGACAAGACGTCGCTGGGCGGCGACAACTGCATTGCCGTGGCCATGATCCTGGCGATCCTGTCGGATGATACGCTGGTGCATCCGCCCATCGAGGCGGTGTTCACCGTGGACGAGGAGGTGGGCATGGACGGCGCGTTCGCGCTGGACTGCTCCGACCTGAAGGGTAAAAAGCTGCTGAATCTGGACTCCGAGCTGGAGGGCGTGTTCACCGTGTCCTGCGCGGGCGGCATGCGCTCCGACTGCCTGCTGCCCGCAGAGCTGACCGACGCGGCGGGCACGGAGGGCTTCGGCATCACCGTGGCCGGCTTGCAGGGCGGTCACTCCGGCGCGGACATCCATCTGGGACGCGGCAGCGCCAACCGGCTCATGGGGCGGGTTCTGGACGCGGCGTTGGAAAAATTCCCCGGCCTGCGGCTGGCGGCCATCTCCGGCGGCCAGTTTGACAACGTGATCTGCTCCCGCTGCGACGCGGTCGTAGCGCTGCCCACCGGCAGCGGCGCGGCGTTCACGGCGTTCATCCGGGAGTTTGACGCGGCGTTGAAAAACGAGTACGCCGTCACCGATCCCGGCGTGACCCTGACCTGCGCAGCGGCGGAGGCGGCGAAGGCCGTGCCCGCGGAGCGCACCGCGACGCTGGTGCAGGCGCTGGCGGCCATGCCGCAGGGCGTGGAGGCCATGGACACGGACTTCCCCGGTCTGGTGCAGACGTCCCTGAACATGGGCGTGGTGAAGCTGGACGGCGACGGCCTGCACATCACGTTCTCCATCCGCTCGTCCATCGCTTCCCGGAAGCTGATGCTGGCGCAGCGGGTGCGGGCTGTGGCGGCGCTGGCGGGCGGCACCGTGGCGGAGCGGGGCGTGTACCCCGGCTGGCAGTATAAACGGGAGTCGAAGTTCCGGGACACCCTGCTGGCGGCGTATAAGGATCTCACCGGCAAGGACGGCGTGGTGGAGGCCACCCACGGCGGTCTGGAGTGCGGACTGCTGATGGAGAAGATCCCCGGTCTGGACGCGGTGTCCATGGGGCCGGAGCTGCACGATGTACACTCCGTGCGGGAGCGGCTGAACGTGCCCTCCACGGAGCGTACCTATGAACTGGTATGCGAGCTGCTGCGGCGCAGCTGCTGAATGTGAAGAAGAGAGCAGAGGCGGGGCTTTGCCCTGCCTTTGCTGTTTTGCAGGAGCGAGCAGCAGAAAATGCAATTCATGCAGGAACACCCTGCATGAAACGGTTTAGCGCTGTAAAAAACCGGGGGATAAAAAGTGCACTGATACAGACAAAAAGTGGAATTTGCGGGAACGAAAGGCGGAAAACGGCGGCGGGCGGCAGGATGAATGGCCGCGGGGCGGAGAGAAAAATGAAATTTTGCGCATTTAGATATTGCAAAAACTTTACTCCTGCGATATAATGGCACCGTTGAACATCGCGGCCCCGGCGCGGGGCGGCGGAAATAGCAATTTTCAGGAAAGAAAACCATATCGACAAGGAGAAAGAACATGAAAAAGCTTTTTGCACTGGTTCTGGCGCTGGTCATGGCGCTGAGCCTGGTCGCCTGCGGCGACAAGAAGGACGACAGCGGCGATGTGACCGCTGAGCATACCGACACCACCACCGTGGCCGTGGGCGCGGTGATCCTGGCCCGCGACGACGTGTCCAGCGATGACGTGTACAAGTTCGTGGCGGACATCTTCGACAACGCCGCGTCCCTGACCACCAGCCACGCCAAGTACGGCGAGCTGAGTCTGGAGTACGGCGCGTCCATCACCTCCGTGCCCTATCACCCCGGCGCTGCCAAGTACTTCTCCGAGAAGGGCTTTGAGGTCGCATCCGTGAAGGACGGCGCCGGCAACACTGAGTCCCGCAACCTGCGCTTCGTCACCGGCGGCGAGTCCGGCACCTACTACGCCTTCGGCTCCGTTATCGCCCAGCACGCCACCAACAACGCGGGCATCAACGTGGTCGGTCTGGTGGGCAACGGCTCTCAGGGCAACGTGCAGGAGCTGGCGGACGGCACCGCGGACTTCGCCTTCTGCCAGTCCGACGTAATGGCTTACGCCTATAACGGCACCGACCTGTTCGAGAGCAAGGTGGAGGGCTTCTCCACTGTGGCCGCCCTGTACATGGAGCAGGTGCAGATCGTCACCACCAACCCCGCCATCAAGTCCGTGGCTGACCTGGCCGGCAAGAGCGTGTCCGTGGGTGCGCCCGGCTCCGGCGTGTACTTCAACGCTGTGGACATCCTGAGCGCTTACGGCATCGGTGATCTGGACGCCGACGGCAAGTTCACCAAGATCAACGCCACCTACCAGTCCTTCGGTGACAGCGCCGACGCTCTGAAGAACGGCCAGATCGACGCCGCCTTCATCGTGGCCGGCGCCCCCACCACCGCTGTGACCGACCTGGCCACCACCAAGGATACCTATCTGGTGAGCCTGGACAGCGAGCACATCGCCAAGCTGCTGGAGACCTCCGACTATTACACCGAGACGGTCATCGCCAAGGACGTGTACTTCGGCGACTGATCCTTAACGGACAATTGACAAAAACCGAGGCTACGGCGGGGCTTCCCGCCGTAGTCCTCGTGCTATTCTGTATTTTTTGGGGAGAGAAACGACTATGAGCATCGACAAGAAAAAACCGGATACCAGCCCGGCTGACGGCGTCAACACCGCCGCGGACGAGGCCACGGATCTGGATGCGGTCATGCGCAAGTATGACCGCGAATCCGCCACCCGCCTGTGGGAGGGCACGCCCCAGCTGATCATCCGCATCCTCATGGCCGTGTTCGGCCTGTTCTGCATCGGCATGACCCTGTTTTCCAAGGATATGCCCGAGGTGCGCCTGACCCTGTTCGTGGGCTGCATCATCATCATCGGATTCCTGACCTACCCTGCCAGCAAGCACCATGTAAAGGTCAACTACCTGCCATGGTACGATGTGGTGCTGATGGTGATAGGCGCGTCCTGCTTCTTCTATTTCGCCATCAACGCCATGACGCTGGTGCGCCTGTCCACCCGTATCGAGACGGTACACGTCATCATCGGCGTGGTGGGCATCCTCGTGCTGATGGAGCTGTGCCGCCGCTGCGTGGGTCTGCCCATTCTGTGCGTGGCGGGCGTGCTGATCGTGTACGCGTTCATCAACCAGCTGAGCTATGCCGGTGCGGTGAACGGCGCCACGCTGTATGACGCGCTGAAAACCATCATCTACAAGCTGTTCTATACCACCAGCGGCGTTATCGGCACACCCATCAACGTGTGCTATACCTACATCGTTCTGTTTATCATCTTCGGCGCGTTCCTGGAGCGCACCGGCATCGCCAACTTCTTCATCAGCTTCGCCAACCGCATCGCCGGCTGGTCCAGCGGCGGCCCGGCCAAGGTGGCTGTTATCAGCTCCGCCCTGTGCGGCATGGTGTCCGGCTCCTCCGTGGGCAACACCGTGACCACCGGCTCCTTCACCATCCCCATGATGAAAAAGACCGGCTATAAGCCGGAGTTCGCGGGCGCCGTGGAAGCGGCGGCCTCCACCGGCGGTCAGATCATGCCCCCCATCATGGGCGCGGCGGCGTTCCTGATGGCCGAGTACATGAAGCTGCCCTACGCGCAGGTGGCGGTGAAGGCCATCCTGCCCGCCATCCTGTATTTCACCGGCATCTTTATCGCCGTCCATCTGGAGGCCAAGAAGCTGGGGCTGAAGGGTGTGCCCCGTGAGGAGCTGCCCAAGTGGAAGCTGCTGGCTCGTGACTGCTATCTGATCATCCCCCTGATCCTGCTGGTGTGGCTGGTGTCCTCCGGCAGCAAGACCATGTCCCACTCCGCGGCGTACTCCATTCTGGCGGCCATCGCCGTGGGCTTCGTGAACTTCTTCCTGCAGGGCAAGCGCGGCGAGGGCGTCGCGGAGCCTCAGTCCGCCGGCAAGGCGCTGGGCAGCGCCGGCAAGCGCTCCTTCTTCTCCGCGGTGGAGTCTCTGGAAGCCGGCTCCCGCGGCGCTATCACCGTGGCCGTGGCATGCAGCATGGCGGGCATCATCGCCGGCTGCATCACCGTTACCGGTCTGGCATCTATTCTCATCAACGCCATCGTTCAGCTGGCGGGCAACGCCACCATCATCGGCCTGGTGCTGACCATGCTGTGCTGCATCGTGCTGGGCATGGGCGTGCCCACCACCGCCAACTACTGCATCATGGCCTCCACCTGCGCGCCCATCCTGATCCAGCTGGGCTTCCCCGTGGTGGCGGCGCACTTCTTCGTGTTCTACTTCGGCATCGTGGCGGACATCACGCCGCCCGTGGCGCTGGCGGCCTACGCCGGCTCCGCCATCGCCAAGTCCAACCCCATGAAAACGGGTATCAACGCCACAAAGCTGGCGATCGCGGCCTTCATCGTGCCGTATATCTTCGCGTACAGCCCGGCGCTGCTGTTTGAGAACATCAGCGGCTGGTGGGAGGTGGCACAGATCACCGTCAGCGCGCTGCTGGGTATCTTCGCCATCGCCGCGTCCCTCAACGGCTTCCTGTACAAGAAGATCCACTGGGTGCTGCGGCTGGTGCTGGCCATCGGCGGTCTGGGCATGATGATCCCCGGCACGCTGACCGACGTGGTGGGTCTGGCGCTGGTGGCGGCGGTCATCGTCTACCAGAAGCTCAGAGCAAAGAAGAACAGCGCTCCCCAGGTCATCGAATAACAGCTGAGACTGTCAAAAAACCTGCCCGGTTACAAGTATCGGAGGGAAGGATAGTGTCAGGGTCCCCTTTCGCGTTCAATCACCCGCCGCAGCGACCAAAATCGCAAAATAAAATACTGTTTTTTATTTTGCGATTTTGCCTCAGCTTGTCAAAAAAGTCCGAACGGACTTTTTTGACAAGCTGAGATATCCCCGCACGCTGTGCGGGGATATCTTTTTACATTTTATTCATACATTTTGATGCATTTTGTCTGAAATGTGTGGTACAGACATCTTGCAAAAACTGTCTGAATCTGCTATGATACAGACAATGAGGCAGTTTTTGCACAAAGAGAGGAGCATGGGTATGTCACAGACCACCCGTATCGCCATCCGAAAAGGCTTTTTGGAGCTGCTGGAGCAGCGGCCGCTGGACAAGATCTCCGTGGTGGACATCGCGGAGCACTGCGGCGTGAACCGGAACACGTTTTATTACTACTATTGCGACATCTACGCGCTGGTGCGCGAGGTGCTGGAAACGGAGCTGGACAGCGTGCTCAACGCCCAGCCGCCCTGCGAGAACTGGTACCAGCTGACCATGCGCGTGGCCAGCTTTGCCAGAGAAAACCGCAGGCGCGTGTACCACCTGTATCAGTCCAGCCAGCGGGATCTGCTGGAGAACGAGTACTATCAGGTGGTGTTCGGCGCGGTGGAGAAGCTGGTGCGGCGCACGGCGGGGGATCTGCCGGTGGCGGAGGAGGACATCCAGTCGCTGGCGGCGCTGTATACCGCCACGCTGGTGGGACTGCTGCAAAGCTGGCTGCACTACGGCATGAAGCACGACGAGGAGCGGTTCGTGGAGCGGGTCGCCCGGCTGACGGACGGCACCATGCGGCGGGCGCTGGAGCGCAGCTGCGGGGAGGAAACGCCGTGAGCGGCTTCTGGCGCTGCGTGGTATACGCGGCGGTGCTGGCGCTGGCGGCGCACCCGCTGGGACAGGCGCTGCCCCGGCGGTTTCATCCGGAGCGGCCGCCCTTCCGACCGTGGAAATGGGAGAAAAACGGACGGATATACAGCAGGCTGGGCATCGAAAAATGGAAAAAACTGGTTCCTGATATGAGCCGCCTGCTGCCGGATATGGTGAAAAAGGAGCTGCCCGGCAGCGGCGCGGTGACGGCGGCGCAGGCGGACACACTGGTGCAGGAGACATGCCGGGCGGAGGTGGTACACACCGCTTCCTGCCTGCTGGGGCTGGCGTTTCTGCGGCTATGGCCGGGCGCTGGCGGCGCAGCGGTGCTGGCGGTGTGGGTGCTGCTGGCCAACCTGCCCTTTATGGTGATACAGAGATACAACCGGCCGCGTCTGGTGCGGCTGGCTGCGCTGCTGCGGAAGCGGGAGCAGAAGAAAGGAGACACAAGTGCGCGTACTGATACTGACCTGTAATACCGGCGGCGGCCACAACGCGGTGGCGGCGGCGCTGAAGGAGAGCTTCGAGAGCCGGGGCGCCGGGTGCGACGTGATGGACGGACTGGGGTTCATCTCCAAAAAGGCGTCCAAGTTCGTGTCCAAGTGGCACACCCGGTTCTACCGGCGCTATCCGGAGCTGTACAAGGCCGGGTACATGTCGGCGGAGAAGGATCAGGGGATGGATCGCCGGGACGGGCCGGTGTACCGGTATATCGCCCGGGGCGCGCGGCGGCTGGGACGGACGATCTACTCCGGCGGCTACGGCGCCGTGGTATGCGTCCATGTGATCCCCGCCATGATGATGACGGCGCTGAAGCAGAGCTGGCGGGACTGCCCGGTGTTCTGCTTCGTGGCCACGGACTACACCTGCAGCCCCACGGTGGGCGCGTGTACGCCGGATATCTGCGTCATCCCCCATGAGGAGCTGACGGAGGAGTTTGTGGCCTGCGGCATCGACCGGGAGAGCATTCTGCCGGCGGGCATTCCCGTGCGGCGGGTGTTCCGGGAGCAGGGCGACAGAGCCGCGGCGCGGAAGGCGCTGGGGCTGCCTGCGGAGGGGCGGCACATCGTGCTCATGAGCGGCAGCATCGGCTGCGGCCCCATGGGGGACGTGGCGGAGGAGCTGGATATACGGCTGGAAAAGGGGGATTTCGCCTCGGTGCTGTGCGGCAGCAACAAGCAGATGCGCTATGCGCTGGAGCTGCGGCATCTCTGCCGGGTGGAGGCGGTGGGCTTCACTACGCAGGTGGCGCTGTATATGGACAGCGCTGATGTGCTGGTCAGCAAGCCCGGCGGCATCAGCATCACCGAGGCGGGAACCCGGGGCGTGCCGCTGCTGCTGGCGGACATGGTGGGCGGCTGCGAGACGCGGAACCAGGAGTTCTTCACCGCCCACGGCTGGGCGGAGAGCTGCCCGCCGGCGGATATGGCAGCGGCGGCGCTGAAGCTGCTGCCCGATGAAAAGCGGCGGCAGGACGTGGTCAGCGCCCAGCACCGGGACTTTGACGGCCTGGCGGCGGAGCGCATCGCGGAGGCTGTGCTGGCGCGCTGCGGAAAGTAAAAGCAAAAAAGACTGGCAGGAGCCAGTCTTTTTTGTATGTCAGGCCAGTGCGCGGATGGCGTGCAGCGCGGCATCCACGTCCGCTTCGGTGCTGGCGAAGCCCAGCGAGAACCGCACGGTGCCCTGTGGGAACGTGCCCAGCGTCCGGTGCGCCGAGGGCGCACAGTGCAGACCGCAGCGGGTCAGGATGCCGTATTCCGTCTCCAGCGCGTAGGCCGTCTCCGCATTGTCCCGGCGGAGGAAGTCTACGGAGATAACGCCCACCCGCCGGGAAAGATCGCGGGTACCGCACAGGCGGACGTGGGGGATGTCCTCCAGCCCCTGCAAAAAGCGGCTGCACAGCGCCATTTCGTGCTCCCGCAGCGCCGGGACGCCTGTCTCCTCCACGAAGCGCAGCGCCGCCTCCCAGCCGTAATAGCCGGGGAGGTTGGCGGTGCCGGATTCGAATTTATCCGGCAGATAGTCCGGCAGATATTCGCTGTCCGAGGCGCTGCCGGTGCCGCCGGCGGTCAGGGGCGCGAGCCGCTGCGCCAGATCGTCCCGCAGCAGCAGCGCACCGGTGCCGCCGGGCCCCAGCAGCCCCTTGTGCCCCGGCACGGCCAGCGCACTGAGGTGCAGCGCCGAAAAGTCGATGGGCAGGTGCCCCGCCGTCTGCGCCGCGTCCAGCGCAAAGGGCACGCCGCGATCGGCGCAGATCCGGCCGATGGCCTCCGCGTCCTGCACGGTGCCGCAGACATTGGAGCCGTGCGCCATGATGACCAGCCTCGTGCTGCTTCTCAGCAGACCCGGCAGGGCAGCTATGTCCGCAAAGCCCTCACCGTCGCAGGGCAGGCGGCTGACGGACACCTCCGGCAGCCGCAGCAGGGGACGCATGACGGCGTTGTGCTCCATGCCGCTGACGATGCAGTGGTCGCCGGGTCGCAGAAGCCCGGAGATCAGCGTGTTCAGGGCAAAGGTGGCGCCCGGCGTGAGTATGACGTGGGTGGGCGGCTCCGGGAAGCGGAACAGCCGCGCCAGACGCTGCCGCAGCGTCAGCGTCACCAGCCCGGCCTCCTGCGCGGCGGTGTAGACCGAGCGGTTCACGTTGGCTCCTACGCAGTCCAGATAGTATTTCATCCTGTCGCTGACGCCCTGCGGCTTGGGAAAGGACGTGGCGGCGTTGTCGAGATAGACGGTGTTCATGGCGCACCTCCTTGTGTTCCCGGTCATCATACCACAAAATTTACGGCTTGTCACGGGGTTGACAGGGCGGGACAAGTGCTGTATAATAGCAGCGCTATTCTTGAAAAGAAATAACGAGAAGGAGAACATCACATGAAAAAAGTAAGTTGGATCGTGGTCATCGCCGGTGCGGTGGTCGGTCTGGCCGCCGTGGTGCTGACCCATCTGGGCAACCCGGCCAACATGGGCTTCTGCATCGCCTGCTTCCTGCGCGACATCACCGGCGCGGTGGGCATGCACAGCGCGGCCAAGGTGCAGTATGTGCGGCCGGAGATCATCGGCCTGGTGCTGGGCGCGTTCATCATGTCCGTGGCCACCAAGGAGTTCCGCGCCAAGGCCGGTTCCTCCCCCGCCACCCGCTTCGTGCTGGGCGCATTCGTGATGATCGGCGCGCTGGCCTTCCTGGGCTGCCCGCTGCGCATGGTGCTGCGCATGGGCGGCGGCGACCTGAACGCCGTGGTAGGTCTGGTGGGCTTCACGCTGGGCATCTTCATCGGCATCCAGTTCCTGAAGAACGGCTTCTCCCTGAAGCGCGCCTACCCCGTGGGCAAGGGCGAGGGCGGCGTTCTGCCCATCGTCATGACCGGCCTGCTGATCCTGGTCATCGCGGTGCCCAGCCTGTTCAAGTTCAGTGAGGAAGGCCCCGGCAGCAAGCACGCTCCCATGCTGGCAGCGCTGCTGATCGCCGTGGTGGTGGGCGCTCTGGCGCAGCGCGCCCGTCTGTGCATGGTGGGCGGCATCCGCGACGCCATGCTGTTCAAGGATTTCAAGCTGCTGTACGGCTTTGTGGCCATCTTCGTGGTGGTGCTGGCCGGCAACCTGATCACCGGCAGCTTCAAGCTGGGCTTTGCGCTGCAGCCCATCGCCCACAGCAGCCAGCTGTGGAACCTGCTGGGCATGGTGCTGGTGGGCTGGGGCAGCGTGCTGCTGGGCGGCTGCCCGCTGCGTCAGCTGATCCTGGCCGGCGAGGGCAACGGCGACAGCGCCGTGACCGTGTTCGGCATGATCGTGGGCGCGGCCTTCGCCCACAACTTCGGTCTGGCCGGCAACGCCGACGCCATGAACGAGGCCAAGGAGATCGTGGTGGGCGGCATCTCCACCAACGGCAAGATCGCCGTGTGCCTGGGTATCGTCATCATGCTGGCCGTGTCCCTGTGGAATATGCCCAAGCGCGCCGCTGTGAACGCGGCCGCCGTGAAGTGAAAGGAGCGGAACGATGGTCGTTGATGCAAGAGGTTATTCCTGCCCCATGCCCGTGGTCATGGTGCAGAAGGCGGTGAAGGCCGACGCCCCTGCCGCGCTGGAGGTGCTGGTGGACAACCAGTGCTCCGTGGAGAACGTTACCCGTTTTGCCGAGAACAGCGGGTATAAGGTATCCGTGGCGGCGGAGGGACAGGACTTCCGCCTGTGCCTGAACAAGTGAGCGGCTATATCGCCACGTTCCACACCCATCTGTCCGCCCTGCTGACGTGTCAGAGCCTGACGGCCTGCGGCGCGGCGGCGCGGATGATGCCCGTGCCCCGGAAGCTCAGTGCCTCCTGCGGCACCTGCGTCAGCTATCAGGCGGACAGCCCGCTGCTGGAGCAGATGGACACAGACGTGGAGCGTGTGTTCGCCGTGGACGGCGACAGCTATACGCTTCTGCTGGAAAATGACTAAAAAGCGCAGACGGTCATCCCCCGGATGACCGTCTGCTCAGCTTGTCAAAAAAGTCCGAACGGACTTTTTTGACAAGCTGAGGCAAAATCGCAAAATAAAAAACAGTATTTTATTTTGCGATTTTGGTCGCTGCGGCGGGTGATTGAACGCGAAAGGGAACCCTGACGGTTCCCTTTCACACTATCCTTCCCTCCGATACTTGTAACCGGGCAGGTTTTTTGACCGTCTGCTGCTTTTTTGCGCTTTCTGCACAACACGCCCCTTGCATTTTGCGGAAAGTGTCGGTATAATTGTCAAAGAAATGGCAATTTGTTCACAGGCAGGTCATACTTGTGTAGTAAGATGAAACTGCCGAAAGGAGGGCGTCTGCCTATGATGATCGAAAAGAGCGGTACCATCCGCCTGCGGGACATACCCACCACCACCCGGCTGACACAGGAGGAGCAGGAGCTGGCGGCGGGGATGGTGCGGGTGACGCACCTGTACCGCAGCGCGCTGAAGGTGGCCGTGACGCAGATGGAGATACTGGACGAGGAGTTCGCCCGGCTGTATGACCACTCGCCCATCCACCATATCGAGTACCGCATCAAGACGCTGGACAGCATTATCGACAAGCTGCACCGGCGGGGGCTGGAGGTCAACATCGACAACATCTACGCCCACATACAGGACGTGGCCGGCATCCGGGTCATCTGCAACTATCTGGATGACATCTACTACCTGCGCTCGCTGCTGACCCGCAGCGAGTCGTACACTGTCATCCGGGAGGTGGATTACATCAAGGCGCCCAAGGAGACGGGCTATCGCAGCCTGCACCTGATCGTCAACGTGCCCATCGTCATCAGCGAGGGTACCATGGTGCTGCCGGTGGAGATCCAGCTGCGCACCATCGCCATGGACATGTGGGCCAGTCTGGAGCACGAGCTGCGGTACAAGTCCGACCGGCAGTTCACGGAGCAGGACGCGGCGCGGCTGCGCCTGTGCTCCGACGCCATCAGCGAGATCGACCGGGAGATGCAGGACATCTATCAGGGCAACGAGCCTAAATACCACGCATGAAAAAGAACCGCCCAAAGGCCGCTTGACACAAGAAAACACACGGTTTTGCCTGTGTCTATCCGGCTGAAATCGACCGAAAAAACGCCCACATGCGTCAGCATGCGGGCGTTTTTGCAGCCAATTTCAGCTCGAATTTACTTTGGCAAAACTGCTTCGCACCGAAAAAGTGCGCGTTTTGTGCAGAGCCGAGGCGCGCTGCCGCAGGCATACTGGATATCTGTCAAGGCTGCGCAACGACGGGGCTGCGCCAAACGCGCCTTTTGCGGCGTATGTTTTCTTATGCCAGGCGGCCTAAGGCGGTTCTTTTTTTGCGCGATGAGAGGGAGGATATTTTTGTAGGGGACGGCGTCCCCGACGTCCGTTGTAGGGGCGGACGACCCTGTCCGCCCTTTTGCGCGCACTCCTTGTGGTTTCGCAGGGGGCGATGCCCACATCGCCCCGCCGGAATCAATGCACATTCTGCGGCGGGACACATGGGTCCCGCCCTACAGACGAGTGCGTTGATTTTTCGCCGGGGACGGCGTCCCCGACGTCCCGTCAGCTGTTGTGCCGGTTGATGGGACGCCGATACAGCAGCCGCAGCAGCTTTCTCCGGTCGAAGGGGATCAGGGGATAGAGATACCCCTTGCCCACCAGCGGCTTGGTGGTGGCGATGAGCACCAGCGTCAGCACCACCCCGGCGGCGAAGCCCCACCAGTCCCACAGCCAGATCAGCACCAGCAGCACCATGCGGCACAGCTTGGTGGCATAGCCCATCTCGTAGCTATGCTGGGCGTAGTTGGCCACCGCCACGAACGCCATATACACCAGCACCTCCGGCACCAGCCACCGTGCCTGTACCGCAAAGTCGCCCAGTATCAGCGCGCCCAGCATGCTGAAGGAGTTGCTGAGCACGTCCGGCGTGTTCAGGGACGCGATCTTCAGCACGTCGATGATCAGCTCCACCAGCAGCAGCTGGATGATCAGCGGGACGTAGTACTCGTCCTGCACCAACAGGAAGTGCAGGCTCTCGTGGAGCGTGTCCGGGTTCTTTACCAGCAGATACCACAGGGGCGTGATGAACATGGTCAGCAGCAGCACCAGCGTGCGGATGACCTGCAAATAGGTGCCGATCAGGGGCGGAAAGTAGTAGTCGTTGATCTCCTCGTTGAACCGCAGCAGCGTGGTGGGCAGCAGCAGCGCGGCGGGGGAATTGTCCACCAGCATCACCACGTCACCCTCCATGATGCAGGCGGTGGCCACGTCCGGCCTCTCAGTATACCTTACCGTGGGAAAAGGGTTCCAGAATTGCCGTGGTGCGATGGCCTCCACGATGGACTCCTGACTCATGGCGATGGAGCCGGCCTGAAGGTGCGCCAGCTTCTCCCGCAGCTCCCGCAGAAGATCCTCATCCGCCTCGCCCTCCATGTAGCACAGCGCCACATCGGTGGCGGAGCGCTCCGGCAGTTGGATCCGCTCCAGCCGCAGGTGGGGATCGCGGATGCGTCGCCGCAGCAGCGCTGCGTTCTGCATCAGGTTCTCCACGAATCCGTCGTGGCTGCCCCGCAGCACCCGGCTGGTGTCCGGCTCCTCCACGGAGCGGGTGGGAAAATGCTTCACGTCCAGCAGCAGCCCGCCGGTGAAGCCGTCGATGACCACCAGCGTCTTGCCTGCGAACACGCCCATGATGGCGTCGTGCCGGTCTGTGACCGGCTGGGCATCGCAGGCGGAGACGTACCGGCGGCAGAACCGCTCCGGGTCGGACAGCTCGTCCAGCGGGGGCAGCGATTGCCACCCGGCGATGACCCGCTCCAGAATGTCCTCCTGCGCGTAGCCGTTTACCACCCACAGCCGCGCCGCCCGTCCGCCGATGGTCAGGTCGCGCGCCGTCATGTCGAAGCACTGCCCCACGCCCAGCAGACCGTCCAGCGCGGCGGTCTTTTCACGGAAATCCTTCGTTGTCACCTGTTTGCCCTCCTGCGCACCGTTTTGGGGTAGTATGGCGCGGGCGGGCGTTTTTATGTATGCGGGGGACAGGCTCTGCATACCATGGGTGAGAGGGGGTGGGCGTATGCGGAAATATGCGGCGGCGGGGCTGGTGCTGACGGTGCTGCTGTTCGGCGGGGCGTATCTGGCGGCGGGAGGATCGGCGGCAGAGCCGGAGCCTGCCGCGCCGGAGACGGCTGCGGTGCATCACGACCGGGACGTGACGCTGACCATACAGGACGGAGATACGACGGAGCAGATGACGCTGGAACGCTATCTCACCGGCGTGGTGCGGGGCGAAATGCCCGCTTCCTTCGAGATGGAGGCGCTGCGGGCACAGGCGGCGGCGGAGCGCAGCTATGTGTACTACCAGCTGGCGGCGGGGCGCAAGGACGCCCACCCGGACGCGGACTTCTGCACCGACCACACCTGCTGCAGCGCCTACCTGTCCGAGACGGCGGCCAGGGAGAAGTGGGGCGGCGACTTCGCCCCGTGGAATACACGGGTGGAGCAGGCGGTCAGCGACACGGACGGGCAGGTGGTGCTGTACAACGGGCGACCCATTCTGGCGGTGTTCCACTCCTCCTCCGCCGGGCGCACAGCCGCCGCCGGGGACGTGTGGAGCGGCGACCTGCCGTATCTTGTCAGCGTGGACAGTCCGGAGGGGGAGGAGACGGTGCCCAACTATTACAGCACCGTGACCTTCACGGCAGCGGAGGCCAAAGAGAAGCTGCTGGCGGCGCACCCGGAGCTGAAGCTGTCCGGCACGCCGGACAGGTGGTTCGGCGCTGCGGCGGAGAACGGCTCCGGCCGGGTGGAGACGGTGTCCGTGGGCGGCACGGACATCGAGGGCACGGAGCTGCGGCGGATCTTCGGCCTGCGCTCCGCCTGCTTCACCGTGGCGGCGGACAGCGAGAGCGTGACCTTCCGCGTCACCGGCTACGGCCACGGCGTGGGCATGAGTCAGTACGGTGCCAACCAGCTGGCCAGAGAGGGAAAAACGTGGCAGGAGATACTGGAGTGGTACTATACGGGCGCCACGGTGGGAAATGCGTGACAAGTACCGGAAATTGTGGTATAATCCTACAGCTATACGGGATATTTACAGTTTGTTCAGGAAAAGCATATCCCGCGGGTTGTACAATATACGCGATACTAACGACACTACCGGGAGGAAAGCGCAGATGGCACGCAACATTCTCGTGGTCGAGGACGACCGCAATATATCCGACCTGATCCGCATGTATCTGGAAAAAGAGGGCTTCGAGGTGCGCAGCGCCTACGACGGCGGCAAGGCGGTGGAGGAATACGACAAGCAGGCGCCGGACATGGTGCTGCTGGATATCATGCTGCCCGTGATGGACGGCTGGGCGGTGTGCGCCCATATCCGGGAGAAGGGCAAGACCCCCATCATCATGCTCACCGCCAAGAGCGACGTGGGCGACCGCATCACCGGGCTGGAGATGGGCGCCGACGACTATCTGGTCAAGCCCTTCGAGATGAAGGAGCTGATGGCGCGCATCAACGCCGTGCTGCGCCGCAGCGAGATTCCCGAAGACACCAAGAAAAAGCTGGTGTTCGACAAGCTGGTCATCAATCTGGACAGCTATGAGCTGCTGGTGGACGGCAAGAAGGTGGACACCCCGCCCAAGGAGCTGGAGCTTTTGTACCATCTGGCCGCCACGCCCAACCGGGTGTATACCCGCAACCAGCTGCTGGACGAGGTGTGGGGCTTCGACTACTTCGGCGACAGCCGTACCGTGGACGTGCATATCAAGCGCCTGCGTGAGAAGATCGAGAACGTCTCCGACCAGTGGGAGCTGAAGACCGTGTGGGGCGTGGGCTATAAGTTCGAGGTCAAATGAGCGGCGCACGGGAACGGATACGCCGCGTGACCGGCAGCCTCTACTGGCGGCAGTTCATGCTGACCGCCGGCATGGTGCTGCTGACGCTGGCGCTGCTGGGTGTGTCCTTTTACGCCCTGAGCTATAACTACACCCTGTCGGAAAAGCGGCAGGAGATGCGCGACCGCGCCGTGCTGGTGGCGCAGCTGTCCGTGGACTACTTCACCGCCGGCGAGGATGCCGAGCGGGATCAGGAGGACGCTCTGCGCTCGCTGGCGGGGGTGGCCTCCCGGATGACGGACGTGGACTTCCTGATCTGCGACACCGACGGCAATGTGATGCTGACCACCGACGGCGATCTGGCCGGACAGACCATCACCGTACCGGCGGACATCACCGGGGCGGTGCTGGGCGGCGACCGGCTGTACGAGGGGCGCAGCACCGTGGGCGTGTATGAAAAAAGGCAGTTCGTGGTGGGCGTGCCCATGACGGACGCGGAGGGCAACACGCTGGGACTGGTGCTGGCGGTGATGAACAGCGCGGAGCTGACGCAGATGTGGCGCTCGTTCATCGCCCTGTTCTTCATGTCCAGCGCCATCATTCTGGTGCTGGCGTTCATCACCAGCTTTGTCACCGCCATGCGGCAGATACAGCCCCTCAGCGAGATGGTCAAGGCCACCCGCGCCTACGCCGCCGGCGATTTCGACGTGCGGATGCAGGAGACGGGGGACTGCAGCGAGATCAGCGAGCTGGCGGCGTCCTTCAACGCCATGGCGGACTCCCTGCAGGAGACGGAACGCCAGCGCCGGGACTTTATCGCCAACGTGTCCCACGAGCTGAAGACCCCCATGACCACCATCGCCGGATACACCGACGGTATTCTGGACGGCACCATCCCGCCGGAGAAGGAGCGGCAGTACCTGCAGATCATCTCCGACGAGAGTCGCCGCCTCAGCCGTCTGGTGCGCCGGATGCTGGACATCTCCCAGATCCAGAACCAGGAGATGAGGAAGGAGGAGTTCGACCTGTGCGAATCCGCCCGCATCGCCCTGCTGTCCATGGAGAAGAAGATCACGGACAGGGGACTGGATGTGGACGCGGAGATACCGGAGGACTCCGTGATGGTGCAGGGCGACCGGGATCTCATCACGCAGGTCATCTACAACCTGCTGGAAAACGCCGCCAAGTTCGCCACCCCCGGCTCCCAGCTGTATCTGGGGCTGACGGTCAACGGCGAGAAGGCCTATGTCACCGTCCGCAACGCGGGCGCCACTATCCCGGCGGAGGAGATACCCCTGCTGTTCGAGCGCTTCCACAAGTCGGACAAGTCCCGCAGCGAGGACAAGGACGGCTACGGACTGGGACTGTACATCGTCAAGACCATTCTGGCGCAGCATAAGGAGCAAATCACCGTTACCAGCGAAAACGGCTTCACCGCCTTTACATTCACCATGCAGATGGCGCACTGAGCGCCGCGAGAGGTACGACTATGCAGGACGAAAACAGAGAAGAACAGACGCCGGTACCGGGCACGGAGCCGACTGCGCCCCCGGTGCAGCCGCCCGCAGAGCCGGAGGAGGTGGTCAGCTGGTATGTGCGCCCCGACAGGGCGCGGGAGGTGCAGGACTGCTATGTGCAGCCGCGCCCCATGCCTGCGGCCGCCATACCCAAGGCCGAGCCGGAGAAAAAGCCCCACAGCCGCCGGGGATTGTGGATATTCCTCATCGTGTTGGCGGTGCTGGTGGGCACGGTGTTGGGCGTGGCCGTTGTGACCGCCCTGCGAAGCGGCGAGCCGTCGGACGGCGGCTATGACGGCGGCGAGGACGCCAGCAGCATCGTGGACATCTTCGGCGGGGACATCCCCACCATACCACGGGCGGATATCGACCCCTCTGTCCGGTTCTACTGTCAGGACGCGGCGGAGGAAAAGCTCACCATCCAGCAGGTGTACGCCGCGGTGAACCCGGCCACCGTTCTGGTGGTGGCCGAGATGGGCGAGAAGGCCAGCATCGGCACCGGCGTTATCCTGACGGAGGACGGCTACATCGTCACCAACGCCCATGTGATCGCCGACGGACAGTCCGTCCTTGTGGTGCTGGCCGATGCGCGGCAGTACAAGGCGGAGCTGGTGGGCTTCGACTCCGCCGAGGATCTGGCGGTGCTGAAGGCGGTGGACGCGGAGGATCTGCCCACCGCCGTGCTGGGCGACAGCGATGAGTGCTGGGTGGGCGACACCGTGTACGCCATCGGCAACCCGCTGGGCGTGGAGCTGCGGGGCACGCTGACCCAGGGAATCATCTCCGCCATCGACCGCCGTGTGACCATGGACGGCAAGGCCATGACCATGCTCCAGACCACGGCGGCGCTGAACAACGGCAACTCCGGCGGCCCGCTGATCAACGAGTACGGGCAGGTCATCGGCATCAACACCATGAAGATGAGCAACAGCATGGCTGATGCCGAGGCCGCCACCGTGGAGGGGCTGGGCTTCGCCGTGCCCACAGGCCGGGCGGTGACGGTCATCAACGACATTCTGGCCACGGGTGCGTTCCACGGCATTCCCTCCATCGGTGTGTATGTGGCCGAGGAGCAACAGCCGGACGGGACGTACCGCCCGGTGATCGACTCCGTCACGGAGAACTTCGGCGCGGAGGCCGCCGGCCTGCAGCGGGGGGACGTGATCCTGTCCGCTGACGGTACGGCTGTGTACAGCAACTACGATCTGCTGCGGGCGCGCCGCGCGCACATCGTGGGCGAGACGATCACCCTGACGGTGCAGCGGGACGGACAGACGCTGGACGTGGAGGTCTATCTCTACCCGGTGGTGGAGGAATAAACAAAAGGTGGCAAGGCTTTCGCCTTGCCACCTTTTTATCTGTGCGGAAGCTGTAGGGGACGGCGTCCTGCAGTGGAGCGCAGCGGAACAAGTGCCCTTGAGGTACAGACTGACGCGGCGATCCGTTCCCCTTGCCGCCCTCGTCAAAATCCGATTCCTATCCGCAATATAGCGGGCGAATTATACGGAAAGTTGTCATAAATCACCCTTTCCGGTCGCGCCACAGCTGCCGCAGGGTGATGCCCGCCGCCAGCAGCAGATACATTCCGAAGGGGCGGCGCAGCAGATCCGTGTCCACCGCTGCGGCCACCAGCGCCCCGGCGATGGCTGCCGCCGCGCCCCAGGGTATGGCGCTGCGCAGAGCGTCCTTTTCCAGCAGCCCGTTCCGTGCGTGGGACACCACGCCCATAGCCGCCGTGGGCAGGAAGTACAGCAGATTCACGGCGGCGGCCTGCTGCTGGGGCACGTCCAGCAGCAGCGTCATCACCAGCAGCAGCAGCGTCCCGCCGCCCACGCCCCAGGCGGACAGGATGCCCGCGCCGAAGCCCGCCGCCAGCGGCAGAAGCCAGTCCGTCACAGCAGGTACCTCACGCCGCCGTACACCAGAAAGGCGGCGAACAGACCCCGCAGCCACTCCACGCTGACGCAGCGGAACAGCCGCCCGCCCACCAGACCGCCCGCCAGACCGCCCAGCAGATACGGCAGCGCCGCCGCAAGCTCAAAGCCCTGCCGCAGCAGGTATACCGCTGCGCTGACGGCGCTCAGGGGAAGGATCACCGCCACACAGGTGGCGAAGGAGCGCTTGCCCTCCATTCCGCACCAGCCGGACAGCAGCGGCACCAGCACCATGCCGCCGCCACCGCCGAACAGCCCGTTCACCGCCCCGGCCAGCGCCCCGGATACGGCGTATTTTGCCTTTGCCTGCATGTCATCGCCTCCCTATGTAGTGCGCCCCCATGGGGCGCAGGGGATCACTGGCACTTCTGATAGCTCTGGCAGTCGGTGCACTGATCCATGGTGGGGCGGCTCTCGTGGGTGCCCACCTGAATGGCGGTCAGGCCGCAGTTGTCCACGTCCTTGCAGTGGTGGGCGCAGTTGCTGACGGTGCACTTGATGGAAGCGTTGGGGGTGCAGGCGCACCCGTCGTTGGTACAAGCTCTGTTCATGGTGTTCCTCCCGTAAAAAAGAAAAGTCAGGCCGAAAAGCCTGACTTTATTGTTGCCCGCTTGCGGGCGGTATATTCGTTTTTATATGCCCAGCAGCGCCGAGGCGAAGCTGAAATAGATCAGCAGGCTGGTGGCGTCCACGATGGTGGAGATGAACGGGCTGGCCATCACCGCCGGGTCGAGGCCGATCTTCTCCGCCAGCAGCGGCAGGGAGCAGCCTACGCACTTGGCAAATATCACCACGAACAGGACGGTCAGGCACACCACAAGGCATACCATGGGCGTCACCGCATCGTTGCCCAGCAGCAGCCGATCCACCAGCAGCATTTTCACGAAGTTGGCGCCCGCCAGACACACGCCGCACAGCAGCGACACCCGCAGCTCCTTCCACAGCACCCGGAACACGTCCGAAAAGTCCACCTCGTCCAGACTCAGGGCGCGGATCACCGCCACGGATGCCTGGGTGCCGGAGTTGCCGCCGGTGCCCGACAGCATGGGGATATAGGCGTTCAGCACCAGACACGCCGCCAACGCGTTTTCGTAGTGGTTCAGGATCATGCCGGTGAAGGTGGCCGACAGCATCAGCACCATCAGCCACGGCAGACGCGCCTTCCATGTGGCGAACACGCCGGCGCGCAGATAGGGCTTGTCGGAGGGCAGCATAGCCGCCATCTTTTCGAAGTCCTCCGTGGTCTCCTCCTCGATAACGTCCATAGCGTCATCGACGGTGACGATACCCACCAGCCGCTTTTCCAGATCCACGATGGGCATGGCCAGGAAGTCGTATTTGCTCAGCGCCTGCGCCACGTCCTCCTTATCGTCGGTGGTCTTGGCCCACACCACGTCGGGGTCCATGATCTCCTCGATGAGGTCGTCCTCGTCCGCCAGCAGCAGATCGCGGACGGACAGCACGCCCAGCAGGTGCCGGGTGGGGTCGGTGACGTACAGGATATTGATGGTCTCCAGCTCGCCGCCGATGCGCCGTATGCGCTTGAAGGCGTCCGCCACCGTCATGTCCTTCTTCAGGGACAGGAACTCCATGTTCATAATGGAGCCGGCGGAGTCCTCCGGATATTTCAGAATTTCGTTGATGGATTTGCGCATCTCCGGCGTGGCCTTGTCCAGAATACGGATGACCACGCTGGCGGGCATCTCCTCCACGATGTCCACGGCGTCGTCCAGATACAGCTCGTCCAGCACCTCGGTCAGCTCCGTGTTGGAAAAGCCGTTGATGAGCATCTCCTGGCTTTCCGGCTCCAGCTCCACGAACACCTCCGCCGCCGTCTCCTTGGGCAGCAGACGGTACAGCAGGGGCATCTGCTCCTGCTTGCCCTCCTCCAGCAGCAGGGCGATATCCGCCGGCTCCATGGGCAGGAACAGGTCGCGCAGCTCGGCATAGCGCTTCTGCGTGGCCAGCTCGTCTATCCGTTCCTTGTATTGCTCCAGCTCCTCCTGATAATCGATCACGCCTGTTCCCTCCTTCCTGATAAAAACACGCAGCAGGTGCTGTAAGCCTGCTGCGTGCCGTAAAACCGCGCCAATGCGCCCTATTTCCGCACCGTTACAAGCTTTAGCATCGCGGGGCGGTGAAACTGCGTTAGATGCCACCTTGGTTTCGATGGCACCTGCTCAAACCCTCTGATGGTGTCTCCACCACTTCGCGGCAGCAGTCCGTATCCCTCGCGGTAGCCTTACCTACCGGACTGATTCAATACACCTATGTTATGCCAAAATGCGCCCTCTGTCAAGGCGTTGCGGCGATATTTTTTGCGGCTTTTTACAAATATACCTGCACATTGCCCAGCGCCAGCAGGTGCTCCCGCAGCTCCTGCAAAAACTGCGCCGCCGCCGGGGGCAGCGGCTCGCCCGCCCTGGTCACCAGATAGTTTACCCGATCCGGCGGCGGTGATGTAAAGCGGCACACCTTGGCGCTTTTTCCGATGCGGGACGCGGCGGCGATGGCCGGCGCCGCCACCCAGCGTCCCTCGGTGGGCGGCAGGAAGTCCGCCGCCTGCAGCGTGTCGGCATACAGCAGCGGCCGGGCGCCCGCGCCGAACCAGCGGTCGTGCCAGCGGATGAACTCCGGATCCCATGTGACCAGCAGCTCCTCCGACACGTCCAGCGACGATGTCTCCACCTCCTCGGAGTAGGGGCTGTCCGGCGGCGACAGCAGCAGAAACGGCTCCCGGAAGGCCGGGCGCACCGTCAGCCGGTCGTCGAACACGGTGTTGCTGTCGATAAAGGCGAAGTCCAGCTCGTGCTGCAGCAGCAGCTGGGCGCTGTCCACGTCCCGCAGCGTATGGATCCACAGGGACACCGGCAGCCCCTGCGCCAGAAAGCGCTTGTACACCGGCGGCAGGATGTACTGGTTGGTGGTGTAGGTGGCGGCGATGCGCAGATATTCCCGCTGCCCCAGCTCCGCCAGGGAGTCCGTCTCCGCCAGCAGCTGCTGCCAGCGCTGTGCCAGCGTGAGGAATTTCTGCCCCGCCTCCGTCAGGGCGATGTGCCGCTGCCCCTTGCCGCGGACGAACAGCGGCGTGCCCACCCGCTCCTCCAGCGCCCGTATGCGCATGGACAGCGTGGGCTGGGTGATGTACAGGGACTCCGCGGCGGCGGTCATGGTGCCGTGATGCACCACCGCCCAGAAGGTCTCGATGTCCAGATTCGTCATGGTACCCCTCCGAAATATAAGCTTTCACTGATATTTTATCCCATGAGAATCAATTTTACAAGTGGGGATATCTGTGCTACTATACGGACGTGTTCAGGGAACACCGCTGATTCCCGACACAACTGATTTTGATTCTTTCTTTCTCCCTATTTCCCTTATTTCTCCCCCCCTAACAAAACAAGAAAGGACAGGCCGTTCCAGCCTGTCCTTTCTTGTGCCGGGAGGCCTGTCAGGGGTAGACTCTTTCCCGCGGATGTGGTAATATGAAAAACGCATGTGAGAGAAAGGAATACGACCATGCCGGATTTTCAGTTTTATTTTGAGTTGATCGGAGCGGTGGCCTTTGCCGTCTCCGGCGCGGCGCTGGCCGTGAAAAAGGGAATGGACCTGTTCGGCGTGGCCGTGATGGGCATGACCACCGCCGTGGGCGGCGGCATCCTGCGGGACATGCTGCTGGGGCTGACGCCGCCGGCGGCGCTGAAGGATCCCCTGCAGGCGCTGGTGGCCATCGCCACATCGCTGCTGCTGTTCATCGTGTGGAAAAAGTGGCACCCCTCCGGCAACCACCGGGTATGGGAGTCGGTGCTGCTGGCGGCGGATTCGCTGGGTCTGGGGATTTTCTCCGTCCACGGGGCGGCGGTGGCCATCCGCGCGGGCTACGGCGCCAACGTGTTTCTGGTGCTGCTGGTGGGCGTGCTCACCGGCGTGGGCGGCGGCGTCCTGCGGGACGTGTGCTGCATGGAGCGGCCGTACATCTTCACCAAGCATGTGTACGCCTGTGCGTCGCTGGCAGGCGCGGCGGTGTGCATGGCGCTGTGGAGCATGGGCGAGAGCTTCGCCATGCTGATGGGCTGCGGCGTGACGCTGGCGCTGCGCATCTGCGCCGCCGTGTTCCGCTGGAGCCTGCCCAAGGCGTAATAAAAAAGACCGCGTCAGCGGTCTTTTTAAGGCAATACCGCATAATGGGACAAGAGCGATTTGCGAGTAAATTTTGCGTATTGACGCGGCGCGGTTTCGCAGCAATACTTGCCGTATTGCAAGAAATCGCAACAAAGTCAGGGCGCAGAATTTCCGCAAAGCGCCGCAGCTTTCCCTGTGCGGTGTTGCCTTTATTACGTCGTGAGCTTCAGCCCCACGATGCCCACCGGCAGCAGGGCAAGGAAGATCAGCCGGGGCGCCGTCACCGGCTCCTGAAAGGCGATGATGCCCACCAGCACCGCGCCCAGCGCGCCGCCGCGCTGTCAAGACACAGCCGCTTCATGCCGGGTTGACACCGCCCCGGCGGGGTTATATAATACCCACAGACCTTTACCGCCTGACTGAGGTATTTTTATGAACTTTCGACTGATAACGCAAACGATGGGCTACATCCTGTGGGTGGAGGCCGGTTTTCTTCTGCTCCCGGCGCTGACGGCCTGCGTCTGCGGGGAGGTATACTGGCGTCAATTCCTGCTCACCGCCGCCCTCTGCGCCGCCGTGGGCACGGCTCTGCGCCTGATCCCGGTGAAAAAGGCGCAGATGCACAGCCGCGACGGGTTCGTGGCCGTGGCGCTCAGCTGGGTGCTGCTGTCCCTGTTCGGGGCGCTGCCCTATGTGTTCACCGGCGCCATGACCAGTTATATCGACGCCCTGTTCGAGACGGTCTCCGGCCTGACCACCACCGGCTCGTCCACCTTCACCGCCGTGTCCCATCTGCCCCGCAGTGTGCTGCTGTGGCGCTCGCTGACCCAGTGGATGGGCGGCATGGGCGTGCTGGTGCTGTTCCTGGCGCTGACGCCCCGCATGGGCGAGGGCGCGGTGTTCCTCATGCGCGCCGAAAGCCCCGGCCCCATCAAGTCCAAGCTGGTGCCCAAGGTGGGCGGCACCGCCAAGATCCTCTACACCATCTACGTGATCCTGACGGCCTGCGAGATAGCCGCCCTGCGTATCGCGGGGGAGAGCTGGTTCTCCGCCATCAACCACAGCTTTACCACCATGGCCACCGGCGGCTTTTCCATATACGACACGTCCCTTGCCGGCGCGTCCAAGGCGGTCATGTGGATCGTTACGGTGTTCTCCTTCCTGGCGGGCGTGAATTTCTCCCTGATGTTTCTGGCCGTTCGCGGCAAGCTGAAGGAGGTGCTCCGCAGCGAGGAGCTGCGGATCTACGTCGGTATCGTGGCGGCGGCCACGCTGCTGCTGTGCGTCAACCTGCGGGTGCAGGCGGGGGTGCCCTTCGGGGATTCCATTACCGACGCCGCCTTCCAGACCGTCACCATCATCACCACCACCGGCTTTGCCACCGTGGATTTCTCCCTGTGGCCGACCTTCTGCCGTATGGCGCTGGTGATGCTGATGTTCACCGGCGCCTGCGCCGGCTCCACCTCCGGCGGCATCAAGATATCCCGCGTCGCCATTCTCTGCAAGAGCCTGAAGCGGGAGCTGAAGCGGCTGGCGCACCCCCACCATGTCAGCGTGCTGAAGGTGGACGGACAGGCCGTGGAGGAGCGGGTCGTCTCCTCCGCCGGCGCGTTCATCGCGGCATACCTGCTGGTGCTGCTGGCGGGCGCTCTGGTGGTCAGCTGGGACAACTACGGCTTTCAGGAGTCCTTCGCCGCGTCCCTGACCTGCATCAGCAACGTGGGACCCGGCCTCGGCATTCTGGGGCCCATGGAGAATTTCTCCATCCTCTCGCCGCTGAGCAAGCTGGTGCTGTCGCTGGAGATGCTCATGGGACGTCTGGAGCTGATGCCCCTGCTGGCGCTGCTGCTGCGCAGCACATGGCGGGACTGATACGCACAAAAAGCACCCCCATGGGGGGTGCTTTTCCTTATTTGTGCCGCGTCAGCGCGCCGCGCCGGCATAGGCCTCGTACTTCTCCTGCAGCCAGCCCTTCAGCGCCTCCACGCCCTCCTCGTTCCACGGGAAGTCCCGCTCCTCCTTGTCCTGCGCCAGCTCATAGCACAGGTTGGAATACACGGCGGTGTGCAGCACGCCGTTGTCCTTGTCCCCGGCGAAGCGATAGCGGAATTCTCCGATGGAGCCGGTGTATACGAACGCCCGGTTGAACCATGTGGGCGTCAGTTCAGCAAATTGCGGATGCATGACGGTCACTCCTTCCGGCTATGATAGTACCACAAAACCGCTGGTCTGTACAGGCAAAAATTCCCGCCCGCAGGCGGGAAGGACTTGCAAACAGACCAAACGTATGGTACAATATGCCCAACCATGCAGGGCATGACCCTTAAAAAGTGAGGTCTTACAATATGGAAAACGCAGTGAAACGCATCGGTGTGCTGACCAGCGGCGGCGACGCGCCGGGTATGAACGCCTGTATCCGCGCCGTGGTGCGCAGCGCCAACGCGCGGGGCATCGAGTGCGTGGGTATCCGCCGGGGCTGGCAGGGGCTGATCTCCGGCGATATTCTGGAGATGGACAACGCCAGCGTCAGCCGCATCATCAACCGGGGCGGCACCATTCTGTACAGCGCCCGCTGTGATGAGTTCCGCACCCACGAGGGGCAGGAAAAGGCCTACGCCACCTGCAAGCTCATCGGTCTGGACGGGCTGGTGGCCATCGGCGGCGACGGCACGTTCCGCGGCGCGCAGGATCTGTCCAAGTTCGGCGTCTCCGTGGTGGGCATCCCCGGCACCATCGACAACGACATCGTCTGCACCGACTACACCATCGGCTTCGACACCGCGGCCAATACCGCTGTGGAGTGCATGGACAAGCTCCGCGACACCATGCAGTCCCACGAGCGCTGCTCCGTGGTGGAGGTCATGGGACGGCGCTCCGGCTATCTGGCGCTGTATGTGGGCGTGGCCATCGGCGCCACCGCCGTGCTGGTGCCCGAGCGTCCCTACGACTTTGAAAAGCATGTGGCGGAGAAGATCCGCCGCGCCCGCATCAGCGGCAAGACCAATTTCATGATCGTGGTGGCCGAGGGCGCCGCCAGCGGCATCGCCGTGGGCGAGCAGATCAAGAAGGAGCTGGGGCTTGACCCCCGCGTGACCATTCTGGGGCATATCCAGCGGGGCGGCAGCCCCAGCGCCAAGGATCGCGTCACCGCCACCCGCATGGGCTACGAGGCGGTGCAGCTGCTGGCGGAGGGCAAGACCAACCGCATCGTGTGCGCCAGCGGCGACCAGATCACCAACGTGGACATCGACGAGGGTCTGGCCATGACCAAGACCCTGAACCCGGAGGAGTTCGAGGTCATGACCGTCATGACGGGAAGATAACGAAAAAAGAACGCGCCGCCGGCGCGTTCTTTTTTAATGCCCATCACTCCATGTGAGGGCGCTCATTGCCCATGAAGAACACCGCCACGGTGCCCTGCCCGGCGTGGCTGCCGATGATGGTGCCGATGTCGCACAGGCGTATTTTCCCCTTCAGCTTCGGGAAGCGCTCCTCCACGGCTTCGATCACCAGCCGGGCGTCCTCCGGGCACTGGCTGTGGCAGACGAAGCACTTGCCGTCATAGTCCCGGCCGCCCTGGGCGCACTGCTCCATGGTGTCCACCGTGGTCTCCACGGCTTTTTTCTTGCCCCGCACCTTGCTGTACGCCTTGATCGCGCCCTTGTCGTCCAGCCGCATGATGGGGCAGATATTCAGCACGGTGGCAACGGCGGCGGCTGCGCCGGACACGCGCCCTGTCCGGCGGAACTGGGTCATATCGCTGGAGAAGAACTGGTGGTGTACCTTGTTGCGGTTGTCCAGCACCCACTGCGCCACCTCGTCCAGCGTTTTTCCCTCGTCCCGCATGTCGGCGGCGTAGTCCACCAGCAGGCCGTAGCCCGACGAGGAGCACAGGGAGTCGATGACCACCAGACGCTGGCCGGGATATCTGTCCTTCAGCTCCTCCGCTGCCAGAAATGCGTTGTGTACCGACCCGGACTGACCGGAGGTGAAGGCGATGTGCAGCACGTCGCCGCCCTTGTCCAGCAGCTTTTCGAAGAACTCGGTATAGGCGGCCACATTGATCTGGCTGGTCTGGGGCAGCTTGCCCTCCTTCAGGAAGGCGTAGAACCGGGGCAGCGCCTCCGGGTCGCGTCCCATGTCGTCGTCATACTCCCGCCCGTCCACCACATAGGTGTAGAACAGAACGGGAATGTCCCGGCTCTCCATATAGGAGTAGGGGAGATCCACGGTGGAGCAGCAGCTCAGTGTAAATTTTCTGTCCATAAATCCCTCCGAATTTAATATGTGATATTACATACATATTATATGGCTCTCCCTGTCGTTGTCAATATGCGCTTTGGGGTGATTGCAAAAATCGCTCGGATACGGTATAATATCCGGCGAAATACGACAGAGGAGATATCCCTTATGATACTGATGCTGCAAAAGAACACGCCGGAGCCGGCCATCCGCCAGCTTCTGGCGCAGCTGAGCCTGCAAAACGTCAAGGGCGGCTGTGTGGCCGGGGACAACGCTATCCTCCTGCCGCTGGTGGGGGAGACGTGGCGGCTGGATCCCTCGGCGCTGCAGGCGCTGCCCTTTGTGATGGAGGCGCGGCGGCTGACGCCCGCCTACCGTCTGGCCGGCCGCGCCGCCCACCCGGAGAACACCGTGGTCACGGTGGGCGACGTCTCCATCGGCGCGGACTTCTGCCTGATAGCGGGGCCCTGCGCCGTGGAGTCCGCCTACCAGATGGACACCTTGTCCCGCGCCGTGAAGGACGCCGGGGCGCAGCTGCTGCGGGGAGGCGTGTTCAAGCCCCGCACCTCGCCCTACACCTTTCAGGGCATGGGCGAGCCGGGCGTAGACCTGCTGGTGCAGGCCGGGCGGAGCGCCGGGCTGCCCACCGTCACCGAGATCAGCGACGCGTCCCAGATGGAGCTGCTGTCCGGCGTGGACGTGTGGCAGGTGGGCGCCCGGAATATGCAGAACTTTGCCCTGCTGAAGGCGCTGGGACAGGCGTGCAAGCCCATCCTGCTGAAGCGGGGCGCCGCCGCCACCGTGGAGGAGCTGCTGCTGGCGGCAGAGTATATCCTCTCCGGCGGCAACGAGCAGGTGATCCTGTGCGAGCGGGGCATCCGCAGCGGCCTTACCGCCGCCCGCGCCGCGCTGGATGTGTCCTCCATCCCGGTGCTGAAGCGGCTGACGCACCTGCCGGTGATCGTGGATCCCAGCCACGCCGCGGGGCGCGCCGATCTGGTGGAGCCGCTGGCGCTGGCGGCGGTCGCCGCCGGAGCCGACGGTCTGCTGGTGGAGGTACACGACCGCCCGGCCACCGCCCTGTCCGACGGAGCGCAGGCGCTGACGCCCGCCCAGCTCACGCAGCTGGCGGAGAAGACCGCCCGCCTGCGCGCGGCGCTGGCATAACGCGAAATAACAGCTGACCCCCGACCATCGGTCGGGGGTCAGCTGTTACAGTCTGTCAAAAAACCTGCCCGGTTACAAGTATCGGAGGGAAGGATAGTGTGAAAGGGAACCGTCAGGGTTCCCTTTCGCGTTCAATCACCCGCCGCAGCGACCAAAATCGCAAAATAAAATACTGTTTTTTATTTTGCGATTTTGCCTCAGCTTGTCAAAAAAGTCCGTTCGGACTTTTTGACAAGCTGAAACAGCAGTCCCCCGGCTTTGCCGGGGGACTGCTGTTATTCTCAGAACGCCCAGTTGCCGTGGCGGAAGATGGGTACCACCTTCCCGTCCTCGCAGACGGCGTCAATGTCCATATCCTCCGAGCCGATCATGAAATCCTCGTGGATCATGGAGTCGTTGACGCCCAGCGCGCGGCACTCCTCCAGCGTCTTGCTCTCGAAATCGTTGATGGTGTCGGCAAAGCCCATGCCCAGCGCCAGATGGCAGGCGGCGTTTTCGTCGAACAGCGTGTTGTAGAACAGCAGGCCGGACTGCCGGATGGGACTGTCGTAGGGCACCAGCGCGCACTCGCCCAGATAGGCGCTGCCCTCGTCCATGGTGATGAGCTTGGTCAGCAGGTCGTTGTTCTGCTCCGCGTGCCACTCCACGGCCTTGCCCTCGTGGAAGCGGATCCAGAACCCGTCGATGAGCTGTCCCTGATAGCTCAGGGGCTTGGTGGCGTAAACGATGCCCTCGGCCTCGCCCCGCTTGGGGGAGATGAAGCACTCCTCCGTGGGGATGTTGGGGTTGAACACGATACCCTGCAGGCTCTTTTCGCTGCCGCCGCAGAAGTGCGCCTGGGGGATCATGCCCACGGTGAAGTCGGTGCCGGTGGCGCTTTTGTAGCGCAGCTGGCGGATGTGCAGGCTGTTGAGATAGTCGCAGCGGCTGTGGATGTCGGCGTTGTGGGCGTCCCAGTTGGCCACCGGATCGCCCTCCAGCGCACGGGAGGTGGACAGAATGGCCTCCCACAGCTTCTCCACCGCCTGCGATCTCCGCAGACCGGGGAACAGCTTCTTCGCCCACGCCTCGCCGGGCACGGCGGCAATGCACCACTGGTACCGGTTCTCGATTTTGTCCCGGTAGGGCTTGATGATGGGGAACTTGGCCTGCTGGCTCTTGGCCAGCTTCGCCTGGTCGATGCCCTTCAGACCGTCGGGATCCTCACTGAGCAGATAGATGCGGCAGGGAATGGTGTCCACATAGTGCTGCCAGCGCGCCAGCTCATAGTCCTCCACCTTGGACAGCGTGGTCAGACTGCGGTGCCGCACGTGGAGCTTCTGCAGGGGCTGGTAGTTCCAGTCCACCACCACCTTCTTCGCCTTGCATTTATAGCACTCGTCCACCAGCATGGCCACAAACTCCGGCTGATCCAGATCGGCGGCGATGAACACCTCCTGCCCTTTCTGAATGTTGACGCCGCTGCGGGCGATGAGCCGGGCATACGCCCGGAGAACGCTCTTTCTCATGGTAATGTCCTCCTGTTGCTTCTTTATTAAACGTATTGTACCACCGGGGAGCGGATTTGAAAAGCGGCAGCGCCGCACGTTCAAAAATTGTTTTCATTTCTTTAATGCCCGTCTAATGTTCGCCGGGTACCATAAGGTCATCCCAAAGGAAACCACACAACACATCAAACATATATAACACCTTCAGGAGGTAACAGATATGAAACGCTTCACTCTCATCAAGAAGGCTCCCCCCGTCAACTACGCGCTGGAGAGCACCCGCACGCTGGACAACGGCGTGGTGCTGCGGCTCATCCACTGCGGTGATACGCTGACCGTCACCGCCGCCTATGAAAAGCAGCTGGAGTCCTTCGCCGACCTGCGCTCCGTGGAGGAGGCGGCGTATATCGAGGACTACCTGACCCGGAAATACAGCGGCGTGGACGCAGCCGACCTGCCTTTGCTGACGGCGTAAGGCTTGCCATTTTTCCCCGATTCTGCTATACTGAGCGGGAGCGACCGACACCCGCCCGCCCTGTGTGCCCGCTGCGTTCTGTAGGGCGGGACCCGTGTGTCCCGCCGCGAAATGTGTATTTGTTCCCGGCGGGGCGATGTGGCCATCGCCCCCTACGAAAGCCCCCCGGCGGGTGATGCTATGAGAGGAGACATGCTATGCGTATTCTGGTGGCGGAGGATCAGCCGGAGCTGCGGCGGATGCTGGTGAAAAACCTGACGGCGGCGGGCTACACCGTGGACGGTGTGCCCGACGGTGAGGAGGCACTGGCTTATCTGGATGCGGCGGACTACGATGTGGCGGTGCTGGACATCATGATGCCCAAAGTGGACGGCCTGACGGTGCTGCGCACGCTGCGCGGCCGGGACGAGCAGCTGCCTGTGCTGCTGCTCACCGCCCGGGACGCGGTGGCCGACCGGGTGGACGGCCTGGATGCCGGGGCGGATGACTATCTCATCAAGCCCTTTGCGCTGGACGAGTTGCTGGCGCGGCTGCGGGTGCTGACCCGGAAGAAGGGCAGCGGCCGCACCAACGTGTATACACTGGCCGACCTGACGGTGGACACCGCCGGACGGACGGCGCAGCGGAACGGGCGGACGCTGGAGCTGTCGGCGCGGGAATACGCGCTGCTGGAATACCTGATGCGCAATAAGGGCGTGATCCTCTCTCGCCAGCAGATCGAAAATAACCTCTGGAGCCTGGATTACGCCGGGGGCACCAACGTGGTGGACGTGTACATCAGCTATCTGCGGAAAAAGCTGGAGCTGCCCGGCGAGGCCAGACTGCTGCACACCGTGCGGGGCATGGGCTGGGTGCTGAAGGAGGACGCATGAGACACATCTCTATCAAGTGGCGCATGACCCTGTGGTTCACGGTGGTGATGGTGACCATCTCCGCGCTGGTGCTGGTGTTCGTGATGCTGATGAACCGCAACAGCGTCACCCGCCCGCCGGAGGCGCAGGTGGTGTATATGGTGCAGCGCAACGCCGATGATCTGGAATTTGACCACGGGAACTGGGATTTCAGCGACGTGGAGTTCTACGGCCACGGGGTGTACACCGAGATCTACGACGAGGACGGGCGCCTGCTGGGCGGCGCGGGGCCTGCGGCGGTGACGGAGCAGATGCCCTTCTCCGACGAGGGACTGCGGACAGTGACCGGCAGCGACGGCGGGCGGTACTATGTGTACGACAGGGCGCTGAACGTGGGCGGCGCCACCGTGTGGGTGCGGGGCACCATCGACAGCGCCGCCAGAGAGGGCGTCATGGACGTGATCGTGCCGCTGGCGTGGGCGCTGCTGCCGGGTCTGGTGGTGGTGTCGGCGCTGGGCGGCTGGCTGATATCCAGCCTGTCCTTCAAGCCCATGGAGAAGGTCATCGCCGCGGCGGAGAGCATCTCCGGCGGCGACGACCTGTCGAAGCGCATCGGTCTGCCGCGGGGGAAAAGCGAGATCAACCGGTTGGCGGGCGCCTTTGACGATATGTTCGACCGGCTGGAGCGCTCCTTCAAGGCGGAGACGCAGTTTACCTCCGACGCCAGCCACGAGCTGCGGACGCCCGTCACCGTCATTCTGGCAGAGTGCGATACGCTGGAGCGCACACAGCCCACGGCAGAGGACTATCGGGAGGGCGTGGGCGTGATCCGGCGACAGGCGCAGCAGATGTCCCGTCTTATCGGGCAGCTGCTGCACATCACCCGGCTGGAGCAGGGCACGCAGAAAACGTACATGGAGCACGCCGACCTGAGCGCGCTGGCGGAGGCCGTGTGCGAGCAGCAGAGGCTGATCGCCCCGGCGGGCACGGAGCTGACGCTGGACGCGCCAGAGCCGGTGGAGGTGCAGGCGGACGTGCTGCTCATGACCCGTGTGCTGAACAACCTGATCGCCAACGCCTTCCGCTATGGAAAGGACGGCGGCCATGTAAGCGTGACCGTCCGGCGGGAGAACGGCTGGGCGGTGCTGGCCGTCCGGGATGACGGTATCGGTATCGCGCCGGAGCAGCAGGAGAGGATATGGCAGCGGTTCTATCAGGTGGATCCCGCCCGCAGCGGCGGCGAGGGCACCGGACTGGGGCTGTACATGGTGCGGCAGATCGCGCGGCTCCACGGCGGCACCGCGGAGGTGGACAGCGCGCCGGGGCAGGGCAGCACCTTCACCGTCCGGATCCCGGCACACAGGAAGTGAATGATATACTGAATCATCCCCCGTCCGCCGGACGGGGGATGATTTATGTGTAAGAAAAAGTTAAATTAGTTGAAGTTAACTTGTATGTTTTGTTTAAGTTGGTTGACTTTCCCGGCGCGGGCGGGCATAATAGGGCATACTATGTAAGAGGGAGGTGCGGCTATGGCGGAGAACATCATGCGGGCGCTGTCCCGGTATGCGCCTGACCTGCTCCTGCTGCTGGCGCTGTATCTCCTGCTGCTGCGCCGCTGGGCGCAGCAGGGCGGGCGGCGCGTGTTCGTGTACACCGCGTTTTACGTCTATATGGCGGGCGTGCTGTGGGTGACGGTGCTGCCCCTTGTCTCCCTGCTGGGCGTACATCACCCCTATGTGCCCATGATCCTGGAGCCCTTCCGCGACCTGCGCGCCGGGTACGGCGACGCCGAGCGCCAGCTGCTCCTGAACGTGCTGATGACGGTGCCCTTCGGCGTTCTCTGGCCGGTGGTGCGCCGGGGCAAGGCCGGGGTGCTGCGCACGGTGGGCGCGGCGTTTTTTATGAGCCTGTGCATTGAGCTGGTGCAGCCGCTGCTGCCCACGGCGCGGACGGCGGACATCACCGACCTGATCTGCAACACCGCCGGTGCCCTTGTGGGCTACGGGCTGTACCGCCCGTGGAAAAAGCACCTGCATGCGTGGATGTGATAAATACACTGCCCCCGGCCGCCGGCCGGGGGCCTCAGCTTGTCAAAAAAGTCCGAACGGACTTTTTTGACAAGCTGAGGCAAAATCGCAAAATAAAAAACAGTATTTTATTTTGCGATTTTGGTCGCTGCGGCGGGTGATTGAACGCGAAAGGGAACCCTGACGGTTCCCTTTCACACTATCCTTCCCTCCGATACTTGTGACCGGGCAGATTTTTTGACAGTCTGATGCCCCCGGCCGCCGGCCGGGGGCATTTCTTATCCTGCGGCGCATATACTGCTCCAAAAGGAGGAGTGACCATGGCACAGCTCGACCCCATCACATGGTTCCGCAGCGCCCACCCGGAGCAGGGCAGCCTGCGGGTGCAGGTATCCGCCGCCCAGGGCATATTTCCCATCCCCGGCGCGGCGGTGGAGGTATACCGCGACTTCGGCACGGTGCGGGAGATGTTCTACTCCGGCGTGACCGACAGCTCCGGCATTGCCGACAGGATACTGCTGCCGGCGCTGCCCGCGTCGCTGGGACTGTCGTCGGACACGGCGGGCATCAGCGGCACCGCCTACACCGTGGCGGTGAGCCACCCGGACTACCACTGTCCGGATCACCAGCAGGTGCTGGTGTTTCCCCGCATCGAGTCCGTGCTGGCGGTGACGCTGCCGCCGCAGCGAGAGGAGGGCTGAGCCGTGCCCTATCCTGTTGTTCCAGAGTACATCACCGTCCATCTGGGCGCGCCGGACGCCCCGGCGGAGAACGTCACCGTCACCTTTCCCCGCTATATCAAGGGCGTGGCCGCCAGCGAGATATACCCCACGTGGAACGAGAGCGCCATCCGCGCCAACGTGCTGGCGCAGATATCCGTGGCGCTGAACCGGGTCTATACGGAGTTTTACCGCAGCCGGGGCTATGACTTCGACATCACCAACAACACCCAGTACGATCAGGCATTCTCCCCCAATAAGGAGACGTTCGAGAACATCAACGCCATCGTGGACGATATGTTCAACAACTACATCGTCCGCCGGGGCAACGTGGAGCCGCTGTACGCCCAGTTCTGCGACGGCGTGCGCACCCAGTGCCGGGGGCTGTCTCAGTGGGGCAGCCAGGAGCTGGCGCAGCAGGGACGCACGCCCTACGAGATATTGCAGTACTACTACGGGCAGGATATCGACCTGGTGTACAACGCCCCGGTGGGGGACAGCATACCCTCCTATCCCGGACAGCCGCTGACCGTGGGCAGCGTGGGCGAGGATGTCCGCACCATCCAGCGGGAGCTGAACCGCATCCGCAAGAACTACCCGGCTCTCCCCGCCGTCGGAGAGACCGACGGCGTCTTCGGCGCGGACACCGCCGCCGCCGTCCGTGCCTTCCAGCGGATCTTCAACCTGACGGAGGACGGCATTGTGGGTAAGGGCACATGGTATCGCATCAAGTCCGTCTACAACGGGGTCAAGAGCCTGTCGGAGGTCACCAGCGAGGGGCTGTCCCTCTCCGAAGCCCAGCGGCAGTTCCCCAAGGTGCTGCGGCGGGGCGACACCGGCATCGGCGTCCAGACCATCCGGTTCTATCTGGCGTTTCTGGGCTTCTTCCTGCCGGAGCTGCCGCCCATCCGCATCTCCGACGTGTTCGACGACGAGCTGCGGGACGCGGTGCTGGCCTTCCAGAGCACCTATGGCCTGACGGTGGACGGCGTGGTGGGGCGGAACACATGGAACGCCATCCGGAACGTCTATGAGCAGACGCTCTACCAGCTGCCGCCGGAGTACCAGACCTTCGCCCGGCAGATATACCCCGGCCGTTTTCTGGTGGAAGGCGACACTGGCGCGGAGGTGACGCTGCTTCAGACCCAGCTGAACCGGCTGGCGCAGCGGGACGGCTCCCTGCCCTCCGTGACGGCGGACGGCATCTTCGGCGCGGCCACCGCCGCCGCTGTCCGCGCCCTGCAAAACCGGCTGGGCTATACCCCCACCGGCGCGGTAGGCCCCGTTCTGTGGTCGTATATCATCACCCAGGGCGCCGGCTACGGGGTGTTCTAAATAAGCACAAGCGCCTCCTCCGGCTTAGCCGGAGGAGCGCTTGTGCTGTGTATTACTATTGCGTTTATTGCGTTCCTGTTTCTTCTGTCAGATTGTGCAGCCATTTACCGGAACGGCAGCGCAGCAGACCGATGATCATGCGTACCACCTGCTCCGACTGCGTCAGCAGGAACAGCACCGGCAGGGAGTTCACGCCCAGCACCAGCAGGCCGATATAGGCGGCGGGGATGCCCACCAGCCACACAAGACCGCTGTCCATGAACAGCAGGAACTTTGTGTCGCCGCCGGCGCGAATGGCAGACAGCAGCACGGCGTTGAACATGCGGGTGGCGATGCGGATGTTGAACAGCCTCACCATCAGAACGGCCACGTCCACGGAGCTGTCCGGCAGGGCGAAGATGCTGACCACCGGCCGGGCGATCAGGATCATCACCGCGGACACCACGACAGAAAGCCCGATGGCCAGCGGGAACAGATACCGGATGATGGAGCGTGCCTTCTCCGACTCGCCCCGTCCCAGATGCTCGCCCAGCAGAATGCCGCTGGCACTGCCCATGCCGTCGGCGATGGTGTGGGGAACCATGCCGATCTTATAGGCCACCTGATAGGCCTCCAGCATGGCGGTGCCCAGCATGCCGAACGCCTTCAGGTACATGGCGTCGCCCAGACCGAACACGATCTCGTTGCCGGCCATGGGGATCATGCGGCGAAATATGGGGCGCAGGAACGTGGACGGCCAGCGGAACAGCTCTCCGGCGAAGCCGAGGAACGGCTGGCGGGTGACAAAGGCGTAGGTCACATGCCCCGCCAGCCCGCAGAAGGTGGCAATGACGGTGGCGATGGCCGCGCCCCGCACGCCCAGCGCGGGAAGGCCCAGCTTTCCGAAGATCAGCAGATAGTTCAGCAGGGCGTTGAGGCAGTTGGTGGCCAGACCGAGGAGCATGGGAACCTTCGTGGTCTGCACGCTGCGGTACATGAACGTGTACCCGTTGATGAGCGCGGTGAAGAAGTAGGAAAAGGCGCTGATGGAGATGTACTGCTTCGCCAGCTCGATGAGCCGGGCGTCGTCGCTGAAGAAGGACAGGAACCATGTGCCGCCCAGCTTGGCCAGCAGAAAGAAGGCCAGCGCGATACATACGTTCAGCAGCAGCTGTAAGCCGAAGCAGCGCTTCAGGTTCCGCCGGTTCCCGGCACCGAAAAACTGGGAGGCGAATATCAGAATGCAGGAGTTGACGCCGAAACCCACCAGCATCAGCAGGTTGTCGATCTGCGTGGCCACCGTTACGGCGCCCACACCGCCCACATGACTGACCATCATGGTGTCCAGAAAGGACGCGCCCTGGTTCAGCGCCTGCTGCAAGCAGATGGGCAGCGCCAGACGCAGCGCTTTTTTGTAAAAGGACGGTGTGGAAAAATACGTTCCGATGATCCCGCTTTTCATAGCATCACCCTCTGCGAGCGTAGTAGGCGCACCGGTCAGACAATGGCGCCGCCGTGACAGTCGATGCCCACGATGGCATAGAAATCCTGTACATAGAGACGGCAGACGGCTTCGGTGCCCAGGTCATCATAGCATACCGGTTCTTTCTTGTAAATAGACTGAGCAGTCAGCGCTGCCGTTCCGCCGACGGTCAGCAGGTACACCGCGTGGTTCTTCACGATGGATTCCGCCACCTCCGGCGACCGCCGACCCTTGCCGATCATGCACTTCAGCCCGTGCTCCAGCAGGGCGGGGGTGTAGGGATCCATGCGGTAGCTGCTGGTGGGACCCGCGGGGCCGATGACCTGTCCGGGGCGCGCCGGCGCGGGGCCAACATAGTAGATCGTCTCGCCCTCCAGCGGGAAGGGCGTCGGCTCTCCGGCGGACAGGCAGGCGGCCAGCCGCTTGTGGGCGGCGTCGCGGCCGGTGTAGAGCCAGCCGGTGAGCAGCACCTCATCTCCGGCGCGGAGCGAGGCGATGGCCTCCGGGGTCAGGGGTAATGTCAGATGCTTCATGGCGTGTCCCTCCGTCATAGCGTCACGGTGCTGTGGCGGTAGGCGTGACAGCAGATATTCACGGCCACCGGCAGCCCGGCGATGTGGGTGGGGAATGTTTCGATATGGACGGCCAGTGCGGAGGTGCGTCCGCCCAGACCGGCGGGGCCGATGTCCATGCCGTTGATGGCGGCCAGCAGCTCCTGCTCCATATCCCGGTACTCCGGCTGGGGGTGGTGGCTGTCCAGCTCCCGCATCAGGGCGAACTTGGACAGCTGCGCGCATTTTTCAAAGGTGCCGCCGATGCCCACGCCCACCACGATGGGCGGGCAGGGGTTGGGACCCGCGTGCCGCACGGCGTCCAGCACGAAGGACTTGACGCCCTCGGCACCGTCGGCGGGCTTCAGCATTTTCACGGCGCTCATGTTCTCGCTGCCGAAGCCCTTGGGCGCGAAGGTCAGGGTCAGGCCGTCGCCCGCTGTCAGCTCGTAGTAGATGACGGCGGGGGTGTTGTCACCGGTGTTGTCCCGGTGGAATACCGGGTCGGCCACCACCGATTTGCGCAGATAGCCCTCCCGGTAGCCCTGCCGCACGCCCTCCTGAATGGCGTCCTCCAGCGAGCCGCCGGTGATGTGCACATCCTGCCCCAGCTGCACGCGGAACACGGCCATGCCTGTGTCCTGACACATGGGCACGCACTGCTCCGCCGCCAGCTGATCGTTTTCGATAATGCGTCCCAGGATACTGGCGGCCAGAGGCCGCTCCTCCTGCGCACGGCAGCGCTCTAACTGCCGCAGTACCTCCGGGCTGATGCGGCAGTTGGCGTCAATAACCATGGCGGCCACGGCGCTCTGCACGGCGGCTGCGCTCAGCTCTCTCATGGCGCTCACTCCTTCACGTGTGCTTTTACGGCGTCCGCCACCACAGCGGCGATGGCCTTGTCAAAGATGCTGGGGATGATATGGTCGGGAGCCAGCTCCGCGGGGCTGACGCGTCCGGCGATGGCGTGGGCGGCGGAGATCATCATATCCTCGGTGATGCGGCGTGCACGTGCCTCCAGCGCCCCCTTGAAGATGCCGGGGAACACCAGAAGATTGTTGATCTGGTTGGGGAAGTCGCTGCGGCCGGTGGCCACGATATAAGCGCCCGCGTCCTTGGCGGCGTCCGGCATGATCTCCGGCGTGGGGTTGGACAGGGCGAAGATAATGGGCTTGTCCGCCATGGAGCGCACCATGTCCGGCGTAACGATGCCGGGGCCGGACACGCCGATGAACAGGTCGCACCCCACCATGGCGTCCGCCAGCGTGCCCTTGCACATGCTGCGGTTGGTGACGGCGGCGATGGCTTCCTTGGCGCTGTTCAGCCCCTCGCGGCCTGCGTAGATGGCGCCGCTGCGGTCGCAGAGCACAATGTCCTCCACGCCCGCCTTCAGCAGCAGGCGGCAGATGGAAATGCCGGCGGCGCCTGCACCGCTGATGACCGTCCGGATGGCGGACAGGGGCTTGCCGATGCACTTGGCGGCATTGATGAGAGAGGCCAGCACCACCACGGCGGTGCCGTGCTGGTCGTCGTGGAACACGGGGATATCCAGCAGCTCGATGAGCCGCTGCTCGATCTCAAAGCACCGGGGCGCGGAGATGTCCTCCAGATTGATGCCGCCGAAGCCGGGGGCGATCAGCTGCACCGCCCGCACGATCTCGTCGGGATCCTTGGTGTCCAGGCAGATGGGGAAGGCGTCCACGCCGCCGAAGGTCTTGAACAGGCACGCCTTGCCCTCCATTACCGGCAGCGCGGCGGCGGGGCCGATGTCGCCCAGACCCAGCACGGCGGTGCCGTCGGTAACGATGGCCACCATATTGCCCTTGGTGGTATAGGTGTACACGTCATCGGGATTTTTGGCGATCTCCCGGCACGGCTCCGCCACGCCGGGGGTGTAGGCCAGCGACAGGGAATCGGTGTCGCAGATATCTACCTTGGGCACGACCTCCAGCTTGCCCCGGTGCTCCCGGTGCATTTCCAGTGTTCTTTCCTTGATATTGTCCATAGGGGACTGCTCCTTTCCTCAGCGGCAGAGAGCCAGAAGTGCGCGAATGTCGCGCTCCTCCTCCAGCGCCATCAGGCGGCGGTAGAGCTCCTCTGCTTTTTCCTGCCCCAGAACGGGCAGGGCGCTCTTCATATATTTGTCGTGGATGCCCTGATCGGGGATGGGGTGCGTCAGGTGGCCGTCGGGGTATACGCGCTCCCGCGTCAGCACCCGGCCATCCACGGTGGTGATCCGCCCGAAGGCGGGGCCTACGCCCATATCGGTGGGCAGGTTGTCGTATTTCGGTTCGTTGTACATGCTGGTCAGCTGGATGATCCGCGCTATTTCGGGCTGACGGATCACGTCCTCCCGGTAGTTCACGGGCATGTTGTCCAGCCCGTTGAGATACAGCGCGATCTGGAAACCGATGGAGAACTTGGCCTCCTCGCCGTCACGGGGATAGGGCGTCACCAGCTCCCGCAGGGCGCTCTGGCTCAGGCCGATCTCGATCTTGGCGATGTCGGCGGGCTTCAGTTCGTTTTCCCGTATCAGCTCCGTCAGGGCGTCGATGGCGCGGTGGGTGCTGCTGCACGAGGGGTACAGCTTGATGGCAAAGCCGGGGGAGCACAGATCGTAGGGCGCGCCCAGCGTCCGGGCGAAATCGTCTCCGAAGGTGACGCCGTCAAACCCGGCGTATTCCCGCAGATAGCCCTCGTGTCCCTCCAGTGCGGAGGGGGAGGAGGTGATGCCGTGGCTGGCCATCTGCGCGGCCAGCACACCGTCACCGGCGGTCTTGCCGATGTGAACGGATTTTGTGGACGTGCCGAAGTTCTCCCGCACGCCGGAGGCCATGGACGCGGCGATGCCCAGCGTGTTCCGCATGGTATCCCTGTCCTGCCCGTACAGATACCCGGCGCCTGCGGCGGCGCCCAGCACACCGGTGATGCTGCTGGCGTGCCAGCCCCGGCGGTGCAGCTCGGCGGCACAGATCCGCCCGATCTTGCACTCCACCTCCGTGGCCAGAATGAAGGCCTTCAGCACCTCCTCGCCGGAGGCCGCCCGCTCCTCGCCTGCGGCCAGCACACTGGGCAGCACGGCCACCGTGGGGTGGCCGAGGTTGGACGACGACGTGTCGTCCAGCTCCAGCTCGTGGCCGCTGATGCCGTTGAGAAAGGCGGCGTTGTTGGCGCTGACGGCGCCCTTCAGCCCCACCAGCGTGCAGCATCCGGGAGCATTATACACCGGCAGCAGCTGCTTGACAACATCGGTGCAGCTGCCTGCCAGCATTGCGCCCATGGTGTCCACGATGGAGCGCTTGGCCAGATAACGCACCTGCGGATCGAAGTCAGGCTTTCCGCAGATAAACGAAGAAAGGATCTCGCTGAGATACATATCAATTTCCTCCTGTCATGGGATCATGCGGCGAAGGCGTCGCCGCGTCGGTTTTGCCGGTAAGAGCCGGTGCGCCCCGCACGGAAAGAGTGCGGAGCGCACGGCGCTCTTGCCGTATGTGAGGAGAAAGGGAAAGTCGTTTTATGCCCGGACGACGTCCTCGGCCATGGACACCAGTGTGTCCTCCACCGATTGCAGACGGGACTCCTCGGCCAGACGCCACACCTTCAGCTGCTCCACCTGTGCCTGACCGTTGTCGATGGTCTCCTGCACCCGTTCGGGGCTGGGGCCGCCGATGATGTGCCGGCGGGTGACGTTCTGCACGGGATCCAGCGCGTTGGTGATCAGCTCCTGCGGCATGTTCAGGTCGATGTCCAGCACCTCCTTGGCGGCGCGTGCCACCAGCGCGGTGTCGATCTGCGTGCAGGCGATGCCCTCGTCGTGGGCGATGACCACCAGCCGTCCCACGATCTTCTTGGCCGCGGAAAAGGACAGACCCATGCGGCGCACCATCTCGTCAGCCAGATCGGTGACGGTGCTGAATCCGTTGCGGACGACCTCCAGCGCGCGGGGCACGTCTACCTCCAGATTGCGGATGATGCCCTCCAGCAGGAACGCGCTGTCGGTGATACGCTGCATGATCTCGAAGAACTGCCCCACCACCAGGCCGGGCTCCCGACCGTTTCCGGGGGGGTAGGCCTTCATGGTATTGAACATGCTGGACAGCGTGCCGTACGTCCACTCGCCGGAGTACCGCAGCGTCTCCAGCGCCACGGGGTTGCGCTTCTGGGGCATGATGGTGCTGTAGGAGCAGTAGGGCAGCGCCAGCCGGCTGATACCCACCTCGTTGAGGTTCCACAGCAGCAGGCTCTCGGTGACGCGGCCTACGTTGTTGATGAAGATGGCCATGGCGCAGGCCGGCTCGTAGGCGTAGTCCAGCGTGCTGGTGGCGTCCATGGAGTTGACCAGCATACCGTGGAAGCCCAGCAGCTCCGCCACCCGCTCGCGGCTGATGGGGAATCCGGTGGTAGCGACGGCGGCGGCACCCATGGGGCTGAGATCCACGTGCTCATAGGCGCGCATCAGCCGCTCCATATCGCGCCCGAAGTTCTCAAAGGCGCTCATGTAGAAGTGTCCCAGCGTGATGGGCTGCGCCTGCTGGGAATGGTGGGTATAGGCGGGGATGATGGTGTTCTTGTGCACCTCTGCCTGTACCAGCAGCGTCTCCATCAGGAAGGTGATGGCCTCCATCTGCTCCAGCAGCTTCCGGCGGATGTACATTCTCTCAATGGCCGGGTTCATGTCATTGCGGGAGCGGCCGGTGTGCATCTTGCCGCCCACCTGAATGCCCACCTGGGCGATGACCCACTCCTCCACGTTGGAGTACAGATCGGTCAGACCCGGCTTGTGGGGCACGATGTCCGGCCCCTCCCGGCGCAGCTTCAGAACGGCGCCGAGGATCTGGGCGGCATCCTCCTGCGAGATGATGCCCTGTTCTTTCAGCATCAGCACATGTGCCAGATGATCCAGCAGCTGATAGGGGAAGGTCAGGTGATCCTCCGCAATGGTGTTGGCGGCGTGCTGATCCAGAATTTTGATGTCCCGCCCTTCATAGGGCTTGTAGTAATCTTTGTTCATATAGACGATCCTTTGTAGTTCAAATGGTTCCGTTGGTTCCGAACGTGTGTTTCCGCGTCAGGCGGCCTTTTTTACGAACAGCTTGCAGCACAGGAAGTACAGCACCAGCGCCACGACGATGGCGATAGGCAGCGCGATGGCGGCGCTCATGTCGGCGAAGCCCACGATCAGATAGGTGATGAAGGAGCCTCCCGCGGCTACCAGTGCGTAGGGCAGCTGGGTCTTTACATGCTCGATGTGGTTGCAGCCAGCCGCCATGGAGGACATGATGGTGGTGTCGGAGATGGGGGAGCAGTGGTCACCGAACAGGCTGCCGCTGAGGACGGCCGCGATGACCAGCGGGAAATCCAGGCCGAAGCTGTATGCCATGTTGATGCCGATGGGCAGCAGGATGGCCATAGTGCCCCAGGAGCTGCCGATGGCGAAGGAGATCACGGCACCGATGACGAACAGCAGGCCGGGAACCAGCGCGGGGCTGAGGGTGCCGGTGGTGGATTCCACGATGAAGGTGGAGGTGCCCAGCGTACCGCAGACGCTGCCCACGCCCCAGGCCACCACGATGACGGCCAGGATGGAGCCCATCTTCTGGATGCCGCCCACAAAGATATCAAACGCCTGCTGGAAGGTCATCAGCTTCTGCTTGACGATCATGATCAGGCAGGTGATGGCGGCCAGCAGATAACCGGAGGTCAGCGCGATACGGATCTTGGAGCCGGCGATATTGTGGGTGGGCCAGCCCCAGCCGATGAACATGGCGAAGATCACGACGAACAGAACGATCAGGGGCAGCAGCATGTTCCACATGGAGACTTCCTTGTCGTCCTCCACAACGATGGCGTCCTCGGACTTCATCTGCTCCTCGGTCAGACCCTTCAGAGCCAGCTGCTCGGAGCGAGCCATGGGGCCGAAGTTCTTCTTGCTCAGGGCGATAACGGGGATCAGCACCAGCGCCAGGATCGCGTAGAACTGATAGGGAATGGCCTGCATGAAGGTGCCCGCGTCGGAGCCCTCGATGCCTATTGCCTCATACTGGGTGGCGATGATGTTCATGACATACACGCCCCAGCCGGTGATGGGGATCAGGATGCAGACCGGGGAGGAGGTGGAGTCCAGAATGTAGGACAGCTTGGCACGGGAGACCTTCAGCTTGTCGAACACGGGGCGGAAGATGGGCCCCAGGATCAGGCTGTTGCCGGAGTCGGAGAAATAGATGGCCAGTCCGCCCAGCCAGCAGGCGAGCTGTGCGCTGACGGGCTTTGTCAGCTTGTTGGAGATGGCCCGAGCAAAGGCGCGTGCGCCGCCGGATTTTTCCACCAGCGCCACGAAGCCGCCGATAACGGCCATCAGGACAATGGTCTGGGCGTTGCTGCCGCTGGTCATATCCACGAACAGATAGTCACTGAACGTGGTTTGCAGCGCTGTCCAGGGGTTGCCGTAGGCCAGGATCAGGCAGCCGCTGAACAGACTGACGAACAGCGACAGGATGACGTTCTTGGTCAGAAAGGCCAAGGCCACCGCGAGGATAGGGGGGATCAGGGACCAGATACCGAAGTTAATATCCATGTGATTGTCTCTCCTTTTGATATAGGTTTGCAGCCGGCTGCGGCGGGCGTGAGCTGTCTGTTTCACGCCGTGTGCCGTGAACCTGCCGTCGCCCTATTTTAGTAGCAAGTTTCGTGCCAGAATGTGCTGTCGGGTTTGCTGTATTTTTGACAAAGCATTTGTGCGATTTGCTGAAAAATATGGGCGATCACCGTGGCGTGGTGCGGCAAAATGGTGCGCCGGCGGGCTTGAATGAAAAGAGAGGGGTAGTTGTGTCGAAAGTTCGACACAACTACCCCTGCTGGAAATATGTGGATATTCCCCGCTAAAACCCACTGGAATCACGGCGGAACGCAGTGCGTGTCCGTTTTTCGACATGATTTGTCGAAAACTGGACGGTCAGCGCAGCCCCAGCTTGCTCATGCGGGAGTACAGCGTGGTGCGGGGGATCTGCAAAAGCGCTGCCGCCCTGTCGATGTTCCCCTTTGCCTCCTGCAAGGCCTGTCGGATCAAGCCGCGCTCATAGTCGGCCACGGCCTCCCGCAGCGGCACATTGGGCACGCTGCGCGTGTTCGCGGCGCCGGAGGCGGCGGCGGACGCGCCGGCGGGGGAGAAGAAGTACGCGGGGATATCCTCCACCCGCAGCTCCCGGCTGCCGTCGGTCAGATTCAGCGCGGCCTCAATGGTGTGCTCCAGCTCACGGACGTTGCCCGGCCAGTGGTAGGTTTTCAGCAGTTCCATGGCCTCCGGACTGATGCCGTTGTTCTGCTTGCCCAGCTGCCGGTTGTAGCTGTCCAGAAAGTGCTGCGCCAGCAGCTCAATGTCCCCCGGACGGCTGCGCAGCGGCGGTACGCGGATGTGGATGGCGTTGAGCCGGTAGAACAGATCCGGCAGCATCTCCTTGTTCTGCATCAGCTGCTCCGGCGACCGGTTCACGGAGGCTACGATGCGGATATCCACCTCTTTCGGCTTGGATGCGCCCAGCGCCATGACGGTTTTGGTGTCCAGCACCCGCAGCAGCTTGGATTGCAGCTTCAGCGGCATGGAGTTGATCTCGTCCAGATAGATGGTGCCGCCGCTGCACTCCTCGATCAGTCCCACCCGATCCTCCGCGCCGGTGAACGCGCCCCGGCGGGTGCCGAACAGCAGGCTCTCCAGAATGGACTCCGGCAGTGCGGCGCAGTTGATGGGCATGAACGTCTTATCCTTGCGGTAGCTGGCGTTGTGAATGGAGGACACCACCAGCTCCTTGCCGGTGCCCGTCTCGCCGTAGACCAGCACAGAGGAGCTGCTGTTGGCAATGCGCTGGATGAGGCGGCGCACCTCCTGTATCTCCGGCGACTGCCCCACGATGTCCTCCAGCGTGTAGCGAGCGCCGGTGGCGGCGGGCGCGGAGCTTTCCTCACGGGCGCGCTGGACAGTCCGCCCGGAGCGCCCCATGTTGGTCACGTCACGGGATAGCTGCACAGAGCCGACGAACTGTCCCCGGCAGACGATGGGGATGGTCAGGTTGTTGGTCACGGACTTCTTGCCCAGATGGTTCCAGGCGATCTCCTGCTGGCGGTAGATGACGCCGTCGGTTTTCAGCGCGGCCAGCAGCGCACTGGATTGAAAGTTCTGGCCGGGGAATACCTCCAGCAGGTTCTTGCCCAGTGCCCACTGGTTGTCGGCGGCGTTCTCCTCGTCGGTGTAGCGGGGGTTGAACCGCTGTTTGGCGATGATGGTGCCGCTGTGGTCGATGATGGTCACGGAGTCCACAAAGTTGAAATTTTCATTTAGCCATTTCAATGCGTCGCTGCTGCTCATGGCCTGCGCCTCCTTCCGCGTGATCTCATGTCTGTTTCCGCTGGTAGGCGGGCGGTATGCCCATTTCCTGCCGGTATTTTGCCACCGTCCTGCGTGCGACGGATATCCCCTTCGCATCGAGCATGTCTGCGATCCGGCTGTCGCTCAGCGGCCTGTGGCCGTCCTCCGCCCGCACCAGAGCGCGTATCTCCATGCGCACGGCCTGCCCGGAAAAGCCGTTTACTTCACCGGAGAAAAAGTACCGCAGGGGGAATGTCCCCTGCCGGCATTGGAGGTACTTGTCCTTCACGCAGCGCCCCACTGTGGACTCGTGTACCTGCATCCGCTCCGCCGCCGCCCGCATGGTCATAGGGGTCAGATGCGCCGTCGCGCCCTGAAAAAAGTCGCTCTGCGCCTGTAGTATCAGGTCGGCACACCGCTGCAGCGTGCTCTGCCGCTTTTCCAGACAGGCCAGCATCCACTGCGCCTGCCGCAGCTTTTCCTTCAGATATTGCCGCACCTCCGTATCTCCGGAGCTTTCCAGTAATTCCAGATATTGGCGGCTGACGGAGAACCGCGGCAGATACCGCTCGTTGAGCGCGGCCTGCCATTGGCCGTCTGCTTCCTCTATGATGACGTCCGGGATCACATAGACCGGTTCATCGTCGGGCTGCTCGTTCCGGGCGGGGTATGGCTCCAGCTGCTGTATGATCTGACAGGCACGGCGCACCTCGCTCTCCGGCAGCCGAAGCTGGCGGGCGATGGCGGCGTACTGCTTTTTGCCCAGCAGCGGAAGACAGTGGGTCACGATCTCCTCCGCCGCAGGTTCCCGCGGGCGGCGGCGCTGCAATTGCAGCAGCAGACATTCCTCCACGCTGCGGGCACCCACCCCGGCGGGCTCCAGCGATTGCAGCACGGCAAGCGCCCGGTCGATCAGCGCCGGGTCGATGCCCAGATGCTGTATGGCCGCCATGTCCTCGCTGTCCAGATAGCCGTTGTCATCCAGCAGCTCCACCATGTAGCGGCATAGGGCGGCGGTGGGTTTGTCCAGCCGTCTGTGCTCCAGCTGCCCGGTGAGGCTGGCGGAAAGGGATGCCATGGCGCTGTCCCAGCGCCCGGCTTCCGGGACGAAAGCGGCTGGCTCGCTGCTTCCGCGGGCATTGGTGCGGTGCTCTATCCGCTCCAGCAGGGGGTTTTCCTCGGCGGCGCGCTCCAGAAAGTGAGACAGCTCCTGGGCGGGCATCAGCAGCATCCGGGTGGCCTGCAGCAGCTGCGGCGATATCCGCAGCGCCTGCTTCGGCTCCAGCCGCAATTCCAGATCGGACATTCCCGCCACCTCCTACCGCATTTTTCCCAATTATATGAAAAGCCGCCGCAAAAGGCAAGCGGCATTTTGCGGAAAAAGTGGAAGCGCCGTCTCCCGACGGCGCTTCCTGTCAATAATCCGAATTCAGCCACGGCTTTTGCCCGTAGTGCAGCAGTCGGGACAGCTGCTGTGCCGCTTCGCCGTTGTCGGCGGAGGCGGCGCCCAGCCGCAGCATTCCCTCCAGCTGGCAGGAGCCCATCAGCAGCGACGCCAGATCCCCCTGACGGCAGGTGACGGTCACATCCGCCGCCGCGTCCGCGTCCGCCACCGCCCAGCGCCCGCCGGAGAAGGTGATGCGCAGACAGCGCTCGCCGCCCGCCAGCTCGTCCCGGTAGCGGAACGCCGCCGTCAGCGTCCCCGCCGGGAAGGGGCGGTACGCCGTCCGGCGCACGAAGTCCTCGCCGTCCACCAGCTTGAACATGGTGCCAACGGCGGAGACGTTCGTCTGCAGAAAGCCGTAGTCGATGTAGTTCTTCGACACGTCCTGCGGGTCGTCCAGCAGGTGGTGGAAGTCCTCCTCGCCGGTGCGCAGGATAACGGTCTGCGCCAGATCCGCCTGCATGTTCAGGCCGCCCAGCAGCCCCCGCAGGATCGCGCCGTCCTCGTAGACCAGCTCCTCCACGCTGAGCCGGTTCTGGGTGTAGTTGCTGTCGCTGGCGCTCTCGAAGCGGTATGCCGCGTAGCCCCGCAGCACGCCGCCGTCGTACCAGCCCAGCCGACGCACCTGAATGTCGCCCCGCGCGCCGCGTATCTCCTCGTCGAATTTCTCCACCATGCCGTGGTTCCGCGCCGCGAAACGGCGGTGGCACGCCAGCGCCGCGTCAAAGTCCTCCGGCTGCATCAGCCGCAGGTGCGCCAGCGCCGCCGCATCCGGGCGGGGCAGCGCCGCCGTGGGCAGGTGATACTCGTATATCTTCCCGGCGAAGCCGTAGCCCATCTGCCGGTAAAAGCCGATGCGGAAGGGCAGCAACAGCGTGAGAAGCGCGCCGCTGCGCCGGGCGTAGTCCTCGAAATACCGCACCATCTCCAGCGCCGCGCCCTTCCGCTTGTGCAGCGGGTGTACCTCCAGCGCCATCAGGCCGCAGGCGGGCTGCATCGCGCCGAAGATGTTCATGGAGAACAGGATGAGCTTCATGGTGGCGATCAGCACGCCGTCCTCGAAAAGACCCATCGTCCGGGTCTGGGTGTCCTCCCGCAGCTCGGTGAGGTGCTTTTCCCGGTAGTGGGCGCGGCACTCCTCGTCCAGCGTCTTGTAGGCCGGGTAGGAGTTGAGATAGATGTCCAGATACGGCTCCACGTCCGCCTCCGTCAGCGGGCGGATCGCCCAATTGCGCCGGTCTGTCTTGCGTTCCATATACGCCGCTCCTTTCGCGTGGATATATGCACTCATAGTAACACAGTCCGGCGGGAAAGGAAAGAAAAACCTGCGGCGCGCCGCCGGGAGGAGGGAAATAATTTCCAACCTCTGGAAGTCCCTCCTCTGCGCGATATAGGGGCGAATTTGTGCATATTGCATAATGCATATAGTGCAGAATTGTGCGATATGATGACGTTTTTAGGGAAAACCCTGTTGACTTCTGCGGTGGGCTTTGCTAAAATGTGCCCATCACTTTTGAAGCGAAGGAGGCGGCCACGATGACCAAGATGATGAACAGCAAGATGAACAAGACCATGACCGCCGCCTGCGCCGGCGCTGCCTTCTGCTGCGCCTGTGCCGCTTCCTATACTGCCATTCTGTCCGTGCTGGGCGCCATTATTATGGCGTCCATTATTATTTGCGCTCTGGTGCTGGTACTGCTGGTACTGGCCGCCTCCGCACATACGCCATTGGCACGGATCACCGCATGACACGCTGACACCTGATACAGCGAAGCGGCTCCGCCATTGGCGGAGCCGCTTTTTTGTATACCTCCGGCGACGGAGAGTTCTTTACCAAACCAACGAAAAGGAGAACAAAAACATGAAAAAGAGAGTATTCGCTATGTTGATGGCCGCTGTGATGGCGTTCAGCCTCGTGGCCTGCGGCAACAAGACCGATAACGGCGGCGATGCCGCCGATACCGCCGAGACGATCAAGCTGGGCGGCGTGGGCCCCCTGACCGGCGGCTACGCCAACTACGGACTGTCCGTGCAGCACGGCGCGGAGCTGGCTGCCAAGGAGATCAACGCTGCCGGCGGCGTCAACGGTAAGCAGCTGGAGGTCAACTTCCAGGATTCTCAGGGTGACCCGGAGAGTGCTGTGGCGGCCTACGGCAAGCTGATGGACTGGGGCATGAATGTGTGTCTGGGCGGCGTGCTGTCCGGTGAGACGGCCTCCGTGGTGGCGGCGGCCAAGGCCGACGACATGTTCATCATGGAGACCACCGGCTCCGCCGACAAGTGCATCGACGGCAACGACAAGGCGTTCCGCATCTGCTTCTACGATTCCTATCAGGGCACGGCTGCGGCGGACTATCTGAAGGACAACGCGCTGGCCGATGAGGTAGGCGTGTTCTATCAGAGCGATAACGACTACTCCGCCGGCCTGTACAGCGCCTTTACCGCCGAGTGCGAAAAGACCGGCGTGACCATCAAGGAGACGCAGACCTTCACCGCCACCACCGCCACCGATTTCTCTACGCAGGTGAACGCGCTGGTCAATTCCGGCGTCAAGGTGGTGTTTATCCCCATCTACGCAGAGGAGGCCTCCACCTTCCTGACCCAGGCCAAGGGCAAGTTCGCAGAGGATGTGTACTTCTTCGGCGCTGACGGTCTGGACGGCATCCTGGGCAAGGTGAGCCAGGATGTGACCATCGCGGACAACGTGCTGATGATGACCCCCTTCGCGGCGGATTCCGCCGATCCCAAGGTACAGGCCTTTGTCAAGGCGTATGAGGAGGCCTACGGCGCTACTCCTGACCAGTTCGCCGCTGACGCCTATGACGCTGTGTACACCGTCAAGGCCGCTGTGGAAGCCGCGGGCGGCAGCACCTCCGGTACGGATCTGGCTGCTGTGATGACCTCTCTGACCGTGGAGGGCGTCACCGGCACCATGACGTGGAACGCCGACGGCAACACCAACAAGGCCGCCAGCGCCATCCTCTACAAGAACGGTGTGGGCGCCCTGTTCGGCCAGAACGCCGCTGAGAGCACCGAGAACACCGAAAGCACCGATAACACCGATACCGCGGAATAAAACGCTTTATTCTACCTACCTCACATAAGCCTCTCCGTCCTCCCGGCTTCGCGCCGGGAGGACGAGCCGGGGGCGACGCAAAGGAATGACGACTATGACGAATCTGATACAAACCTTAATAAGCGGGCTGAGCCTGGGGAGCATCTACGCGCTGATCGCGCTGGGCTACACCATGGTCTACGGTATCGCCAAAATGCTGAATTTCGCCCACGGCGACGTGATCATGGTGGGCGCATACAGCGGCATTGTGGCGGTGGCGCAGATGGGATTGTCCCCGTGGGTAACGGTGATCGTCAGCATCGCGGTATGCGCGGTGCTGGGCGTGGTCATCGAGTTCTGCGCCTATAAACCCCTGCGCCAGGCGGCGCCGCTGAGCGTGCTCATCACGGCCATTGGCGTCAGCTACCTTTTGCAGAATGCGGCGCTGCTGATCTTCGGGTCGCAGCAGATGGCCTACCCCACGCTGGTAAAGCTGCCCGGCTTCACCGTGGGCGGCGTGCATGTGGACGGCATCACCGTGCTGACGCTGGCGGTGACGGCGGCGCTGATGATAGCGCTGACGCTGTTCATCGACAAAACGAAGCTGGGCAAGGCCATGCGCGCCGTGTCCGAGGATAAGAACGCCGCCACCCTGATGGGCATCAGTGTGGACAGGACCATCACCCTGACGTTCGCCATAGGCTCGGCGCTGGCGGCCTTCGCCAGTATGTTCTATGGGATGACCTATGTGTATATCAAGCCCACCACCGGCGCCATGCCCGGTATCAAGGCATTCACGGCGGCGGTGTTCGGCGGCATCGGCTCTATCCCCGGCGCCATGCTGGGCGGTATTCTGCTGGGATTGATCGAGCAGCTGTCCAAGACGTATATCTCCACCCTGTGGGCGGACGCTATCGTGTTCGCCGTGCTGGTGGTGGTGCTGGTGGTGAAGCCCACCGGTCTGCTGGGCAAGCCCATGCAGGAGAAGGTGTGAGGTGAAGGAAATGCAATTGACACAGGCGAAAAGACGGCGGGGCGACCTGCTGACAGCGGCGGCGGTGGCCGCGCTGCTGGCGGTGATGTCCGTGCTGCTGTATACCGGGAGCCTGACCCGGCAGGTGACAAATATGCTGGTGCCCACGGCGGTGTATATCGTCATGGCGGTGTCGCTGAATCTGGTGGTGGGACTGCTGGGCGAGCTGAGTCTGGGACACGCGGGCTTCATGTCCGTGGGACTGTTCTCCGGCTGCCTGGTATCCATCGCGCTGGCGAATACGGCGCTGCCGCTGGCGGTGCGTCTGCCGGTGAGCATGCTGGCGGGCGGCCTGGTGGCGGCGGTGTTCGGCCTGCTGGTGGGTCTGCCCGCCCTGCGGCTGCGGGGCGACTATCTGGCCATCGTGACGCTGGCCTGCGGCGAGATCATCAAGAATGTCATCACCAATCTGAACTTCACCGGCGGCGCACTGGGACTGAACACCACCGCTATCTACGCCGGAGCGAAGGAGCTGCTGCCCTACGGCGCGGTGCTGGTGCTGCTGACGGTGGCGGTGATGCTGAACCTGAAGCGCTCCAAGTACGGACGGGCGATCATGGCCATCCGGGACAACCGCATCGCGGCGGAGTCCGTGGGGCTGAACGTCACATGGTATAAGCTGGCGGTGTTCGTCATCGCGGCGTTTTTCGCCGGGTGCGCCGGCGTGCTGTATGGCCACTCGCTGGCCAATATCAAGGCAGCTGCCTTTGACTACAACATGTCCATCGAGATACTGGTCATCGTGGTGCTGGGCGGTATGGGCAGCGTGCCCGGCTCCATCGTGTCGGCCATCGTGCTGACGGTGCTGCCGGAGGCGCTGCGCGAGGTGGCGGATTACCGCATGCTGGTGTATGCCATCGTGCTGATCCTGGTGATGCAGGCCACCAACAACCCCACCATGAAGCGCTTCTTCGGCTCTGTCCGTGAGAAGCTGACGCCGAAGAGGAAGGAGCGTGCGGCGCTGTGACAACAAAAGCCAAGCTGGTAAAGCGTCCCACCTCCGTGCTGCTGCCGGAGCGGGACATCGACAAATCCCCGGTGCTGGAGTGCGTGGGGCTGGGCGTGACCTTCGGCGGCCTGAAGGCCGTGGAGGATTTCGACCTGACCATCGGCCGCACGGAGATCGCCGGGCTCATCGGACCCAACGGCGCCGGCAAGACCACGGTGTTCAACCTGCTGACCAAGGTGTATCAGCCCACGGCGGGCGCCATCCTGCTGGACGGCAAGGACACCCACAGCATGACCACGGCGCAGGTGAACCGGGCGGGCATCGCCCGGACGTTCCAGAACATCCGCCTGTTCAACGACCTGACGGTGGCGGAAAACCTGATGGTGGCCATGAACGACTCCGTGCGCTACGGGCTGGCGGGCAGCATCCTGCACTTCCCCCGGTACGCACGGGAGGAGCGCATCGCCAGGGAACGCACCGAGGAGCTGCTGAGCATCTTCCACATGGAGGATCACGCCGACGAGCGGGCAGGCTCCCTGCCCTACGGCGCCCAGCGGCGGCTGGAGATCCTGCGGGCGCTGGCGTCCAACCCGTGCCTGCTGCTGCTGGACGAGCCGGCGGCGGGCATGAACCCCTCGGAGACGGCGGAGCTGATGGAAAATATCCGCAAGATACGGGATACGTTCCAGATCGCCGTGCTGCTGATCGAGCACGACATGAATCTGGTCATGAACATCTGCGAGGGCATCTGCGTGCTGAACTTCGGCCACATCATCGCCAAGGGCACGCCGGAGGACATCCAGAAGAACGAGGCGGTCATCGAGGCCTATCTGGGCAAGAGGAAGGAGGCGGCGTCATGAGCACCGTGCTGCAGGTGGAGAATATCAATGTGTACTACGGCAGCATCCACGCCGTGAAGGACGTGTCCTTTCACGTGGAGCAGGGCGAGGTGGTGACGCTGATCGGCGCCAACGGCGCGGGCAAGTCCACCACGCTGAACACCGTAGCCGGTCTGCTGCACAGCAGAACGGGCAGCGTGCGCTTTATGGGCGAGGAGCTGCGCCATGTGCCCAGCCACAAGCTGGTGGGGCGCGGCATGGCGCTGGTGCCGGAGGGACGGCGCATTTTCCAGCACATGACCGTGCAGGAAAATCTGGACATGGGCGGCTACTGCCGCAGCGGAGACATGAGCGCCGATATCGAGAGCGTGTTCGAGCGCTTCCCCCGGCTGAAGGAGCGGCGCAGGCAGGTGGCGGGCACCCTGTCCGGCGGCGAGCAGCAGATGCTGGCCATGGGGCGGGCGCTGATGAGCCGTCCCAAGCTGCTGATGCTGGACGAGCCGTCCATGGGACTTGCCCCACTGCTGGTGGAGCAGATCTTCGACATCATCCGCCAGCTCCACGCCGACGGCACCACCATCCTGCTGGTGGAGCAGAACGCGCAGGCGGCACTGGCTGTGGCCGACCGGGGCTATGTGCTGGAGACGGGGCGCGTCGTCACCGAGGGCACCGGCGCGGAGCTGCTGGAGAGCGACACCATCCGGAAGGCCTATCTGGGCGGATGAAGACATATATATAATATGAGAAGCGGCGGGCGCTGTGCG